>Ga0233444_10001706_pt1 | contig 24335 bp, 21 predicted proteins | sample SI_124_October20_6_FD_182792 | JGI IMG/M metagenome (GOLD analysis project Ga0233444, IMG submission 182792) | Seawater microbial communities from Saanich Inlet, British Columbia, Canada - SI_124_October2016_10_MG | ecosystem: Environmental > Aquatic > Marine > Inlet | place: Canada: British... | reverse complement strand
TGTCATAGAACCGACTTAATCCAAACCAAACATTTAAGGAAATTTAACCGGGCCAGGTTTAGTATCTAAGCCCATCGTCGCTTCAACAATCGACTGTGCTTCTTTCCGACCAACTTCAAATGCATCCGCCTCTGACATCGCAGGATTGAATTGACCTGACACACCTTCTGACACACTCTGATCTTGTTTGAGATAAAGTGTTTGAGTTGGGTAAGCAAACTCTACATCGAGTTGTTTTGCCAAACGCAGAATATCTAATAAGAAACGGTGACGCTCCCTTAATTCCATATTCCAATCGGGTGTTTCCCAAAACACATAAACCAGAATATCCAAAGATGCTGCATTGTATTGATTAAAATAGACCTGATAATAATCTTTACGCATATAAGGATGGAGACGAATCAATGCTCGTATGCCCTCGCAAAAAGCATCAATCTTCTCTGGTGGCGTGTCATAAGTCAGTCCTAACATTGATTTCATCCGACGAAAACGACGCGCACCCATATTATCAATTTTAGTATTTGTTAGAAATGCATTTGGCAATGTTATCAATGAATTATAGAATGTTCTTATCCTAGTACTTCTGAATCCAACAGCCTCAACAGACCCTTCAACATCACCAATTACAACCCAGTCACCTATCTGAAATGGTCGATCAAGTAATACCGTTAACGAACCGAAGAAGTTACCCAATAAATCTTTTGCAGCTAAGGCAAAAGCTAAGCCACCCAGCCCCAAACCTGCTAACAAACTCGTCACATCTATATTGAGATTATCAGCAGAAAAAATAACCCCCATCACCACAACAAAAACCTTCAGGCTCTTGCTGATCATAGGAACTAATAAATCATCAAAACGGTTACTTGTTTTTAATGCCTTTCGCATCAATAAGACATAAACAATATCGACTAATCTGAATGCACTCCATACAGCTGAAATACTAACCAGCAGTTTCACTGCTACCGACAGAATCACCAAAGCCGTATCCGGTAAACCAAGCAAACCTAGTAAGAACCACCAAATCAAGGCCATCGCCATTAAGCCCAATGGCCTTAGAATAGAATCCTCAACCCCCTCATAAGCGGCATGACTCACTTTCCATCGCCGGACATTTTTAGAAAGGAACCAAGCCACCAACTTATCAGCAATGAAACCCACAACAACAACAAAGAAAATGCCTAGCCATTGCCAGTATTCAAGCAAAAAGCCATCTTTTAATACATCAGGTAATTTTGACCTTAAATGAATATAAAAGGGTAAAACAACTTTGGGGTCTTTAGTCCCATTTTTTGCTGGCGCGTCTAATAATCCTTCTAAAATATCAGGTAAAGCACGTAAGGAAGTCTGACTAAACAGCCAGCGCCCATCTGCTTGTTTTAAAATCGTCACATTACCCTGTGAATAACGACCAAAAATATACTTGTCACCCATGGGTTGACGCGGGATTTGATTTAATACAACAGTTTTGCTACGTTCAATGACAGACAATAATATGGTCGATAACCCTCGGCCTTTTTGTTGGCGAATGACTGCCGGTAAATAACTCAAGTCCATGGTTGAAATGGCAATCTCAATCTGACCTTTTTCACCTTCAGAGACTGCGGCCATTGCATTCACAAAAGTCTGCATTGTCGTCCGGGCATCTTTCAACGTCTCTGGCACCTCTGAAATGTCAGATTCAGAGCTAGTACCTTCACTGGTTTCTGCAGCAAATAAGACCGGCTGTACAGCCAACAAACTCAACAATAAAACAAATCGCATCAACATTTTTATCACGCTAAATTAAACTCCAACTCAGGATTAGGCGCATAACCTAATACCGTTTGCACCGCATTTTTCCACTCTTCACTTGCCATTAAAGTGTCTCGTTGTAAACCATGACGGCCATGTAAGCGAATTAAACGCATATGCCGTAACGGGTCTTGCTCAACCTTCAGGCCATCAATCACTTGTATGACACTATCAGGCTTATTACACACCAAAATCATGTCACAACCCGCCGACAAAGCAGCCTCGGCACGTGCCACACTGTCGCCCATAACAGCAGCTCCAGCCATACTCAAATCATCACTTAATACCGCACCCTGAAAACCCAAACGCGTTCTTAGCACTTCCCGAATCCAAAACGGTGAAAAACAAGCTGGCAGACTATCACTTTTTTCATACACAATATGGGCCGGCATAATACCAGCTAACGCACTGTTACATAACTGCCTAAATGGCAACATATCTGCCTCTAACATATCCTCAAAATAGCGTGTATCTGTTGGCAGACCGAGGTGGGAGTCGACTTCAACAGCACCATGACCAGGGAAATGTTTACCAACCGCTGGCATCCACGCACGCTTCATACCTTCAATATAAGCACGGGCGACGGTAGTAACAGTGTCTGGATCACGATGAAAAGCGCGATCGCCAATAACCTCACTAACGCCATAGTCCAGATCAAGTACGGGGGCAAAACTAAAGTCCACCCCGACGGCACGCAATTCTGCTGCCATTAGCCAGCCTGTTATTTCAGCACGTGATAGTGTTAATTCTGGCTGGCGTTTATACCCTTGACCCAAGACACCCACCGGTGGTAGCCGCGTAAAGCCATGACGAAAACGTTGTACACGACCACCCTCATGATCAACTGCAATCAATAAGTGGGGATCGCGTAATGCACGGATATTCGCAGTCAATGCGGAGACTTGTTCTGGAGATTCGTAATTTCGACTAAATAAAATCACACCGCCCACCAAGGGATGCTGAAGTATTTCAGCCTCTTCTTCGGTCAAGGTTAGCCCAACCAAATCGACCATCAAAGGGCCTAATGTCATAACAACACCTATTCGCTAATCATTACGTGAGTACCCGGCTTAACTAAGTTAAACAAGGTCACTACATCGTCATTTCGCATCCGGACACAGCCATGTGATAACGGCTCACCCATTGGTAAATCATCCGGACAACCATGGATATAAATATAACGTTGCATTGTATCAACATTTCCCAATCTATTTCGTCCGACTTCCAAGCCACTCAACCATAAAATACGCGTCAAAATCCAATCCCGGTCAGGATATTGTTCAGCCAAAGCCGCATGATAACTTTCTTCTGTTGGTCTACGACCAACAAACACCGTATTTTTAGCTAAATTACCACCAATACATGCACGAATAATATGGCGACCTCGTGGTGTACAGCCACTGTCTTTTAGCTCTCCTGGACCACTCAATGCCGTTGAAACATCGGCTTCAAATACACAACCATTCCCTGACATTAATCGACAATGCTGATCAGAAAGGGAAATTAATAATTCTAATTGTCCCTGTTCACTCATAAAAACTGTTCCTCGAAAAATTCGCGAAAACGTTTATCAACCCAATATTTAGGCTTCAAGGGATTTCTGCCATAAACAAAACCAACATGGCCACCCGTTTTGGTTAGTTCTAGCGTCACTTTTGACGATAACTCTGCTGCTGTTGGAATCGCTTCAGGTGTCATGAAAGGATCATTTTGACTATGTAGCACAAGCGTAGGCACTGTAATCGACTTTAAATACTGTCGCGCACTCGATTTATTGTAGTAATCATCAGCACTATCAAAACCGTGCATCTTCGCTGCCACATTATCAACGAGATAAAATGTATTTGCCTGCTTAAACTCATCAAGATCTATTGGCAACGGCATCACCTTATGCTTCTCCATCACTTTTTTACGTACCAAATTGATTAAATGACGCTGATATATCCTAGAAAAACCCGTCGTCAAGTGCTCTGATGTATTCGACAAATCAAATGGTACAGAGACAGCCATCGCAGCAGACAGCGGCGTTTCCTTTCCTTTCTCACCCAAATATTTTAATAAAGCATTGCCACCGAGAGAGACACCGAAAGCACCCAAAGGCCGATCAGGGTATCGCTCACGTAAAACTTGAATAAAATAGTCTATATCTGGACTATCTCCAGAATGATACCAGCGCGGTAAACGGTTTCCTTTCTTACCACAGGTCCGAAAGTGCATCAGAACACCCTGCCAACCAAAGTCACGTACGATCTTTAGAACACCTTGGACATAGCCCGAATCAATTGATCCTTCCAAGCCATGGAATAAAGCAATAATTGGCCCTGATAATGTTGGCTCAGTCCACGCTAACTCAACAAAATCACCATCTGGCAACTCCAAAACTTCTTCTGTCAGCGTTAATGGAATCGGTCTTCTAAATAATGTCGGGAACAGCGTTTGGCTATGCCGCTCAGGCAACCAACAGGCTGTTTTAAACTCACTGTCAATGATTGTGCCCTGCGTCATAAGCTCTTTTTCACATAAATTTAAATAATGCAAACTGACCCTCATTATTAGTCAATCATGTGTTGACGAGTCACTTCAATAGTAACTATTCTAAATCAACATTTACCAATAATAATAAAGCGTCGCACTGCTATACAATAATAATTAATAAAAACAAATACTTGCAAGAAAAACATCTCAAGAAAGTATTCTTTTTTAGCTTGACCTATATCATTTTTATCGTCATCTTCACTTACTTAAACGTTCTCAACAAAAAGCAAACCTTATACCACCAGCTCGACAAGCAACTCGAAGATGCTGCGATGGTAACAGATTTGCTGCTGCCATCGGCACTACATCACAAAGCCATGACGAAAAGTGATATCACTGAAACCCAGAGTAATGACAACATTCTTTCACTCTCGGCTTTTACTGATCAACGCGACATCATCTATATCTACACGCTTATTCTACGTGAAGGAAAAATATTATTTACTTCATCGAGCGCCACACCAGAAGAACGAGAATCTGGCGAAAACTTAAGTTTTTATTTTGACAACTATGATGACGTTGACCCTCGTGTTTTTGATATATTCAAAAACGAGCAAAAAACATTTCTTGAATATACTGATCAATGGGGTACCTTCCGCAGTGTATTCATCCCGTTATATTCAGCAGACGGCACACTCTACCTTGCTGTTGCCGACCTTTCTATTTCACACATTGAGGCCTTATTAAGAGAGCAAATAGTCAATTCTATTATTATCGCTTTTCTCTTTTTATTGTTCGCTTTCCCCATCTATTACACCGCCACTCGCAAACTAAAACACGATGCAAAACGTCTTAACATAGAAGTTCAACGCCAAGCTTTGGCTATCAACGACAGCCAAGAAAGATTAGTTCAAAACCAGCGTGTCCTCTTAGAGCTAGCAAAAGAAAATTTTACCGATCAAGCAACCGCATTAAGCAAGATCGTCTCTACCGCAGCAAAACAGCTAGAAGTCGGCCGGGTTAGTATCTGGCTTTTTAATACGGAACAAACAGCCATCATCAGTCAGGTGCAATATGAACAAGGTAAAATTAACACTGACTATAGTACTGTTGGGGCTAATGATCACCCACATTACTTCAAAAAAATAAGCCGCGATGGCTTTATCTCTGCTGATGATGTCTTCACCCATCCAGACACGATAGAGTTTCTAAAAGACTATGCTTTACCCCTTGGCATCAGCTCAATGCTCGATACGCCTATTTATTCACAAGGTAACGTCATCGGTGTGACCTGTTTCGAACATGTTGGGCCCAAAAGACATTGGACTAGAGAAGATGAAGAGTTTGCACGATCGATAGCTGACCTCAGTTCACAAGTCATCATAGATGAAAAACGCAAAAATGCAGAAAAATTACTTAACGTTCGGGCACACTATGACGAACTAACAAAATTACCTAACCGTGTGCTTTTCGCTGATCGCTTCTCACAAGCTATCGCCCATAGCAAACGTAATAATACGCTTTTGAGTATCTGTTTCCTTGACTTAGATAATTTCAAGCCTGTTAACGACACCTATGGTCATGATATTGGCGATCAGTTACTCATTGAAGTTGCTAAACGTTTAAAAGACGTCATTCGGGAGCACGATACCGTATCACGCCAAGGCGGGGATGAGTTCACCCTTTTATTAAACAATATTGAATCAAAAATAGAGTGTGAACAAATACTAAACCGGATCAATGCAATCCTGAGTCAAGCCTATAATATAGATGGTGCCATCCTCAATATAAGTGTTTCTATTGGTTCAACGTTATATCCAAATGATGATGCCGATTTAGACACCCTACTCCGCCATGCCGATCAGGCCATGTATCAGGCCAAACTCGCTGGTAAAAATCAGCAAACCTTTTTTAACCCAGAAAATGATCAAGAAATTGCTTATCAACAAAGACAATTACAGGAAATTGAACACGCTTTAGAAAATGACGAGTTTCGCCTTTTTTACCAACCTAAAGTCAATATGAGAACCGGCAAGGTCTTTGGTGCAGAAGCATTAATTCGATGGCTCCACCCTGAAAAAGTCATGATAGCCCCCCTCGATTTTTTACCCATCATTGAAGGTGATAAGCTAGAAATTCAGGTCGGTAATTGGGTAATAAATGAAGCCCTTGAACAAATGACCAAGTGGCATCAGCAAGACATTGATCTTGAAATAAGCATAAATATCTCTTCCTATCATTTACAAACCCCTGCTTTTTTTGACCAGCTAAAAGACGCATTAGACAATCACCCCACTATAAAGTCGGAACGCTTACAGCTCGAGATATTGGAAAGCAGTGTGTTGAGCGATCTTAAAGCCGTCAGTGGCATTATTGAAAAGTGCCAAAACATCCTTGGTGTCAGCGTCGCACTGGATGATTTTGGTACCGGTTACTCATCACTTACCCATATCCGAGATTTATCTGCTGACGTCATCAAAATAGATCGGACTTTCGTACGTGACTTACTGGTAGATCCAAGTGATTACAGCATTATCGAAGGTATTATTGGTTTATCAAGCGCATTCAACCACAAAATTATTGCGGAAGGAGTCGAAACTGACGAGCATGGCCTAATGTTTCTCATAATGGGCTGTGATGAAGCACAAGGTTATGGTATTTCACGACCATTACCTGCAAATGATCTACCCCATTGGCTAACAGGCTACAAACCTAATCCAAAGTGGTTCAATTACCAACAACAGAGTTTATCGGCCAAGCAAAAAAAGCGCATGCTAATTGAATTGACTACCAAGCACTGGTATACAAATACCCTTTTCCTTATAGAAGCTGGGCTGCAAGAATCAAAACTAGCTGAATGCCATCTAGGCGTATGGTTTAACCGTCTTAAATCTGAAAAAATATTTTCTGAAGATTGGTTAAACCTACTTAAAGAACAACATGACCTCATGCTTGACTTAGCCAATGCGTTATTTCTAAGAAAAAATGCTGAAGACCTCACCATAGAACAATTAGACGACTTTAAAGCCGCTTACCATGATCTAAAAGCAATAATAATAGCAGAAGATACCCACGATATCGTATCATTCAGCGAACACTGGGTAAGTGCAAACTAACTTTACGACGAACCTAGCATGACTCGATAGAAAGACGTGACTGCCAATGCTATTTCCAGCAATCGTTAGTTTGATAACTTAAACTGATTGTTATTGATATCGAAGTGACGAAACACCAAAACAAGTCACTGATCGCATTGCGCCCATTAGCCATAGAAGCGAGCCCATGAATCAACATGAAAAAATAAACTATCTTGAATTTCCAGCCAAAAATATTCCTGCAACAAAAGCTTTTTTTGAGGATGTTTTCAACTGGGCATTTGAGGATTTCGGTCCAGACTATACCGCTTTTTCAAACCAAGGTATCAATGGTGGATTCTTCACATCGCAACAGACCTCTACTACTAAAAAAGGTGCATCACTCACTGTATTTTATAGTGACAATCTGATTGCAACCCAACAAAAAATAGAACAAGCTGGGGGACAAATTATACAGGCCATCTTCAACTTCCCAGGCGGCAGCCGCTTTCATTTCACCGAACCCAGCGGTAATGAATTTGCAGTCTGGTCCAGCACAGCCGCTTAACAGTAAATGAGAATATCAATGAAAAACAGAATGCTATTGGCCTACGTTTTATTCCTAGCAACAAGCCAAACACTAAAAGCAAATGACGTTGAAATTTTAGCTGCCGCAATTGTTCATCAAAGCCAAGGTGAATACCTTGTTAACGTCAAATTGCAGCACCAAGACACAGGATGGGAACACTATGCTGATGAATGGCGTATTGTTGATCAACAAGGCAATATTTTGGGCTCCCGAACACTCCTCCACCCCCATGTCGATGAGCAGCCTTTTACGCGAGCGCTGAGTAACGTTAGACTGGACCATAACCTCACTACTATTTTCATTGAGGCCCATGACAAAAAACATGGCTGGTCAAAACAAAAACTAGAACTCGACTTAACAAAAATGCAAGGTGGTAAATTAATCGTGAAAACGAACCCATAACAAACCCGTTTTAAACAAGATGAAAGCAGTTCTCCAACAAGAAACAACCGGTTGTGCCATCGCTTGTGCAGCCGCTATTTCAGCCATAGAGTATGAAGCAGCAAAAACAGTTGCTAACCGACTCCGTATCCATGCTGATGACGAAGCACTCTGGTCAAGTACACAGCCCATTCGAGACCTACTCAAAGAGCTTGGCGTTAAAACCGCGGCTTCAGAAAAGACTTTTACTACTTGGGACAATTTACCTGGTTGCGCCCTAATTTCATTAAAATGGCATCTTGAAAAAGGTAAACCCTTTTGGCATTGGGCTATATTTGTTCGTACCAATAAGAAGAGCTACGTCATTGATTCTAACAAAAGCCTAAAGACCAACTACCGAACTGATTTCGGCCGTATGAACCCCAAATGGTTCATTGAAGTCTATAGCCGATAGACCAAATAAAATATCCCCAAGTAATTAAGATCAGAGGTTTAGCCAAAATGAAAACCATCTTCCTTACCTTCACCACCACTATTGCTGCAATTTCTTTTGCTGCCACTCTCTTCCTAAACACGATTCTAGGGACATTTGGCTTAGTCACCACCTCTGTCGACAACTTAAGTAAACTAAAATCATCTCAAGTTGTTATGGATAAGATGAAAGACCGACACCAAATTAAAAAACGTGATGCAACAAAAAAACTCGCTAAACGATCTAGTAGAAGAGTCGCCTCCGCTTCTCTTGCTGCTCCCACTATAGGTACCATAGCAGTTGCCGTCACGATAACGGGGTTTGAAATAGTTGATTACTGTGAGGACAAGGAATCATTACATATCGACAGCAACATTCTCTATGGGACAACAGCTGAGTTTGACTTCAAAGCCTGCATTGAAGAAGGTAAGAGTGAGTCCAAGCGAATTCTGACCGATGTGAAAGAGTCATCAAGTCAACTTGTGAACGAAGCAATGAGTTCATCTGTCCATTACAGCAACGAACAATGGCACACACTAAAAGAAGCTCACCAAGACACATTATCCTCAGCAAATCAGGCCCTTGAGGTTCTGAAAACTGATATCATGCAATGGTTAATGGAATACTAAAAACTTAATCTGTTTTTATCTAAACCATCACTTCAATGACACCGCCGTCATCATGATTCCGTAACGCTATATAAGATATAAAGCAGGGTAACTTCATCCATAAAAGATGGACAATAACCATTCAAGAAATAAGAAAAACTGTTTAATTTCACACATTCATTCTAACCAAAAGCTTACTTTATGACCGCACCTGATTCTTTCGCTCCTCTTTTGTCCTTAACTGATAAAGACCTACGCCGCCAAGTTAGGGTCTTTAGTACCGTGCTCGGCGATGTGATTAAATCTCACGCATCCGATGACATCTATGACATCGTTGAATATTGTCGTAAAGGCTTTATCAGCCTCCGAGCCAAAGAAGATCCAAAATTACGTGCCGAAATAATGGCTCGTATCTCGGCGTTAAATGAAACCCAACTCACTTATGTGATTCGCGCTTTTAATCTTTATTTTGGTTTGGTCAATACCGCTGAAGAAGCACATCAACATCATAACCGCACTATCGCCCTACGCAACGGCGGTAGCTTGTGGCACGGCTCCTTAAACGACACTTTTAAACAGTTCAAAGAAGATGGAATTAACTTATCTCAGCTACAAGTTTTATTAGATAATCTCGCTTATACACCGGTATTTACCGCCCATCCAACAGAATCAAAACGTCGTACTGTGAGAGGCGGGTTTCGCCGTATTTTTGAGCTCGACCAACAAATGGTGGCACAACCGTTAACCGACTATGATAAAAAACAATTAAACGAAAAATTAAAAGCCCAAATTCAAATTTTGTGGGGTACCGATGAAGTACGCGCCACTAAACCTTCCGTACGTGATGAAATCAAGAATGGCTTGTTCTATTTCGACCTCAGCTTATTCGATGCTGTACCTCAAACCTATCGTAATATGGAAGCCGCCATTGCCCACCGTTATGCTAATGCGTTAAAAGACGATGGCAAAATCACCGTACCAGCTTATCTCAAGTTCGGCTCATGGATTGGTGGTGATCGAGATGGCAACCCTTTCGTCACGGCTGAAACAACAGAAATGGCTGTTCAACTGCAAAAAAGAACAGTTCTACGCCGTTATCTAGAGGATGTCACCCAACTCAGCTACGTGTTAACCCATTCTCTCCCCGTCAGTAAAATCAGCTTAGAACTCGCAGAAAATATAGAACAAGATCAACAACATTATCTAGCTGCTTTTGGGGTTAACCCAGAACGCTTTATGGATGAACCTTATCGCAGAAAACTGTATATGATGCGCTATCGCTTAAATGACAATTTACGTATGAGCGAAGACTATTTTGATGGCAACACCAATACGAAAGCCTCAGGCGTTGCCTATCGGTCTGAAACTGAATTTTTACAAGACCTCAAACTCATTCAAAGTTCATTGATATCAGAGGATGATTCTGCTGTCGCCAATGCAGAATTACAAAACCTGATTCGTCTCGTCGAAACTTTTGGTTTTTATTTATTACAACTCGATTTACGCCAAGAATCAACGCGCCACAGCAGTGCAGTCGCTGAACTTCTTGCTCAGTTAACCTTATCACCAGATTATGCCAACCTGGATGAACAACAACGATTTGAATTGTTGAGCGATTTACTCGCAACACCCAATTTAACAACCGCCGTGAATAAAGCGAGCTTAAGCGCCGACACCGCAGAAGTGCTCGCTGTATTTTTAACCATGGCACGTCTTCAAAAAGAAATCAGTAGCAATGTTTTTGGCAGCTATGTGATCTCAATGACCCATGAAGCAAGCCATATTTTAGAAGTCCTATTACTAGCGCGTCTTGCAGGACTGTGCGGTTTTGATGATGTGAAACAAGATTGGTTTTGCCACATTCGCGTCGCCCCCTTATTCGAAACCATCGCCGATTTATCACGCATCGATGACGTCATGACCCACTTACTCGATGCGCCAATATATCGCACTTTATTAACCGCATCAGGCAATTTACAAGAAGTCATGCTCGGCTATTCAGATTCTTGCAAAGACGGCGGTATCCTCGCCTCTAGTTGGTCGCTCTATAAAGCACAACAAATTATTTCTGATTTGACCAGTGAACGTGACATTCGGTGCCGTATGTTCCATGGCCGTGGCGGGACAATCGGACGTGGCGGCGGTCCAACCCATGATGCGATCTTATCGCAGCCAAATGGCACTGTTAAAGGCCAAATCAAGTTTACCGAGCAAGGCGAAGTACTGTCCTATAAATATGGTAATAAAGATACCGCCTCTTATGAATTAGGCATGGGTGTCTCTGGGCTCCTAAAAGCCAGCTTAGGGCTTATTTCAGAGCCCAATCTGCATGAGCCCGAACACGCTAAAATAATGCATGAACTTGTGGCACTAGGAGAAGACAGCTACCGCCACCTCACCCAAAACACCCCCGGGTTTTTAGATTATTTCTACGAAGCCTGCCCCATCGCTGAAATCGGCATGATGAATATTGGCTCACGCCCATCACACCGTAAACCGGGTGATCGTGCTATCACCTCAGTCAGAGCTATCGGTTGGGTCTTTGCTTGGGCGCAATCCAGACAGACCTTACCTGCTTGGTACGGCATCGGTAGTGCACTAGAAACTTGGACCATGGATCGCCCTGACCGCTTGGCTATACTCCAACAAATGTATCAAAAATGGCCATACTTCCGTGCCCTGGTCAGTAATACAGAAATGGCCTCAACTAAGGCCGATATGGGCATTGCCAAAGAATACGCAGAATTATGCGAAGACCCCGATTCAGCACAGCGAATATTTACAATCATTGAAACTGAATTTCAACGGACAAAAAATGCCATACTCACTTTAACTAACAGCCAAGGCCTGATTCAGGATAACCCTGCGCTCGCCTTATCTTTAAGTCGACGGGATCCTTATCTAGACCCGCTTAATCACATCCAAACGGTATTATTAAACCGCTATCGCGATAATGAAACCGATGAAATTGAACAAGCCCGTTGGCGCGATCCATTATTGAGAACAATTAGCGCCATTTCAACTGGTATGCGAAATACCGGTTAATACATTATCTAGATCCATCAAAACCTTAATAATAAAACTAGCTAAAACAACATCCACAAAAAAAGCCCGTAGCAGAAATATGCTACGGGCTTTTTATTTTATTTAAGTGACTTAAGCTTGAACCGCTAATAAATCTTTAAGTTGTCCATCGATAAAGCCAAAATCTTCTGGGAAAACACCAAACATCGCAAAATGTCCCCATGTACTTGGGATTGGCTTATGTTCACAATTTGCAATCATCGCCGAATCATCACGACATTCAAGCTCAGTAAACATCATATCTTGCTCAAAAGGCATATTGTGAACGACGGCTTTAACACGGCCTAAAGCCGCAGCTAAATCACCATCAGCATGTTTTGACACATCCGCATGCTGCCATTTATCTAGCATAGAGACCAAGGCATTCGGATCCATCGGTCTAAACCATGCTTTCCAGAAATCGACTAAAAATTGCTCAACAGATTCAAACCCGGCAACACGCCAATCTTCTTTCGCATAAAACTCACGACTCACACCAATCGAAGCAAACATAACGGCTAAATGACAAAGTCCTTTATCAAGCTCCTCACATGAAGAGTAATTACCATCATTAAAGTTAATTGCTGTGCGTAAAGCACCAATTAAACTCTCCACCATCACCGTATTATGATCTGAGGTCTTAGCAGTACCACCGATAGGTGCAGCGCGTTTAACCATATCAGGGTAACGGACGGACCATTCATAGGTTTGCTGTGCGCCCATTGACCAACCCAATACTAATGCTATTTCAGTAATACCAAACTGCTCTGTTAATAACGCATGTTGCGCACGCACATCATCACCAATCGATATTTGTGGGAAATCACACATTGAAATCGACGCATCTTCGGTATTATGCGGTGATGTCGACACCCCATTACCAATTTGGTTAGGGAAAATAATAAAATATTTAGAGGGATCAAGCGCCTTTCCTTCACCAACATAAGCTTCTAAGCTTTTGCTGGTACCAGAAAACATATGGGGGAAAAGAATCACATTATCTTTCGCCGCATTCAGTGTCCCATGCGTCGAATAGGCAATGCGACAATTGGAAATTTTGCCACCATATTCAAGTTCAAAGTCTTTGATATCAAAGAATTCATAAGGCCCTTGATTTTCTTGTGAATAAAAGTCGTTACTGATCATGTCTACCGTCCATTAAAAATTTAAAGTTAAGACTGTCTCGTCTAGCGTATTTATTTTGTCATGCAACCTTAATCTACGTAAGGTTTAGCATCAAGAAGCGTGATGAATGACTGGCAAGGATAGTAGAACGAAGTTTCATTTCATGTCAATGCGTAGTGATCACATGCAGAATTTCACATGAACTTACATTAAGAAAAAAAGCCGCATAGTGCAAGATAGAAAATAATGCTATGTCATTGATAATAAAACCCTATCTAACTCTAATAATAACGGAACAACACTAATGTCCCGACGGCTTTGCTCCCGGCTTCTTGCCACCCTGCTCTTCACTCTATTAAGCTTCTCTCTCCAGGCCGCCCAAACCGTTAATATTGCCGTACTATATGACGGCCCAATCAAGCGTGAAGTCTTAAGTTTTGAACAAATTAAAAAAGAAATAATTGATTTAAACGGACGAGAGTTCAATATCCAATTCCCAGAACAATATCGTCGCCATGGCAATTGGAAGATGGCTGAAATCAGACAAAATCTAATAGCCTTATTAAATGATCCTAACGTCGATATCATCATTGCTAATGGTCTCCTATCTTCACACCAAGCCGCACTGATTGAAAACTTAAATAAGCCGGTTATTGCACCTGAAGTCGCTGATCGTATCTTACAAAACTTACCTTATCAAAATGGCGTCAGTGGCAAAAAGAATTACGTCTATATCAGTGAGAATAAACTGGTGGGGGATGACCTGCGTAGGTTCTCTAGCTTAGTCGGTTTTAAACACTTATTAATACCGGCCGATCACTTGTTCCTAGAAGCCATACCCGAATTGCGACTGACCACAGAAGCAATGCAAACAAAACTCGGCTTCAAAATTACTATGCTGCCAATTAAAAATGACCTAACGGAAGTACTCGATACCATGCCACCGAGTATCGATGCCATCTACTTCCCACCATTACAGCGTTTCAGTACCAATGATTTCAAACAACTCAATCAAGGTTTTATCAAAAGACGCATTCCCACCTACTCTTTAATAGGAAGAGAAGAAGTCAAAATGGGCGTCCTAGCAGCCTCTGGTGGCAGAGAATCGGATAATCAACGCTACACCCGTCGCATTGCACTCTATGTCCAATCAATATTACTCGGTGCTGACTCTTCTTTTGGTTTCTTTACCATTCTAGGTATTTTATCACTTGCCGGCATCATCATTAATAATGCCATTGTCTTAATTGACCGAATTAAGATAGAAATAGAGGAACTGGGAAAAGCGGCCAACGTGGCTGTCATCGCTGCCTGTCAACAACGGCTTCGCCCCATCCTACTCACTACCGCAACCACTGTCTTGGGCATGATGCCACTGTGGTGGGGAGGCACCGCGATGTTCAGACCGATGGCCATTTCAATTATTTTTGGTCTCGCTTTTGCTACTGTCATTACACTTTTCTTAGTGCCCGTTTTATACGGTCTATTCTTTAAAGTCGATTTCAGCAAAACAAAATAAGGTAGTCTTAATCGTCATCATCAACAAATTCAAGTCCAGCAATATTATCAAGCATAGGCATCGCATTCGAAGAGACCCCTTGCAGCTCACCACTCACTGCCAACATCTGGTCAGAAATTCGGCCAATCTGCATTTCTCGTTTTTTCCACAAACGCTGCATTGCGGCTTTCTCTTTTTCTAAATCAGAGCGCATTGACTCATAATTCTCAACAACCGCTCTTATCCGTTGAGCAAACTGATTACTAGTCACATAATCAAATAAAGCTTCCATCTGTTCATTTTCACCGACACTCACCGACTTCTGGCGTTGCGATTCAATCAACACTGTTCGTAAAGCAGCTGATATACCCAGCACCACATCCGGACGAACAAGCCATACTCCTTCATGTTGGATAATCACCTCATCAATATTTGCAGGGAACACAGTACTGACCAGTACCGCAATATCGCCCGATTCTCGTTGCATATCTTCTTTTAATTTTGGGATCCATTTATTCGACCAGTTCTCTGCCCGCTTAGTCTCCCAAACAATCGTGCCACAGGAGGCGCCTGAACGCAGTTTAACCCGCTGAATCACATCAGCTCCTCGCACACCCTTTTTAACTGGCTCAATGTCATCAAACAGGTAACTTTGTCCCAATAATGATTCTATTTCTAACTCCAAGACTTCACCTTGTAACTGCTGTGACCCCTGTTCGAGCTTCCGCGTTAATTCCTCATTGGCTTTCTGAGCATCTGTAATTTTCTTTTTCCACTCCGCTTCCTTCATAGAAAAGGATGCATTACTCTTTTGCTCCATCAATGCCCGTTCTTTATCAAGCTTACGTTCCACTTCTAATGTCAGTTCTTCCTTTTGTTGCTCAATCAGCTTCTTTTCTTTGCGTAACATTAATTCTGCATCACGAAATTCACTCAGGCGTTTATCCTTGCCGACCATTTCATCTTTTAATGACTTCAACTCGAATGCGGCTTCTTCGCGCACACGATCGGCAGCTTTCTGACTCGCGACTTCAAGCTGCTTTTTAAATTGGGATTCCGCTTGTTGGCTGTCCTTCAACTGTTTTTGCAAACCTAATAACTCTGACTCATGGATTTTGGCTAATTTCCGCTGTTGTTCCTGAGTAACCCGCTTTTCTAGCGCTGCACGCTCTTTATCCAACATGGCCGAATATTCAGCTTCATATTGCTCAATTAAATGATGTGATAAACCATCCTGCACAGCAAAAACTGTCTCGCACGCAGGGCATGACACCTTATCGTCATCATTCAATATGATTTTTTGACTCACCGACCGCTCCTAAAACAGCTCATACACTAATCACTGCCATAGTAACAAAGCAATCGATTCAGATAAAACTAACAATGTGAAAACCCAAAGTGCAGAACACACTTCAAATAGATAATAAATGGTCGGAGTAGCAAGATTCGAACTTGCGACCCCTTGTCCCCCAGACAAGTGCGCTACCAGACTGCGCTATACCCCGACGCTTGATATTTAGCTTTTATGTCCAGAGTTAACCCATCTAAACCAAGCTAATTATCAGGAGCGAAATAGTAACAAATTATGATGTGAAGTGCTATTAATCATCAGGCCCGCCTCTCCAGTTCAAGGGGGCAGCAAGCTTGATATCATAATCCATCGCTTAAATCTAACACTAACCAACAAAAAACCCACCTAAATCATAAATCTAGATGGGTTTCATAATCTCAAACTAATAAGTGAAAGTTTAAACTAATAGAGCACGAATCTCCGCTAACTCTGCTAACATTTCTTTAATCATTTGTTTCTTATCAACAGTTGTAATTTCAGGTTTAGCTTCGGCCTCTAAACGCTGACGTGCACCACCGATAGTAAAACCTTGCTCATAAAGCAAGCCACGAATTTCGCGAATCAACACCACATCGTGACGCTGATAATAACGTCGATTACCACGACGCTTGACGGGCTTAAGTTGTGTGAACTCTTGTTCCCAGTATCTTAAAACATGCGGCTTAACGCAACAGAGTTCGCTCACTTCACCGATAGTGAAATAACGCTTACCCGGAATGACAGGAAGTTCGTTGTTATTGCTCGCTTCTAGCATAACTATCTACCCTTGCTTTTAGTTTTTGACCCGGTCTAAAAGTCACTACTCGGCGCGCCGTAATAGGAATCTCTTCACCCGTTTTTGGGTTCCGACCTGGTCTTTCACTTTTATCTCGTAATTCAAAATTGCCAAAACCTGACAATTTTACATTTTCACCCGCTTCTAACGCAGAGCGGACTTCTTCGAAAAACATTTCGACCAATTCTTTTGCTTCGCGCTTATTAAAACCAAGCTCATCGTAAAGCTGCTCGGTCATATTGGCTTTAGTTAGTGCCATGTATACCTCTAAATCAATTACTGCCAGTTTGGTTTACGAACGGATCGTAGCACCAATTTCTTGTTCTAAATGTGTCGTTATCCTCAAAATGAGTTCATTGACCTCATCATCAGTTAACGTTCTTTCCACATGTTGCATATGAAATGCGACGGCAATGCTCTTTTGGCCCTGCTCGACACCATCTCCACTATATACGTCAAATACTTGAATTTCTTTAAGAATATCAGATCTCACAGCATTCAAGCAATGCTTTATTTCACCAGCAGTTATTGTGCCAGAAACCACTAATGCAAGATCTCGACGAATCGCTGGAAATTTTGATAAAGCAGAAAAAGCGGGTATTTCTGACATTAATACCGAAGACAAAGACAATTCAAATACATAAGCCGGACAATTTAAGTCCAATGACTTATATAATTTAGGATGAATAGCGCCAATCCAACCAATCGCTTCTTCACCCGCATAAATACGAGCAGACTGACCTGTATGTAATGCAGGATGGACTTCAGCCACAAAACGAATATCAGTCCGACTACCTAAAGCTAATAGCGCTTCGACATCCGCCTTGACATCAAAGAAGTCGACAGGGCGTTGTTTCTCAGCCCACTGCTCTGCATAACGGGGACCACACACCACACCACCAATATGACGGTGTTGCTCAACATTGTCATGGGTACCACTAAAAATACGTCCTACTTCAAATAGACGCACACGGTCATGCTGGCGATTTAAATTATGTGTCAAAGCTTGAATCAAACCCGGCCACAGCGATGTTCTCATCACTGATAAGTCAGCTGAAATCGGGTTTGCTAAAATAATCGCTTCTTCGCCTTCTACAGCAAGATATTTTTGGAACTCAGGATCAACAAAACTATAAGTAATCGCTTCTTGATAACCCCGATCGACCAATAATGCTTGTAAACGTGATGTTGCCAAACTATGCTCGGAAATATTTGCCGTTAACACGGTCCCTTGTGGCCGGGTCTCTGGCAATTTATCGTAACCATACAAACGACCTAACTCTTCAATCAAGTCGACTTCAATGGCAATATCGAAACGAAAGCTCGGTACGGTGACTTTCCAGCCTTCAGCTTGAGGCGACACACCTAAACCTAAGCGTGTTAATTGATCGACCACTTGCTCTGCATCGATCGCAATACCTAATACACGTTTAATTCTTGCTGCACGTAAATCAATCGTTGCTTGTTTCGGTAAGTCAGCTTCTGATACGACTTCGGTAATAGAACCAGCTTGTCCGCCAACAATCGATAATAATAATGACGTTGCTCGTTCAATCGCTTTACCAGCCAATGCAGGATCAACACCCCGTTCAAAACGGTGAGATGAGTCGGTATGTAAACCGTGACGACGAGCACGACCAGCAATGGCCGTTGGCGTAAAGAAGGCAGACTCTAAAAACAAATGTTGAGTCTCATCACTAACACTTGAAGCTTCTCCGCCCATGATACCGGCTAAAGCCAATGTCGATGAATCATCAGTAATCGCTAACGTTTCACCGGTAATACGCATTTCTTGGCCATCAAGTAACGTAAGTTGATCACCCGGTGTCGCCATCTTAACGTTGATACCACCATCGATTTTATCTAAATCAAAAGCATGCATTGGCTGACCTAACTCCAACATGACATAGTTCGTCACATCAACAACCGGGCTAATACTACGTAAACCACTACGGCGTAATTTCTCTTGCATCCATAATGGTGTGTCAGTTTTAACATTAACGTTTTCGATCACCCGACCCAAATAACGCGGACAGGCAACAGAATCACTAACAACAATTGGCAACTGCTTCTGGCTGTTAATCTCGACTTTATCTTCAGGCCACTGGGTTAAATCACAGCCGGTTAACACACCCACTTCACGGGCGATACCAGCAATGCCTAAACAATCACTCCGGTTCGGCGTTAAATCAACATCAATCGACAAGTCATCTAAGTCTAAATAATCTCTAATATCAGTACCAACCGGCGCATCATTTGCTAATTCCATCAAGCCATCGATATTATCGACCATACCCAACTCTTTAGCAGAACACAGCATGCCAAAAGAGGGTACGCCACGAAGCTTGGCTTTCTTGATTTTAAAATTGCCTGGCAACACAGCACCGACAACGGCAACAGGAATTTTTAAGTCTTGGCGTACATTCGATGCACCACAGACAATAGACAGCAATTCATCGCCATTCACATTGACTTGGCAGCAACGCAATTTGTCGGCATCAGGATGTGCTTCTACCGAGACTACTTGCCCGACCACAACACCACTAAAATCACCCGCAACAGGCTCAGTACCATCAACCTCAAGACCGGCTAGCGTTAATTGTGCCACCAAATCGTCACTTGATAATGTTGGATTGACCCACTCACGTAACCATTTTTCACTAAATTTCATCGTGATATCCCAAGCCTAATTAAACTGACGTAAAAAACGCAGGTCATTCTCAAAGAAAAGACGTAAATCATTGACGCCATAACGTAACATCGCCAAGCGCTCTACGCCCATACCAAAGGCAAGGCCAAGATACTTCTCGCTGTCTATACCCACGTGTTTAAACACTTCGGGATGTACCATGCCACAGCCGAGTACTTCCAGCCAACCAGTATGACTACAGACACGACAACCTTTACCATCGCACATCACGCACTCAATATCGGCTTCTGCTGAAGGTTCAGTGAAAGGAAAGTAAGACGGTCTAAAACGGACGTTTAAATCTTTTTCGAAAAAGGCTTTTAAGAAGTCAGCCAAAATACCTTTTAAATCAGTAAAACTGACATGCTCATCAACCATCAATCCTTCAACTTGGTGGAACATGGGCGTATGCGTTAAATCTGAATCACAACGATAGACACGGCCCGGAGCAATGACACGCAATGGTGGTGCTTGTTCTTCCATCACACGGACTTGAACCGGTGAGGTATGTGTTCTTAACAAAGTCTCAGCATTAAAATAAAATGTATCGTGCATAGCACGTGCTGGATGATGTTCTGGAATATTCAATGCCGTGAAATTGTGGGTACTGTCTTCCACTTCTGGGCCTTCAGCGACTTGGAAACCGATGTGCTGGAAATACTGTTCAATACGTTGCAAAGTGCGCGTGACAGGATGTAAACCACCTGTTTCTTCACCACGACCAGGTAAGCTAACATCGATTTTCTCAGCTTCTAAAGCCGCATTCATTGCTGCCTCAGCCAATGCTTTAAAACGGACATCAATCAGACCAACTACTTCTTGCTTAGCCAGGTTGACAGACTTACCGATCACGGGACGTTGTTCAACACTGACGTCACCCAGCTCTTTTAAATAAGCCGTGATTTTGCCTTTCTTACCAAGATATTCAATTCGAACGGCTTCTAATTGCGACTTCTCTTCAGACGCATCAATCGCTGTTCTAGCTTGTGCAGCTATCTCGTTCAAGGCTTCTAACTTATCATCCAGCTCAGCCATAATCTCACCCATATTCTTCAGAAATAAAAAGGGGCCGTCAACGGCCCCTTTCTTTTAACAAAACTGATTTATTGTTCTACGCGAACAATAATATTAGTCTGCTAATGCAGCCTTCGCTTTTTCAGCAACAGCTGTAAAGGCTGCCATGTCATTCATAGCAAGATCAGCCAGCAATTTACGATCGATTTCAATCGCTGCTTTTTTCAAGCCATCAATCAATTTACTGTATGACAGTCCACATTCACGTGCACCAGCATTGATACGGGCAATCCATAAAGAACGGAATACACGTTTTTTCTGACGACGATCACGATAAGCGTATTGACCTGCTTTTGTGACAGCTTGAACTGCTACGCGATAGACGTTTTTACGACGACCGCTATAACCCTTAGCTTGTTTGATAACTTTTTTATGGCGCGCATGTGCTGTTACGCCGCGTTTTACTCTAGGCATGGTTTAATTCCTTAAATTATAGATTAGGCAACATTTTACGGACAGACATATGATCGGCTTTACAAACCATCAATGTTGAACGCAATTGGCGTTTCCGCTTAGTGCTTTTTTTGGTAAGGATATGACTAGTGAACGCTTGTGAACGCTTAAATTTACCACTACCGGTCAATTTAAAGCGCTTAGCAGCACCTCTATGTGTTTTTAATTTTGGCATTTCGAACTCCGCATTCGTTGTTTTCAATTAATTTTATTTTTTACTGGGCGCTAAAACCATAATCATTTGACGTCCTTCTTTCTTAGGATGTTGCTCAATAACTGACAATTCCTTTAGATCTTCGGCTACTCGTACGAGTAACTTCAATCCAAGGTCTTGATGTGCCATTTCGCGTCCACGAAAACGAAGACTGACTTTGGTTTTATTCCCCTCTTCAAGGAAACGTGTCAGGTTGCGTAGTTTTACCCGATAATCCCCTTCTTCTGTCCCTGGTCTAAATTTAACTTCCTTTACTTGTATCTGTTTCTGCTTTTTCTTAGCAATTTGCTTTTGCTTATTAGCTTCAAACACATACTTGCCGTAATCCATAATACGGCACACCGGTGGCGATGCCTGTGCAGATATCTCCACCAAATCTAAATCTGCTTCTTCTGCAAGCTCGATGGCCTTTGCTAACGGAACAATACCTACTTGTTCACCATCAGCGCCGGTTAGACGTACTTCTCTGGCTGTGATTTCTCCATTCAGCCGTTTTTCATCAGTAGCGATCTTTTTAATCCTCTAAAATAATTCGACCGCGACCAGCAACGTCTTTTTGTAAGGTTTGCGCGAATTCATCAAGTGTCATGACACCTAAATCTTCACCCTTACGAGTACGTACTGCCACGGCGTTATCCTGCGCTTCACGATCCCCTACTACAACGAGATAAGGAACCCGGCGCAATGTGTGCTCGCGTATTTTAAAGCCTATCTTCTCATTTCTCAAGTCTATATCGGCTCTAAACCCTTTATTTTTCAATTCTTTTGTAATTTTCTTGGCATATTCGGCTTGATGTTCACTAATTCCCATCACCACAACTTGACGTGGAGCCAGCCAAGTTGGAAAGGCGCCCGCATATTCTTCAATCAAAATACCAATGAAACGCTCAAGTGATCCTAAGATGGCACGGTGTAGCATCACAGGGACTTGTTTGCTGCCATCATCGGCAACATACTTCGCATCCAAACGATCCGGCATCGAGAAATCGACCTGAATCGTACCGCACTGCCACACTCGGCCTAGACAATCCTTAAGTGAGAATTCAATCTTAGGGCCATAGAAAGCCCCTTCACCTGGTTGAAGATCCCACTCTAAACCTTTGTTATTGAGTGCTTGTTCAAGTGCATGCTCCGCCTTATCCCAAACCTCATCACTCCCCACTCTGTTTTCAGGGCGAGTCGATAACTTCACGATAATGTCATTAAAGCCAAAATCAGCATAGACGTCTTGCAATAAATCCATAAAAGTCGAGACTTCATCTTGAATTTGGTCTTCAGTACAGAAGATATGCGCATCATCTTGGGTGAAACCGCGTAAACGCATCAAACCATGCAAGGTACCTGAAGGCTCATTACGGTGGCATGAACCAAACTCTGCCATGCGTAAAGGCAAGTCACGGTAACTCTTCTGACCTTGATTAAAGATCTGCACATGACATGGGCAATTCATTGGTTTCACTGCGTAATCACGGTTTTCAGAATGGGTACTAAAAATCATGTCACCAAATTTATCCCAGTGACCTGATTTTTCCCATAAAGTCCGATCCACAACTTGTGGTGTCCTGACTTCTTGATAGCCATTGTTTTGTAAAACATCGCGAATATAGTTTTCAACTTCACGATAAATCCGCCAGCCATTGTCATGCCAAAAGATCATGCCAGAGGCTTCTTCTTGCAAATGGAACAAATCTAAAGTTTTACCAATCTTACGGTGATCACGTTTTTCCGCTTCTTCTAAGCGATCGATATATTGCCTTAATGCTTTCTTATCGGACCATGCAGTGCCATAAACACGTTGCAGCATCTCATTATCAGAATTACCACGCCAATAGGCGCCTGCTAGCTTCATCAACTTAAAGGCTTTTAACTTACCGGTACTAGGGACATGGGGTCCACGACACAAATCAATAAAGTCACCCTGACCATATAAGGATAAGGTTTCACCTTTTGGGATGTCTTCTAGGATTTCCGCCTTATAGGCTTCACCCATGGCACGGAATTTTTCAATACCAGCTTCACGAGAAATCTCTTCGCGAACAACAGGAATATCCTGTTTCACTAATTCAGCCATCCGTTTTTCGATTTTGGTTAAATCTTCTGGGGTAAAACCAGGTGCATAAGCAAAGTCATAATAGAACCCATCTTCGATAACAGGACCGATTGTGACTTGCGCTTCAGGAAACAATTGCTTCACAGCTTGCGCCATCAAATGCGATGTTGAATGACGGATAATATCCAAGCCTTCTTCATCACGCTCAGTGATAATCGCAATATCAGCATCTTGTTCGATCAAATAATTGGTATCAACCAACTCACCATTGACTTTACCAGCCAACGCAGCACGGGCTAAGCCAGCACCAATATCAAAGGCAACATCGTGAATAGAAACAGGGTGATCAAACTGGCGTTGATTGCCATCAGGAAGTGTTACAGAAATCATGTGAAATTCTCTCTGGTTGTGGCCGATACAAAGGGCCTTAAAAACCAAAAAAGCACCATTACTAGAATAATGAGTGCTTTCTATATATTGGTAGGCACGAGTGGATTCGAACCACCGACCCCTACCATGTCAAGGTAGTGCTCTAACCAACTGAGCTACGCGCCTGCCGTTAAGCGATGGAATTATACAGAGCTGGTTATTTAACGCAAGGATTTGATAATAATCCGCTGTCTTCACAAACAATTTGGCTAAAATAATCTGTC
>Ga0233444_10001703_pt1 | contig 24359 bp, 28 predicted proteins | sample SI_124_October20_6_FD_182792 | JGI IMG/M metagenome (GOLD analysis project Ga0233444, IMG submission 182792) | Seawater microbial communities from Saanich Inlet, British Columbia, Canada - SI_124_October2016_10_MG | ecosystem: Environmental > Aquatic > Marine > Inlet | place: Canada: British... | reverse complement strand
GCATACTAGCATCAGCACCGAGCCTAACAACGTAAACAGGAAAAATTTAAACGCCGCATAAACCCGCCTTGCCCCACCCCATATTCCAATAATCAGGAACATCGGAATCAGTACTGCTTCAAAGAAAAGATAGAACATAAGCATGTCTAGCGAGACAAACATGCCAATCATCATCGTTTCAAGCACAAGAAAGGCGATCATATATTCGCGTACACGATGTGTAATGGCGCGCCAACTAGCCAATACGGCAAGCGGCGTCAAAAAAGTAGAAAGCAGGACAAAGGGCATCGAAATGCCATCAACACCCATATGATAATTAATGCCTGTATTAGGCAACCATTCCGCAAATTCCTCGAACTGATAACCAGCTACATCACTATCAAAACCAAGCAAGAGCGCTAAAGAAACGATAAAATTAAAACCTGTGATCCACAGCGTTACACTACGAGCATTATTAGCAATGACGTCATCGTCACCCTTGATCATTAGCAAGAAGATCACACCCGCCAAAGGAAGGAAGGTGATGATTGTCAGTAAAGGCCAATTATCGATCATCACTTAAATTCCTTTTAGGCGAAAATAAAACCAGCTCACCAGCACAACAACGCCGATCAGCATGGCAAAAGCGTAGTGGAAAACAAATCCGGATTGAATTCGCGAACAATAACCAGAAATCCGAAGTACCAGCACCGACATACCATCCGGACCGAAGCCATCAATCGTATCTCGGTCACCACGCTGCCACAGGACTGCACCAATCCGCACCGCAGGCTTAACCAGCAAAGCATCATAAATTTCGTCAAAATACCACTTGTTGTAAAACAGTGTATGAAGGGGTGAAAAGGCTTTTGCTACTCGTGCTGGCATATCGGTAAGAACAGCATAGAACAAGACCGCCAGCAAAACACCGCTTGTCGCCAGCACGACTGGCAGCAACTTTACCCAGCTTGGAACATAATGCGCGTTTTCCATGGCCGTATGTGTTGGCAGAATGAAAATTGAGTCACCCCAGAATGATGCCATATCATGGCCAACAAACAGCTCATAACCAAGCCAGCCAGAGAAAATTGCACCCAGCGCAAGAACAAACAATGGCAAGGTCATAACTGTTGGTGATTCATGTACCTTCGACATCACTTCGGCTGACGCGCGCGGCTTACCGTGAAACGCCATAATCAAAAGACGCCAGCTATAGAAAGCTGTCAAAAACGCCGCCGCACATCCCATCCAGAAAGCAAAACTTCCAACCGATGTCTGTGCCGCAAATGCAGCTTCGAGAATCATATCCTTTGAATAGAAACCGGCAAAAAATGGAAACCCAGCCAGCGCCAGTGACCCCACCCACATCATTACATAAGTCACAGGTATCTTTTTCCAAATACCACCCATATTGCGCAGATCCTGTTCGTCAGACATCGCATGTATGACCGATCCCGCCCCAAGGAACAGTAAAGCCTTGAAAAACGCATGTGTTGTAAGATGGAACATCGCTGCTGGATAAGCTGACACACCCGCGGCAAAGAACATATAGCCAAGCTGTGAACAAGTTGAATAGGCAATCACACGTTTGATATCGAACTGTGTCATGCCAACAGTAGCGGCAAAAATCGCAGTCATACCGCCAATAACTGTAATAACGTCAAGCGTGAATGGCGCATATTCAAGCACTGGAGAAAGGCGACAAACCATAAAGACACCAGCAGTTACCATTGTCGCGGCATGTATAAGCGCTGAAACAGGCGTCGGGCCTTCCATCGCATCAGGCAACCATGTATGCAGACCCAGTTGGGCAGATTTACCCATTGCACCGATAAACAGCAATATTCCCGCCACTTCCAATGCTGGCAAGCTCATGCCCAAGAAATTTACGTCTGCATCAACATAAAGAGCAGCTTTGGCAAAAATATCGTCAAACTGAATCGACCCAAACAAGGCATAAACAGCTAAAATACCAAGCGCAAAGCCAAAATCCCCAACACGGTTGACCACAAAAGCTTTCATCGCCGCCGTATGGGCTGACTCTTTATGATACCAAAAACCAATCAGCAGATAAGATGCAACGCCCACACCTTCCCAGCCAAAGAACAACTGTACAAGATTATCAGCTGTTACCAGCATCAACATGGCAAAGGTGAACAGGCTAAGATAGGACATAAAGCGCGCGCGGGCTTTATCATGTGACATGTAGCCAACTGAATAGATATGCACCATCGAAGATACGCCTGTCACAACAATCAGCATAACAGCTGTCAACGTATCAAAGCGAAGCCGCCAATGTGCCTCAAAATCACCTGATACGATCCAGCGCGATAGATTGATCGTGATAGGTTGGCCACCAATGGCAACCTCGGCAAAGGCAAAGATAGAGAATAAAAGTGACAACAATAAACCAGCGATTGTTATTCGTTCAGCTGCCTTATCATGGTTTCCCAGACTCAGAATGCCTGCGATTACAGAGCCTATAAGCGGCAAAAATACTATGGATGCGTACATATCGCCCTAGCCCTTCATCATATTAACATCTTCAACAGCGATCGATCCACGATTGCGGAAGAACACCACCAGAATAGCAAGGCCAATAGCCGCTTCGGCCGCTGCCACCGTCAATATAAACAACGAGAATACCTGCCCTTCTAGATCACCGTTATAAGCTGAAAAAGCCACCATATTTATATTCACAGCCAGCAACATCAGTTCAATTGACATCAGGATCGTGATTACGTTCTTACGGTTCAAAAAGATACCAAATATCCCCATCGCAAAAAGAATCGCCGAACAGGCTAGATAATGATTAAGCGTTAATTCCATCATAACTTTAACTTTCCTGCCGCGGTGGCGCTTTGCCAACTGGCACACTGACAATCTCAACAGTGTCCTCACGGCGGCGCATATTCTGCTCGGCCACCACCTGGCGACGAACCCCCGGACGATGCCGCATGGTCAATGAAATGGCACCAATCATGGCAACCAGCAAGATCAGACCTGCAACTTGAAACAGATATATATATTTGGTGTAAAGCACCCCACCAAGGCGCGTCGTATTGGCAATCTCGGATGCTTCCGGCAAGGTTGCCCCCTTAAAGGCATCGCCATACATTGCTGCCACCAGCTCAAACACCAGAATACCACCAACAATCAGGCCAAGCGGTAGGTATTTCTGAAAGCCCGCGCGCATTTCGGCAAAGTTGATATCCAGCATCATCACGACAAACAGGAACAGAACAGCAACCGCGCCTACATAGACAACTACCAGAAGCATAGCCAGAAACTCTGCACCGATAAGGACGAATAATCCGGCTGCATTGAAAAAGGCGAGGATAAGAAAAAGCACTGAATATACAGGGTTTTTCGATATCACGACCATAAAGGCACTAGCCAGCATGATGCCCGCAAACAGATAAAAGAAAAGCGCTTCAAACATTGTCTGTCATTTCCAATCTAGATCAGCGCCATTTGGCGTCGGCGGCAAGATTTCTGGCGATCTCAGTTTCCCAACGATCACCATTCGCAAGCAATTTGTTTTTGTCGTAATACAGCTCTTCGCGTGTTTCAGTCGCAAACTCAAAATTAGGCCCTTCGACAATGGCATCGACCGGACAGGCTTCCTGACAAAATCCACAATAGATACATTTGGTCATGTCTATGTCATAGCGTGTTGTCCGACGACTGCCGTCATCGCGTGGTTCAGCTTCGATCGTGATCGCCTGTGCTGGGCACACCGCCTCACATAATTTACAGGCGATACAGCGCTCTTCTCCATTTGGATAGCGACGCAAAGCATGTTCACCGCGAAAGCGTGGCGACAAACTACCCTTTTCATAAGGATAATTAATTGTAACTTTCGGTTTGAAAAAATACTTCAACGTCAGAAACATGCCTTTGGCAAGCTCAAGAAGCAGGAATGATTTGACCGAATCCATCAACATCCGCATGACTTTTACCTTCTCCTCTGCCTAACCAACGATAACCGCTGGCAGTCGATCAGTTGCCAGCAAAAAGCCAGCTGTTGCCACTACATATAACAATGAAAATGGCAAAAATATTTTCCAGCCAAGGCGCATCAACTGATCATAACGATAGCGTGGTGTTGTTGCGCGTACCCACAGGAATACAAACAACACCATCATGATTTTCAAAATGAACCATAACGGGCTAGGAATAATGTTCAGCGGCCAAATATCAAATGGCGGCAACCATCCCCCAAGGAACAGAATCACTGTCATGCTACTCATCAAGATCATATTGGCATATTCGCCAAGGAAGAATAGCGCAAAACTCATTGACGAATATTCGACAAAATAGCCAGCAACCAGCTCGGACTCACCTTCAGGTAAATCAAACGGCGCACGGTTTGTTTCAGCCAGCGTTGAAATGAAGAACACGATGAACATCGGAAATAGCGGCAAGGCAAACCACATACCGCGCTGTGCTTCGATAATTGCGCTCAAATTTAATGAGCCAGCACAAAGCAATACATTGATGATTACCAGTCCCATCGAAACTTCATAGGACACCATCTGCGCGGCTGACCGCAACGCCCCCAGAAAGGCATATTTCGAATTACTTGCCCATCCAGCCATGATAACGCCATAGACACCAAGCGAGGACACCGCAAACAGATACAAAATCCCGACGTTAATATCTGCTATCACAAGCCCTTCACCAAACGGGATCACAGCCCACGCGACCAATGACAAAACAAAGGTCAGCATCGGCGCAATAATGAAAACAACCTTATTGGCACCAGCTGGCAGAATCGTTTCCTTGGCCATCAGTTTGAGCGCATCGGCGAAAGGTTGGAACATGCCAAACGGGCCAACAACATTTGGGCCTTTGCGCAGTTGCATGAAACCGATAACGCGCCGTTCGGCAAGTGTCAGATAAGCCACAGCGATCAGCAGAGGTCCCACAACAATCATGATTTGTGCTATGATCCAGGCTACAGCGCGAATTTCAGCATTATTGATCAAATCCATAATCATCTAACTACTCCGCCGCCACTGTTGATGAGATGGCTGTTTCATCAACAGTGTCATCCAGCAATGCTTTACGACATTCAGCCATCGTTTCGGATGCACGGCTAATCGCACATGTCATATGGAAATTATCAAGGCTATTGGTGATCGGTGTAGCATCCATCTTGCCACGGCCACCAAACTTTGACCATTTTGCATTAGCAATAGCATCGCCTTCAGCAAAATGTGGATAGGCTTCACACAAGGCTTCGCGCACTTCAGATAAACTATCCATGCCGATGGTTTTATTGATGTGACCGGAAAAGGCACGAATAATAGCCCAGTCTTCTCTAGCTTCACCTGGCGGGAATGCCGCACGGTTGGAATATTGAACGCGCCCTTCGGTATTTACATAGATACCGTCTTTTTCAGTATAAGCCGCACCAGGCAACACTACGTCGGCACCATGCGCACCTTTATCACCATGATGCCCTTGATAGACAACAAACGCGCCATCCAGTCGATCAATATCGACTTCGTCAGCGCCAAGCAACCAGACAAAATCAAGCTTCTTATTTTCAGCAGCTTTATACATGCCTTCAATATCAAGACCACCTTTTCCGGGAATAAAGTCCAAATCAAGACCGCCAACACGTGCTGCCGCATTATGCAGAACGTTAAACCCGTTCCACCCCTTTACAACAACGCCATAGGCTTCGGCAATCTGACGCGCAGTGGCAAGAACAGCGGCGCCATCCTCGCGGCTAAGTGCGCCCATGCCAATGATAATCATTGGCCGCTTGGCGCGTTTAAGAACATTTGAAAATTTGTTAGAACCATCCAAAATGGCCGAAAGTATCGCCGTATCATCACCAAGATGTTTTGTGTCATAGGTAAGATCACTATCAGCACCCACAACGCCAACGGGCATATTTGTGGCCAGCCAGTTACGACGAATACGGGCATTCAAAACAGCCGCTTCTTCTCGCGGGTTGCTTCCAATAATCAACAACGCATCAGCGTCATCAATACCAGCAATCGTCGAGTTAAATACGTAACCAGCACGTGACCCGCCAATTTTAGCCCCATCCTGACGACAATCGATATTCACCGAACCAAGACGCTGCATCATCGCCTTTAGGGCAAACATGCTTTCAGCATCTGCTTGGTCACCTGCAATCGCAGCAATTGTAGAAGATTTTGCTTTTTTCAGTTTTGCCGCCATGGTTTTAAAAGCGTCATCCCAGCTAGCTGGATGCAGACTGCCATTCGCGCCACGCAAATAAGGCTGATCAAGACGTTGACGGCGCAACCCATCGATTGCATAGCGGGTTTTATCCGAAATCCATTCTTCATTTACATCTTCATGCAAACGCGGCAATACACGCATGACCTGTGATCCACGCGCATCAACACGAATATTGCTACCGACTGCATCCATCACATCAATAGATTCGGTCTTGCTAAGTTCCCACGGACGTGCCGTAAAAGCATAAGGGCGCGATGTTAACGCTCCAACAGGGCAAAGATCGATCACATTTGCCGACAACTCAGATGCTAGGTTTTTTTCAAGATAGGTTGTGATCTCAACATTTTCACCACGGCCAATAGCGCCCAACTCTGGCACACCAGCAACTTCGGTTGCAAAGCGAACACATCGCGTACAATGAATACAGCGCGTCATAACCGTACTGATCAGCGGGCCCATATGCTTATTTTCGACGGCGCGTTTATTTTCTTCAAACCGTGATCCATCATGACCATAGCCCATTGCCTGATCTTGCAAATCACATTCGCCACCTTGATCGCAAATAGGACAGTCAAGTGGATGATTAATAAGCAAAAACTCCATAACGCCTTCACGCGCCTTTTTGACACGATCTGTATCGGTGCGAATGACCATGCCATCACCAGCAGGCATTGCACATGACGCAACCGGCTTTGGTGCGCGTTCCATATCGACCAGACACATACGGCAATTACCAGCAATCGACAAACGATCATGATAACAAAAACGCGGCACTTCAACGCCAGCAGCTTCACAGGCATGAAGCACAGTTGATCCGTCTTCTACTTCGACTTCAACATCATTAACGGTCAGTTTTGGCATCGTAATTAATCCTTTATTCAGCTGCCGCTACGGCGTCACCAGCATGACGCGCAGCAATACGACGCTCAATCTCTGGTCTGAAATGTTTAATAAGACCCTGAATTGGCCAAGCGGCTGCATCACCAAGCGCGCAAATCGTATGACCTTCAACCTGTTTTGTAACTTCATATAATGTATCGATCTCATGCGGCTCAGCTTCACCGCGCACAAGTCGTTCCATCATCCGCCACATCCAGCCAGTGCCTTCACGGCATGGCGTACATTGGCCACATGATTCATGCTTATAGAAATAAGACAGCCGTGAAATGGCCTTCACCACATCAGTACCTTTGTCCATGACAATGACACCAGCAGTCCCAAGACCTGTTCCAGCTTCACGAAGCGCATCAAAATCCATAGTCATAGTTTCACAAATATCTTTGGGCATCATCGGCGTTGACGACCCGCCTGGAATAACAGCTAGCAAATTATCCCATCCACCACGAACGCCACCAGCATGCTTTTCCAGCAACTCTTTCAGTGGAATGCCCATTTCTTCTTCAACATTACATGGCTTGTTTACATGGCCGGAAATACAAAACAGCTTTGTGCCAGAGTTGTTTTCTTTACCAAGACCCGCGAACCAATCACTGCCCCGACGCAAAATGGTCGGTGCAACGGCAATGGATTCAACATTATTGACCGTTGTCGGACAACCATATAGCCCAACCCCTGCCGGAAATGGAGGTTTCAACCGTGGCTGACCTTTTTTACCTTCCAGTGACTCGATCAATGCGGTTTCTTCACCACAAATATAAGCACCAGCACCGCGATGAAGATAAATATCAAAAGCCCAGCCTGATTTAGCCGCATTTTTGCCAAGCAACCCTGCTTCATAGGCTTCGTCAATGGCTGTTTGCAGACGACGCGCTTCATTCACGAATTCACCACGGATATAGATATAGGCTACGTGGGCACGCATGGCAAAACCAGCAACAACACATCCTTCCAACAATTTATGCGGTTCATGGCGGATAATATCACGGTCTTTACATGTACCCGGTTCGGACTCATCGGCATTAACCACAAGATAATGCGGACGGTCTTTGACCTCTTGCGGCATGAATGACCATTTTAAACCTGTTGGAAAACCAGCCCCGCCGCGGCCACGCAGTCCAGATGCCTTCATGCGATCAACAATTTCATTATGACCAAGTTTCAGAATAGCCGCTGTATTGTCCCAATCACCTCGTTTTTTGGCACCCGCAAGCATGGCATCATCCCAGCCATAAATATTGGTGAAAATGCGATCAGCGTCTTTAAGCATTGGCTGCTCCTGACTTTGTCTTGGCTTTCTTCTTTGGTTTTAATCCATTCAGGCTTGTGGCACCCCCGCTGGCTTCCGAACCAGAACGACCAAGAACCGACCCAACGGCAAGCGGCGCGTCTTTTTCCAGCGAATCAAGCAATTTGCCTGTTGTTTGGTAATTTAAATCTTCATAGAAATCATCATTGACCTGTAAAATGGGTGCATTGACACATGCACCTAGACATTCAACTTCAAGCAATGAGAAACGCCCACAATTAGATGTTTGCCCAGACGTAATATCATACCGGTCTTTAATGCAGCGCATCATCTCGTCAGAGCCACGAAGCCAGCACGGTGTTGTTGTACAGGCTTGCAGAAAATATTTTCCAACCGGTTTCAGATTGAACATTGTATAAAAGGTCGCCACCTCAAGCACGCGGATCTTTGCCATATTCAGCTTTTCAGCGATCAGCTCAATAGCTTTCATTGGGATCCAGTTTTCATGCTGGCGCTGCGCCATATCAAGCAATGGCATCACCGCACTGGCCTGACGGCCTTTAGGATATTTGCCAATAATACGCTTAATCTCTGCCTCATTTTCGGCCGAAAAGGCGAATGAGTCAGGCTGATCTTCAGCAATGCGGGCTTGAATGCTCATCTATCAATCTCACCAAAAACAATATCAAGCGATCCAATGATCGCAACCGAATCTGCCAGCATATGGCCACGTGACAAGTAGTCTACTGCCGCCATAAAATAAAACCCTGGCGCCCGAATTTTGCACCGATACGGCTTGTTTGAGCCATCTGCAACAAGATAGACCCCAAATTCGCCCTTTGGCGCTTCAACAGCCGTATAGCTCTCGCCCTCTGGCACATGAAACCCTTCGGTATAAAGCTTGAAGTGATGAATAAGCGCTTCCATCGAATTCTTCATGTCACCACGATGTGGTGGCGTAACCTTGTTATTTTTGGCCAATACCGGACCTTCGGGCATATCGGCAATACATTGGTGGATAATCCGCAAGGATTGACGCATTTCTTCAATGCGCACCAGATAACGTGCATAGCAATCACCAGTCTTGCCAATCGGTATGTCAAAATCCATTTCGGCATAAACATCATAAGGCTGGCTTTTACGCAAATCCCACGGCACACCTGAAGCACGGATACACGGACCTGACATACCAAGATCAAGCGCTTCTTTTTCACTGATCACACCAATATCAACTGTGCGCTGCTTGAAAATACGGTTATCGGTCAACAAAGTTTCCATATCATTGATGAAAGACGGAAAATTATCTGCCCAGTCACCAATCTCTTCCAGCAAACCTGTTGGCAGGTCCTGATGCACACCACCAGGCCGGAAATAAGCCGCATGCAAACGTGCTCCACAAGCGCGTTCATAAAAACCCATCAATTGTTCGCGCTCTTCAAAACCCCATAAAAGCGGCGTCATCGCGCCAACATCAATAGCAAAGGTCGTCAAATTCAAAAGATGGTTTAAAATACGACCAATTTCACAATATAACACGCGAATGAATTGTGCGCGGCGCGGCACTTCGATTGCCAGCGCTTTTTCAATCGCCAAGGCCCATACATGCTCCTGATTCATTGGCGATACATAATCAAGCCGGTCAAAATATGGTAACGCTTGTACATAGGTCTTATGCTCAATCAGCTTTTCGGTACCACGATGAAGCAAACCAATATGGGGATCGGCGCGTTCGATTACCTCGCCATCCATTTCAAGCACAAGGCGAAGCACACCATGCGCCGCCGGATGCTGGGGACCGAAATTCATCGTAATTGGCTTAATTTGCATTTCCGCCATAACTAACCCCTAATTTGCATCACTGTTTTTGTCAGACTCTTCAGCATCAATCGCATGCTGCATACCTTCCCACGGACTCAGAAAATCAAAATCACGGAATTCTTGCACCAGATGGACTGGTTCGTTAACCACACGGCGTTGTGTATCATCATACCGAACCTCGACATGACCGGTCAGCGGAAAGTCCTTGCGTAGCGGGTGACCTTCAAATCCATAATCCGTCAACAAACGCCGCAGATCAGGATGACCCGCAAAGAAAATACCAAACATGTCCCATACTTCACGCTCGGCCCAATTAGCTGCCGAAAAGACGCCTGTTACAGATGGTACTGACTGACCTTCTGAGACTTCCGCCAATATACGCAAACGCATGTTATTGCTGATCGACAAAAGTTGATACACCATTTCAAAACGGGCAGGACGCTCAGGATAATCAACCGCTGTAAGATCAGAAAGTTGGTTAAAGGCAACATGATTGTCATCACGCAATTTCGACAACACGTTTGCAATATCGTTTGAACTGATCCGCACCAACACTTCATCGTTGGTTGCGGTTACCGTCTCACAAATATCATCCAAAATATCACGCACATAGTTTGCCATAGTCGCAAGTGGTGCTTCGGCATAGATGTCGCCGGCAACATCGTCATTCTGTTCAATGTTGTTCATTTTGGATGGCCCTAAGTTCTGGCAATTGTAGCTGTACGACGAATTTTCTTTTGTAGTTGCAAAAGCCCATAAATCAGCGCTTCGGCAGTTGGTGGGCAGCCCGGCACATACACATCAACCGGCACAATACGGTCGCACCCACGCACAACAGCGTATGAATAATGATAATAGCCGCCGCCATTGGCACATGACCCCATTGAAAGCACCCACCTAGGCTCTGGCATCTGATCGTAAACACGACGAAGCGCTGGCGCCATTTTATTCGTCAAAGTGCCCGCAACAATCATCACATCCGACTGGCGCGGACTTGGCCGGAACAACATACCATAGCGGTCCATATCATAACGGCTGGAGGCGGAATGCATCATTTCAACCGCACAACAAGCCAAACCGAAAGTCATCGGCCAAAGTGAACCTGAACGCGCCCAGTTAAACAATTTGTCTGCCTTGGCAATAACAAAACCACGATTGGTAATTTCATCACCAACCGCCTTTAGAATCGCGTCTTGATCAGCCCCTGGCGGAATTGGTGGCGCGTTATTCGGATCTATTACTCCCATTCTAACGCTCCCTTTTTCCATTCGTAGATAAACCCAATTGTCAAAACCCCTAGGAAAATCATCATTGACCAGAAACCGAACATACCGATACCGCCAAGCGAGACAGCCCACGGAAACAGGAAAGCGACTTCAAGATCAAAAATAATAAATAGAATTGCCACAAGATAGAAACGGACATCAAATTGACGACGCGAGTCATCAAATGCATCAAACCCGCATTCATAAGCTGTCATTTTTTCTTCGTCAGGTCGCTGCGTGCCAAAGACAAAGGCTGTCAGAACAAAGGCTACAGACAAGCCTACAGCAATAGCAAAGAAAACAGCTATCGGCAGATACTCGGAAAGAAATTCAGACACTTTTTTCTCCCGCGAAAAACAATAAAACAATTGCTTTGAGATAAGTCAGCGCACCCGTAAAAGCAAGTAACATCTGGCTTTTTTTGCAAATTGGAACCGTATATTTCAAATATGCAAATAATAATGGTTCGCATTCGCATAATGCGTATTTAACCAGCCAATCTATTTGGCCGCACATCAAGCTGATCATCATCATATTTTTGAAGTAGCTGTTGCATTTTCTTTGGAAGGGCGGCATTCCGGTGATAAGCAAAGAATATCAAGGAAAAGAGAAGGCTCATGCAAAAACAATCAGCAATGCTATTAGTCCTGCTAGGTGGATCCTGCATGAGTTTTGTTGGTCTGTGCATGCGCTTGATTGAGGCCGCCGAAGGGTTCCAGATTTTGATGTATCGGTCAATGAGCCTGTGTGCAATGGTCGCATTGGTTTGTTGCCTGCGTCGCCGCGTCGGCTTTTTTCATTTTCTGCGCGGGCTTGACCGACACGACATTCTAATGGGTGCGGCGCTGTCAATCGCCTTTGCAACTTATGTTTTTTCGATGCTATTTACTTCGGTTGCCTCAACCTTGTTCATTATAACCATCGCCCCCTTCATGGCGGCAATTATTGGCTGGGTCTGGATTGGCGAAAAGCCGCATCCTGTAACATGGTTTGCCATGATAGGCGCTATAGGTGGGGTTAGCCTGATGATTGGCGATGGCATTGAGATGGGGCATACCCTTGGCAATCTTTTGGCGCTTTTATCAGCACTTTGCTTTGCCGTGATGCTTGTTCTGGCAAGACGCAGTGGCAAACAAGATGTGCTTGGCGGCACATTTTTGGGTGGCTTTTTTGCCTTGCTTATCGGTTTCGTTGCCAGTTTGTTAACAGGTGCTGGCATTGATGTTAGCCCCCATGATCTTGGAATTATGCTGTTCATGGGGGCCTTTACAATCGGTATTGGCATTGCCTTTGTGACATGGGGCGCCAGTTATGTTCCAGCTGCCGAGGTAAGTTTGCTGGTTTTGATCGAGAGCGTTCTTGGTCCGATCTGGCCATGGCTTTTTCTTGGTGAGACCTTAAGCGTTATGGAAATCATTGGCGGCGCAACAGTAATGCTTGCGGTAATAATGATGACAATGTTTACCCGTAAATCCATTCCTGTTACGTCACCATAAAGGCCAAGTGACTCTAAGCAAAGGATATGAATGATGGACAATAATTTAGAAGCTATACCGCAAATGCCCCTAATCCTGGGATGGGCTGGCGTTATTCCCTTTGGCCTTGCTACGGTGGGCGCGCATAGCGGTGTTTCGGTTTTGGTGCTTTATGGGTTGCTTGGCGGCACTACCTATGCGGCAATCATCTTGACGTTTCTAGGTGCCGTGCATTGGGGGCTAGCGATGCGCGATGACCGGCATCCAGCATGGTATGTTTGGTCGATCACTCCAGCCTTGCTGGCTTGGGCAACTTTACTGATTTTTGATGTAGAATTAAGACTTCTGGGTCTCATACCACTTTATGGGTTGGCTTGGTCAGTTGACCGTCAGGCTTTCATAAAAGGGTTGATACCCGCGTGGTATATGCGTCTGCGACATGGCCTTACAACTGGCGCTGTTATTTGCCTGTCAGCCTTACTTTTGGCTTAGCCATCACTTCCATCATCCGCGAGAGCGCACCATAATCACATTGCCTATGACAACAAGAGCAAGCCCGCTTAGCGCGTACCAAGTCCATATATAGGATTCTAGAAACGTCGAAATCATTAAGGCAAAAACTGGAAAAATCACCGTTGCATAGCCAGTGCGCCCTGCCCCAATCCGGCCAATCAGCATAAGATAAGCGCTGAATGTGAATACTGATGAAATCAAAGCAAGCCAGATCAAACTTGTGACATAAACAAATGTGGGCTCGATGATAAATTCCTGACCTCGGAAAATCGAAAGAATACCCAGATAACAAGCACCATACAGCATGCCCCAGCTAGCCGTACCGATAACTGAAAACCCTGCTTTCTGCGCCGAAGCCGACACCATATTGCCCGTGCAGAAAAACAATGTGCCCATGAAGCACAGGAGAATCGTCAGAACTGCCGTTTCAGAGATTTGAAGCTCTGGCCAGAACAACAATGCAACCCCGCCAATACCAACCAGCGCCGCAACCAGATGCGTCTGTTTTGGCGCTGTCCGCGTCAGCGACGCCACCATGAGCACATTGATTAACGACGCCATCGAAAACATCACCGCCAGCAAGCCCGAGGTCGAATGAAGTCCAGCGTAATAAAACAGCGTAAAGTTCCCTGAAAACAGGCATAAACCAAGGGCGGCAATACGCATATGTGTGCGCCATGAAAAGCGTAATGGCTGCCGGGTGACAAAGCTGATGACAAACATCAAAAAACTTGCAATCAGAAACCGCCAGAACAACGACACTTCGGGCGCCACCACGCCAAGTTGCATTTTCAGCGGAAACCAGCTTGTAGACCATCCGAAAACAACAACGGCATAAAGAAAATAATCAAACAGCTTCATTATGGTTATCGTTCGTCAGACGGCGAAGATAAAGTCCAGTCGTTCGGATCAATATCCAGATAGGCTTCAATGGCTGCCGTCGCAATTACGGAAACGGTATCATGTTCGCGATCTGTCACATTCTGACCACCTTTGACCGCCAATACCTGTGCCTGCCCCCGCGGCAAGGTTGCGGCGACAGCCTTACAATCGACCTTATCAGGATTTTGAACACCAATAGTGACTTTGACCTGCATATCGTCATGATCAAACCCTAAAGAACGGAACAGAATCAATGAACTATGGTGCAAAGCATCCTGCACCGCACGGCACGCGGCTTTGGTGTAATCTTCGCCATAAAGGTCATTACCCATACCCATTTCCAGAATGATACGTTTCATGTGCCCGTCTCCGTTTGCGAAACGGAAGTCTGGCAACGTTCCATGTCAAAAGAAACAAGAACAGCAGCATTAGCAATAATTGTTTTACCGGCACCATCTGGCTTGGGCACATCTAATCCACCTTCGACAACGGCAACTGTACCGTGACCATAAGGCAAAACCGCCCTTACCGCGTCCGTATCAACTGCATCGGGCTTTTGCACCGCTATCTCAATATCAACAATCATGGCATCGCGGGGAAAATCAAAAGCATCAGCCATCGTCAGTGAATTGTGCCAAAGCGCATCCTTCAGGGCACGAACAGCAGCCTTTGTATAATCTTCAGCGCGCAGGGATGTTCCCATCCCAAGCTCCATAGCAACGCGTGTTTTGGCCATAAAATTCCTCATAAAGATTGCGCGGTTCATGTGGGCGCAACCATCTTAACTTTGCCAGATATGCACGAAACAGTCAGCTTATGCTAGCCCTTCGATAACCAAGCCTGAACATGTTGCCAAATCGGCCTACCCCACCCGTTCACTTTATGCAAGGATAGTGGTTTTTGTTTTGTTTCATCAATTGCCAAACATACTTTGAACATCCTTACCCCACCCAACATATACATTTTCAGTATCAACAATTACTGGGCGCTTCATCAATGTCGGATGGTCTTTTAGCAAAGTTAGTGGATCAGAATGTCTGGTTGCCTCATCAAAACCACGCCATGTTGTTGACTTTCTATTTATCATAACGTCGGCACCATGCATCGTTAGCCAGTTGTCCAGCAGATCATGAGGCACACCATCGGCGCGCACATCTATAACTGTTACGTCATGGCCATAAGCACGCAACGTTGCAATTGCCTTTTTACAGCTATCACAGGTCTTAAGCGCGTAAATCGTCAAGCTTGTATATGTCATTTTTCTTATCTCTTGATTTAGGGTTACTTACCCTTATGCAAACCTCTTAACTACCACAAGAATCGTATCCTAACTATAGATACCCTTCAGTTCAATTCTGGCATTTAGTTTGTATGTTTTGACATTTAAAAAATATTTTTCTAATTTAATTTTATCTTATGAATAGGAGATATTATGGAACATAAATATAAAGTTTTGATGCTTATAGGGGCATTTGTTTGCACAAATCCGGCTTCAGCATCCAGCTTTCTTCAAGATACTGATTATCTGAAACAACTGTCCGCTGAAGTTGCAAAAAACGCGGCCGAAAACTCGGCAAACCCGGAATCATCAACCGTTAGTTTTTTAAAAAATGAAGTATTGCAAAAAACCTACCGTTCATTTGAAACAGGTTTCAGCAATATGTTTGATAGTGCTGACGCAAATAACGAATTGACGATCGAAGGTGCTGACAGTTCTAAACCCAGCTTTACCCTCTCAACTGTTCGGGCACTTGGCGACGGATTATCCGATGGACAGTTCAATTTCTTCCAAGGGTCGTTCATGGCCAAGAAAAACCGTGACACAGTCAATCTTGGTATTGGCCGCCGGTTCTTGAGTGATGATGAAAGCTGGATGTATGGCGTCAATGCTTTCTATGATTATGAAATCAAATATGGGCATCAACGCGCCAGCATTGGCGGCGAAATGAAAAATGCAGCCTTTGAGGTTACTGCCAATAAATATGTTGCCATTTCTGGCTGGCAAAAGGGACTGAATGGTACCCAGGAGCATGCATTAGGTGGTTATGAAATCGAAATTGGTGGACAGGTGCCTTACATTCCAACAGCACGCATATTTGCAAAATCATGGCAATGGGACGGCAAAAAAGGTGCTGACACTAAAGGCAAAACATACAGCCTACAGCTGGCTGCGCCAGTCATGCCAAATATGATGCTTGAAGCAGGCCGCAAAGACTTGGACAACGCAAAAGACATAGATTTTGTCAATGTTACCTATAAGTTCAAATTAGGTGAAATTGACAAGGTCATTAATGACGCCCCGTTCATTTCCGACGAAGCCTTTGCCTCAACATCAATGAAAGCACATTTGCTCGACAAGGTGCGTCGTAAAAACCAAATCGTCGTCGAAAGCGGCTTCTCAAATAGCGCTGGAGGCGTCTAAAAATGAAACAGTTTATCGTATTTATGACAACTTTGTTTTTTGCTCTATCCTGGTCGCATCTTGGCCATGCTGTCACCGATAGTGGTTATACGCCTGTATGTGAGGGTGCATTCGAAACTGGTTCCGTTTGCCGTACAACGCCTGAACGTTATGAAGTGGTGATCTATGAAATGGGTGTTTGCACGGCGAACCCAATGTCAGGATCAAGCTTTAATCGCGATGTATGTTCGACAACGTTCACAAATACTGCTGGCTTTACGTATGACTTTGCCTCAGTGATTGGTAGCAATACTTCGCTTGAAGGTGTATCGGCAAGACCGGCTAACGGTACCTATAAATATCCTTATATGGTTATGGGCACTACATTTGGACTTCGGGCGTCTTTTAACGACGGTACCAATACTTATTACAGCGAAGCCGATCAGGACCTGAATACAACTGGTCCATCAGTCAATTTTTCAGAGTCTTTGAAAAATTTTGGCGATGATGATCCAAGCAGTGGCACCAATGCATGTGACCCCGAATATCTTAACGCACCTGTAGATGTAGGCACGATCAGCGCTTATCTGACCAACTCAACTCTTGTGAAACCAGGTTCATCGGACAAGGAAACTGTTGCAACTGGCCGTGGCAATAAAGTGCTATGCACAAATGCGGATCGGTTGGTTGGGATTATCAATTTGACCAATCCTTTCACCATCTCGGCAGACACTATCAACATGCAGTTTAACTTTAACATCACTAATTATGGTGTGCAGTTCTTCAATGAAGATGGTAATACCGTACCCAATGATGTCGGAAGTGGCCCATTTTCTGGCTCGTTTGTGATTACAAACCGATAACAATAAACCAAAAACACACCTCAAATAAAGCGCGCCTATATGGCGCGCTTTTTCATGTTTAAATTTTGTGTTTCTTTCCAAACAACACCTCAAAACAATAGAGGCTAGTAGCCACTGAAGGTCCGATTAAGAACGCAAATAATATTGTTCCCAGACCAACTGTGCCCCCCAGATACCATCCAACAATCACTACCGATATTTCAATGCCGCTTCGCACCCATGCAATTGGCATATTGGTGAGCTGTTGCAACCCTGTCATCAACCCGTCACGTGGCCCTGGCCCCAGATTGGCAATAAGATAGATGCCACCTCCCAGACCGGTTACCAGCACCCCGATCAGCGCTTGCAAAGACTGCAATATAACGCCATCTGGTGTTGGCAGATAAGGCAAGGAAAAATCCAGCATCAAGGCAATAATGATTGCATTTGCAATGGTGCCAATGCCAGGAGTTTGGCGCAACGGAATCCATGTTAACAAGACACAGATACTTATAATAAAGGTTGCAAGTCCAATGCTCCACCCCGTCACATTGGTCACACCTTCGGCAAATACAGTCCATGGACTGACACCTGCGCCTGATGCCAGCAACAGCGCTTCGCCAAGGCCAAACAAGGCCAGCCCAATACACAGAAACACGAATGAAAGCAGTGGCGGGCGCAACGTCAGTGGCTTGGGGGCACTCCAGAACAAAGTTGGAATTTTTTTAATCGAAAGAAATGCGAACTTATCCGGCATCAGCTTTGGCTTTCTGTGAAATCATGAGCGGCTACGTGACCGACGAAGCAGATACAGGCCGGAGGCAACAATCAGACAACCACCTGCCAACGTAGATGGTGATGGCACCTCGGCAAAGATCAAGGCACCCCACATCATGGCAAAGACCAGCGTTAGATAATTCATCGGCGCCAAATCACTGGCTTCGGTGAGTTGCAAGGCCTGTATAAGCGTAAAATGTCCAATGCCACCAATCATCGGTATTAACATCAACATCATCACATCAAGGGCAGTTTCTGGTGTCACCCATATAAAGGGCAGGATGATCGAACTTACAATCGCCCCAAACCCTGCCGTATAAATCAAGGTTGTATAGGCGGATTCCGCTGCCCCCAAATATCGTGTCAAAATCGAATAGACCGCATAGCTAGCAGCAGCAGCAAGCGGCAAACAACTAGCAAGAGTAAATTGTTCTGCCTGTGGCTGGATGATAATCATCGCCCCCACAAACCCGATAATCAGACTAATGATGCGGCGAGGCCCCAAACGTTCTTTAAGAAAGATAACTGCCAGCACCGACATGATCATGGGCGCAATCTGAAAGATAGCTGTCGCTTGCCCCTGTTCAATAAACTGCAGGGCTTGAAAAAACAACATTGTCGTGACGAATAAAGCAACCGATCTTGCCAGCTGAATTTTTAAATTTGATGTTCGAAGCAATGTTGATAGATGCGGCGCAAACACAATTAGAATAACAACAAAATGCCCCGTATAACGCGCCCAAATAATCTCCAGAACGGGCAAACTTTGCGCCATATATTTAACAATGGCATCCATGCCCGGAAAACAAATCATCGATACCAGCATCAGCATAAAGCTGATCTGACGCGGGGTAAATTTTGCTTTGAACCACATTCCTGTTGCTTGCAACATAACGTAACGTTTTCCCTTAGCTGCTAACAACCAATGACGCATGCAGAATGCTCATCCACAACTGCCATTATTGTCTGAATGCAAAATCTAGTGAACGCCTAATATTATAATAAAGCAAAATATTTATGATCCATCCAAGATGGGAAATATCAGCCACATTAACTTTGACAATCTACTCTATCTGTGGAGTTCCCATTACGCAATTCTAGTAAATGGCCAAGAATGAACGGGATTAAGTCTGGAATATCACCCGCAATCATACCTGGCCCAAAATGGATAGCTGCATCGCCATGCATCCAAACGGCTGCACAACAGGCTTCAAAGGGGGGCATGGCTTGCGCAATCAAGCCGGCGACCAAACCGGCTAAAACATCGCCTGTACCAGCACTTGCAAGATAGGGGCTGGCATGAACATTCACGCTCATCCGACCATCTGGACTAGCAATAACTGTCTGTGCCCCCTTTAAAATAACGATGATGTTATGAGATTTTGCTACCTTATAAGCTCTTTCCTTTTTGCTTCCCGACACTTCAGAAAATGAACGATCAAACTCACCTTGATGAGGTGTTATCAATGTTTTCTGTGGAAACCTGCCTTGTGATAAGGCCACCATAATGGCTTCTGCGTCAAGCACCCAAAAGCAATCTCTAAATGCTTACGTTGAGACACTAGCGGTGCAAAAGCATCCAGTTCATGAAAAACACGATTGATATCGAGCGGACGCATTCCAAAAATAGACGGTAAATGTTTTATTGGCATAAAAGTCTCCTTTCATCTGTTATCATGACCATTATTGGCCACTCAAAAAAGTAACAAAGGTCAGTATTTTGATACTTTGATCTGGATCAAGAATCATAAAATTTTCGTAAAAAATTGTTGATGTGATGTCACGGAAGACTCATGACGCGCGGTTGATTCCACGCGCAGCACTGAGGAATTTGTCAGAGTATCTCAGGTGAATTTTACAAATCAGAAAGAACAAAAACACCAATAACTAGTTTAACAAACTGTTAAGGATTACCAGTTTCATAATAATTGCGGAAGTGGCGGGAGTGACGGGACTCGAACCCGCGGCCTCTGGCGTGACAGGCCAGCGCTCTAACCAACTGAGCTACACCCCCAAGCGGAAAAATAAACGCGGTGCTTTTTCAAAACTGCACCATTCGCTTAAGGTGTGCTTGGTCTAAATCAGTGCATGACAACTGTCAAGACGAAGTGCAACGGAACCTGTCTTTTTTCTTATTTTTCCGTTCTTTTTATCGGGATTGCGCGCTATATCATATCTTCAATTGCTTTTGAGGATGATGGCTTGATGCTTTCGACGTTTTTTACATTCTTTACACGCATCTTTCAGGCGTTCCTGGCCATTTTACTGCTAGGTTTCATTTCTGTTGGCATGCTTGCCACACATGGCATCTACACCGCAGAAACAACAAATTATGCACAGTACCGCCCTCAGGCCGAGGCCGAATGCGCCAGCGCCGCCGATGTGCCCCTGTGTGTCAGCGAAACCCTAGCAGATATGGGGTCAGTCAAACTGATCTTGGGACTTGGTATATCGGCTGGCATCATAGCAACCATTATTCTGATTATATGGATTCGTAACTGGATGCGGAATCGACCAAAAGATACTGTCGATAACAGCTAGGCTTTACCTGCATATATATCACCAAAATCCATGGTTACTTTACCACTGACCGTCATTGTCTTTGGCGCCAGCGTTTTGGCAAAACGGGTTATATTTTCATCGATCAACTTTTCAACAAGACGTTGACTGTTTTCATCAGGAAATTCCCACACGACAATGCTGACATGTGGTGCCTGTTTGTTGCTTAACCCCCGAAACCGTACACCAGGTGCCTGCTGAAGTAATTCAGGCCATTTTGTTTGCAAGATAGACTCAAAAAGCTCACATTCTTCAGCTGATGGAAACGTACGGATAAAAACCTTCATGAACATCGATGACTCTCCCAAATAATGCAGATTACACAGCTGATAACACAGCTTAGTCAGGCAACTTTTTCAGTATATCTAATAAACTATTCTTATAGTACCAAGCTTTTGTCTTAACTGAATATTTTCATCTTCAAGCGCCAGTTCGCGCGCGCTTCTTGGCTTTCGGGCATCTGATTGATGTTGGGAAATTCCTGCCGCAAGGTCAGCCTTACAACTATTATAAACCAGAATGGCCTCAGTTGATCCATTCTCCAGCTTGCATTGATGGGCAGATGCTAATGACGGTAACAAGCTAACAGTAATAATTAATAACGGAATAAAAACACGCATAAACACAGCCTTAACAAGGATAATACCACACTAGACTAGCGAAACATTATCAATGGTCAATGCCTGTGGTAGGGCCAAAAGTCAAAACTGTGCCGATATTTACCAAAGGGGTGGTGGGGGATGGTGGGTGCTGAGGGGCTCGAACCCCCGACCTATTCGGTGTAAACGAATTGCTCTCCCAGCTGAGCTAAGCACCCATTTGATGTCACAGGATATACTCTGTCACTAGCATTCTTTTCAATGATTATCATGCAAACAATTGATTAGCATAATTAGTCAATGACAACGCCGACCTTTATATAAGGTCGGCGTTGAAAAAGATATATAATTTTAGCTGTTAACAGCTTCTTTCAAAGGAGCACCCGCTTTAAATTTAGGCTGCTTTGATGCTTTAATTTGAATGGTTTCACCTGTTCTTGGGTTACGGCCAGTAGTGGCGGCGCGATGCGCAACAGAAAAAGTACCAAATCCAACAATTCTTACATCGCCACCTGATTTTAAGGCGCCTTGGATGCTTTCAAAAACAGCGTCAACTGCCCGACCCGCATCAGCTTTAGTCAAACCTGATGACTCAGCAACATCAGAGACAAGATCATTTTTGTTCATGGGAACCCCCTCTTTGGTGGTGTTAGTTGTTTAACTTATCACGAAAAATAACACATTTATTCACCAAAACACCAAATAAAAACACGTGATTCAGTCATAAATTTAGAAAAAACCTAACGAAACCACCTAATTTCTGCACAAAACAGAATTAATGGGCGACAATATCGTCGCCCGCCTCATCTGATTTAGGTAATTTAACAGTCGCTTGGCTTTCAGTAGTAGATACAACACCTATCGACATTGGCAAAGGCTCTTCGACAAGCGCAGCGGACAGAGCCTCATCAACCATTGCCACCGGAATGATCGTCAGACCTTCTTTTACATTATCGGGTATCTCAACAAGATCTTTTTCGTTTTCCTTGGGTATGAGAACCGTTGTAAGGCCGCCACGAAGCGCCGCCAGCAACTTTTCCTTGAGGCCGCCAATTGGCAATACCCTGCCCCGCAAGGTGATTTCGCCTGTCATCGCCACATTCCGGCGAACAGCTATGCCAGTGACTGCCGAAATGATCGATGTTGCCATGGCAACACCTGCAGAAGGCCCGTCCTTAGGTGTCGCACCTTCAGGAACATGCACATGCAAATCATGTTTGGCCAGACTTTCAAGATCAATGCCATATGTTTCTGCCCGTGACTTTATAAAAAATTCGGCAGCCTGAATTGATTCCTTCATGACATCGCCTAATTTACCCGTGGCGCTGACCTTGCCTTTACCTGGCACACGCACAGCCTCAATCTGCAGCAATTCACCACCAACTTCAGTCCATGCAAGGCCTGTGGTAACCCCGACCTGATTCTCTTCCTCGATTTCGCCATGGCGGAATTTGGGCACACCAAGATAATCGTCAAGGTTTTCGGCTGTGACATTAGCCGATGTAGCTTCACCACTAACAATGGCTGTCACTGCCTTACGCGCAACCTTGGCAATTTCGCGTTCCAGATTACGAACACCAGCCTCACGCGTATAGCGCTGAACCATCATGCGTATCGCATCATCAGAAATCGACAATTCACCATCTTTCAAACCATGATCTTCGATCTGACGGCTCATAAGATGCCGTTTGGCAATTTGCAACTTTTCATCTTCCGTATAACCAGACAGACGGATGATCTCCATCCGGTCCATTAATGGCTGTGGCATGTTTAATGTATTGGCGGTCGTGACAAACATCACGTTCGACAGATCAAATTCAACTTCCATATAATGATCAGCAAAACTGTTATTTTGAGCTGGATCCAGAACTTCCAGCAATGCAGACGTTGGATCACCACGCCAGTCAGCGCCCAATTTATCAATTTCATCAAGTAAAAACAGCGGGTTGTTTGATTCCGCCTTTTTCATGCCCTGAACAATTTTACCAGGCATTGATCCAATATAGGTACGCCGATGACCACGTATTTCAGCTTCATCACGAACACCGCCTAGGGCCATGCGCACATATTTACGCCCAGTCGCCCGTGCAATCGACTTACCAAGCGATGTTTTACCAACCCCCGGCGGGCCAACCAAACACAGAATCGGGCCTTTCATGCTACGCGTACGCTGTTGCACCGCCAGAAATTCGATAATACGATCTTTGACCTTGTCCAGACCATAGTGATCGGCATCCAGAATTTCCCGTGCGGCTACAATATCCTTTTTTAGCCGCGTCGCCTTTTTCCAAGGCAAAGCCAGCATCCAATCAAGATAGTTGCGAACAACTGTGGCTTCGGCACTCATAGGCCCCATATTGCGCAGCTTTTTCAGCTCCGCATTCGCCTTTTCCCGTGCCACTTTCGGCATTTTCAGATCAGCAAGTTGTACTTCAAGCTCATCAAGCTCATTGCCGCCGTCCTCGCTATCACCAAGCTCCTTCTGGATCGCTTTCATCTGCTCATTCAGATAATATTCGCGCTGGGTCTTTTCCATCTGGCGTTTAACCCGATTGCGAACGCGCTTTTCAACTTGCAAAGCACCAATTTCGGTTTCCATGGCGCCAAAAACCTTCTCCAGACGCTCATGAATATCCAAAATTTCCAGTAATTCCTGTTTTTCTGCGATCTTGACTGACAGATGCGACGCGATCATGTCTGCAATCTTGTCAGCCTCATCAACCTGCTCAATCGCATTAAATACTTCTGAGGCGATTTTTTTGTTCAGCTTCAGATATTGTTCAAATTGCTGAACCGTTGTTGCGGCCAGCGCTTCGGTATCAGCACCAAGATCGCCAGTCTGATCCAAATGTGTGGCTTCAACCGTCAGAAATCCATC
>Ga0233444_10001698_pt1 | contig 24391 bp, 21 predicted proteins | sample SI_124_October20_6_FD_182792 | JGI IMG/M metagenome (GOLD analysis project Ga0233444, IMG submission 182792) | Seawater microbial communities from Saanich Inlet, British Columbia, Canada - SI_124_October2016_10_MG | ecosystem: Environmental > Aquatic > Marine > Inlet | place: Canada: British... | reverse complement strand
GGCTAGTATACTCTTATTCAAGTATTCCTATAATAAATGGAAGCACGACGGCATCAATCTGGTTTTTTTCATTTTCTGCGCTCATCAATCTGGTAAGAGGCCTGTGGTCCGTAGACGTTTTTGTTTGTATTGATGCGATGCAGTTTGGACTGCTCCATTGGGTGGAATTGCCTGTATGGCTTGAGGTATTCATCGCTGTGATGGCCTTGGATTTATTTGGACAATACCTCATTAATTTTATGTTACATCGTGTCAAATGGCTGTGGGAGATGCACATGGTTCATCATGGTGACACCCAAGTGGATGCCACAACAGGTACACGACATCATCCGGGTGATTATCTTATTCGCGAATCGATGGGCTTGTTAACGGTTTTCTTTTTTCGTATTCCCGTTGCCTATTGGGCTTTTTACAGGATTTGTTCTATTTTTTTACCTATTGGACCCATGCTAACATCATCCTCCCTGTACGTTTGGAAAAATCTATAGCCTTGATCCTAGTGATACCGAATATGCCCAAGTTCCACCATCATTTTGAACGCCCCTGGACCGACCGAAATTTTGGTAACATCTTCTTCCTTTGGGATCGTATTTTTGGAACCTTTATTTATGAAAATCTCAAAGCTATAAAATTCGGACTAGATACTTTAGATGGGCGCTATGATGAAGATTGTTCTTATCAGTTGGGACTCCCTTTTAACAAGAATATCAAAACAGATGATTAATTAATGTTGCCGCGCTTTCTTTAGCTGCGCTTTAAACAAATTAATTTCATTTACCCAAGACTCTTCACTCTCAGCATCTTCATACAAATTATTTGCTTCTTGGTGGGCCTCAGTTATTTGCGTCACCCATGTTTCAATTTGTTGATCAATTTGCGCTACTGAAAAAGGTCCATTGATGAATTGTATTTTCAATGTTTCATAGGTTTCGGTGTATTTCGCCCACCCTCGTGTAAGCTTATCACAGGCAGCAGATTTTTGAGATAGGGCCCACGGCCCATATCCGAAAGGTTCGCAATCGTTTCGGGAACCTCCCCATTGATCGGCGATGGGGGTAACTGGGTTGGTATTGGAAAGAATATTTTCAAATGCATTGTCAAGATCCCATGGTATGAGATGAAGTTGCGCAGTTGAAGGCTCTTCATACCAATAATAATTATGATTGGTGCAAACTCCATCATCACAGTACCAATGAAAGGCACCATCATCGTTTCGGATGAGTCGATCTACCACTGCATATGAAACAATTTCGTTTGTATTCATATGGGCAGAAATGATCTCCTGCAGATTTTCTTCATCGGCCATAGCTATTTTTTGTCCGAAGTCTCGGATTAAGTCAACATTAGGATGATCGTTTTCATTGGTCTTAAGCGCATTGACATAATCATCAACGGGATATGGCATGCCAGCGGAAGAGAGGGGCCAAATTTCTTTGTATAAATTTCCTTCATCATCATCAAAATTTTCTTTAATGAATCGGCTGTCTATTTGTTCGACCAAGGCATAGATTCCAGTGTAGATTCCGTTGATATTTAATCGTGCATGCACCGCACGAGGAGCAGGAACTCCCATTTGTCTAAAAAGCCAATAACCTGCGCGCTCGTGCATTTGAGAGTCATCATTATTCATTGAATGGAATTGAAGTTTTTTTTGTCCATAAAATTTTTCTGATCTTCCCTCCCAATTGATTTTAATTTTCATAGATAATTTGGTGCAAATTTTTGAGCCAGACGGTTCAAACCAATTGGGTCCATCAACGCATCCCACAAAGGCACCAATAGAGCCTTTGTATCTTATCCCCACGGGGCTTACGGTGTCGTTTTCGAAGACTAACATTCCTTGAACATATTCTTCAGCTGTAGGATCTGCATTGAGTAGATTTAAATTTTCCTCTGAGAGGACTAAATCAAACGTATGTAAACTTTCTTGATTAAAAATATACTCAGAGTCAAAGTTCAGATAATTTTCGCTTCCATCAGGAGTAATGGTCAAGGGATCTTTGATGTTGCTCTCGGGTATCTCATTCTCTATAATGTTCGAATCGGCTGTAATTTCATCCTCAATGGTTTCAACCTCTGGAACCTCATCATTTTTGCAAGAGATGATGTTAGAAAATAAAAGAAAACCTATAAACGGGACTATTTTACTTAGGGATGACATCAGAATAAGTGAATCAAGTCATAAATTATTTTAAAGATAACCTTCCTCCATCATTTTTTCTTTTCTTTATGATGAATTATTGATTGCGGTCATTGATTATTTTCCAACTGCACCCTATGGATACATAGTTCATGCGGTCACTTACCCCGGTATCCAATGAAAAATCGAATTATAAATTATCATGTCCCAAATACGTAAATCCCAAATCAAAGTTGACCACATGTTCTGTAAAATTTGATATCATTCCGTAGGACTCGACATATATACTGACATGGCTATTTAAACTGAATTCCAATGCAGCGCTATAGGTAATATCTCTCCTATCCAGACCAAAATAATTATAACCGATAGCCGTATATTCATTAATTTCATTGGAAGTAGAAAGTTTATTCATGGTTCCAAATGACCTGTCGGTGAGTCCGTCACTTCCTATCGGTAATCTTAAATGAGAAAGTCAGGCTCTTTGGGTACGGCTTTGCGCTTTTCTAGACAACTGAATTTTGGTTCCTATTTCTAAATCACTGATACCTTTTATTATTTTTTCTTGAAATCTAATTTGTTCAATTTGACTGAGTATCCTCAATTCAAATCGTTCACTGATCCTCTGCCTAAATAGGGTGGTAGGTACCAGTGATTGCGCAATAACATTGGAATGATCTCCTTCAAACCCAATTTGAAATCTAGCTTCAATTTGCAAAGCACCCTTCTCAACGGTTGAAGAACTCTCAGTTTGGTCTGGTCGATCGGTAATGATCTGGGCTGATCCTTCTGGTTTAGGAGCGTAGCAAAGCAAAAAGGAATCCAAAGAATGTATCTTTTAATGATTTGATTGATCGAACTAAAAGAGGGGGGTAAAGAGCAGAGAGTTAAGATGGCCCCTAAATGAATCGCTGCATATTTTATAGAGCATAGGTAAAATAACATTATGCATTTACCATTGGCCCTACTTCTTCCCCAATTAATTTGATCGCATCTTTAAGTTCTTGATGAGACAAACCTGCATTATCCATTTGAAAACTAAATCTAGAGATGCCTCCCAAACTCTCGCTATGTCTTAATATTTTTTCGGATACTTCTTCAGGACTTCCAATAACTAAGGCACCTTTGGAGCCAATTTGCTGATCAAAATGGCTTCTGGTCACGGGAGGCCATCCACGCTCCTTTCCTATTCGGGTGAAGGTTTCCGCATAGCCGGGATAATAGCGATTTTGAGTGGCAAGACTATCTTTACCAACGTAGCCCAAAGAATGAAGACCGACTTTCAATGTAGCTGGGGGATGTCCTGCCTTTTCACCCGCCTCTCGATAGAGGTCCACCAGCGGTCGAAATCGATGAGTTTCACCACCGATGATGGCAATCATGAGTGGAAGTCCCAAGGTTCCGGCGCGTACAAATGAGGCAGGAGTACCCCCAACGCCCAGCCAAATCGGAAGTTTCGGTTGTAAAGGACGAGGATAAATAGATTGATTTTGTAAAGAGGGACGAAATTTGCCCTCCCATGTGATACTTTCGTGATCCCGTAGCTGAAGTAACAAGCCCAATTTTTCACTAAATAACGCATCATAATCAGATAAATTAAAACCGAATAAAGCAAAGGATTCGGTAAAAGAACCTCTTCCAACCACCATTTCCGCTCTTCCGCCAGAAATAAGGTCAAGTGTCGCGAAATTTTGAAAGACGCGAACAGGATCCGCAGCACTTAATACGGTGACAGCACTGGTTAGTTTGATGCTTTTTGTTTGTGCTGCCGCTGCCGCAAGCAATAGGGCAGGAGCAGAATCAAGAAACTCTTGACGGTAATGTTCACCAATACCAAAGACATCCAATCCAACTTGGTCAGCAAATTTAATGCGATCTAAAAGTTCTTCTACGGCCAAGGCTGCATTTTTTGGAATTAAACTTCCTTGATCCAAAGTGGCTGCGGCAAAACTATCTACTCCTATTTCCATTTAAGATTTTTTAAGCGGTGATGAGAAAAGGCGGAAAGCTCGAAAATAATTTGCAGAATGCAAACATTTAATGTTATTAAATGGCGGTAAGATAAGAAAGGGTTTTTTTAGGTAATTCTATTGTGTATTTAAAAATTTTAGGGTGCGGGCAACACTTTCAAAGGGACGTTCCTCCATGGGAACGTGTCCTGTTTCCTCCATAATTTCTACTTTTGCATGGGGGAGTTCCTTTGAAAATCGTGTAGCGTGAGCGACAGAGATCCAATGATCATTTCGCCCCCAAAGAATTAAGGTGGGTGTCGTGATTAGTTTTAGACGCGCAGTATGATCGATCATGGGTTGATTCGCTTTGGCGATGAATGCCGTTCTATTACCCACTCTTAGGGTAAGATCATGGTATCTTTCAATCAGGGAGTCTGTGATTTTCTCTGTATCAAAATAGACCTCTTTTAGATTTTTTTCAATAAAGTATTTGGGTGTGATTTTTCCCACTAACTGATTGATGAGGGGTGTTCTGGCCAGCTTAAAAACGAAAGGGATTTTTTCTGCATCATAAAAACCAGCAGGATCAAGAAGTACTAATTTTTTTATTTTGTCCAGGTGATCAGAGGTGTAATACCAAGCGATCTGTCCTCCTAGTGAATTGCCAGCTAAATAAAGGCTATCGATAGCTAATTTGGTGAGAAATTGATCAAGAAAACGTGCATAGTATTCTATACTGTAATCATGATTGGCATTTGGACCGGTCAATCCGAAGGCGGGCAAATCCATTCTGATTACTCGATGGGTTTGGGTCAATACTTTGGTCCAGTCCTCCCAGGTATGTAAAGAGGAACTGGTACCATGGATGAGTACAATGGGCATACCTTGACCTTCGTCTCGATAATGCACCTTTAAGTCATCTATCCACATGAATTTTGAGGTATTATTGGTGTATTTTTTTTCAATATATGCTTCGGGAAGGTCTGGAGTAATGCTCATACTAACACCCAATAAGACCAAGCTCACGCTCAAAATCAGACCTATAAATAAATGCTTTCTTTTCAATATTATACTCAGTTATTTGATACCTTTTTGAAGATTTATTTTAAATCTATATAATCTTTACAGGTCTGAAGTCATACCCCAAAAGAGGACCAAAAATCAGCTTCCATAGCTTTTTCATTTATTTGAGAATAGATGATTACCTCACGTTTGAAATTATCATGAGGGGTAATTACCTTTTTCTTTTGACACAAGTGAGGTTTGGCCAATGCTTGAATTGCAGCCACGTCCCACATCGTCCAATATTTTTTCTCAGGATCTGTTTCTTGCCAAAAACGATCATAATTTTCCCATAAGGTAACCAGATAATCAAAAATGCCCCCCTTACCTTTAAAGTATCGATCCACTTGGTTTTTATCAAAAACGAGGGCTTTGGAAGTAGTGGCTGTCATGATCTCAAGCTCTAAATTTTGAGTATTTAACAATACATTTAAAGCATTTGGATCATTGTCTGTATTAAATTCTCTTTTACTCCATGTTTGACCCTCTATGTTGTACCAAAGTCCTAGATAGCAACACCTCAATTTAGGTCGAATGCTGGGATCTAAGAGGAGTGCCGAAGCAGTATTGGTAGCGGGCCCCAAGATGAGTACGGTTAATTTTTCATCTTTAGGCATTTTATGGGCCTCTTCAATAATCAGGTGGGCTGCAGGAGAGGGTTGAGCGCGGAACTGACTGACCATGGGGATATTGGATCCCATAGGATGTGTGATAGCTGATTTTCCCATCAGTGCTAAGAGGTCTTCGTTCATTTGCTGACTGCGACCTACTGAATCATTGGGGGCATTTGCTTGGGTATGCCATTGAGCTGAGCAAAGCCCTTTGATATCGAATCCCGGTTCCACCAAAGCCCTTGCAATTGCGAAAGCATCATCCACCTCATTGGCTGTATCCGCATCAATAATGAGGCTGATCGGGTTTTTATTCTTTCCCGTGACCTCATGGAGGGTAAGCGGACCTAGAAAGCTCCCTGCGCATGCCCAAGTTAATTTTTCTAGAAATTTTCTACGGTACAGATCTTCGATCATCTTAATATTAAAATGGATGGATAAGAGACTTTTTAAAAACTAATTATTCCTTTTTTAAGGTGGGATACGTTATCCCAAGTTGCTCCATGTAAGAGTCATATTTGGTTTCATCGTAATAAAAAGGCTTCAGCTTGGGTGCAAAGTTTTCCATAATCATGGTATTTAGGTGTACGGCAGGCTCATCTTCTGCGCCAACCATAGGGATGTATTTTTGCTTGGAGGCTTGTTCTTCATCAAAATATTTCCAAGCTTGTGAAACGAGTTCTGGTTTCAAAAGGAAATCAAGTAAGGTCATGGCTTCTACCTGTGCTCCTGAGATGACTCCTTTATGGGCAATGGGTGTAGCCATGGCAATGGCATTAGACCAATGATGACCTTGAAGACCTGGTATATTTGATGGGTATCTTAAGGTAACCGTAGGTACTTTCCAAGAGATGTCCCCGATATCGTCTGATCCACCACTTTTGGGTTCCATGATAGGGAGTCCAATGGGATTTAATGCAACGGCAAGTCCATCAAATTCACTAGGAGCGTTTACTTGTTTTTGTACTGCTTTGGCCAAATTCTGGTCGTTATCGCTCCATTCAGGTAATCCAACTTGCAAAATATTTTCATACATTGTTTCAGCGATGACCTTATTAAAATGTCTGGGCCAGGCGGAGCCCAGGATTTTACTAGATAAAGTAGTTTGGGTCATCAGGGCCGCACCGGCAGCGACTTCATTGGCACGTTCATACATTTGCATGATTTTCGGATAGGTTATTTCTCTAAAATAATACCAAATAGAAGCCTTAGAGGGAACAACATTGGGTTGATCTCCCCCATCTGTGATAACGGCATGAGATCTACCTAAAGGATGCAAATGCTCACGATTGTACTGCCAACCAATATTCATAAGTTCAACGGCATCAGCGGCGCTCTTAGCACGCCATGGTGCTCCAGCAGAGTGGGCAGATTCACCCGAAAATGTATATTCCACGGAGATCATACCCGTACCCGAAGCGGGGCCATAGGAGACACCTAAGTTGTTGCTTACATGCGTAAAAACACATAGATCAACCTCATCAAAATATCCATCTCTGGTATAGTAGGCCTTGGTACCGAGTTGTTCTTCAGCAACTCCTGGCCAAATGATGAGGGTACCTTGTATATTTTCACGCTCCATAATTTCTTTAACGGCAAGAACTGCTACGATATTGAGGGGTGTGCCTGAATTATGGCCCTCCCCGTGACCGGGAGCTTCTTTTATGATAGGATCATGATAAGCCACTCCAGGTTTTTGTGAAGCTTTGGGAATACAATCAATATCACTTCCTATAGCAATTACAGGCTTACCGGAACCCCATTTTGCCCACCAGGCAGTTGGAACTCCTGAGATACCATATTCAATTTCGAAGCCATTATTTTTAAGCATTTCTGTGAGGTATTTTGAAGTTTCAATTTCTTGAAAGCCTAATTCTGAAAAACTAAATACCTTATCCACCATGACTTGGGCCATTTTCGACTTGGCCAGTACGTTTTCTCTTACTTCTTTTTTGAGCGCTTTAATTGAGAAATTTTTCTTTTGGGCGGCTACCGATGCAACTATCAAAATAGCGATTAAGTATAAATGTAGTTTTTTCATGATTTTTTGACTCTAACGAGATTGAACCCTTAAGGTAGTCTTTTCTTAGCTTTTTGTGGTATTATTTTTTATTCAAGTGGGTCAAATATTTTGGTGAAGGTAAATCAGATTGTTTACCGGCGAAAGCTGTGAAGTAATAATGCTTCTTATCAATTTCTTGTAAAAAAAATATTTTTTAAATAAATAAAGCCACCATCAAATTGATCAGTACCCATGATATAAATAGGGGCCGTTACATTTTCGAGATTTCCCTGTAAGTTGAGGTCTTTGATTTTAAAGATCATCTGCTGCCAATCTTCATTGAGTGAATACGGCATATCAAATCCAAATGAAACATAATTATTGATTAATGTCTCTTCTGTATGATAACCCGTTTGAAATCCTAAATTAAAGGAGGATTTGGAAGTTCCTTTGATGTCAAAATGAAGCTTTCCATTTTCGAAAAGTGATAAATTTTCTCCCTGGCCGTTTCCTTGAATTTCAATGCCGGCACCCCACCAAGCGCCTGTGCCTGACTGCAGGATAATGACGCCCTTTTCCGATATTTTTAATTGGCAGGTACCTTCCCAAACATTTAATTTTAGAGGGGCGCTGGGATGGCCTGATGGTTGATTAAGAACATTATGGCTAATAATGTATGCTTGCTCGGTTACCTTTTCGCCTAGCTTTCGAGTCGGGTTTATTTTTGTAATTTCGTAAATGCCCACGTCTTCTTGAGTCGGGGGTGGAAGTACTCCATGCATCATCGCTTTAACATTGCCCTGATGACTTTTCTTGATGGGGTTTCCATTTCGAGTAAGTCCGGCATAATTACCAGCATCTACTGCCTCCCACAAGGCGTACTTAGCGTGACCCTCTATGGTAAACAATCCAAAATGATTTTCTGATCCTGTTGGATTTGCTCGGTCTTTCCACACCTCATCAAAGGCCTCAAAAAAGAAGCAGGTAATGCCCAATTCCTGAGTCCATTCGTTGACTAACTCAAAATACTTCTTTTGCTTGTATTCATCAGCGGCTTTTGAACCATTTGATCCGTAATTAACAGCAGCAGCAGTAGCCCAACCCGTTTCTCCTATGTGAATGCTTTTATTGGGATTTAAACGTTCAGTATAACTCCTTGTTTGCTCATATTGTGTTTGGGCATAATTTTTAGCACTCAGCATAGCCGCATCTATCTGTTCTTGTGGAGATAATGTTTGTCCATCTTTGGGAGTGATCCAAAAACTAGGATTGTAATGTGTGTCATGAAAGGGATAGGTATGTAAAGAAATAAAATCTACCGCCTCAATAAGTTTTTCTAAATCGGGGGTATGATAACTTTCATTACCCCCTCCCCATGATTCAAAATTATCCGAACTTGTAATCCATAACTGCTCTGGTAATCTTCCTGTTTCCTTGAGATTTTGTAAATAGTTTACCCATTTTAGTACGATGCTTGGAGTCACATAGTACTGGGATGCCCAATGGACCATAGATTCATTGCCCACAGCGATCATTTTGATGATATTAGGGTATTTTTTAGCCCATTCGACGGCCTTTGCGATCTCTTGGGTATTTTGAATGAGATTGCCCTCACGGTGGTTGATCTCAGTGGTCCAGGCACCTTTACATTCGATCCAAGCACCTAGCATTACGTACATTTCAAAAGTAGGATCTTCTTTTTTCATCAGACTGATGGCCTCAAGTAAGCGAGAGGTTTCCTCAAACAATTGGGTATTGTAGGTTCTAATCAATTTTATTCCCATTGCTTCAAGAAGCCGCATGTCTTCTTTTATTTCGTCTATTGTGGGGGCAATGGCTCTTGTGTCATGGCGATAACCACCATAAGAAATCGCAGGATAGGCCTTATTTCCTAAAATTTGGGATGCGGTTACGAACGAGATTGGAGATTTTTTTTGGCTACAATGTACACCGAGGATAATGATTAATCCTACATAACATAAGATCAAATAAAATTTTGATTGAATCATAAGCTACAAAATTGCAGTGTTTTTTGATTTGTTGAATAAAAATTTCCAAAAAAACCGAGTCTTATTTATTGAGCGTCAAGAAGGGTACTCAATCGAAAGAATAGATTCATGATTTTTTTGTGAAGTGCTAAAATATTTTGACTAAAAATTTATGAAAAGGATATTTTGTGATATTCAAATTGAAATTATAGGCGTTACCTTACGTTTTATTCTCAGGGTTTCAGAATAAGGCTAAAAAGTGAAATTTATTCCTAGTGAAATGTATTTAAAAACAGATCTCGGTTAGCCAATTGGTTGCAATGTAGCAATGATTTGAGACTTGAAGTATTCTAATTTCCAGATTTTGATCATCCTTGAATAAGGCAGGGCTTCATTAAGGAGTTTAATGAAACCCTGATTGTATTTGAACATTTTTAATTTTTCTTGGCAAAATTTAATCATTCATTTTCATTTATGATAGTATTACTATTATATTTGCTAATTAAAATAACTAAATGCAAGATTTATTTACTTCTTTCAGTCTCCAAGTCAATAATAGGGTTTACATAAAGAACCCAGAATCCAGTGCTTTGGGGCGTAAGATTGTTGAGTCTAGTATTAATTTGATCGATGAAGTAGGATTTGAAGCTTTCACTTTTAGAAAATTAGGATTAGAAATACATTCCAATGAAGCTTCGATTTATCGATATTTTGAAAGCAAGTATAAGCTATTGCTGTATTTGACTTCATGGTATTGGAGCTGGATGGAATATCGAATAGCCTTCGGTTTGGCCAATATCCCTGCTCCTGAAGAACGCTTAGAAAAAGCGATCAAATTACTCACTGAAAATATCGAATTGGACGGGAGTTTTGAGCATATTAATGAATATAAACTCAATAAAATCGTCATTGCTGAGTCCTCGAAATCTTACATGACCAAAGAAGTGGATCAGAATAATAAAGAAGGTTTTTTTGCGGGTTATAAGCAATTGGTAGGAAGGGTGAGCGACATCATCTTAGAAATTAATCCAACCTATAAATATCCCCACATGCTGATATCTACCCTTATTGAAGGGGCACATCATCAAAGATTTTTTGCACAACATTTGCCACGTCTTACCGATGCGGTCAATGGAGAAGATGCTATTATCGAATTCAGTAAGGAGGTAACATTTAAAGCCATCGGTGCCAAATGGCCAATCAAATAATTAGCTATGATTGGGTTGATTCAAAATAAATTTTTTTTTATGAGATTGGCTTGTTGCATGTTTGGTCTTTTGATTTTTTTCAAGGCGGTTGATTTGAACAAGGCAAGAAACATTCATATAGATCTCTATGAGCAAGGAGAGAAGGATATGGAAGAATCTCAAGAGGAGGGTACTCATAAAATACCCGTTTTGAGTACATTCATTAAAATCAAAGACTTGACAATACGTTCTTTGAGATACACTACACATATTTTTGAATATCGCTACCAAAATCCTTTGGTTGATATATTGATACCACCACCGAAGTAGCTGGTAGTTTACCTTAAAGCAGACTTTTTTTTGATCTTGGCCAAGCAGTAGAGATTTAAAAAGTGCGCTTTTATCATTTATAACTTTAAATATTAATAATTAATACAAAAATAATCATATGCAAAAATTGAATAATAAAGGATTTTTCCAAAACCTGAAATATGACTTCCCGGCGGGTATTGTTGTGACTTTAGTGGCCATCCCTCTTTGCCTAGGTATTTCTTTGGCTTCCGGGGCACCCTTATTCTCCGGACTTGTAGCGGGAATTATTGGAGGTGTGATTGTCGCTCTCATCAGTGGATCTGCGTTAGGGGTAAGTGGTCCTGCAGCTGGATTAGCAGTTATTGTATTTGCAGCTATTGAAGAGTTAGGATCTTTTGAGTCTTTTTTACTGGCTGTTATTGTAGCGGGAATCGTTCAGATAATATTAGGCCTATTTAAAGCGGGTATCATTGCTTATTTTTTTCCATCCTCTGTGATCAAGGGAATGCTCTCAGGTATTGGTATTGTAATTTTTTTAAAGCAAATCCCTCATGCATTTGGCTATGATGCAGATCCGGAAGGAGATTTAGGATTTTTTCAAAAAGATGGTCACAATACGTTGAGTGAGTTGACCGTAATCTGGGATTTTTTCAGTGCGGGTCCTGTCATTATCTCTATTTTATCACTTTTGGTACTGATCACATGGGAACAAGCTTTTGTGAAAAAATATACTTTCTTCAAGCTGATCCAAGGTCCTCTCGTAGTAGTGAGTTTGGGTATTGGGTTGAACTTATTGTTTCGAAATTGGCCCGATTTGAATTTACTAGTCACTCAGGTAGTAGATATCCCAGTTGCTAATTCTTTTGGTGAGTTTCTAGGACAATTTGCATCCCCTGATTTCACGCAGTTGGTAAATCCGCGGATTTATATTTTGGGAGTAACCATCGCTGTAGTCGCCAGTCTTGAGACCTTATTATGTCTTGAAGCGACTGATAAATTAGACCCTTACAAACGTGTGGCTCCCCCTAATAAGGAGTTGGTGGCCCAAGGAATCGGTAATGTGGTAGCTGGATTCATTGGGGGGCTTCCTTTGACGCAAGTCATTGTGAGAAGTTCTACCAATATTCAATCGGGAGGTAGAACCAAAGCATCTTCGTTTTTTCATGGAGTTTTGATGTTGATATGTGTGGTATTATTACCGGGGATAATCAATTTGATCCCTTTAGCGAGCCTTGCAGCCATTCTATTGGTAGTGGGTTATAAGTTGGCCAGTTTCAATGTAATCAAACAAGTATATAACATGGGTCGAGCGGAATTTATCCCCTTCGTTGTGACCATTTTGGGGATTGTTTTTACCGACTTATTGACAGGTATATCTATTGGACTCGTATTGGCGATATTTCATATTTTATGGAATAATTACAAAGCGGCTTACTTTTTCGATGCTGATGCGTATGTGCCCGGTGAGCCCATTAAAATTCAACTGTCTGAATCTGTTACTTTTCTGAATAAAGCAGGGATTTCAAAGGCCTTAACAGAATTACCGGACGGTAGCAATGTGATCATTGATGCCAGTAAAACAGTAAGTATTCATCCTGATGTGATAGAGATCATTTCAAATTTTGAATTAACTGCCGAAAACAGGGATATTACTGTGAATTGGACAGGTTTGGTTCAGGAAAAAAATGAAAATGCACAAAATAATTTATTTGAGACTATAAAAAAGCAGAACACAATAATTGAAACTAAAGAAATTTAAATAGAAGATTATGATTAATAATATTGATAATACGGTTGTACAGACGGCAGAAAGTCAGGCCTCCATTACTCCAGAAATGGCTATTGAATTATTGAAAAAAGGTAATCAGCGTTTTGTAGCCAATCAGACCATTAAAAGAGATATTTCAACGCAAGTGGCACAAACAGGAACTGGTCAATACCCCTTTGCTGCAGTTTTGGGCTGTATTGATTCGAGGGTACCGGCAGAATATGTTTTTGATCAAGGAGTGGGCGACATATTTAATGCGCGCGTAGCGGGAAACTTTGTGAATACGGATATACTAGGCAGCTTAGAATTTGCTTGTAAAGCGGCAGGTTCTAAGGCAATTGTAGTTATGGGACATAGCAGCTGTGGAGCGGTAAAGGGAGCTTGTGATCATGTAGAACTCGGTAACTTAACCCAAATGCTTTCTAATATTCAGCCGGCTATGGATACGGTCACGGGACACTATGAAGATAAAAGTTCAAAGAATGCTGCTTATGTACAGGAGGTTGCTGATAGAAATGTAGCCCTTACTGTAGCTAAAATCAAAAGTGACAGTCCAGTGCTGAATGAACTCTACGAAAATGGAGAAATAGATATTGTGGGAGCTATGTACGATGTGCATACTGGAGTTGTGTCATTTATATAATTTTTATGCGTATTGGTCCAAAGATTAAGCTTCTAATACTGCTTTTTTTTACTATCTCTTCGGCTTTTTCTCAGTCAGATGAAATAGGAAATTGGCTGATGTATTTTGGGCAAAATAAGATAAAGGAACGTTGGAGTCTTCATACAGAAGTTCAATACCGTAATCATACGCTCGCACCAGTCAATATCGAACAGCTCTTGTTACGGGGAGGGTTGAATTACCATTTGGCTCCTCATGCTTTAGTGACGGCAGGATACGGTTATGTGACTTCTTACGATGAAGCAGATTCTAGTACGCCTTTGTCCAAAGAACACCGTGTATGGCAGCAGTTTATTTTAACCAATGTAGTAGGCCGTGTTAAGTTTGAACATCGCTACCGCGTGGAGCAGAGGTGGGTTAGTGGTGATTATAAAAATCGTTTGCGTTATCGATTGATGTTGACGGTGCCACTCAATCGGAAAGTGATGGAGCCAGGGACGGTATTTTTAGGGATCTATGATGAAATTTTTGTGAATACCGAGCAAACATTTTTTGATAGAAACAGATTATATGGAGCATTGGGATATCAATTTAAACCAGAGTTGGCTGTACAGGTTGGTATGCTCTATCAAAGAGTCAATGCTTATGGTAAAAAATATTTACAGCTGGCGCTGATATATAATCCAGATTTAAGGAAGAACTCAAAGAATTAAAAAAGAACCTTACCTCTGGATTTTTATATTTATCGTGTGGCGAGCTTCTTGAGCATCTCATCTAAATCGGAACGACCCATATAATGTCCTTGCTTAATTACAGCATCAATCTTTTGCGTATTTTTAATGTTGATTAATGGATTGGCGTCTAAAATCAGAAGGTCCGCCCACATGGTTTCTTTCACTGCACCCAACTCATTTTCAAGATGGAAGTACTTAGCTGGATTGGTGGTAGCGGTTTGTAGCGCCTCCAATGGAGATAGACCAGCCTTCACCAATACCTCTAATTCTTCATGCAGACTTCTACCTGGAGTGAGGTAAAAAATAGGGCAGTCTGTTCCAGCCATTATTTCAATACCGTTGCGGTGTACTTGGCCCACCATGTTGGTAAACCATTGGGTGTAGGTTTCATTGAAAGGAGTAGGTGCAGTAGTCAGCAGCTGATCAATTTCTTTTTTCCAACTGAGTTCAATGGCTTCGGGTAAATATTTAAAAGTTTCTTGCCATTCGGGATGTGCAAAAGGTCTTTCAGTGAATCCAGTAGCTAAGGCTAAGGTAGGTATTTGCCAGGTATCATTTTTAGCCAAAACATCGAGTACTTCTCGTGCCCTTTGAGGGTCATAATTTGCAATGGCTAAGGGTCTTTGTAAGGCATGTATTTTGGAGCGGAGAACGCCGCCAATATCCTTTTTCCCCAGCGCTAGAATCTTTAGACGTTGTGCTAATAATTCATCTGAGTTAGCGGCACATGAGAGTTCGAGATTTCTCATATGTTCCATACTGTTCAGCCCCGCATTGGAAGCTGAAATAACATCCATACTCAACGGTACATGACCGGTTACATTTAATCCTTTTTCTTTCGCTAATCGCATAATCTCCTTAAACTGGTCGGGTGTGAGCATTTCATAGGCCTTGAGTAGATCTACACCTATACTATCTAACTCATTTACTTTATTACGGACATCGGAAACCGTAGCTAAACCTACTGATAAAGGTGGGTGTTCGTGATCACTTCCATCGTATACATTGGGCATACCGTCGAGCAGTGGACCTGCGATCATTACGCGTGGGCTGGAGGTAGGATTTTGAAGTGATTTCCTTTTCCATGCACTTGTAAAATTGATTTCACCTCCTGTATCTCTCACACTGGTAATTCCATAAGCCAAAAAAAGATCAAACATATTGGGGGCCATCTCTTCTATATAAGCAAAATGTACATGAGCATCCCATAAACCAGGCATTAAAAATTTACCTGTACCATCTATGATGGTATTCTTGGATGACAGATTTATTTGATCAGTAGGGAGGATCTGGAGAATTTTACCTTCTTTGATGATGACGGTTTGCTGTTCTATTAGGCCTAATTTGAGGTCAATTATGGATATATTATCAATGCATAATGCATCTTCAAAATAGGAATCGGGCGTATTACAACGGGTTGTTATTAACAAAAAAAAGCAGAGAAAGGAACTTAAATATTTCATATCTATCATTATTAATTAGTAAAACATAAGGGAATCTATTTCATCATCATTTCGAGGAGCATCTAATTTTTTATTATATTTCTTGAGTGTTGATCCAGTTATTGATTTTCTTTTCAAGCACAATCAAAGGAAGACTCCCTGTATTGAGCACTTGATCATGAAATGCTTTAATATCAAATTTATCGCCTAATTTTCGTGTCGCCCTGGATCTCAATTCTTGAATCTTGAGTTGACCTATTTTATAAGAGAGGGCTTGTCCTGGGGTGGCCATATAGCGCTCAATTTCGGAAACGATGGAGGCTTCAGATTCCGCTTCATGATCGAGGGAATACTGAATGGCTTGTGCTCGGGTCCATCCTTTTCCATGAATACCGGTATCTACTACCAACCGGATGGCTCGGTGCATTTCCATACTGAGCATCCCAAAATATTGAATGGGATCTTGGTAAAGTCCGAGTTCATGGCCCAAGGATTCGGCATAAAGTGCCCAGCCTTCAACGAAAACTCCAAGACTTTCAGGATGAAGAAACGCAGGCAACTGTTTATTTTCTTGTTGAAGCGAGAGCTGGAAATGGTGACCGGGAATGGCTTCATGTAGAAATAAGGCTTCATCGGCATATTTATTGTAGCGCGAGACGTCAGGAATAGGCACATAGAAGATACCGGAACGCGAAGTATCTTTTGATCCAGGGACGTATTCTGCACTGGCAGAAGCCTCTCTAAAAGCCTCTGTACGCCGTACCTCAAACGTTGCTTTGGGTTTCAAGTTAAAAAGAGCGCTTAAGGAATCTGCTACCCGCCATTTAATCTCATCAAAATGGTCAATCACTTGCTCTGGTTGGGTGAAGGGCATTTGTTCTGGACTATTTCTGATAAATTCAAAAAAGTCTTTGATGTCTCCATTAAAACCCATACTTTTTTTAGCATCCTCCATTTCGGACAAAATACGATCAACTTCTGTGAGTCCTATGTTATGAATTTCATCAAAGGTGAGATCGGTTGTCGTATGAAGACGAACCAGATATTGATAGGTCTCTAACCCACCGGGAAGACCTCCCAGACCCGAGGTATTTCTAGATTTAGGTAAGTATTCATTTTTTAAGAAAGCTCTTAGTTCTAGGTATTTGGGTTTAAGCTGTTCATTGATCATGTTACGATATGTCGTGGCCAATCGATCGCTTTCTGCTGAACTGAAATAGGTGGGCATATTTTTAATGGGGGTATAGAACAAATGACTTTCAATAGATTCTGTGATGAAAGGATCCAATTGAGGAAGCACTTTTTGAACCAGAGATTTTGGCAAAACGATGCCTTGGCTTATACCCAATTTCATTTTGATGATACAGGTATCTAAAAAAGTGAGGTAATCCGTCGTACGTTGTATCCATTGATCATAATCTTCAATGGTTTCGAAAGGATGTACACTGTTGCCGGTCGCTAATTGAGCGACATATAAGTGTAGGGATTGAACTTGTATTAGGGGCATTAACTCGAAGCTAGGCAGGTTGTACATGGGAGAGGCCATGGTGACAAGAGGTTGCAAAAGGCCGGCTCTTTTGATGGTACAATCCCATTGCATGGTCTGTATGCTGAGCCATTGACTGGAAGTTACGGAGGTAGCGTCAAAAGTACCTAAAGTATCTAAGTACAGGTCGTATTGTCCTTTTAGATAATCCTGGTAATCAGATGAAATATAATTGGCAATTTTATTATTATAGCTTTTTTCACCTGCCTTAGTAGCTTCAATGGGATTGATCTGCTGTTTGAAAGTATGGTAAGATTGAAAGACCTCTTCGATAGAACGGGATTTTTTTTTGGGTAGGCTGGTTTGATGGCACCCCAAAGTGAATACCAGAGTTCCTATAATAAGGGATGAGAAAAGGTTAGACTGAGTCAATAACAAAAACTTTAAAAATTTCATAGATCAATATAGGCATTTTTTCAATTTTAAGGACCTTATGATCTCCAAGTTCTGTTATTGATCTTCTTTAAAGATGTGCGGGTGGGTTCGATTTGGTTATTTGAAGCTCTGTGAAATAGCCTGGTGCATTGATTTTTTTGGCCGTTCTCATTAATTTCGAATGGATTCTTTTTCATTAGTAGACGAATGGTCCTTAATTCTCCACAGAGTTTGTTGAGGTTTTATTTTATCAAATGAGATGAAGTATAAGAGATTATCCAAGGCAGACAATCAATAAATTTGATGGGGATATACTGATTACTGTACGTACCCCCTCAAATTTATAGTTTTCTTATTCCTTAATTATTTTGGCCTTGTAAATTTGGCCTGATTGATCTTGAATTTTTATTAAATAAATCCCTTTATCTAATTTACTGAGGTCTATTTTGGTCTTTTTGGATAACATTACTCTTTTCCCAGAGAGCTCGAATATTACCGCTTTATCAAAATTATTGATGTTGATCTGAATTTGATCTGTTGCTGGATTTGGATAAAAGAGGTTATTCTTTTTATTTATACCCAATGTAGTGTCATCTTCTGGTGTAACATTTATTGTAATGTCTGCAGTAGCGGTCAATGCACCATCTGAAACCTCAATACTTAATGTGAACAGGGGGGTAATTGTGTAATCTACTTCACCACTTCTGGCCACAGTCAATTTGCCATCTATACTTCCTAATTCGAAGGCATCTCCGGTATTGCCACTTTTAATGGTATAGGTAAGTGCATCACCATCCAAATCACTGGCTGTAATCGTTCCTACCAATGTGCCGTCTGCCGCTTTATTGGCTACTGAAAAAGTAGCCGCTGAGATGGTTGGGGCTGAATTATTTGTTGTGACTTCATCGTATGATGCGCCGGCATATCTGGCTATTGCATCAGTTTTTAATTGACCAGTCTTCACTTCCAATAACCCAGGAATATCATTAACCTTCCCTTTCCATGATCCGACCAATAAAAATCTTTGATCAAAAGTAACAGCATTATTGCCTGTGCTGCTTACCTCTTGGGTATGTGCATGATAATGGAAGCCAAAATTATCACCATGATCATGTCCTCCGTATTCATCCAACACGATACTGTATCCCTCCATAGCTTCATAATTTTCTTCATATCTTCCAAACAAGGCTACTCCGTCATAGGCCATACCAATTAGAGGTGGATGGTTGCGTCCTTCATAATCAGCGAGGTTATATAGGTTGATTCCATTTTTACTGTAAGAATGACCGTCAGCATGGTAATGCAATTCCAATCCTCGGCCTACATGAATACCGCCATGAGTGATTTCTGCTGCATTTGAAGCATGGAGCAAGGTATTGTTTAAAGAAGGGTAAATAGGAACGCCATCCACAGCTACACCATTTGAGCTTAGACTGGCATAATTATACACGGTCTGGATAGCTGCACCAGCATCTTCTCCCAAATCTCCATAGGCACTCAAATCATTATCAGACAGCGCATCTGTTAATCCATAATTTTTTAGAGGTACTTTCATCAAATAAGAAGCCCCCTTGGTCGTTCGGGTTACGGATTGCTCTTCATATCCTCCACCTTCACCGTCTCCGGGAGGTCTGCTGACATCAATCAATTGATTGGGTCGGGTGGAAGCAGCAAAGCTCGCAGTTACTAAAAAAGGGTGGGGTACTCCATTGTCATCTGTAGCATTGGTAAAATATACGTATTTATTGGTGCGGTCGCCTAAGGTTGCACCATATACATCTGTGGAAGCAATGGTATGTGAGAGCATATTTTCACGTAATGCCAAATAAAATGCTTTTGGATACCTCAGTTCTGCTCCGGTATTGGTTAACGTTATTTCTATCGCGTCGAGCATGCTAGAAGCTGCGGTGGCCGCCACAGTAGTAGCATCTAACTGCGCATGATAAGCATCATCAAGGTCCTTACTTAAGTCTGAAAACCCCGTTGAGGTAGGATTGATACTCTCCGGAAAAGCAGCCCAAGCATTGGGCTGATAGGAGGTAGATGCAGGGTTAAAATCAGAACCAGCTTCAATTTCTAGATCAATCAAATCATTGGGATCTGCCAAAAAGAAAGGAGAAGCATCCGCCAATGTACTGGTCCATTCTAGAGAGGTACCATTGATTTTTAAATATTTATCAGTCCATGTGGTGACCTCAGTAAAACTAGCCGAGCTGGCATTATATTCATATTTACTACTTGCGGTAATCGTGGCTGCGCTGGCATTGGTACTAAAAGTAATTCCTAAATATCCGGTATTATCTGCAGTAGCAATATAGTAAGTCCCTCGATCACTCAAAATAGCAGTATTATTGTCATTGGCATCCATGGCATAATAGCTGTGGATAAATGAATTCAGTCGATAGGTCCCACTTAAGGCGTTTGCAGAATTATCCAAAGGGGCGTTGAGATCTACCATCTGGAAGATACTACGGAGCATAGATCCATAAGTAGCTCCAGAAACGTACAGATTGGCGATAGGCGTCATCGATAAAGTCGAAATATCAGCATCACTGCTGAAGGTGACCGCATTGGCTTTGGCGGCATCCAACAAGATCATGTACTTTCTGTTTTTAATAGAAGAAAGGGCGCTAGGGGTCCAAGCTTTCTCAAAGCTTACAGCGAGAATTTCTCCAAAGGATTTAGGCCCGAAGTAGTCTATGTCTTGGCCTAAACAGGACCAAGAAGCAAAAAAAAGGAGTAAAGTGAATAATTTTTTCATTTCTTAAATGTATGAGATTCTTGCAACAGAAATATCCAAAGATTTACTTTAGTTTATAACGTTAATATACAAATGTATAAATCTTATATTAAAAAAAAGTCTCGCCTCCATCAGGAAGCAAGACTTTATCAAAATTTTTATTTAAACCGCTATTATTCAGCAGCAACCGCCATCATCATGCCCGTTGCATCGAAAAAATCGCCAGTAGCAAAGATTTTACCATCTTTGATCTCCATCCAATGGTATGCGCTCAAGGCGAAAGATTTACCTGTTTCTTTAGACTGACCTTTCCAAGTTCCATAAACGCGTACGCCCCCGTTAGCCTTGAGGGTTTCATTATCAACTCCTGGAAGCCAAACAGCATCCTCAAAACTCACATTTTCGAATCCATTCATATAGAATTCACCCTGACCCAACAATTGTTCTTTACCTCCTTCACCTACTCCGTACATGGGAGAAGTATGTGTTACACTGTCATGGATCATTGATGCATACAAATCAAAATCTGTATCTCCTGTAAAAGTCATCATAAACTTCTGAGCGATCGCTAGATTTTCCTTGAATAACGCTAGGTCATCAACTTCGGCTGGAGGCTGACACGAGATTAGCGCAACTGACATAGCGAGCATTAGCAATAAATTTTTCATAGTTGTTTTTTTTAGTTTTGGCAAAGGTAGTGTTAATTTCTGTTAAAATATGAACTTTTTAGGTTAAAATAGGGGTATTCAGGTGAATCAGTTATTTGTGAATTTCACACAGAGTATTTGTTCTCCAACAGTGGTAAGCGTGAAATGAAAATTTCTAACAAAAAAAATCCAGCATATAACTGGATTTTTAAGTTATCTAAAAGTAGAATTATTCGGATGCTGGAAGCTTTCCAGAATAGATCCAAAATTGTTGAATCAAGTTTTCTTTAACACCTACGGCCGCAAAATGGCGTTCGGTAATTAGCTCGCCATCAATTGTCATGTCTACCTTATATGCATTGTGTATCCATTGCATCCCATTGCCGTTGGGATCGGTCACGGCGGTGGCCCATTGTTGTTTGAACTTGGGGTTAGCAGCACCGAGCCAACCCTCTAAAAACCCTTTGAGTGCTTCTTTCCCTTTAATGTACTCGCCCTCAGGTCCATTGATCTGAATATTATCTGCAGCTAAGGCCATTATTTTATCAATTTCTTGGGTGTTGTGGTACTCGACCCACTTAGCCCAAATGTCTATAGCGTCATCCGAGCCTAAGGCCCATTTGACAGATTCATTGCCCGCCATAAAACCAACGGTTTTGGGAACTTCAACGGATTGGGTAGTGTCTGTTTTTGTAGCTTGCTCCGTGCAGCTAAATGTTAAGACGAGTAATAAAAGGAGGATTTGATTTTTCATTGGTTTGCCAGTTTTAAGTTTAAAGAGGTAACAATTATAATAAAACAAAAATAAAACTTTAAACTTTTAGAGAGAAATCAAGTTTAGGAATCTTGGGTTGAATAATTATCTCTATCAGCTTTGATTTGGTGATTTAATAGGGTCTTGTTAATTTATTTTAAGAAAAATAGTAGTTTCGTGAAGCTTATTGAAAGTTTGAGTCCTACATTCCGTGAAAAAAAATTGTTAACATCAGAGCTTCTAGATTGAATTAGTTTGGTGATTTATGTTCAGCTAACAAGCCTAAAAGATTTGGTAAGTTTGGTCTATGATATTTAAGCACTTTAATTCAAATAAATATGGAATGGATTAGCTGAATTTTTAAAGCTAGGAAAACATTTACAATTTTTGAAAGAAAAAAGGATAATTGAAATGTAATAACTGCTATTTACGCATCAATTAGCTCCTTCAAAGTTTTTTGCTCGGAGATGACTTCGTAGAATGCTTGTTCGAAAGTATAAATATTAAAGTTAATTAATTCTATGGTGTCGACAAGTGAGTTAAATTCTGACTTATCGTTTTTATCCTCTATTATTCCAGAATGTTTATAGTACAAATAATTCCCATCTAAGTTCATCCCAAAATGGCCACTGTGTAAAGTGAAATTCACATGTAGCAACAGGTCTTTTATATCATGCATAATGGCTTCCGTAATCATACTAAAGCCTTTAAAAGGTAAACCTACAAAATATTGCAATAATTGAGTTTTCTTTAATTTCTCTTCCATACCCGGAACAAAACAAAGTTCTATGAACGGGTTGGAGTCATACTGATCCAGCAAGAGTTGGTCAAGACCAATACTTAGTACATCGATTTTAAAATCATTTTTCCCATTATTTAACTGAGGTTTGAAGTGGCAAGAATAATTTAATTTTTCTAAATATTTTTGAAAATCTATTATCTCCATTTAGCTATTATTCATTTTAGATTTTTAAAGTAATTAAGATTTCACCTTTTTTGAAAGATATTTCCTTTGTTCCTCTGAATCCATTTTACCCCATTTTTCACTATCTCCACCCAACATTATTGCTCTTTTTTCCTTATCGGCCATCATGTTGTCCACAAGTCTATTGTCTCTTTCGTCTTTACCAACTTGTGATTGTTTCCAAAGGTCAGTCTCTTTAATTTTTTTTGCGCCTTCCTCCTGGGCATCTCCTACCTCTGTAAGACTATTTTTTCCAGCGGAGAATCTATTTTTAATCCCCTTCATACCATCCCAAATTGATGCGACTGCACCAGCACCAGGCATACTCTGCTGCAGCGCAAGCATCATAGGATTGACAGGAGATGAATTAGAATTGGTGGCTTCTTTAGGCCCTTTATGTTCACCCGTAAAGACATTTTTAAGTCCCCCTAACCATCCTCTTTTTTTCTTGAGCTTACCATCTTCTTTTTTATATTTACTATCAGATCCACTAGATCCAAGCCATCCACCTGTTTTTTTACTTAACCAACTTCCTTTCGTTTTTGTGTCAGCATTTTTTTTGGCTCCACTTTCTATGGCTTTATTTGTTACTGCGTCAGAAGTACTAGTTTTATATTCCTCTTTGGTCTTTCCCCAAGAGTCACTTCGTCCGTATCTAGCTCCTAACTTAGATTTCCAATTGAGTGGATTCCAGCCACTCAATTTATCTGTCTGTGCAAATTTATCTCTATTCGCGTTAATCTTGTCTTTTTCACTACTTACAAGTTGTTCATTATTTAAAGAGGCTTCATAGTCTGCATTTTTTCCATCCTGTACCTTCATTTTATATCCAGCACGACCCGCTTTAATTCCTGCTGATGTAAGGGCAATACCACCACCGATAGCTGTTCCGAGACCGGGAACGAAATTAGCAGCACCAGCTGCGGTATCTAGCGCTCCCGTGCCGGCCTGGAATTTGGCATCTGTATTCTTCCTTTGCATGATCTCTTGCATTCGAAGATAATCCTCATCCTCAAATTTTTCATTTTTCCCTTTTTTGGTCTTTAATTTATTTAGCGCTTGTTTTGATTTCCAGTATTTCATTCCACCTTGGGCCACGTTTAACGCGCCGCCAGCTATTCCAAACCCTCCCGCAACTTGAGAAGCTGCGGAAGCCCCACCTAAACCAGTCCTGGCTAAACTTGCGCCTTGCTCCGTAAATGTCTTGGAATTACCTAGAGTTTCCGCAGCAGCTACTGCTGACGAAACACCTCCACCTATATTAGTGACATTTAATAGACCTTGAATACCTGCTCTACTGACCTTGCCAAGATCTTTTTTTCCATTTTTTTGGAAACCACCTCTTTGAAAATTATCAATCGTATTGGCAGTACCTGCTGAAGCTTTTTGGAGGCCAGAAGCAGCTTGGAGACCACCGCTAACAATTTTTGCTCCGGCAAGCCCTTTCATCACACCTCCTCCATCACCTGCACCCTTTGGGTCGAGAGCATCAAAAGAATCGTTTACTCCCAGGGTTTTATACAGGGTTTCATTATTGATAGCACT
>Ga0233444_10001696_pt1 | contig 24396 bp, 19 predicted proteins | sample SI_124_October20_6_FD_182792 | JGI IMG/M metagenome (GOLD analysis project Ga0233444, IMG submission 182792) | Seawater microbial communities from Saanich Inlet, British Columbia, Canada - SI_124_October2016_10_MG | ecosystem: Environmental > Aquatic > Marine > Inlet | place: Canada: British... | reverse complement strand
TATGCAAAAAATATCTTGGGCCGGGCAATTTAATTTGGACTTTATGTTTATGTTGTTGTTTTCAGCCATTTGGGTGATGTGGCGTCATCACTATTCTTTATCTGGTATTGCTTTGGGGGTGGTGGCTTTTTTTGGTGGCGCGCCGTTTTTGTGTATTTATCTGCTTATTCAGAGTTTTCAGGCGGAGGGCGATGTGCGCATTATGTTGTTGGGGCGTGAGCGCGCGGGCAGCTAAATAGTCGCTTGAAGCGGGCGCTTAAAAACTATGCAAGCGCCCGTTTTTGGCGGTCCGTCGTTATAAATGCGCAACGCATTTGATTTCAATTTTCAACGTAGGATCAACCAATGCGGTGACGCCAATTAGGGTTTGGCTAACTTCAGGTTGCTCGCCGTAGGCTGATTCTCTGGCTGCAAAGACCTTCTCCACATTGGCCATAACCTCTTGTACGTCTGTGACATAAAAGGTTTCGTCAACGATATTGCTCATGTTAGCGCCAAATTCAGCGAGTACGGTTTTAATATTGTTGTAGGCCAGTATGGTTTGTTCGGTGATATCTGACGGTGCGTTGCCGTCTTCCCCCATACCCACCTGGCCGGATAAATAGAGCACATTATCTACTTGGACTGCTTGCGCAATTAGTGCTGCATAAGGGCCGCTGCGGAAGGATTTTTTGCTTACTTTCATTTTAGCTCCTATTCAAATATTCTTATTTTGTTATCTATTTATGGGCAGATTTTGGTTGGCGCAACAAGAAAGCCAAACGACAGTCCTTTGTGAGTCAGCGTCAAGAGTTTAAAGCGGGTTCTGTTGGATTATCAAACTAATCAGGTTTCGGGTTAAGTTATGCGGGAAGAAGAGCGACTCATTATTGAGCGCGCTTGCGAAAAACTTTCAATCGCTTACGCCCATCATCTAGATTTTCAGAGGTGCGCAGAGTTCGCAGACCTGTTTGCCCAAGACGGCTTGTGGTGAGTATGAATTCAGAGATTGGCTTTGCGCCAAGCAAGGTGTCTCTTTCCGGGGTCTCCTGAGCAAGGACGTTATAAGCCTACCTCATACGCCTACTTCGTAATGCTCCTGCATATTGTTGGCTTGCAGTTGCCTCATACTCGCAGTTGCCTCATAAATGTGCTCGGCGTTTTTTATTCCTTTGTTATAACTTCCCCATAGCTTTGCGACAACTTTCCTACAACGGATTTTGTTAGGCGGGCCTTTCACCTTTAACGATGACTCTGTGCATGTGACGCCTATGCCCCTGGTAGTCGTTGAGCGCATTGTGGAAAACGCAGCGGTTGTCCCACATAGCCAGGGTGCCCTGAGTCCAATGGAATCGGGTTACATACTGTTCTTGAGTGAAATGTTGGGTTAGAAATTTGAAGATCGCCAGGCTCTCTTTTCTAGTCCAGCCCTTGATATTGACCGTATGGGGAATGCTGCAATAAATGCTCTTATTGCCGGTTTCAGCATGGGTGCGGATGAGTGGGTGTTCTACTTCAGATTCCGCAAAATCAGCATCTCCGCCGTACGCTGCGCCCAAGTTCTTCTCCGCTTCAGAGCCCTTATAATCGCCTTTCGCGCCGTGTACGAGCTTGGGCGAGTACACCCCAGTTTGCTGCTCTAGCATTTCGCGAAGTGCTGGGCTGAGTTGCTCGTACGCAGCAGTTGCGTCTGCAAACAAAGTATCGCCGCCAACCTCTGGCACTTCTACTGCATAGAGTAGGGTGGCCTTGGGCGGAATCAGTTGGTAGGAAGTGTCTGTATGCCAGTCTCCGCCGAAGTTCATTTTGGCGTCGGCTTCCTTAATGATGGGAATTACATGTGGGCTGGCATCCACAGCCTGCATAAATGGGTACTTGTCGAGTTCGCCAAAGTTCGCCGCAAAATTTGCTTGGGCTTGGGGTGATAGATCTTGATCGCGAAAGAATAAAATGTGGTGTTCTAGCCAGGCACTGTGGATCTCGCCGACGATCTCCTGATGCAGCGGTTGGGACAAATCCACGCCCGTTACTTCAGCGCCAACCGCGCCTACGCTCGCATCTACTTTTATGTGGGTGAAAGTCATAACAAATCCTCCTCTTCTTTCCTCTTTCCTCTTTCCTCTTGCCTCTTATCGCATCGCATGCGCCCTTCAAAAGCCACACCTGTTATAACAGATATGACCATTGCGCCAAACTAAAGATAGAGTTCTATGAAGGTAGGGGCCTATGAAGATAGGGTCCTGAAAGGTGGGTGGGTGTAGGTGCGAAATATTTACGCTAGAGTAAAGTCAGAGGCGTATTCAGGAGGGTTGAGATGACGACAAAACAGGTCACGGTTTTTAATGGGGACGATGCGTCACCGGAAGTAATGGTGCCAGCGGTAGATATTCTAAAATCTATGGATTTAGATATTGAGTTCAGCTACCCAGTGATTGGCGCAGCGGCCAAGGCGGCCAGCGGGGCGCTTTTTCCAAGTGATGCTAAGGCGGCAATTGATCACGCTGATGCGACATTTTTCGGCTCTACCAGCGGTGACAGCACTGCCGCACTGTTTTATCTGCGTTGGGGTAAACAGACCTTTGCCAATGTGCGCCCGTGTAAATGGTTGCCCGGATTCAATTCACCCTTAGCTAATCCTGAGGGTATTGATTTTGCAATCGTTCGAGAGAATCTTGAGGATCTGTATTTGGGCCTTGAAGGCGACATTGAAGATCTGGCCGGGCTGAATTTATTTTCCCCCCATGCGCGAGCAAATATTTCTGATTTGGGTCCGGGCAAGTATGCGTTAAAGGCCATTACTGAGGCCGGATCCGAGCGGGTGATCCGCCATGCTTTTGAGCTTGCGCGCCAGCGCAACGGCAAGCGTAAAGTCACGGTGACGTGTAAATACAATATGCTCAGCGTATCCGACGGTTTGTTTCTCGAGATTGGGCAGAGTATTGCGCAAGAATACCCAGATATTGAGTTTGAGCACTTTATTGTGGACGATTTTTTGTGCCGGATGATCTCCAACCCTCATGCGCTAGATGTGGTGGTGATGCCCAACTTGTACGGCGACATTATGTCAGATGGCGCTGCCGGGCTAATTGGGGGCCTAGGGCTGGCACCGTCTGGCTGCTATGGGGCTGATTACGCTTACTTCGAGTCTGCCCATGGCACTGCGCCAGACATTGCTGGGCAAAATATTATTAATCCAACGGCTACCTTGTTGTCAGCAGTGATGCTTTTACAATATTTGGGGTTTGCCGAGGCTGCTTCTAATCTCGAACGGGCGGTTAAAGAGGTTTATGTGGGCGGGTTGGCGCTAACCAAGGATCAAGGGGGGAACTCCAGTACCTCCGAGTTTTGCGCCGCAGTGGGTGGTCGACTCTTAAGTTAGCAGGTCACGAGTGTGCGAGTGGTAGGCATTGATTTTCACGCGGATCAGAGAGCGGTCTTATTCCAACTCTCTGGGTGCTTCGTCGGCAATACCCACGTGGAGCATGGGCGATGCGTCTATATTTTCTGCGTTCATCATGCCAGCGACTCTCTGCAATGACGCCACAATCATAGACTTTTCCCACTCCTCTAGTTTTTCAAACGCAGTGCTGAAAACATCCTGTAATGGTTTCGGTGCAGTGGCAATTTTAGCCTCGCCTTCTTCGGTCAAGGTTGCGTGCACTACACGCTTATCTGAATGACTTCTGTGTCTTGCTACTAGGCCACGGCTTTCCAGTCGGTCCAGAATGTTAGTCACGGTTGCTTGGCTCAGGCTGACTTTGGTCGACAACTTTGAAATAGCCACCGCGCCAAGCTCTTGGATGGCCTGTAACAGTAATAATTGCGGCGCAGTGAGTCCTGCAGTCTTACTCAGCTGCCTAGAGTATAGGTCGGTAGCGCGAATGATTTGCCTGATCGTGATGAGGACTTCTATTTCTTGGCTCAGAAGAATTGCTCCTAAATATGGCCCAAAATGGGCTAGTGGCTATGCGAAAACTGCCTTCAATGTGAGGAAGCAGAGTGTGCTCCGTACGTGCATAGCGATAACTGCGCGATTAGATCATGGGACGAGGCTTGGGTAAAAGGCTAGTTTTCGATTTGCGACAATTCCTTAGCTTTTTCTTAGAGTAGAGGGTGTTTTGGCCGTTATATCGGCCCGTGAAACGACTGATTCATTTGTACTATAAGTACTTTTTGCCTTTCAAGATTTCGATTTATTCCAGTTAAATGGCAAAAACCTCTGTTTTTACTATATAGTGTTGCGCACGAGTGGGGCGGAACGCTTTATTTCCTTAGCCTACTAAAGATATGCATAGTAAGAATATGCTATCCAAATACTAAGAACTAATACGAAAAATTAATACTAAGAATTTTGATGTTTAAGCAAAGAGGTGAGATTTGAGATTTCAACGTAGCAAGATAAACCAGGCTGTGGTGTCTGCCATAGTATCGATGACAGCGGGTTACGCTGGCGCTGACCAAGGTGTTATAGAAGAAGTGGTGGTGACAGCCACTAAAAGATCAGCAAGCATGCAAGACGTGCCAATTGCTGTGCAGGCGATGACTGAAAATACGCTAGAAGAGCAAAACATCACCAGCTTTGAAGACTATGTGAAGTATCTGCCTAGCGTGAATGCCGGTGGTCGTGGCCCTGGCCAAAACGAAATTTATATCCGTGGCGCTGCGGTTGATGCAATCAACATCTCAGTTGCCGAATCTCAAGGTTCTGCGCCAAACGTAGCACTCTATCTTGATGAGCAGCCTGTAACTGCTGGCGGGCGTAACCTAGACGTCTACATTACAGACATGGAGCGTATCGAAGTACTGCCAGGACCACAGGGTACGCTTTACGGCGCTAGTTCCCAGGCAGGTACAGTTCGCCTGATCACCAACAAGCCTGTTATTGACGAGTTTGGCGCCAGCTTGGCTGCCGGGTTCTCAAGCACCGCGCACGGTGAGCCCAGCGACAAAGTTGAAGCTATGATCAACATTCCTGTCATCGAAGGTAAGCTCGCGGTGCGTGCTGCGGTTTACAGCGACAACAAAGGTGGGTACATCGATAATGTCGAAAGTACCTTCACAGCGAACCCCTCTGTGAATCCAGCTTATCCTGGCCCTACTGTAGATTTTCCTGCAGGCCATGTGTTCGCTAACGGCACCGTAGTGGGTGCGGGTGGCGTAACTATCCCGGTTAATTACACAACAGCTACAAGTGCAGGTTTGGTTGAAGACGATTTCAACGATGCGTCTTATCAGGGTGTGCGTTTAGGCGCAAAGTACTTAATCAACGATGACTGGTCAGCATTGGTTCAGTTTACTCAGCAGTCGCTGAAGACCCAGGGTGTTTTCGATTACGACGAAGCTTTGGGTGACTTGAACGTTGCACGTTTCACTGAAGATTCATTGGAAGACGAGTTCAATCAGTATGCTTGGACTTTGGAAGGCCGTGTTGGCGCTCTTGATTTAGTCTACACCGGTGCTTTCCTTGACCGCGAAGTGTCTCAGCGCTTGGACTACACCGGTTACTCCAATATTGGTCGTTTTGTTCCTGGATATCAGTGTGAATATCTTGTTGGCTCCTTCTACACCGGCACTCTTCCCGGTGGTACAGCTTATTCGTACGACCCAACTCTCAGCGGCAACACTGGGGTAATTGAGTGTGGTAACCCAGCCAATAACTTCAATGCTGAAAACGAAAATACTCGTATGACCCACGAAGCCCGAATTTCTACTGACCCAGATCGCGCGTTGCGCTTTACGGGCGGTGTTTTCTACGAAGATGCTGAAATCCTTCACGTAGGTAATTTCAACTACCTCGGCTCCACAGAAGCTGGTTTTGCCCCCATTGATATTTCTCGTAACAGCGCCTTTGATAATGCCGATGCTAATGCACGTGGCCTTGTTGAAGCGTCTACTCAGTTCCGTAACGACAACCACCGTAATGAAGAACAATTGGCGTTTTTCGGTGAGCTTTCTTACGACCTTACAGAGACTTTGACGGTTGCAGGTTCTGCGCGGTACTACGATCTTGAGTATGGGTTCACCGGTTATGGTGCATTCCGCTATGGTAATCGCCCATTGTTCGTAGATGATGCAGACCCTAGCAATGACGTTAGACCTAATGTCACGGGTGGCCGAGATTATGCTGTGAACTTAAATCAGCTTCAGCCTTTGACGACCACAGACACCATTACCAAGTTTACGGTTACTTGGACGCCTAACGACGACATGCTGTTCTATGTGACGACTTCTGAAGGCTATCGTCCGCCCGGATTTAACCGTGGTGCTGCAGCGAATTCTGTTTATGATCCCGCCGCGACAAATACCACTAATAATGGTATCGAGTGTGGTTCTGACATCGCTATCGCCTCTAACTTAGGCGCAGGTGGAAACGGCTTCCCAGGCTATTGTCTGCCCTATGTGTTTGAGTCAGATACGCTGGATAACCTTGAGCTTGGCTGGAAGTTGAATCTTCTAGATGGTCGCATGCGCGTCAATGGTTCGCTGTATCGGATCGACTGGGAAGATATTCAAGTATCCCAGTTTGATTCCCAGAACATCTCTATCTTCACTATTGTAGATAACGGCGGCGACGCTGAGATTACAGGGCTGGAACTAGATGCAGTTTGGGCGGTTACCGATAACCTGACTCTGTCTGGCGCAATGTCTTATAACGACACTGAGCTGGTCCGCGTTGACCCAGGCTTCGCTTTTGTAGTTCAAGACGAAGGTCGACCTCTACCTTTAACACCTGAATTCCAAGGTAATCTTCGTGCGCGATATTACTGGGATATGACTGGCGGCAAGGAAGGCTTCGTGCAGCTAGGGGGGAAGTACTCTGGTGAAGCGCTCAACTCAATTGTTGATACAACAACAGAGCCAAACACCACTCAGGACAGTTATGTCATCATGGACGCGTCAATTGGTTTAACCACTGACACAGGCTGGGGCGTTGAACTGTATGTCAGCAACCTAACTGATGAGCGTGCACAGCTGCACATCAACCGCCAGGACTTCTTGGAAAGAACGACTACTAACCGTCCTCGCACGATTGGTGCTCGCTTCAAGTACGATTTTAATGAATAACTGCTAGTGCAGATTCGTTAAGACGAAGTAAAGAGAAAGGCGAGCTTAGGCTCGCCTTTCTTGTTTTGGGAATAAGGCACTATAATTTAGTCGTTCTAGATCCAACGACACATCAGGTAACGGAAAAATCTATGTCTGGTAGCGACCAAACTAATCTAAGTGATGATTTATCAAAGCTCCCCATGGAGGCAGCAACGCAGTTGTTGTCGCAAGCCAAGGGGCAGATTCAAGCGGGACAATTTGCTGATGCGCAAGGTCTGCTTGAGCGCTTGCTGACCGACTATCCCAATCATTCAGAGGCACTGTACTTTATTTCCGTGGCCCAGAGGTTGAGCGAAAACTATGCGGGAGCGCTGAGTTCCCTGCAAAAATTAATCACGATTGAGCCCAGCTATGGTCGCGCCTATCAAGAGCGCGGTCATGTTTTTATGGCGCGCAACGAAACCGACGAAGCCCGAAGTGCCTTTCAGCAAGCGGTGAGGCTAAACAGCAGTTTAATCGCCAGTTGGCGAGTGTTGATGACGCTGACAGACCCCGGGGCAGAGCAAAATGCCCACGACTATTTTAAAGATCAGTATCAGCGACTTGCCGCGCTTCCCCCCGAGCTTTTGGGGGTGAGAAATATGATGGAAGAAAATAAGCTATCTAAGGCAGAGCAGCTGTGTAGAAGTTTTTTGCAGAAAAATCCGAAAAATATTGAGGGCATGCGTCTGTTGGCTGACTTGGGGGTTAAGACTAATGTGTTGGATGACGCCGAGTTTATTCTAGAAAGTGCTCTGGTCTACGAGCCAGATAATAAGCTAGTGCGTTTCGACTATATGAATGTGTTGTACAAGCGGCAGAAATTTGGGCTGTGCATGGAGCAAGCGCAGATTCTTTTAGACGCCGAACCTGAAAATAGTAAATATCGCTTTGCCTATGCAAATCAGTGTGTCGCAGTGGGTAGGTTTGACGAGGCATTGGCTTTCTATGATGAGTTTGTCGCAAATGATCCTAATGCCGCAGCGGCCCATTTGTTGCGCGGTCATACACTGAAAACTATTGGTAGAATCGACGAGTCTGTTGATGCCTATCGCGCAGTTTATGGCGCCAAACCAGATTTTGGTGATGCATTTTGGAGTTTGGCCAATCTCAAGACTTATCAGTTTGAGGGCGCCGAAATAGATCATATGCGCGAGCATCAGCAGTCTGATGCAACGTCCTTAGATGACAGAATTCATCTGAGTTTTGCTCTGGGTAAAGCTATGGAAGACGCCAAAGATTACGCCGCATCAGCTGACTATTATTTGCTTGGTAATGAGTTAAAGAACAAAGAGACACATTACGATAAAGAACGCATGACCTATAAGTTGGCACTGCAGCAGAAGTTTTGTACTGCTGAGCTTTTTCAAAATTTTGCTGATGCCGGCTGCACTGCGCCAGATCCCATATTTATCGTTGGTCTGCCTAGAGCCGGTTCTACGCTGCTTGAGCAGATATTAGCCTCGCACTCCATGGTGGATGGCACGTTGGAACTTAATAATATCCCTGCCATAGCACACCGGTTGAATGGCCGTCGTACTGTGCATGAGGAGCCAAGGTACCCTGAAGTATTGAGCCAGTTAACGCCGGAGATCGCTCAAAGGCTGGGTCAAACCTACATTGATGACACTCAAATTCACCGCGAAGGTGGCAAATTCTTCATCGACAAAATGCCAAATAACTTTCGCGATATAGGGCTGATCCGGATGATCTTGCCCAATGCGAAGATTATTGATGCACGCCGTCACCCCATGTCTTGCTGTTTTAGCGGTTTTAAACAGTTGTTTTTCGAGGGGCAGGATTTTACCTACGGCCTTGAAGAGATCGGCACCTACTACCGTAATTATGTTGAGTTAATGGATCATTGGGACAAGGTGCTACCCAACTTCGTTTTACGTGTTCAGCACGAAGATGTGGTGGAAGATCTAGAAACACAAGTGCGGCGAATGCTCGACTTTTGCGGGCTGCCTTTTGAGCAAAGTTGTGTAGATTTCCACGAGAATAAACGCAGTGTGCGCACGCCGAGTGCTGAGCAGGTGCGCCAGCCCATTTTCCGCACTGCATTAGATGCATGGCAAAACTATGAGCCGTGGCTGCAACCCTTAAAGGCATCATTAGGCGCTGATCTTTGTCGTGAATATGGGATCGAGTGATTAGCTGTTAAGCGTGGCGGCTGTTTGTTTTGCAGTTTAGAGTGAATTTAATGAAGTATTCTTTGTTACTCCCAGTGTTTCTAACTTACATGTTTAGTTCCTTGGGGTCAGCATATGCTGGCTCACACGGCGGTGTTGACAATGATAATTATGTGATCATGCTCTCACTAGACGGTTTTCGTTACGACTATCTCGACAAGTATGATGCGCCAAATCTAGAAAAAATTGTCGCCAGCGGGATTACCTCCAAGGGGTTGATCCCAGGTTTTCCCAGCAGTACCTTTCCAAATCATTACAGCATCGTCACAGGCTTATATCCCGGTAATCATGGATTGATCGGCAATAACTTTTACCATCGCGAGCGTGGGCAAAAGTATGCAATGAAAAATGCTCAAACGGTTACAGATGGCAGTTGGTATGGCGGTCTGCCGCTTTGGCAGGCTTTGCAGCAGGCGGGTTTGCCTACGGCCAGTTTCTTTTGGGTAGGCAGTGAGGCGAATATTCAGGGCGCTTATCCCACCTTTTACGAGCGCTATAGTGGTCGCGTGCCCAATGCTCAAAGGGTTGAACAAACATTGGCGTGGCTGCGCCTTCCCAAGAACCAACGACCGCGTTTCGTGACGCTGTATTTTTCCACCGTGGACAGTGCCGGGCACAACCATGGGCCAGATTCCAAACAAGTGCGTAACGCTGTAAAGGCAGTAGATAAGCAGGTCGGTGCGCTGATGGACGGGCTGGCAAAACTAGATTTGCCGGTAAACTTATTTGTTACGTCAGACCACGGCATGGATGCGGTGAAGGCTGAAAAAGTTATCTTTCTGGACGACTATATTGATTTACAGCAATGGCGCGGTAAATCGAAATTGATTCAAGGTGGTGCGCTAACGTACTTCTATAGCCCAGATGCGCAGTTGGTGAAGCGTACTTATGCTAAGTTGCGCGGTGTGACGGATGTAAAAGTCTTTAAGGCGCCTGCATTTCCCAAGTGGTTTCATTTTTCGCCCAGCGATCCGCGTACACCAGATTTGGTGTTGGTCGCCGAGCCGGGTGGCTATATTGGGTTGCGTCGGGCTAAAGATCAAAACCGAGTGGTTAAAGGCGCTCACGGCTATCGCGCGGACAATAACAAAAGTATGCACGGCATACTCATGGCCACTGGGCCTAGTTTAAAATCCGGTTTGGTCACGCCCGCTGTTGAAAACGTCCACATTTATCCCATGATTATGCACATTCTCGGTGTGCCGGTGACGACAAAGATTGATGGCGAACTCTCAGTATTGGCGCCTTATCTCAATGCTTCCGAATCAGATTAAGCGCCTGATTAAGTGTCAGATTCGACGCCGTATTAGGCGGTGAAGCGCATTGAAAGATCCAACGGCACCACGCTTTTGGTGAGGTCGCCACTGGATATGAAATCTACTCCTGTCGCCGCAATCTTACTGATACTGTCAGCTTCAATGCCGCCGGATGCTTCGAGCAGAATTTTGCCCTGACTGCGTCGCACCGCCTCTTCGGTATCGGCAATAGAAAAGTTATCGATCAGTGCGATGTCGGCCCCTGCCTGGGTGGCTTGATCTAATTCGTCCAGCGTTTCAACTTCTACTTCTATGGTTTTTCCCGGGTGAGATGCTTGGGCTAAGCGAATGGCTGGTGCAATGCCGCCTGCTGCTGCGACATGGTTCTCTTTGAGTAAAAAAGCATCGAATAAACCAATTCTATGGTTACTGCCGCCGCCACAACGCACAGCGTGTTTTTGCGCAAGGCGTAAACCGGGTACGGTTTTTCGGGTGTCTAAAAGCTGGGCTTTATGGCCGTCGATGAGGGCAACATAATCCGCTGTGCGGGTAGCAGTGCCTGAAAGTAGCTGGACAAAATTTAACATGGTGCGCTCAACAGTGAGTAAGCTGCGCGCGCTGCCGGTAAGGGTGAACAGAGTTTGGTTGGCGACAAGGGCGCCAGCGTCTTCTACAAGCCATTGAATCGCAATGTTTGCGTCCACTTGTTGAATGGTCTCATCTACCCAAGCCTTACCGCAAAATACGCCGTCTTCCCGTGTGATCACGGTGGCATTGGCCTGCTGGCCTTGGGGTATTAGGCTGGCTGAAATATCGCCGCTGCCAACATCCTCGGCGAGGGCTGCCGCAACATTTCTTTTAATTTCTAAGGCCAGATATTTAGGGTTTAATTGATTGTGCATATGAGAGCTCACTTCATCATCTGGGTTGGGCTGAATGATACAGGTCAGCGCGTTATTTTAACCGGCTAATTGCTCGAGTTATATCGCTCGCGCTCTGAACAAACAATTTCATTACAAACGGTGCGGCGCAGTATAAACTTTAGGCGTGACAGGAAAAACAAAATGATGGCAGACACCCACCATCGCTTACCAACCGCCCTTTGGACGCCCAGTCCAAACTGCGCGCCACGTATAGAAAATTGTGCCCCAGAGCTAATTGTTTTGCATTGTGTTTCGCTGCCGGAGGGTGAATACGCTACCGGCGCACCGCAGCGGCTATTTCTTAATCAATTAGACATTAACGAGCACCCTAGTTTCCACGACTTAGAGGGTATGCGTGTGTCTCCTCACTTGTTCATTGATCGTCATGGCACTGTGCAGCAATTTGTTGGATTCAACCATCAAGCTTGGCATGCAGGCATTTCCAGTTGGCAGCATAGAAATAGCTGTAACGGCTACAGTATCGGCATTGAGCTTGAAGGCACGGCAACATCTGACTTCACTCATGCGCAGTATCATTCGCTGACAACCGCCTGTCGCTGGTTGCTTGCTTGTTACCCAAGTATTGGTTTTGATGCCATTGTTGGTCACATGGAAATAGCACCAACACGGAAAAATGATCCCGGCACAGGATTCGACTGGCTCACACTTTATCAAGCGCTGCATGATCAAGCGCTACATGCACACTCGGCAAAATTGTATTAGGTTTTCACAAAGGAATAATTAGTAAATGGATGCTCAGGATCGGTTGGAACAGCAAGCAAAACTAGATGTTGAAGAAATACAGGAGTGGGTAGATGCGCTTGACGGCGTGCTTAAGCGCGATGGCGTTGCTGGCGCAACTCAATTGCTAAGAACACTCTCCGCTGAGTTAACAAAAACCGGTGCTAGTCTGCCCTATACCGTATCCACCCCTTATCGAAATACCATTCCTACCTCGCAAGAGGCCTTCATGCCCGGCGATCTATTTATGGAGCGGCGTATTCGCAGTCTGATTCGCTGGAACGCATTGGCTATGGTTGTGCGTGCAAATCGTCGCCCAGGAGATTTGGGCGGGCATATTTCTAGTTTTGCATCGTCGGCCACGTTGTATGACGTTGGCTTTAACTACTTTTTTAAAGCGCCTAATGCTGATCCGTCAGTTGCTAATTCAACAGCTGGCGATCTTATCTATTTTCAGGGTCATGCAGCGCCCGGAATTTATGCACGCTCATTTTTGGAAGGTCGCCTTTCAGAGGAGCAAATGGACAACTTTCGCCGTGAAGTAGATGGCAAAGGCTTATCGTCTTACCCACACCCTTGGCTGATGCCGGATTATTGGCAGTTTCCAACTGTTTCTATGGGGCTGGGACCGTTGCAGGCCATATACCAAGCTCATGTGATGAAATATTTGGACAGTCGCGGTTTGGTTGAAATGGGTGACCGTAAAGTCTGGGCTTTCCTGGGTGATGGTGAGTGCGATGAACCTGAATCTCTTGGCGCGCTATCTTTAGCCGGTCGCGAAAAGTTGGATAACCTGATTTTTGTTGTGAACTGTAATCTCCAGCGGTTAGACGGCCCAGTGCGCGGTAATGGCAAAATCATTCAAGAGTTAGAAGGCTACTTTAGGGGCGCCGAGTGGAATGTACTCAAAGTGGTTTGGGGCCGGCTCTGGGACCCAATATTAGAAAAAGATAAGCATGGGTTGCTACAAGCGCAGCTAGATAAAATTGTCGATGGTGAATATCAAAACTTTAAGGCAAAGGGCGGCGGTTATGTTCGCGACAAACTTTTTGCCCAGCACCCTGATTTGCTCAAGATGGTAGAGCACCTCACCGACGATGACATTTACCGCCTCAATCGTGGTGGTCACGATCCATTTAAAGTTTATGCGGCGTACCATGCAGCCACCCAACACAAAGGTCAGCCTACGGTGATCTTGGCCAAAACCGTGAAAGGTTATGGTATGGGCGATGCCGGAGAATCTGAAAATACTACCCACCAAGTTAAGAAATTGAACTTGGAAGAGTTGAAGCAGTTCCGTGATCGATTTGATGTGCCGTTGGATGACGCGCAGTTGGAAGATGTACCTTACTTCCGGCCATCTCCTGACAGTTCTGAAATCGCCTATATGAACAAGCAACGCCAAGCACTAGGCGGCGCCATTCCTCAGCGCGTGCTGGATGAAACAGTGCTAACTGTGCCCGGGCTAGAAATTTTTGAGGCGCAGTTAAAAGGCAGCGGTAAACGCAGTATCAGTACAACCATGGCCTTTGTACGCATCCTAGGGTCACTGATCCGAGATAAGTCTTTGGGCAAACGCGTGGTACCCATTGTGCCTGATGAGGCGCGAACTTTTGGCATGGAGGGTATGTTTCGTCAGCTTGGAATTTACTCTTCCGTAGGTCAGCTTTACGAACCCGAAGATTCCGATGCGCTGGCGGCCTATAAAGAGTCTGAAAGCGGTCAGGTTATAGAGGCGGGTATTAACGAAGCGGGCGCATTTGCTGCGTGGATGGCTGCCGCAACTTCCTATAGCACTCACCAATTCACGTTACTGCCGTTTTATGTTTACTACTCAATGTTTGGTTTTCAGCGTATTGGTGACTTGGCATGGGCAGCGGGAGACTCGCAAGCTAAAGGCTTTTTGTTAGGTGGGACGGCGGGCAGAACGACCTTGAATGGTGAGGGTCTTCAACATCAAGACGGACACTCGCATCTGCTCGCAGCTACTGTGCCTAATTGCATAAGTTACGACCCCGCGTTTGGCTATGAGTTAGCGGTAATTGTGCATCGCGGTTTGCAACACATGTATGCAGAAAATGCAGCCGTTTACTACTACATCACCCTAATGAATGAGGCTTACCAACAGCCGGCTATGCCCGACGGTGTGGAAGAGGGCATTGTTAAGGGCATGTATTTATTCTCGGAACAAGGGGATGCCAAGGCACCAGCAGTGCGGTTGTTTGGCAGCGGCACAATATTGTTAGAAGCAATAGCGGCTGCCGCAATGTTGGTTGAAGATTATGGCGTGCGGGTACAGGTTTGGAGTTTGACCAGTGCCACAGAGTTGGCGCGTGATATTCAAGATGTGGGCCGGTGGAATTTATTGCACCCAACCTCTGAACCGAAACACGCTTACGTTGCTCAGTGCATGAATGAAAATGCGGGTAAGAAATGGATGGGCACGCCAGTTATTGCAGTTTCAGATTATATGAAGGCATTACCGGAACAGTTGCGTAGTGCCATAGACGCCCCCTTCCACGTGTTAGGTACTGACGGGTTTGGTCGCAGTGATACCCGCGAAAAACTCAGACATTTCTTTGAAGTGGATCGCCGCTTTATTGTTCTAGCGGCGCTGGGCCAGTTATTACGTGCAGGTAAGATTGACGCGAAATTGGTAGAAAAAGCCCAAGCAGATTTGCAGTTGAATGCAGAAAAATCCAACCCGCGCTTGGTCTAGAAAAGTTAACAAATGGTAAAAATAAATTAGATAAAAAAGCAGTCGTTGTTGATTTAACGGTTGTTTAAGTGAGGAAGATTTGGACGTACGTGTACCCAACTTAGGTGATATCGATGAGGTAGAGGTGACCGAACTGTGTGTTTCGGTTGGCGACCTTGTAGGTGAAAACGACCCTATTATTGTCATTGAATCTGATAAAGCATCCATGGAAGTGCCAGCGGGTGTTGCCGGTGTTATCCAGAGCTTTGCCGTTAGCCTGGGCGATGTGGTGGGTGAAGGGTCGCTCATTGCGCATATTTCGGTAGATGCAGAAGAAACGGTGGCCGAAAGTGAGACACAAAAGCCCAGTGTGGATGAGTCCAAAACTGAAGCGTCGACCGCAGATGTGGGCTCACCCGCGAGCGTCAGCGACGTTGCGGCATCGACTGCTGACGAATCTCCAAGCTCAACAAATCAAAAGAAAGACTTAGATGTACTGGTGCCTGATTTAGGTGATATTGATGAAGTTGAAGTCATCGAGATAGGTATAGCCGTAGGCGATAGTGTAAGTGCCGGTGATCTACTGTTGGTTCTAGAATCAGATAAAGCTTCTATGGAAATTCCTGCGGAAGTCGGCGGTGAAGTTATAAAACTTGCAGTGGCAGTGGGGGATCAAGTTGCCGCTGGCAGCCTAATTGCAGTGATTGCAACTACAGACGCTGGCAATGTTGCTTTAGTCAGTGAAAATAGTCCAGGTCCGGATTACAGTTCTAAACAGACTAAACGGGAACCAAAAGAAGAAAAAACAGAATCTGTCGATGCAAAAGGGGCTTCTAATGCGCCTACCAAAAAACCTGAAGCATCGCCTAGTCCGGCAGAAACTGCAGCAGCGAGCGCAAGTGCGGTAGATAAAAATATCTACGCCGGTCCAGCAGTGCGCAGATTAGCGCGGGAATTGGGTGTGGATTTAGCCGCAATAACAGGCACCGGCAACCGTGGACGTCTGACTAAAGATGACGTTAAGGTTTATGTTAAATCGCAGCTGAAGCAGGAATCTGCTGGTAGTGGCGCTGGTAGTGGCGCTGGCGTGCCTGGCGGTGCAGGCATTCCTGCAGTGCCAGAGATAGATTTTTCTCGCTTCGGTGAAATAGAGGCCGTGCCACTTTCCCGCATTCAAAAGCAAGTTGCCGTGAATATGCATCGCAGCTGGCTCAACGTGCCTCATGTGACCCAGCACGGCAAAGCGGATATCACAGAGTTAGAAGCTTTTCGTAAAGGTTTAAAACCGGAAGCGGCAGCTCGAGAACTCAGCCTTACGCCCTTAGCTTTTTTGGTTAAAGCTTGCTGTCATGCATTAGAGGCTTATCCAAAATTCAACAGTTCTCTGCACAGTGACGGCAGCCAGATTATTGTGAAGAAGTATATGCACATTGGTATTGCGGTAGACACTCCAGGTGGGTTGGTTGTGCCAGTGATACGAGATGCTAACAAGATGGGTATTTGGCAATTGTGCGAAGCAATCGGCTCACTCGCAGAAAAAGCGCGTAACAAAAAGTTAGCCATGGATGATTTAAGCGGCGGCACGTTTACTATTTCTAGCCTTGGGGCTATTGGTGGCACCGGCTTCACGCCCATCGTCAATACCCCGGAAGTAGCCATTTTAGGAGTGGCGAATTCTGCTATGGAACCTGTCTGGGAGGGTGCTGAGTTTAGTCCCAAACTGATGCTGCCTTTGTCGTTGTCCTATGATCATCGCGTAATCAACGGTGTTGATGGTGGCCAGTTTATGCTTTTGCTCAGTCAAATACTGGGCGACATCAGACGATTGGCTTTGTAGGTATTTTTCAGATATCCCTTTTGTTACTAGGGATTTTCCTGAGGGCCTCGCCATTGAGGCTCCTCGGTATTACTCATCAAGGTTCTAGCCAACACAAAAAAGTAATCGCTGAGCCTGTTGAGATAGACCCCTGCTGCGCGCAAATTCTCTGTGGCTTCAGGTTGGTCTTGAGTGGCTTCCAGCACTGACCATAAATCTGTTTCTGCGCGCCTACACACGGTTCTGCAAACATGACTGTGCGCTGCGGTAATAGTGCCGCCGGGTATAACAAATTCAGTCAGTGGCGGTAGTTCTGCATTCATTTGTTCAACTGCTTGTGTGATGCTGTCTTGGCCGGTTACCAATGTCTGGGCGTCATACTGACCCTCCAAAGCTAAAACAGCGCCAAGGTCAAACAACGCTTGCTGAACCTCGCCCAGAGTAGTTTGTATCTGGTCAGCTGGATCAACCTCGGTCAGGTGACAGCGCAATAAACCAATGGCGCTGTTGAGTTCATCGGTGCTGCCCAGTGCCCTGATCATTGGCGCCGTTTTGGCTATTTTTTTGCCCGTGGCCAATCTTGTTTGACCGCCGTCGCCATTGTTTGTTGTCACTCGACTGATTCGACTCATAACTTTTTCTTGTTCCTTCGCATATGATCGCGGGTGAAGCTTTGTGTAGCGCGCATGGTATAACGAAATACAGTGGACTAAATCGCAGAATTTTCATCTGCTATCGCGACGACAAGCACTTTATGATTTAGGCTTGGAAGAAATTAGGCAGTTGTTGAGCAGTTAATAGGAGACAAAACTATGCCCTCATTTGATGTTGTTTCAGAAGTAGATTTGCATGAGATACGTAACGCCGTAGATCAGGCCGTTAGAGAAATGCGTACCCGTTTTGATTTCCGCAATGTTGAGGCGGATATCGAGCTAGAGGAAAAAAGCATTTTGTTAACTGCCCCTGAAGAATTTCAGTTAGGTCAGTTGAAAGATATTTTGCGCGACAAAATGACCTCTCGCGGTGTTGATAGTCGCGCACTAACGCCCGGTGACGTAGAAGGCGCTGGCAAGTTGAAACGCCAAAAATTTACCCTAGCCCAAGGCCTAGATAAGGACAACGCGAAAAAGCTCATCAAAGTATTGAAGGAAGCTAAGCTAAAAGTGCAAAGCCAAATCAATGACGACAAAGTGCGGGTCACCGGTAAAAAACGTGATGATTTGCAAGCGGCTATGGCTGCCCTGAAAGAGAGTGATGTAGACCTGCCGCTGCAGTTCAACAATTTCCGTGACTGATTTAAATAGCTCAACTGAAGTAGTTGGTGAGTCGCTCTGGCAGCAGTTGCTCGACCGGCGCATGCTCATATGTATGGCAACGGGTTTTGCGTCGGGTTTGCCGCTTTATCTACTGATTCAACTGTTGCCCGCTTGGTTGCGGCTTGAAGGCGTCAGCCTCACGGCCATTGGCTTTTTTACCATTGTCCAATACCCCTACGCGATCAAATTTATTTGGGCGCCAGTGGTTGAGCGCTACTCACTGCCGATGCTCGGGCGGCGCAGAAGTTGGATGCTTATTACCCAATTGGCGTTGATTGGATTCATCGGCTCACTAGGTTATTGGCAACCAGGCTCCCAACTACAAACTATTACTTTTATAGCCGCTGCCGTTGCGGTTTTTAGTGCCACTCAAGACATTGTTTTAGACGCCTATCGTCGAGAAATTTTGGAAACCGAAGGCCAGCTGGCGCTAGGCAATACCATTCATGTGCAGGCCTATCGCGTCGCTGGGTTCATTCCAGGTTCCCTAGGGTTGTTTCTCGCAGGCAGCGTGAGCTGGGAGATCAACTTTACCGTTATGGCGGCCTTTATGGGTGTAGGCGTATTGCTGACGCTGTTTATAAAAGAGCCTAAAACCCTCGCACCGCCGCCGTCGAACCTTTGGCAGGCGACCTACTTACCCTTCCAAGAATTCTTCCAGCGTCGCGCCCTCGGGCCAGCGTTGGCCGTACTGGCTTTTATGGTGCTGTATAAACTTGGCGACAATATGGCCACGGCATTGTCCACACCCTTTTATATTGATGCCGGATTTAGCACCCAGCAAATTGCCATAATCGCCAAAAACGCCGCGTTTTGGCCGGCCATAATTGGTGGTTTTTTGGGTGCAATTGCCATTTTTAGGATCGGTATTAATCGAGCGCTGTGGGTTTTTGGGGTGTTTCAATTAATGACCATTTTCGGTTTTGTTTGGTTGTCTCAAGCGGGCAACGACCCTTGGGTGTTGGCCATTGTCATTGCCGGTGAGTATCTGGGCGCAGGGCTAGGCACCTCAGCGTATGTGGCCTACATTGCCCGGGAAACCTCCCGCATGGCGGTAGCCACCCAACTCGCATTGTTTACTGCCTTGGCGTCGTTGCCTCGGGTAGTCTCGTCTAGTTTCAGTGGGCTAATTGTGGACAATATTGGCTGGACAGATTTTTTCTATTTGAGTGCGATGCTGGCCGTGCCTGGCATGCTTTTACTCTATTGGGTAGCGCCGTGGAACGCGATCAAGGGAGACGTTGAAGGGAAAATCTGACCAACACAAACTCAGGTTTTTCCGCTAAACGTGCCAGCGGTGATGCTTCAAAATTTTCTCGCCGATCAGCACTACACCCTCGGCTTCAAGTAAGCGTCGCTGTTCAATCATGCGAGAACCGCCACGTTCGGCGATTTTCATTGCAGCGTTAACCACGCGGTGCCAAGGTAGTTTGGTACCGGCAGGTAGGCGGCTAAGGGTGGTGCCCACGTAGCGGGCATAGCCCGGAAGGCCAGCAAGCTCAGCGATTTGCCCGTAGCTGGCAACTTTGCCCTTGGGAATGCTGGCGATAACTTGCCAAATGAGTTGGGGTTTATCCAGTTCAGCAGAATCCTCAAGAGCGTCAAAGTTTTGCGCATTGGGTTGATTTGCAGGCGGGCTACCCCCATTTTTACCTTTAACAGACTTTGAGGTTTTTTTTATGCCCTGGTTGCTGCTGTTTTTTTTGATGCCCATTATTGAAATGTACCTCCTGTTCACTGTGGCTGGCTACATTGATGCATGGCCAACGGTTGGATTAGTCATGTTAACGGCGGTGATTGGCGTTTCATTGCTAAAACGCCAAGGCTTGGCCACCTTAACCCGGGGTGTAGGGCGAATGAATTCTGGCCAGGTGCCCGGACAAGAAATAGCTGAAGGTATTTTGCTTGGAATCGCCGGTGCGCTGTTGATAACGCCCGGATTTGTCACAGATACGGTGGGCTTTCTTTTGCTCTTTCCGCCGAGTCGTATGGCCATCGCCAGCGCTATTCTGCGCAATGCTACTTTGCAGACGAATATGCGGAATAATATGAGCGCCAATGCATCTTTCTATGAGACGGGTAGCGAATCACCGCCAACTGGGCCAGGTGCCGGCCCAACGAAACCTGCTCCGGACGCCAGCAAGCCTGGCACCACTGTTGAAGGCGAGTATCTGCGTAAAGAGGATGACTGAGGTGGCTTGATCACGCCTCTTCTGAGCTGACGGAATTTTGGACCGTTGCTACCATTTACTGCCAGCTAACGAGGGGGCGCTGGCTCTATTGGGTGTGAGCTGCCTAGCAAATAGTCCCTTCTAATTTAAATCTGCCCTTGAATATCGCTGCGCTGACCCTATTATACTGCCTCTCGCGTTAGCACTCTCTTCTAGAGACTGCTAAAGGAGAGTTGGCGCATTAGCGTCAAATCATGTGGGGGGTGAGCTATCGCTAAACAGCGGTTATGACCTCCCATGTTTTGGAAAGTATTCCGTTTTTGGAGCAACTGGGAGAACTAGTTAATGAATATTCGACCCCTACACGACCGCGTTGTCGTGCGTCGGTTGGAAGAAGAGGCCATCAGCTCTGGTGGTATCGTGCTTCCTGATTCCGCCACTGAAAAGCCTTCACAAGGTGAAATTCTTGCGGCAGGACCTGGCAAAATGACTGATGGCGGCGACGTACGCCCCTTAGATGTTAAGACAGGCGATAAGATCATATTTGGCCAGTACGCTGGTAGCACTGTCAAGATTGATGGAGAAGAACTTCTCATCTTGAGCGAAAGCGAAATTTTTGGGGTTTTGGAAGGCTAAACCCTTCCTTCCACTAGCACGAGTTAAGAGGAAATAAGCGATGAGCGCTAAAGACGTAAAATTCGGTGATGACGCGCGTAGCCTAATGCTAGAGGGCGTAAATGTCCTTGCAGACGCAGTAAAAGTTACGCTTGGACCTAAGGGACGTAATGTTGTTTTAGACAAGTCCTTCGGTTCACCAACAGTGACTAAAGACGGTGTGTCTGTAGCCAAAGAAATTGAACTGAAAGACAAATTTCAGAACATGGGCGCACAGATGGTGAAAGAGGTGGCTAGCCAAACTTCTGATGAAGCTGGCGACGGCACAACAACCGCAACAGTTTTGGCCCAAGCCATTCTACAAGAAGGTTTGAAGTCAGTTGCCGCAGGCATGAATCCAATGGATCTCAAGCGCGGTATTGATAAAGCAGTAGCTGCAGCAGTAGTGCAGATCAAGAGCATGGCAACACCATGTGAAGATACTAAAGCCATTGCTCAAGTAGGTACTATTTCTGCTAACAGCGATACAGCTGTAGGCGAAATCATTGCCGAGGCTATGGAAAAGGTCGGTAAAGAAGGTGTAATTACCGTTGAAGAAGGTTCAGGCCTTGAGAACGAATTAGATGTTGTAGAAGGCATGCAGTTCGATCGCGGTTATTTGTCTCCTTACTTCATCAACAATCAAGATTCTATGGCTGCTGAGCATGAAGACCCCTTCATTCTTTTGTGCGATAAAAAAATCTCTAACATCCGAGATTTGCTGCCAATCCTTGAAAATGTTGCAAAAGCAGGCCGACCATTGGTTGTTGTTGCTGAAGACATTGAAGGCGAAGCATTGGCCACACTGGTAGTGAACAATATGCGCGGTATCGTTAAAGTTGCGGCGGCTAAAGCACCAGGCTTTGGCGATCGTCGTAAAGCAATGTTGCAAGACATCGCAGTATTGACTGGCGGTACAGTCATTTCTGAAGAGGTTGGTCTAACCTTGGAAGGTGCAACGCTAGAAGATCTTGGTACTGCTAAGCGTGTTGCTTCAACAAAAGAAAATACAACTATTGTTGATGGCGCTGGTGACAAAGACGAGATCGCAGGCCGAATCAAGCAGATTCGTCAGGAAATCGAAGACACTTCTTCTGACTACGATCGTGAAAAACTGCAAGAACGCCTAGCTAAGTTAGCGGGTGGGGTTGCTGTGATTAAGGTTGGCGCGCCAACTGAAGTAGAAATGAAAGAAAAGAAAGCGCGAGTGGAAGATGCATTGCACTCAACTCGTGCAGCCGTTGAAGAAGGCGTTGTGCCTGGCGGTGGTGTAACTTTGGTACGCGCTATTGCCGCAGCAGAAACAGCTGTAGGGGACAACGAAGACCAAGCGGTAGGTATTGCTTTAGCAGTACGTGCTATGAGCGCACCATTGCGTCAAATTGCTCACAACGCTGGCGTTGAAGGCGCTGTCGTTCTGGACAAGGTTGCATCCTTAAGCGGTAACGATGGTTACAACGCTGCTACCGGTGAGTACGGTGACATGTTAGCGATGGGTATACTTGACCCAGCTAAAGTGACCAGAACAGCACTTCAAGCTGCGTCTTCTGTTGCGGGTCTTATGATCACAACGGAAGCTATGGTAAGTGATCAGCCTGACGAAGGTGGTGCTGGAGGCGGAATGCCTGGCGGTATGCCTGACATGGGCGGCATGATGTAGAGCAATCTACATTTGCTTAAAAACCCGGCTTTGGCCGGGTTTTTTTTTGCCTGTAATTTGATAAAGCTGGGTCGTAGCTTTAGTTTGCAGGAGCGCTGTTACATTGGTTAGTTATTTGCGCACTAAAACCTACCGTTTATCTCCTCTTTTCTTCAATCCATGAGGTTGGGAGTCTGAATCAGAAGCTTTTTCTCTAGTCTTAAGCCTAGGAATTCGCTGGGGCGAAATTTGCATAAAATTAACCTTCGCCCCACAGCTTATCTTGGCCGCAGGACAACAAGACCTTCAATGGTCTTGCGCTTGATGAGCGCTTGGAGAAAGAACAAATAGCTGCTCGCATTGGTCTATTGGTGGTAGATCTCACTACCGGCGGTATTCCGCATTCGCTCAATGCAGAGGGCTTTATCTCTGAGCTTTACGATGTAGTAGTGCTGCCTGGCGTAAAAAGACCCAGTATGATCGGATTTAAGAACGATCAGATTAGGCGCGTACTTTCTATCGAGTAATTTTTCCCAGTATTGGGCCAGTAACAATGCCGCAACAGTGATCCACTTCACTTTCGCATAGCGACCGTTAGAAGAAATTTTCAGTAAAGCTCTTCCCTTAAATATCCATTATTGGGGTAAGGCTTTTGCTGGTGCCTTGTACCGTGATTCGTTATCCTTCCGCCAGATTCGTTTTTCAGAACTTATTTTTCAGAAATTGTTTTTCAGAAACTGTTTTTCAGAACTTAACAGAACGTCTAATTTTTGCCTCTTGATGGTTTAGGTGGAGTACCCACTTTTGCCGTTCAGGGCACTAGTAGGGAAAAAGATGTTCTTTACAGTTCGCAACATAACTAGAGGATTTTATGGACGCAGCGATTATTGATTACTTGGCGAGGTATGCTCACTTCCTGTTTGGTATTACATGGATAGGCCTACTTTATTACTTTAACTTTGTGCAAACAGAGTATTTCAAAGAAGCTGAGCCGAATGCCCGAGTGGACGCATTTTCAAAATTAGCGCCTCGCGCTCTGTGGTGGTTCCGTTGGGGCGCCATGGGTACCTTCATTACGGGTGTGATTCTACTTGGCTATCGTCATACGGGCTTAACCAGTGACATTACAATTGGTGCAACGCTAGGTACCTTAATGTTCCTTAACGTTTGGCTCATCATTTGGCCCAACCAAAAGATCATTGTTGAATCTAACCAAGGCGTTGCCCAAGGTAACGAGCCAGATCCTGCTGCAGCCGCCGCGGCTCCTAAGGCCGGTCTTGCCTCACGGACAAACACTCTTTTCTCTCTACCGATGTTGTGGTTTATGGGATCAAGCGCGCACCTTTCCAGTGGTGGCATTGCTTCAAACGCCAACGCAATTATTGCGTGTTTGGTGATCATTGCAGCGCTTCAGGTTAATGCAATTGTAGGTAAGCAAGGTCCATTGACTACAGTTCGTGGTGTAATTGTCTCTGGTCTGGTGTTGACCGTAGTGCTTGCAGGTATTTTGCGAGTTCTATAGTCGAAGGTGTTGGCTGCGGTGGGCTTTTGATTTGGTCTGATTTAGCCCGATTGCAGCCCGATTAAAGGCAGCTCGATTAAAGATAGACACAACCAGACGAAAAAAAGGCGACCCTAGGGTCGCCTTTTTTTTCGTCTTTATATCCTCTCACGGACTTTTATAGCCCTTTGCCCTACAGTTTCTAGCCTTGGAAACGTTTGGCAAAGAGGTGATCTATGCTGAGTTTGCCGGCACCTACATAAAGTAGAGCAACAAGCATAATTGTATAAGTAGCAGCAAACTCGATGCCGTTGTTGAGAATGACAAGGCTGCCATTTTCGGTTAACCAACTGTAGTTCGCATTGTCTTGTAAAATTTCCTTGGCTCTATCAAGACGTTGAATTGCGCCTATAGTTCTCTCGGT
>Ga0233444_10001695_pt1 | contig 24399 bp, 17 predicted proteins | sample SI_124_October20_6_FD_182792 | JGI IMG/M metagenome (GOLD analysis project Ga0233444, IMG submission 182792) | Seawater microbial communities from Saanich Inlet, British Columbia, Canada - SI_124_October2016_10_MG | ecosystem: Environmental > Aquatic > Marine > Inlet | place: Canada: British... | reverse complement strand
TCAGCACGGCTCCGACCGGCACGTGACCACCGGAGAGCGACTTCGACAGCAGCACCATGTCGGGTTCGACACTCCAGTGTTCGACTGCAAGGAAACGCCCGGTGCGACCCAAGCCGGTCTGGATTTCATCAGCCACGAACAGCGTGCCGTAACGCTTGCACAACGCCGCGGCGCCCGCGAGGTAACCGTCGTCGGGCATGTTGACGCCCTTGCCCTGAATGGGCTCGACGATAAAGGCCGCAACCTGGCGAGAAGCCAGCGCCTGCTCGAGTGCGGCAAGATCATTGAACGGAATCGAGGTGCACTCCGGCAGCAGCGGACCGAAGCCATCGCGGAAATTCCTGTCGCCAGTCAGAGACAACGCGCCGTAGGACAGCCCATGATAGGCATGGTCGCAATAGACAATACCGGCGCGGCCAGTCGCGCCGCGCGCGAACTTAATCGCAGCTTCGACACATTCCGTCCCTGAATTCGCAAAAAACACCTTATCGAGATAGGGCACATGCGCGATCAGGCGCTCGGCCAGAATGCCGGCCAGCGTGGACAGATCGAGCTGAACGAGATTGGGCAGGTCGCTGTCAAGGACGCTCTTGAGAGCGTCTTTGACGATCGGATGATTGCGGCCAAGTGCAAAGACGCCAAATCCGCTCAAGAGATCGAGGTAGCGATCACCGTCACGATCGAACAGATACTGTCCCTGCCCGCGCTGGAAGCCGACGTCATAACCGATGGTTTTGAGAACCCGGACAAGCTGTTCGTTCAGATATCGCGTGTGCAGAGCGTTGCGCTGGAATTGGCGATCCGCGAACATCTCCGAAATGTCTAGATTTGGCTGCATAATGTCTAGATTTGGCTGCATGATGTCATACATACTTCGTTTGCCGGGCGTCTAGTCAACTGAAATTAATAAATGCGTCGATTTGTCAATCTCTGGAACAACGAACGGCTTTTGTGTTTAAATTCGTTGCAATGCACGCGAGGATTCATGCGAAAAATAGCCCTTGGTGGAATGTTCCTGCTCGCCGCTGCTGGTGCTGCCTCCGCAGCAGAACCGCTCGGTGATTGGCGCGACGAAGACGGCAAGGCAATCATTCGAATCGTCGATTGCAATTCGCGGCTGTGGGGTGTCGTCGCCTCCGACTCTATACCCGGCGGCGTCGACAGCAAGAATCCAGACAAGGCCAAGCGGACCCGCCCCCTGCTGGGTATGCCCATTCTTCTGAACATGAAGAAGGTCGAGGACGAGAAGGACAAGTGGGAAGGCAAGGTTTACGACGCGACCAGCGGCAAAACCTACGATTCCTCGATTCAAGTCAAAACGGCCAACACCCTACGCATCGAAGGCTGCGTGGCCATGATTCTCTGTGGCGGCCAGACTTGGACGCGAGTCGTTGAGGGCATTCCGGCGCCTGCACCCGGCGCTCCAAAGGCCACCGCGCCGAAGAGTACCGCAGCACCATTTCCGACACCGGTCGGCACACCCAAGCCAACGACATCACCTGCTCCGAAAGCCGGAGCCAAAGCAGGATCGCCCGATGCTGCGACGTCGGAGATTTGTCTGCTTCCGGAGATCGCTAGCGCTCCGCGTTAGTATCCCGGGGACGCCCCATCAGAGCAGGCTGAAACAGCACCGCCGCTGCAAGGGTGGTGACCAGCGACAGCGCCAGCAATTTGCCCATGCTCGACGTACCGGGATGGCTTGATAGCCAAAGGCTACCGAATGCCGTCGCAGTTGTCAGCGCGCTGAAGAAGATTGCGCGTGTGAGGCTCGATTGCAGCAGGTCGGTCTGTCCTGCCCGCCACGCCGTCACATAGTAGATCTTGAACGCGACGCCGATGCCGAGCAACAGCGGCAACGCGATGATGTTGGCGAAGTTCATCGGCAGCCCGATGAGAACGCAAATTTCAAGCGTCACCACGCCCGCAAGGACAAGGGGCACGAGCGTCAGCAGCACGTCGCCGATGCGCTTCAGAACGATCCACAGCAGGATCGCAATCGACAGCAGCGCCCAGCCACCCGCTTGGATGAAGGCCGACACAATGGTGTCGCCTGACTTGAGAATGGAAATCGGTCCGCCGATGGCGGTTGGTTCGACGTTCAGGACCGCGGCCGCGAAACTGCGCAGCGTATCGTTATCGTTGGGGTCGCCCTTCGGCTGGGCCTCGACGCGGGTCCGTCCATCGGAGGAGGTCCAGTCGGCCAGAATGTCGTGCGGCAAGGTTTTTACGCTGACCGGCTGCGCCTTGAGCAGGCTGCGAACCTGGTCCAGCGCGACATTCAAGGGGGAAATGAATGTCGTCTCGGCCTTGTCGCGCATGGCCTTGTCGGCCTGCGCGAGCTTCGCCAGCGCGTCCGCGAGGCGGCGTGCTGCCACAGCGCCGGGCCCCTTGTCGTCGCCTGCTGTCTTGCGCAGGCTGTCCACCGCACCCTTCAGCGCAGCGACATTTTCCTCGTCTGACGGAGCGGCGCCGCGCGATGTCTCGTTCAGGATTGGATTAAGCGACGCCGCCGCCTTGTGAATGATCGCGAGCTTTGCGGGCTGATCCTCCGGGATGAAAGTGTCGAGGGAAATCGTTCGCGATACCTCGGGAATTTTTGCGAGGCGAGCCTGAATTTCCTTGGCAGCCGCGACAGACGGCGCGAGGACTTCGACGGCATTAGTGCCGGTATTGGGATCGCGGCGCAGATCGAGATAGGTCGCAACCGATTCAACCTTCGCACTGCGCAGGTTCATCGGGTTGAAGTCGAACTGCAGGAAATACAGCAATGGCAGGCCCAGAACGGCCACGCCAAGCGTCGCGGCAACAACACCGACCCGATGGCGTTCAAGGAAACTATCGACCGGAGCCAGGGACTTGAAGCCCAGCGGTTCGGCTTCGCCCGGAGGATTGAATATCTTGAGCAACGCGGGCAACACCGTAATCGCAGCGACGAACGCGATAATCATGCCTGCGCCGGCGATCTTCCCGAGTTCGGACACGCCCTTGTAGTCCGTGGGCAAGAACGAGAGGAAACCTGCAGCCGTGGCCACCGCCGCAAGTGTGATCGGAATCGCGGAATACTCGGCGGCTTTCTCAAGCGCCGAATCAAGCTCGTCCTTTTCGTGCCGTTCAGCGCGATAGCGCACGCTGTACTGGATGCCGAAATCGACCCCGAGACCCACGAACAGCACGAAGAACGCAATCGAAATCAGATTGAACGCCCCGACCAGCATCAGGCCGACGGCGGTGGTGACCGACAGTCCGATCACGAGCGTGATGAAAACGGCGGCGATAATCTTGGGTGACTTCAACGCGAGCCACAGAATGAACAGCACGATCAGGACCGTGCCGGTATGGGTGACGAGCGCCCCCTCCTGCACCGTGGCGAACTCGTCATTCGCGATCGGGACGGGTCCGGTGAGGCGGACCTTGGCGTTGTATTGACCGGCGAGATTCGCGTCCTGAGCCGCCTTGCGGATCGCCTCGGTGGCAGCCCCACCCGGCTCCAGCGCCTTGAAGTCGAGAACCGGCCGCATCATCAGAAGCGTTCGCTTGTCGGCTTCCGTCAGGGGCTCGTTGCCGGACAGTTCCTTCCAGGAGAAGGTCGCAGGCTTGTTCGCAGCCACCTTCTCGACGGTCTCGGCGACCAGATTCAGCGGCCGGGCCATGGAATCGCGCGAATACTGTCCCCGCTGGGACCCAGCCAGACCGAACTCAAGCACGCCCGTCAGGCCGCGCAGACTGGGGTCATCCACCAGAATGTCGAAAAGCGGGGCTGCCGAGGCCAATTGGCCGGCCTGCTTGGCGACCTCAGGGGTCGGCAAGAACAAAAGTCCGTTATTATCGAAGAACGGCCCGCCACCCGGACGCCTGATCCAAATGAACCTATCGGTCTGTGGGAGCAACCTCTTCTCAAGAGCGGCGGCGGCCTGCCGCGAGAGTTCCGGCGTCGGGGCCTCCACAACGGCCAAAATGCTGTCATTTCGGCCCGGGAATGCCTTTTCGAAGTCAATTTCGCGCTTTCGCCAGTCCAGATTAGGAGAAATCAGCGTCGCAACGTCGGTATTGATGGCGAAGTTCCGTTGGGAATAGACGCCTGCCGCCGCTGCCAAAGCCACGCCGGCCAGGAGGACCAGCCATGCATGGCGCGTGCAAAAACGAACAAGCGATACAATAGTCCTTGTCAGCACAGGTTTTCTTTCTATTTCTGGCGACCAGCTTGGGGTAAAGGCAACTGCCGGGGAGGCAGCGTGTTAACTTACTGATGCCTCAAACGATGCCCTTAAGTCACACAATAGTGGCATTTAGCCAGCGGTTCCTCAGAACTACTGCTGAATAGCTGCAATAATGCTACACTGCAAAATGTTCCCGTCTTGTTCCACAGTCGCATTGGAAGCCTTGGTATGACCTCATCGACCCCATTGCTCGACGCAATCAAATCGCCCGCAGACCTTCGCAAGCTGAAGGAAAGCGAACTGCCTCAAGTCGCTGCGGAACTCCGCGCGGAAACGATTAGCGCGGTTGCGGTCACTGGCGGTCATCTGGGCTCCGGTCTCGGTGTCGTTGAACTGACGGTTGCAATACATCATGTTTTTAATACGCCCTCCGACCGCGTCATTTGGGACGTCGGCCATCAGGCCTATCCGCACAAGATTCTGACCGAGCGGCGCGACCGGATTCGGACCCTGCGTCAGGTTGGCGGCCTGTCCGGCTTCACCAAGCGCGCAGAGAGCGAATACGATTGTTTCGGCGCCGCCCACTCGTCGACGTCCATTTCAGCAGGCCTCGGCATGGCCGTCGCGCGCGATCTTGCCGGTGAAGAGCGAAATATCGTCGCAGTGATCGGCGACGGCGCGATGTCCGCCGGCATGGCCTACGAGGCGATGAACAATGCCGGCGCGATGGATTCGCGCCTGATTGTTATTCTCAATGACAATGAGATGTCGATTGCGCCGCCGGTCGGTGCAATGTCGTCCTATCTGTCGCGCCTGACGTCCAGCAACACCTACCGCTCGCTGCGCGAAATCGGCAAGCAGGTTGCCAAGCGCCTTCCGAAATTCGTCGAGAAGGGCGCGCAGCGCGCCGAGGAGTATGCCCGCGGTATGCTCTCGGGTGGCACGCTGTTCGAGGAACTCGGCTTCTACTATGTCGGTCCGATCGACGGCCATAACCTCGATCATCTTCTGCCGGTTCTGAAGAACGTACGCGATTCGAAGGTCGGCCCGACGCTGATCCACGTCGTGACCGAAAAGGGCAAGGGTTACTCCCACGCCGAGACCGCTTCGGACAAATATCACGGCGTCGTCAAATTCGACGTGGCCACCGGCAAGCAGGCGAAGGCCCAGGCCAACGCCCCCGCCTACACCAAGGTGTTCGGCACCAGCCTCGTCAAGGAGGCCGAAAGGGACGACAAGATCGTCGCCATCACCGCTGCGATGCCATCCGGCACCGGCGTCGATATCTTCAGCAAGGCCTTCCCTGAGCGCACGTTCGACGTCGGTATCGCCGAGCAGCATGGCGTGACCTTCGCCGCCGGTCTTGCGTCCGAAGGCATGAAACCGTTCGTCGCGATCTACTCGACCTTCCTGCAGCGTGCTTACGACCAGGTGGTGCACGACGTCGCCATTCAGGGCCTGCCGGTCCGCTTCATCATCGACCGCGCCGGTCTCGTCGGCGCCGACGGACCGACCCATGCGGGTTCGTTCGATCTGGCCTATCTCGGCTGCCTGCCGGGTATGGTGCTGATGGCCGCGGCCGATGAGGCCGAACTGGTGCACATGGTCGCCACCGCCGCCGCGATCGACGACCGCCCCTCCGCCATCCGCTTCCCGCGCGGTGACGGTGTCGGTGTGGACCTGCCGTCGGTCGGCGTTCCGCTGGAGATCGGCAAGGGCCGGATCATCCGCGAGGGCACCTCGGTAGCGCTGGTATCGCTCGGAACCCGCCTTCAGGAGTGCCTGAAAGCTGCAGATATTCTAAAAACCCATGGCTTAACGGCGACCGTTGCCGATGCCAGATTTGCCAAGCCGATCGACACGGACATGATCCTGCGTCTGGCGCGGGATCACGATGTGCTCGTCACCGTCGAGGAAGGCTCGATCGGCGGCTTTGGCGCGCAGGTCCTGCATACGCTTGCAGAGAACGGCGCCCTGGACAAAGGACTGAGGGTTCGCTCGATGGTTCTCCCGGATACGTTTATCGATCAGGACAGCCCTGCCGCGATGTATGCAAAGGCCGGTCTCGACGCCAAGGGCATCGTGACGCGCGTCTTCGAGGCGCTTGGCCGCGAAGGCGAGATCAGCGCGGTGCAGCTTGCTTAATCACGTGCCCCAAAAAGCCGAGATGAAAATCCTGCTGGCTCAGCCCCGCGGGTTTTGCGCTGGCGTTGTACGCGCGATCGAGATCGTCGAACGCGCGCTCGAGAAGTACGGGCCGCCGGTCTACGTCCGCCACGAGATCGTGCACAACAAGTACGTGGTCGAAAGCCTGAAAGCCAAGGGCGCAGTGTTCGTCGAGGATCTCCACGAGGTCCCGGCCAACGCGATCACGGTGTTCAGCGCCCATGGCGTCGCCAAGAGCGTCGAGGAAGAAGCCGCATCGCGCAGTCTTCCGGTCCTCAACGCCACCTGCCCGCTGGTCACGAAAGTTCACAATCAAGGCAAGCGCTACGTCTCCAAGGGACGCAAGCTGGTCCTGATCGGCCACGAAGGCCACCCTGAAGTCGTCGGCACCATGGGTCAGGTTCCCGGCCCTGTGATCCTCGTCCAGAGCGTCGAGGACGTCGCGGCGCTCGACCTGCCGAGCGACGAGCCAATGGCCTACATCACCCAGACCACGCTCAGCGTCGACGACACCCGCGATATCATCGCGGCCCTTGAGGACCGCTTCAGCGACCTCGAAGGCCCGGATACCCGCGATATCTGCTATGCGACACAAAACCGCCAGTCTTCGGTGCGAGACCTCAGCAAGCTCGTCGACGTCATTTTGGTGGTCGGCGCAACCAACAGTTCCAACTCCAACCGCCTCCGCGAAATCGGGACCGAAGTTGGCGTCCCGAGTTACCTCATCGCCGACGGCAGCCAGCTCAATCCAGAATGGTTGAAGGACGCGAAAACCGTCGGCATCACCGCGGGCGCCTCGGCGCCGGAGGTGCTGGTAGACGATGTGATTGACGCCCTGCGGAGAATCGGACCGGTGACAGTGTCCGTGCTGCCGGGCCGGGAGGAAAATATCGAATTCAGACTGCCGGCCGAGCTGGTCCAACGCCAGCCGCGGCTCTCTCCCGTGATGCAAGAAAGATAAACATTCATGGCGATACCTTTTTTCAAAGAGATCAAGATCGGCTCGTACCTTGTTAAGCAGAAGCTGCTTGGCCGTAAGCGTTATCCTCTGGTGCTGATGCTGGAGCCGTTGTTTCGCTGCAACCTCGCCTGCGTCGGTTGCGGCAAGATCGATTATCCCGATGCAATCCTCAATCGCCGCATGTCGGCGCAGGAGTGCTGGGACGCCGCCGACGAATGCGGCGCACCGATGGTTGCGATCCCCGGCGGCGAGCCGCTGATCCACAAGGAGATCGGCGAAATCGTGCGCGGCCTGGTCGAGCGCAAGAAGTTCGTCTCGCTCTGCACCAACGCGCTGCTGCTCGAGAAGAAGCTCGATCTGTTCGAGCCCTCGCCTTACCTGTTCTTCTCGGTGCATCTCGACGGCCTGAAGGATCATCACGACAAGGCCGTGTCGCAGAAGGGCGTGTTCGATCGCGCCGTGTCCGCGATCAAGGCTGCCAAGGCCCGCGGCTTCACCGTCAACGTCAACGCGACCATCTTCGACGGCCATCCGGCCGAGGAGATCGCCAAGTTCCTCGACTTCACGACCGAGCTTGGGGTCGGCGTCTCGATGTCGCCGGGCTACGCCTATGAGCGCGCGCCGGATCAGGAGCACTTCCTGAACCGCACCAAGACCAAGAATCTGTTCCGCGACGTCTTCGCGCTCGGCAAGGGCAAGAAGTGGAATTTCATGCACTCCGGCCTGTTCCTCGACTTCCTCGCCGGCAACCAGAACTTCGAGTGCGAGCCGTGGGGCATGCCTGCCCGCAACATCTTCGGCTGGCAGAAGCCCTGCTATCTGCTCGGTGAAGGCTACACCAAGACCTTCAAGGAGCTGATGGAAACCACCGATTGGGATACCTACGGCACCGGCAAGTATGAGAAGTGCGCCGACTGTATGGCCCATTGCGGCTACGAGCCGACGGCTGCCAATGCTGCGGTGAGCAATCCGTTCAAGGCGCTGAAAGTCGCGATGTTCGGCATCAAGACCGAAGGTCCGATGGCGCCCGAGATCGATCTCTCCAAGCAGCGTCCGGCACAGTACGTGTTCTCGTCGGAAGTGCAGAAGCGCCTGTCGGAAATCCGTACCGACGAAGCAAAGGCGGCGGAAGCCAAGGCAGCGAAGCTCGCTGCGCAGACCGCAGCTCCGGCAACCAACGCATCGACCGCCGCCTGATTTCAGACCGCACTCATTCAAAAGGCGCGAGCTCGCGCCTTTTTTATTGTTGTTACCTTAGAGGTTAGTTGACTGGCGTCATTGCGAGGAGCGCTTGCGACGAAGCAATCCACCTTAACTCGGCCGTTGTTCGGTCTCGATTGCTTCGCTTCGCTCGCAATGACGAAGAAAGAGAGCCGCTAGCCCAACGCTTCTCGGCAGCCGCGCAGCGACTTGAGGGCGCGGCTGAAGTCGCGCCCCGTCGAAATCAGATGCGGGATCGACTTCGGGTTACGCGCGATCCCGCGCATTACCTTCCACATATCGACATTGCCGTTCGGCTTGATCGCGCTCATCGTCAGTTCCGGAAGCGCGCGGTGCGCAGGGTCGCTGATAACGCGCACCGCCGCAAACGGCAGGCCGTTGTGTTCAGCGTATCTCGCAGCGATATGGCTCTCCATGTCGACCGCATCGGCGCCGGTGGTGGCGCGCAGCGCGGCCTTGGCCACCTTACCCGTTACGACCTCTTCGACGCCCGCAAGGACGCCCGAAACGATCGAGCGGCGGCGCTTCGTCGGCAACGTGACGAGATTCTCTGTCAGAGACGCTTCTGTCGACCAGCGCGCGCTTGCGGTGACGATCCGGGATGCGACGACGACGTCACCTGACTTCAGCGACGGATTGAGGCCACCTGCCACGCCAAAGCTCACGATGCCGCGAATGCTCGCCGGGTCGAACGACGTCATCATTTCGCGTAGCTGAACTGGATTGCTGGAACTGCAGATGACGGTGAGACCGGGCCCGGCAGCGATGCGGGCCTCCTGTTTCAAGCCAGTAACAATCAGGACCGGCAGCCCGTCGTGTGCGGCGTCCCCGCCCGCGCCTATAATCACATTCCTATCCCCACGAAGCGGCTGTTAGTATTACGCAGATTCCGGTACCGCGCCAGCGCCCACAGCGGGAAGAACTTGGAATACCCGTGGTATCGCAAATAGAACACACGTGGAAACCCGCCCCCGGTGTACTGGGGCTCGGTCCATAGCCCATCCCTGGTCTGATTTTGAATCAAATTGGCGATGCCACGCTGGGTCGCGGGATGATCCACCTTCCCGGCCGCCATCAGGGCCAGCGTCGCCCAAGCCGTTTGCGAGGCTGAGGTTTCCGACTTCACGTAGCCCTTGTAATCGAGCCGGTAGCTGTTGCCGTCCTCGCCCCAGCCGCCGTCGCTGTTCTGAATCGCGATCAGCCAGTCAGCGGCTTTGCGAATCACCGGATCGTCGTGATCGACGCCGGCTGCGTTCAGCGCACAGAGCACGGACCATGTCCCGTAAATGTAATTGACGCCCCAGCGGCCGAACCATGAGCCATCCGGCAATTGGGTGCGGCGAAGGTATTCGATGCCACGCGCCAACGCCTCGCTGGTCTTGGCCGTCTCGCCAAGCTGCGCCAGCATCGAGACGCAGCGCGCGGTGACGTCCTCGGTCGGTGGATCAAGCAGCGCGCCGTGATCCGAGAACGGAATGTTGTTCAGATAGTACTCGAGGTTGTCGGCATCGAACGCAGCCCAGCCGCCGTCCTTGCTTTGCAGGCCCAGCAGCCATTCGCGGCCGCGCGCGATCGCCTCGTCGTATTTGGCGCCTGCGCTTAGGGTACCGCGCGCACGATCCATCGCCATAACGACAACAGCGGTATCGTCGAGATCCGGATAATGCGCATTGTTGTACTGGAACGCCCAGCCGCCAGGCCGCACGCCTGGCCGCTTCTCGATCCAGTCACCCTCGATATCGAGAACCTGCTTGGGCTTGAGCCAGTCAAGCGCGGCCTTCGCCGACGCTTCAGCCTTCTCCCCGCCGACTTCGATCATGGCGTGTGCGGTCAGCGCGGTATCCCAGATCGGCGACACGCACGGCTGGCAGTAAGCTTCGCCGTCCTTGATGACGAGCAGATTCTCGACCGACTGCCGCGCCAGCACATAATGCGGATGATCCTTTGGATAGCCGAGCAGATCATACATCATGACGGTGTTGGCCATCGCCGGGAAGATCGCACCGAGACCGTCAACGCCGTTCAGGCGCTCGGTGACGAACGCCACCGCCTTGTCGATAGCGCGCTGGCGCGGGGCTTTTGGAAACAGTGGATCGACAACGCGCAAGACTTTGTCGAGAAGATTGAAGCCCGTGAACCAGAGCTGGCTCTGGTGCGGCGCTTTCGCCGTCATGCCGATTGACTTCGGGTCTTCGAGAAACAGTTCATCGATGCCGACGCCCAGCGGATTACGCGCGCGCGGCTTCTTGTTCATCAGCACCAGCAACGGCACGATGACAGTGCGCGCCCAGTACGAAATCTTGGTCAGATGGATCGGAAACCAGCGCGGCAGCAACATGATTTCAACCGGCATCATCGGCGCGGCACGCCATGTCACGACGCCGAACAACGCCAGCATAATGCGGGTGAACACGTTGCTCTTGATCGCGCCGCCGCGTCGAAGCATCTCCTCGCGCGCTTTCTTCATATGCGGCGCATCGGGCGAGTCACCGATCATCTTGAGCGCGAAGTAGGCCTTCACGCTGGCGCTCATATCGAACTCGTGGCCGTAGAACAGCGACCAGCCGCCGTTCTCGTTCTGGATACGGCGAAGATAGTTCGCGATCTTGGCTTCCAGCACGGCATCCACAGGCTCGGCCAGATAGTGCCGCAGCAAGACGTACTCGGCCGGAATCGTTGCGTCGGCCTCCAGTTCGAACACCCAGTGTCCGTCAGGCATACGCGTATCCAGAATCGCGCGGCTGGCAGCTGCGATACTGCTTTCGAGGGCCGGCGCAGTTGGCGCAGCATCGGCCTTATGGTCGTCAAGGAGAGTCATGGAACTCCGTAAAATGCTGAATTTATTGCATTTTCAGGGCCATATCGGCAGCCTGATCACCTGAGCGGATAGCCCCCTCAATGGTCGCTGGGAGTCCCGTATCAGTCCAATCGCCCGCGAGGAACAGGTTTTTCCAATCGGTGGCAGTCCCTGGACGCATGGCATTTTGTTCCGGGGTTGCCTCAAATGTGGCACGGCGTTCGCGCACAATCTGCCATGGCGGCAGCGGCCCGTTCGCTACATCATCGCTAAGACCGGCGGCCTTGCAGATGTCGTGCCAGATGTCGCGCGCCAATTGTTCACGCGGCACATTCACCAGCCGGTCGGCATTACTGATGGTGATCGACAGCCGCTGCGGAAACGCGAACAGCCATTCGATCAGTCCACCGACCACGCCCATCATTGGCGGCATGTTGTCCGGCGGATCGTAGCGAAAATGCGCGTTGACGATCGCGCGGAATTTTGTCGGCGTCTTCAACCCGAGCAGGATGGATGATGCAGAGCGTGGCGGCACTGCGAGCACCACAACATCGCTCGGTGCCACCGTGATCGTGTCGTCGCCGAACTCCAGCGCCGAGATTGTCTCGCCTGCCATCAGCACCTGACGCAGCTCGTGGCCGAGGTTGACCGTGCCGCCCTTCTCGCGGATCAGCTTGAGCGCAGGATCGACCAGCACTGTGCTGAGCCCCTCGCGCGCGATCAGCGGACGGCAGGATTTGCCACCGGCGAGCAGCGTCTCGCGCACGATCGCGCCCGCGAGGCCCGCCGAGCCCTCCGGCGGATCGACATTGAGCGCCGCAAGCATCAGAGGTTGAACAAGGCGGTCATAGAGCTTGCCTTCGCACGTAATCGTCTTGCCGATCAGCGCGTCATTGCCTGCCCAGACCAGCGGAGCCAGCGCGAGATAATCTCCAACGCCGGTATCCGGCACGCGGCGATCCCTGGAAAACACCCATGTCGGCAAACGGCCATTGCCGAGATCGAGCTTCCATCGCTTGTCGTTCTTCAGGTCGACGAAATCGAACTGCGCGCGTTCCGGCCCGACCAGGCCATCCTCGCTTCCGATCGACAGGGCATAGGAGCGTGCGTGCAGATTGCCCGACAGCAGCAGGTGGTTGCCGTTGTCGATGACCATGTCGGTCGCGCCGTCGTAATACGAGCGGCAGCGGCCACCGGCCTGCTGTGTCGCCTCGTGAACGTGGACTTCAAATCCTTCATTCGCGAGCCGAACACCCGCGGACAGGCCGGAAACTCCGGCGCCGATGATATGAGCTTTTGCCATCAGATGAATGCGTACCGAATGAGAATGAAAATCTTGGCTGCCTTGCTGAGCTTGACCGGCTTGCGCGGCAACGCGAAGCCACGCTCAACCAGCTTTTCGAGAATCGCGTGGTAGTATTCCGACATGATCTTCGGCGCGCGGACCACGCGTCGTGAATTGCGCGCCATGATGTCGTTCGACTTGGCAAAGTGATCCCGCGCCTGCTTCAGGATGCCTTCGCATACCCGTGGCAGCCGCGGATCTGATGCAACCACCAGCGGATCGTTCGACATGATTCCGGCGGCGTTGAGGTCTTCACGCGGCAGGTATAGCCGGCCGAGACCGGCGTCCTCGTCGATATCGCGCAGGATGTTGGTCAGTTGAAGCGCACGGCCGAGATGATGCGCCAGCAGGATGCCGTCGTCCTCGCCGAGGCCGAATACCCGCACCGACAACCGTCCCACCGCGCTCGCGACCCGGTCGCAATAAAGATCGAGCGTCCGCGCATCCGGCGCGCGGATGTCGGCGGGCACGTCCATCTCCATGCCATCGATAATGGCGATGAAATCTTCGCGGCGCAGTCCGAACTGCTTCACCGACGACACGTAGTCGCGCAGATGCGGCGGCGGATTTCCGGCATAAAGCGCGTCGATATCGTGCCGCCACTGATCCAGCGCCTTCAGTCGCTCGGGGCGCGGACCGTCGGAATCGGCGATGTCATCGACCTGCCGGCAAAAGCTGTAGATCTGGAACATCGCCTCGCGCTGCTCGCGCGGCAGAATGCGCATCGCTGCATAGAACGAACTGCCGGAGGCCGAACCTTCGGGCGTGATTTTTGACGTGATATCAGCAGTGGTCATGATGCATCACGCGCCGGAAACGTGCCGAACCACAGGCGTCTGCCCGGTCGCGCGCTGGTACAAGGCGCGCGCCATTGCCGAGAGCGCAACGCCCAGCATCTGCTGCTTGGAAAGATGAACGCGCTCGCTCAACGGATCGCGGACCTTCAGCAGATTGACGATCCTGTCGGCGAAAGCATCGATCACGGCGATCTCCAGCCCGAGACGCGTATCCTTCACTTCGCCGGGAAGCGAGCGTCCCTTATTCAAAAGCGCTTCCGTCCGGCGCGCCAGATCTTGCAGGCATTTCAGCAAGGCGGGCGGCGCGTGCCCCTCGCCCAGCATCTCCACCGTCGCACCTGCAGCGGCAAGCGCATCGCGTGGAATATAAACGCGGTCGAGGTCGAGGTAGTCCTTGCCGCAATCCTGCAGATGGTTGTTGATCTGCAAGGCGGCGCAGATTGCGTCGGACGCCGCCCACGTCGAGCGATCCTCGCCGTGGACATCCAGCATGAAGCGGCCGACCGGCATCGCCGAGAGCGAGCAGTAGTGAATCAGCTCGTCCCAGTTTTCGTAACGCAGCTTGGTGACATCGAGACGAAACGCATTCAGCAGATCCTGCGCATGCTTCGGCGACATCCCGCGTTCGGCAAATGCAGCCCGCAGCGCCACAGCTTCAGGCTGGCTGTCGCCCTTGCCCAGCAGTTCAGCCTCCAGCAAGTCGAGCTTGTCCAGCTTGTCCTGCGGCGCCAGCGATGCATGATCGGCAACGTCGTCACCGGTACGCACGAAGTTATAGAACGCAAGAATCAACGCGCGATGACGCGGATGAATGATCCACGATGCGACCGGAAAGTTCTCGTCCTTATGGCCTTTGCCTGAACGCAATTCGCCTGCTGTTGTCATTACGAACCGGATACCTGTGCTTGGGCGCGGCCTTTCCACATTCCGCCACGTCCCTGAAAATGCTGGACCGCGGAATTGACCGTGAAAACCATGTAAGCGATTGCGATTACGGGGAGCGCGGGCCCCCAAAGCGCGGATTGCCCATAATATCGCAGGGTGGGCTGGAACGCGAGCGCCATCAGCACCCATGCCGCCGCTGCAAACATCGCAGCAAAACCGTGGCTGAACAGTGCGATCAGGACAGGCGCCAGAAACACGAGACACATGGCAAGAATGGTTCCGATCAGGATCACCACTGAGTATCGCAGTTGCGCATAGGCCGACCGGGAAATCATCTGCCCGACACTGGCGATGGTATCCGATGCGCGAACGCTTTTGACGTCCTGCGAAAAACCAAGCCATACAGGCCCCTGCGTCTTCAGCCTCGCGCCGAGAGCACAGTCATCGATCAGAGATCCACGGATCGCATCGATACCGCCGGCATTTTTCAACGCATCCCAGCGGGCAAGAATGCAGCCGCCAGCCGCAGCCGCGGTCGAGCGCGCGGGATTGCGAACCCAGCCGAACGGGTAAAGCATTCCGAAGAAGAAGATGAACGCGGGGATCAGGTATTTTTCCGCAAAGCTCTCGCAACGGAGCTTCGCCATCACAGACGTCATCGCGAATTTGTCATTCTGCGCGCGCGCCACCAGCCGCATCAGCACATCGCCGGTATAGACGATGTCCGCATCGGTCAGCAGGACGTAATCCGGAGGCGACGATCGTCCCTCGACCGTTGTGAGGCCCTGCTTCACCGCCCACAGCTTGCCGGTCCAGCCTGACGGCAACGGACGCCCCTGCAACACCGTGAGACGATCCGAGGCCCCAATCGCAGCGGCGGCCTCGCTCGCAATTTGCGAGGTACCGTCCTGGCTTTGATCGTCAACCAGGATCATCGATAACACGCCGGGATAACGTTGGCTCAGAATCGAAGTCACGCAAGCGCCGACACCCGCAGCCTCGTCCCGCGCCGGCACGACGACGGCAATCGATGGCCAGTTCATGAAGCCGGGAGCAGGCGCGAGGTCATCGAATTTCTGCGTTCGCCAGAAGTCGCCCCGGGCCGCGATCAGATAGATCCAGATCGCGAGAGCGAGTACGGCGACGACCAATGAGATTTGAGCAAACAATTCAGGCTCACGAGCAGGGTTGAACGGCGATGGCACAGGCCTCCGCTGCAGTCGATTAGCAGGTTCGCGCCTCCTAGCACAATCCTCCGCTGTGGGGAAATATACCTGTTATTTCAGTATTTTATGGCCACGCTCCAGAGGCGCGCTGGGCACCTAGCGGGCGGCTTCGCCGTATCAGGGCCGATTCAGGGAACCGTCAGACGTTTTGGCCAGCCGCGAAACCCGACGACCACGCCCACTGGAAATTAAAGCCGCCGAGGTGGCCTGTGACATCGATGACCTCGCCGACAAAGAACAATCCCGGCACGGACTTGGCTTCAAAGCTCTTGGACGACAATTCCGCCGTATCGACCCCACCCAGGGTGACCTCCGCCGTCCGGTAGCCTTCGGTGCCGCGCGGGGTCACCTGCCACTTGTTCACGAACATCGCGACCGCCTGCAATTGCCGGTCAGACAGATCCGCCATGCGCGAGGCCCGCCCGCCCGCCCCTGCGGTCATTTGCGCCAGCCGCCCTGGCAGCAATCGCGCAAGTCCCGTCGCCAATTCCTGACGCGGATGATCGCGCCGCATCTCTTTCAACGCCGCGAAGACGTCGATGCCGGGCGCCATATCGATCTGAATATCGTCGCCGTCACGCCAATAGGATGAAATTTGCAGAATTGCCGGACCGCTCAATCCGCGATGGGTGAACAGCATCGCCTCGTCGAACTGCGTCCCGTCGCATTTCACCACCGCTTCGACGGAAACTCCGGCAAGGTCTTTTGATCGCGCCAGCAAAGCCTCATCGAATGTCAGCGGGACAAGTCCTGCCCGTGGGGGCACGATCTTGAGACCGAACTGTTCGGCGACTTTGTAGCCGAAGCCGCTCGATCCCATCTTGGGAATGGACGGGCCGCCGGTGGCGACGACCAGCGAGCGCCCGCGCATTTCTCCGCGATCCGTGACAACGGTGAAGCCGTCCTCGCCCCTCGCGATCGATGAGATTTTCGTACCCGGATGCAGCGTTACGCCGGCCGCTCCGCATTCATCGAGCAGCATGTCGATGATGTGCTGCGACGAGCCGTTGCAGAACAGCTGCCCGCGTGTCTTCTCGTGATAAGCGATGCGATGTTTCTCGACCTGCGCGATGAAGTCGTGCTGGGTATACCCGCTCAGCGCCGACTTGCAGAAATGCGGATTACGGGACAGGAAATTCGCAGGTGTGGTGTGCAGGTTGGTGAAATTGCAGCGCCCGCCGCCGGAAATGCGGATCTTCTCGGCCGGACGCTTCGCCTGCTCGATCACTGTCACGCGCCGGCCGCGCCTACCGGCAACACCGGCGCACATCAAACCTGCCGCCCCTCCTCCGAGGATGACGACGTCGTAAACCAGCGGATGCTTCATAGGCGCTCAGGCGATAGCGCGATCGGCGTGACCATGATCACGCCGCGTTATTCAGCAGCGACAGGCAAATCCCGCAATCTGGTCGAATAATACGATGCATTCTGCTGCCCGCTTGATGCGTCCCGGGCGAACACTATCAGATGGTGGGCGACCAGACCAACGCTGATGACGCGCTCGATATCGCCGGATTTCAGGCGCGGCCACGCAAATTTCCAGAACTCGCGGCGATAGTCACTCTTCACGCCGACATGCCAGATAATCTTTGAGAGCATCGTCATGCCGCGCTTGATGTTGCGCCATGACAAACGCTGCTTGCTGTTCGGCGGCTGCAGCCGGTTCGGGTAGGTCTCGCGGACCTGATGCTCGAATCGCGCGAACAGTTTCTCGGGCGTGTAGGCCCGGCCCATGCATTCGCGCCATGTGGAAACGACGTGATCGTAGGGCAAGAAGAAATCCACGTTGGAGTCCCGATTGTCGTCCTCAATCAGCCGCCCCTCGCGCTTCAACCGGTCGTACAACGGCGTGCGCGGCAACGCCTGCAGCAGATTGATCGTCAGCAGCGGAATCTGGGACTGGTCGATGAATTCGAGAATACCCTCGCCGGCATCGAGTTTGTCAGTGTCCAACCCAAGAATAATGCCGGACACGACTTCCAGCCCGTAACTGTTCAGCGTTTGCACGCCCTCCAGAATCGGCACCATCATGTTGTGCTGCTTCGACATCGCTTTCAGCGCGTCGGGATCCGGGGTCTCGATACCGGCAAACAAGGTCGTGAAGTAAGCATCGCGCATCAGCGACAGGATTTCCGGGCGCTTGGCAATATTCAGCGTCGCTTCACAGGCGAACTGGATCGAATATCCGTTGCGCTTCTGCCATTCGACAAGATGCGGCAGCAGATCCAGCGCCGCTTTCCGGTTGCCGATGAAATTGTCGTCAACGAAATACACCGCACCGGCGAGGCCGCACTCCAGCATCTTGTCGAGTTCGGCGATCACCTGCTCCGGCGATTTGAGACGCGGGTTGCGGCCGTAGAGCGCAGGGATGTCGCAGAACTCGCATTGATAAGGGCAGCCCGACGAAAACTGGATGCTGCCGATGAAATAGCGGTTGAGCGGCAAAAGCTCATAGGCCGGAAGCGGAAAGTCCGACATCTCGCGCCGTTCCTGCGTGGTCAGGATGACCTGCCTATCCGGTCGCGACGTATCGCGCCCCAGACGCCGGAACAGCTCACACGTCGCGTCCCCAAGCTCGCCGACGTGCAGATAGTCGAACTCAGGATAGTATTCCGGACAGGCGCTGACCGACGGCCCGCCGAGCGCCACGGCGAGGTGGTGTTCATGGGCCCGCCGGCAGATATCATTGATCTGCGGCCGCTGGATATGCATCCCGCTGACGAACACCGCGTCGGCCCAGATGAAGTCATCATCGGTCGCCGCCTTGATGTTCTCGTCGATAAAACGGACCTCCCAGCCCGCCGGTAGCGAGGCCGCGATCAGCAGCAGCCCCTGGGGAGGCATGAAAGCCTGAACGCCGTCGGTCAGGGGATATGCGTACTCGAAAGTGCCAAATGAGGGGGAATATCGGGGAAAAACACAAAGGATACGACGAATGGAAGGACTTACCACGTCTCTCATCAGGCCCCCTGCTCTCAAGATGTGCAGTTGCGCTAAGATTCAGGTGAGATTAGGGCGCTTCCAAGGAGGTAGCCCCGCGCTCAACGCAACCTTATTCGGATAAGCGAGCTGCGGACCATTCCGGGAACAACGCCCGCCCGCTCGGCAGCCCTGGTTCCGCCCGGCTCCAATCCTGGATCAAAGGCTGCTATCGTCGCAATACAAAAGACGCAAGCCTGCGGAGGACCGCCCATGACACAAACCAACCGCCAGATCCTGCTGGTCGAAAAACCCACCGGCAAGCTGTTACCTCAGAATTTCAAGATGGCGGAAGCCGCCATTCCAGAGCCCAAGGACGGCGAGGTCTTGCTGCGGGTGCTTTACATCTCGCTCGATGCTGCCAACCGCGCATGGATGCAGGGCGCGACCTACCGCGCCGCCGTCGAGGCCAATACGGTAATGGCGGGCGGCGCGATCGCCGAAGTGGTGAAATCCAACGCGCCCGGCTTCGCGCCCGGCGATCTGGTGTTCGGCGATACCGGCTGGCAGGACTACGCCGCCGTCCGCGCAAAGCATCTGGTCAAAGTGCCGCGCATCGATCCGATCACCAATCTGTTGAGCGTCTATGGTGTGGCAGGTCTCACGGCCTATTTCGGTCTGCTCAATGTCGGCAAGCCGAAGGCCGGCGAAACCGTCGTGGTGTCTGCGGCGGCAGGATCGGTCGGCTCCTTCGTCGGCCAGATCGCCAAGATCAAGGGCTGCCGCGTCGTTGGCATCGCGGGCGGCAAGGAGAAGTGCAACTGGCTGGTTTCGGAGCTCGGCTTCGACGCCGCGGTCGATTACAAGTCCGAGCCCGTGTTCAAGGCCTTGAAGGCCGCCGCGCCGAGCGGCATCGACGTCTATTTCGACAATGTCGGCGGCGATATCTTTGAGGCCTGCCTGCCCCAGATGAACCAGCACGGCCGCATTTCCTGCTGCGGAGCAGTTTCGGCATATGACGGCACACCGCCGGCCCATGGCCCCAGGGGCGTCCCGGGTCTGATCGTCGTCAAGCGCCTGATCGTGCAGGGCTTCATCTTTACCGACTTCAACGACCAGCGCGAGGCCGCTATGGCCGATCTCCAGTCGTGGGTGAAGGCGGGCAAGATCAAGGTACAGGAAGACATTATCAGTGGCCTTGAGAATACCCCGAAGGCGCTGATCGGACTTCTTGCTGGCGAAAATCGCGGCAAGCGAATGGTGAAGGTGTAACCAACACCTTCTCGGAAGTTTCATTCCCTACAAAATGGATGTGCCGCCACTTCATAAACGCATAGCGTGAATGAGGTAGGTGGCACATGCCTTGCTGTGTTTCTCCAACAACATGGAGAGACCGGGATGAGCGCCACGACCGATTCAAAGACAAGTAACGCACGTTGGGTTCAACTGTTGCTGGGCGTCATCGCCATGATGGCGATCTCCAGCCCGCAATATGTCTGGACGCTGTTCGTCAAATCCTTTCAATCCACCACGGGCGCAACGCTTCCCGCAATCCAGATCACCTTCTCGCTTCTTATCGTCCTGCAAACGTGGCTATCGCCCGCACAGGGCTGGCTGATCGACCGCTTCGGGCCAAGGCTTCTGATCGCCGTGGGCACCGTTCTGAGCGGACTGGGCTGGGTGCTTTCGGCTTACGCAACTTCCCTGACCGCGCTTTATGCAACCTATGGCTTGTTTTGCGGCATTGGCACCGGCATCGTGTACATCGGCATTGTCGGCCTGATGGTGCGCTGGTTCCCCGACCGGCGCGGCTTCGCGACGGGGATGGTTGCTGCCGGATATGGCTTCGGTGCCATCCTGACCACCTTCCCCATTGATGCCATGCTGAAGAGCTCGACCTATCAGGCGACGCTGATCACCTTCGGCATCATTCTCGGAGCCGTCGGCTTCCTCGCCGCGCTCGGTTTGCGCAATCCTAAACCCGGCGAAACCGCGGCTGCGGCAACCTCGATCAAGGTCGCAACCACGGCCGTTGACTACGCACCGAAGCAAATGCTGAGGACGCCGATCTTCTGGCTGATGTTCGTTATGATGACGATGATGTCCACCGGCGGGCTGATGGTGATTTCGCAATTTGCGAACTTCACAAAAGACTTCGGCGTCGCCAATGTCATGGTCTGGGGCTTTGCCGCGCTGCCGCTCGCGCTCACCATCGATCGCATCACCAACGGCCTGACACGGCCGTTCTTTGGCTGGGTCTCCGACCGGATCGGCCGCGAGAACACGATGGGCCTTGCATTCATCTTCGAGGGCGTAGCCATCGCGTTGATGGTTGCCTTCCGCGACAACACACTCGCGTTTGTTCTGTTATCGGGCGTCGTGTTCTTCGGATGGGGCGAGATCTTCTCGCTGTTTCCATCGACGCTCACCGACACCTTCGGCACCAAGAATGCGACCACCAACTATGGCTTCCTCTATATGGCGCAAGGCGTCGGCTCCGTGCTCGGCGGTCCTGTCGCGGCGATGATCCGCGAATCCACGGGAAGCTGGATGCCGGTCTTCAGCCTGATCATTGTCATGGACGTCCTGACCGGCCTGCTGGCGCTGTTTGTGCTGAAGCCTTGGCGCGCGCAGTGGTTCGGCCTTGCCGTCGGCGGTACTCCCGTGGCGGCGCCAGCCGAATAGCGGCTCCTCCCGTGCAAATGCCCGGTGAAAACCGGGCATTTTGCATTTTGCAAAAAGTGAAGTTTTCACTTACATAGGGGCATCGCGTCCATTGTCGGCGCATCAACGCTAGAACATGGATACGATCGATGCTGAATACGCCCCGCTCCCGCCGCGGCATGGTGACCTCGCCCCATCATCTCGCCAGCGAAGCCGGACTCCGGGTGCTGCGCGAGGGCGGCAATGCCATCGAGGCAACGCTGGCCATGGCCGCGAGCCTGCCGGTGGTCTATCCGCACATGAACTCGATCGGCGGTGACGGCTTCTGGCTGATTTCGAAAGACGGCAAACCTCCAATCGCAGTGGATGGCTGCGGCGCGGCTGCGGCGGCGGCAACACCCGAATTCTATAAAGGCAAAGGCCTTTCCGCGATTCCGCCGCGCGGTCCTCTCGCCGCCAATACCGTCGCCGGCACGCTGTCCGGCTGGGCCGAGGTGATCGCGATCAACCAGGAAATGGGCGGCAAGCTTCCGCTGTCGCGTCTGGTGGAAGATGCGGTGTGGTCGGCTGAAAACGGCTTTGCGGTGACTGCAACCCAGCAGGAATTGACCGAGACGAAATTCGCCGAATTGAAGGACTCGCCGGGCTTCGTCGATACCTTTCTGCTCGGCGGCAAGCTGCCGAAGGAAGGTCAGTTGATGAAGCTGCCGGCGCTTGGCGCGACGCTGAAGCGGCTCGGCCACCATGGACCGATGGATTTCTACACAGGCGCACTCGCCAAGGAAATCGCGGCGGATCTCGCGCGCTGCGGATCGCCGGTGACACTCGCCGATCTTGCCGCGCAGAAGGCGCAGCGCCGCGATGCGCTGTCTGTCGCCGTCAAGGGTGCGACCCTGTACAATTTCCCGCCGCCGACGCAGGGCCTCGCCTCGCTGATGATCCTCGCGATCTTCGAGCGGCTCGGCATCAAGGAGGCGGAGACCTTCGAATACCTTCATGGCATCGTCGAAGCCACCAAGCAGGCATTCTTGGTCCGCGACCGCATCGTCGGCGATCCCGCATTTATGGCGGAGCAAGCCGAACACTATCTGACGCCTGAGATTCTTGACGAACTCGCCTCGCGCGTCGCTCATCACCGCGCGCTGCCGTGGCCGGTGCCGACCAATCCTGGCGACACCGTCTGGCTGGGCGCGATCGACAGCAACGGCGTCGCCGTTTCCTTCATCCAGAGCATCTATTTCGAATTCGGCTCCGGCTGCGTGCTGGAGAACTCCGGCATCGTCTGGCAGAACCGCGGCTCGAGCTTCCTGCTGGAGGGCGATGGTCCCCGCGCGCTGCGCCCCGGCCGCAAGCCGTTCCATACCCTCAATCCGGCAATGGCGCTGTTCAACGACGGCCGCCGCATGGTCTATGGCAACATGGGCGGCGAAGGCCAGCCGCAGAGCCAGTCCGCCGTGTTCAGCCGTTACGCCATGTACGGCCAAGGCTTACAGGCGGCCGTCACCGCGCCGCGCTGGCTGCTCGGCAAAACATGGGGCGATGCCACCGTGACGCTGAAGCTGGAGAACCGTTTCGATCCGGCGGTGGTTCAGGCGATGCGGGACGTCGGCCACGACATCGAAATCCTGCCGGACTTCACCTCGACCATGGGTCATGCCGGTGCAGTGGTACGACATGCCGACGGCATGTTCGAGGGCGCGACCGACCCGCGCAGCGACGGCGCCGCGATGGGATTTTAGGAACCGAACAGAGTCTTTAAGCGGCGCTTCTCATCTTCACGCGCAACTTGATCTGAAGTTCAGCTTTCGTTTCCAGCCCGGTTACGGCCACGGCCGTAACCACTTTGCGAGACTCAACTTTTCGGCGTTAGCCAAAGACGGGGCCTACCTCCGCCGCAGATGCTTCATCGCATCAATGCAGCGGCCGGTGATGACTTCCCAGTTGGCGGCCTTGATGTCCGACGCCGGGCACAGCCAGGAGCCGCCGACGCACATCACATTTGGTTCCGCCAGCCACATTGCAGCGTTCGCAGCACCAATTCCGCCGGTCGGACAGAAGCGCGTATTGGGAAACGGACCCGCCAACGCCCGCAACATCGGAATGGCACCGGCCTGCTCCGCGGGGAAAAACTTCAGCAGACTGAATCCCTTCGCCAGCGATTGCATGACTTCGGATGCGGTGGCCACGCCAGGTAGCAGCGGCAGATCGCTCGTGGCCGCCGCGTTGAGCAGTTCGGGCGTCGCGCCCGGACTGACCGCGAACCGCGCGCCGAGCGCCTTTGCACGCTCAAGGTCGTCCGCATTGAGCACGGTGCCGATCCCGACAACGGCCTCCGGAACCTCGGCGATGATCGCCTTTGCAGCAGCGGCTCCGGCTTCGGTGCGGAACGTCACTTCCAGAACCTTTACACCGCCCGCCACGAGGGCGCGGGCCAGCGGCACGCCATCCTCGACGCGGTCTATGGTCAGCACCGGAACGATCCGCGCCGGGGTCAGGATCTTCTCAAGCGCGGCCTGTCTTTCAGACGCCGATAGGCCGGTCATGATGATCGCTCCATTCGGGTCATGGCGGGCTGACCTCCGGCGGCATGTCCTCGCGCGGGATGATCGCGCCGCGATGGCCGACCACGACACCCGCCAGACGATGCCCGGCCCGCGCCGCCTCGACCGGCGTTGCGCTGTCCAGCCGGGCTGCAAGGTAAGCCGCAGCGAAACTGTCGCCTGCCGCCGTGGTGTCCACCACCCTGCTGACCGGTTCCGCCTTCACGGTATGCTCCGCGCCGTTATGTCTGACAACGCTGCCCGGCACGGCAAGTTTCAGCACGACCTCGCGTGCGGCCATGCGGTCGATCAGTTCACCGTGCATGCGCGCTCCGAACAACGGAGTGAGATCGTCGACAGAGGCCAGCACAATGTCCGCAACGGCCAGTATATCGCGATAGACCTGACGCGCAGTGTCCAGAACCGGCCAGCCTTGCGAACGGAAATTGGTGTCGAACGCCACGCGGGTCGAACCCTCGCGCGCCTTTCGCAGGGCATCGATCAGCCGCTGCCGGCCATCGGCGCTGTAGAGCGACAGTGTGACGCCTGAGAGATAAACCATATCGTAGCCCGACAGCGCCGCGAGCATCGCACCGGTTTCCGGCGGTTCGAGCAGCATGCGCGCCGCGGCGTTTTCGCGCCAGTAATAGAACGACCGCTCGCCTGCCTCGCTGGTCCGGATCGCATAGAGACCCGGCAGCTTGCCGCGCACGCGCGACAC
>Ga0233444_10001689_pt1 | contig 24426 bp, 13 predicted proteins | sample SI_124_October20_6_FD_182792 | JGI IMG/M metagenome (GOLD analysis project Ga0233444, IMG submission 182792) | Seawater microbial communities from Saanich Inlet, British Columbia, Canada - SI_124_October2016_10_MG | ecosystem: Environmental > Aquatic > Marine > Inlet | place: Canada: British... | reverse complement strand
AGGTCGAATGTACCAGAATGGTATTCAACCCTGGATATTATTTCCAGACTAGAACAATGTCTGATACTACTAAACTCAGACTTATCAGAGGAACTGCAACTACTTCTAAATCTAGTGTCTTTGGTAACTTCAATGATACCTTTGGTAACTTTGGTTGGGCAAGACAGAATCTAATCAAGAGAGGTTTTGAGGCTGAAGTTTATAACAGTACAGTTGATTCTGCAAATAATATTGAGACTGTTCAATTTGTAGAAATTCTTGGTGAGTCTAATACTCGTACAAGTAGACGTGTTATTGTTAGAGACTCTAACGAATTTGATTACTTTGGAACTGCTGTAAATGCTGTTGGTGATGGTACAATCAACAGAACATGGTTTACTGTTCCTACTGGAGTCACCATTACTAAAGGTATGGTTGTCCATGATTCTACAGGTGGTGGCGGTGGTACTTACCTCAGTAAAGGTGCATATGTCCTTTCAGTAAGAACTGTTTCTGGTGCTCAGAGAGTTACTATCGGTGGAGGTAAGGTTCTTCAAACTTTCAGTGGTGTAACTTTATACTTTGAACCATATAACCAGTATGTTATTAAGAAAAAGTTGTACTTTACTACAGCTGGTTCTGATGCTAGTAGTCAGGGATTTACGAATCCAGGGACAACTCTCCAAGGAATAACAACTGACTCTACTTTCAATGGTAGTAGTTGGAGAAAGAATGAAGTTGTTATTCTTAGAAAGGTTGAAACTATTGACAGTGTTCTGACACCTACATTCATCTTTGCTAAGATTGATGATGACACAGGTATTGATGAGAGCGATCCAGATTTTATCACTAGATATGGATGGTATGGTAGAAATTCTGCCAATACTCTTGGATATCTTTCTCTAGAACACTTCTGGAGACCAGTAGGAACTATTACAGTTTCTTACGTCTCTGGTCTCGATGCTAATGGTAATGCAGTTGTTAATACAACAACTATTAACAATGGTACTGCAGACTTTAGTTTAGATAGTAGTTGGAAACTTTTCCGTTCTGTTGACCAAGCATGTCTATACAACTGGGCAGCAGGTGGTGGAACTTCTTTGGGTATTTTGCAAGACTTCAGTATTGGTAAAGTAGAAATCGAAACACCTAAGAATGATCTGACAGTCTTCAGAGCTTCTAATGGAACTCCACAAAGATTCCATAGAGGTCCAAGAAATGTTACTGGTATCAGAAACGGTGAAGCTGTTGGTAGAAAGGTAAAACGTTGCGATGCAATGGCGAAGGTCGTTACTGTAACTAAGGACGACAATAGTTTCCCTGATGGTACTCCAGTTAGAGCAAAAATTGAAGGAAACCTTATCACTGGTGTTGTTTCTAGACAAGGATCTAGAAGAAATAGATTTGTTGTTCAACTTGATTCTGCAGCCGAGTTTGAAGTATCTGCATTTGATCAGGACAACTTGTTTGATCTTGAAGCTATCAAAGAAGATGATGGATCTGTATTCAAAACCGTTTTGGATGTCGCAACCTATCCTTCTACAGAAGTTGCTTTAGGTTCTGGTACATTCTTCAACTCTCAGTTGAGACCTGGAGACTACCTATTCAAAGGTGGTAGAGCCATTCAGGTTAAGAGAATGGTTGCATCTTCTGCTGAACAAGGACAACTTATTAATGTTGACATTGTAGAAGATGGTGATGGATATGATCCTAGAGACTGGACTAATATTGAAGACTATAGAAATGGTGATTGTGGACAGGATGGTATGCCTGTTAACATCGTACTTCTGCAAACTGACCCAGGTATGGGTGGATCTGTAAATCAGAGATTTGGTTTCTATGGTGGTGGTACACCTAGAAGAAAACAGGCAGAAGCAGAACTGGTTGTTGACAATGATGGTTCACTGAGAAGAGTTCATATTGAAGACGGTGGTGAAGGATACACAAGTGATCCTGAAATTAGACTTCCACCCCCAAGAGAGACTGACGGTGAACAAGCACAAGCAGTTGCTATTGCAAGAAATGATGCTCTTGAGAATACTGTCGAAAGTAACTTCAGATTCCTGATCGAAAAAGAAAGGTCTGATAAACTTGGTGCAGAAAGAGGTGCTCTTGCTCCTAGACTTGCAGTTGCTAACTCTACCTATACTAAGATGTTTAGGAAGAGACCTATTCTGCAGGGCAGAGAAAATGGAGATCTGTTTACAGAGATTCCAAGAAACCCAACCAGAAATATTACTGATGAATCATTCACTATCAGAAAAGTATATGACCTTGCTCTTCTAGAGTCGGATCTATTTGCTGGTAAAAAGAAAGTTTCTATTGACGCTCCAACTGGATCTCAGTTCACTAGTTACACACTTGATAATTACATGTGTACTCTGGTTGATAAGACAGGAGTATCTAATCAGTACCCAACTCTTAATTTGGTCCAGAGTGAAGAGGTTGATAGAACATCACCTATTATTACATTCACTGGCGATAGAACAAAACTGACTATTGACCGACTTCCTTCTGGTGTTGGTAACCCTGTTAGTGTTCTATTTAAGACTGAAGAAGAGAGTTCGGAAGCTGTATCAAGATCATACTATCTTGAGGAAGTAGACCAAAAGCAAGCGTTTGATGAGATTGAAGATAATGTCTTTGATGGCATGATCGTCAATGCACAGACAAGTGGTGATGCTCTGATTGAAGAAGGAACTTCTTTGAAGTCTATTGATCAAGAGATTACAACTCTTTATGAAATCGGATTTGGCGCTGGAACAACTTATACAGCAACTCCAAACACAGTGTTCCCATGCACTATGACTAGTGGTAGTCCAATTCTGACTAACGTTCCTCAGTATATTGTTGCTCAAGTAAGTGCTGCTTCAGGAACTGCAGGTGCTGAACTTGTATCTACAACATCTGGATTCCCTGGAGGTACTGTATATGCAATCGCTAAAGGCGGTCCTACGTTTGAAAATCTAGTCAGTAATGTATTGACAGTTGGTGCAGATACCACTGATGACGACGATGATGATGATACAACAACAGTTGTTAACCCTGGTTATATCACTAACACTACAGGAGTTCCAACTGAGTCTAGTGGTAATGGTGCTGGATTGACAGTTTCTATTACTGCAACTGCTGGTGTATTTACTGCAGATGTTACTAATGCAGGTAGTGGTGTTGGTTTTGGAACTGCTAAAGCAACAGTTACTACTAGTGGTTCTGGTTCAGGATGTAAAGTCAATGTTGTTACTGTTGATAGTAACTCTGGCATCACAGAATTTACTATCAATGATATTGGAACTGGTTATGCTGTAGGTGATACTATTACAGTTAGTGGTAGTACTACTAATGCTATTCTGACTATTACTAAAATTGGCGGTCCTGTTACTGCAGTTGAGTATGTTGGAGAAGGTGTTGGTTATGACAATGGAGAAACCCTCACTATCAAACAGACGTTGACAGATGGTACAGTTGCTGACTCGGCAACTATTGAAGTTGCATCAACTAATACTACAATCACTTTGAGTGCAAATGCAACTGGAACTGATTCTGCTGCTTCAATTTCATTCACTAATCCTGGACGCGCTGATGACCTGGATCCTGTCAGTGAACTTTATGAGATTGAAGGTATCTATGATCTGGGTGGAGAAGAGTCTACTGGTCAAGTAAGAGTTGTTGGAATTTCTCTGGCAGAATCTACAAGTGATAATGACTTTGATAGTGTTGTCGTAGAACTGTTGAGAGATGCAGATGATGAAGATGCATCAGTTCCAACTACTCAGATGACACTGGCAGATAAGAATGGTGCTTTCAATAGTATTACATCTGTCAATTCAGTCAATGGAACTCGATTCAAGATCTCTATGAGTTCTGAGGCAAAGACAACTACTGAAGAAAACTTAGGATTCGCTATTAACAATGTTAATGACATCCGTGTTCTTGCAACAGTTTCTCTGAATAATGCTTCTAAGAAAACTAAAACTGGTAAGTTGATGAAGTCTGTTCTGGTTAATAACACCAGACTAGGAAGAAAAGTTGCTAACAAGTTTGGTCTTGCTCGGAATGAAACTTCTAGTTACTTCGGTACTAGAGTTGAAGATGAAGTAATCTCTCTTGGTGTACCTGACGCATTCAAACTCCATGCAGTTTTTGAATCATATAATAGAAATCCACCCACACCACCAAAAATCATTCTGACAGATGCTAAGTCATTTAAAATTGGCTCAGTCATTAAAGGTGCATCTAGTTTTGCACAAGGTAGAATTATTGAGATCAGTGGCACATCGGTATTCTTTGTATACCTCAGTGATGCCAAGTTTGATCTGAATGAAGTTATTGTTGGTGTCAATGAACTTGATGGTCTTATTCTTGAAGGTCAGATTGCATCTGATAGAGGATCTGTTACCAGAGGTTCTAAGGTCATCACAGATAGATTTGAACTTGAGACTGGACAACGTAATACCTTCTATGATATTGGTAGGATCGTTAGAAAGCCTGGTCAAGCTAGACCCCGTAGACAGATCATGGTCATCTTTGACCACTTCTTCCCATCAGGTGAAGGTGAGTACTTCTGTGCTAACTCTTACATTGATACTGACTATGAGGATATTCCAGAATATGAGAATATTAGACTCAGAGATGTCCTTGACTTTAGAGGATATGTTGATAGACAAACCACTAATGATGGTAGTCTGACGACTCCATATAACGTTGACTCTAAGTCTCTTGACTTTAGAAACAGAAGTTATACTGGTTCTTCTGCTATTATTGTTGACGTTCCTAAGGTTGGAACTGACTTCAGATGCGACTATGATTTCTATCTGAGAAGAATCGACAAACTGTTCTTGACTCCACAAGGTGATTTCCAGCTTCAATCTGGTAAGCCTGCTATTGATCCTATTCCACCTGATGACATTGATGATTCAATGCTTTTGGCAACAATTAATATTGAACCATATGGATTTGATATTGAGGAAGATGTTGAAGTTACTGAGGAAGAGTATAAGTCATACACATTCTCAGACATGACTTCTATTGAGAAGAGATTAGAAAGAGTTGAATATTACACTTCACTATCACTTCTTGAAACTTCTACAGAGAGCCTCAAGGTTCAGGATGCAGAAGGATTTGACAGATTCAAGAATGGATTTGTTGTCGATGACTTTAGTGATACTAATGTTGCTGAACTTGATCACCTTGACTACAACGTCTCAATGGACTTTGAGTCTGGTGAAGCACGTCCTGCACACTACACCACTAGTGTTCCACTTGCATTTAATGCACCATCTTCTGAACACTTCAGATTGATTGGTAATAATGATGATGAAGGTGAGATCATTACTCTTCCATATGATCATAAACTTTATGCACAACAGATTTATGCCTCAGATACAGAGAATGTAAACCCATTCGCTGTTGTTGGTTGGGTTGGAACCTGTTACTTGAATCCAGAAAGTGATGACTGGGTAAGTGTTAAGCAACTTCCTAGAAAAATTATTAGAAGAGAAGGTAACTTTAGATCCACCAAGAGAAGACTTAAGGCAAATAGAAGAGGATTTACTCCTCTCCAATGGGGTGGTTGGCAAACTGTTTGGACTGGTAGGAAGACGAAAAATAGAACTGTCCGAGAAAGATCCTTCAGGAACTTTGTTCGTGGTAAGGGTCGTCCAGTTAATAGAGTTACTACTACAACGACTACTAAGAAGAGAGCAAGAGTTGGTATCAGAACGAGAGTTATTCCTGTCGTAAGAAAGATTAATCTGGGTAACAGAACTCTATCTAAGACGGCAATTCCGTACATGAGATCCAGAAATATCAGATTTACTGGTAAGAAACTGAAGCCATTCACAAGAGTATATCTCTTCTTCGATGGTAGAAATGTAACTAATCTCTGTACTCCTAAGATTATTGAACTTATCAAGAACAGAAGTGAGAACAGAAAGACCAACAACATCCCATTCATCCCTGGTGAATATGTAAGAGGTCTGCGTTCTAAGTCTAGATGGAAAGTTCTTAGACCAAATAGTGTCTATAAGACCAATCCATATGAGGGCAATGGTAGTGTTGCAATGCCTAAGTCATACTCTGGCACTTTTGCATACCTTAACAACAACTCTTACGAACCTTCTAGAAAGGTCAAGGGTACATCATACGGTGTTATCAGAGTTGGTGAAGTTCTGAAAGGTGAAAAATCTAGGGCACGTGCTATCGTTAAGGATAGAAGATTCATTACTGATATCAACGGATTCGTCCGTGGTTCATTCTTCATTCCTAGACCACATAGAAAAGCTGCTATTAAGTTCCAGACTGGTCTGAGAGTCTTCAAGATTACATCTTCTGATGTTAATAGTGATGATCGTCAGATTGCAGAAACAACTGCACAGGATAACTTCGAGTCCAGTGGTATTCTGCAGAGAAGACAGAGAAGACAACTGCGTATTAGAAACGCAAGAGTTGTTCGTGATACTGTCACTCAAACAAAGACTACTAGAAGCATCAGACGCAGAACTAGACAGATTGGTTGGTATGACCCAATCGCTGAATCGTTCGTGGTCACACCAGAAGGCGGTATGTTTATTACTAAGGTTGAAGTCTTCTTCTTTAGTAAGAATGATAAACTACCTGTCTCGATGCAGTTGAGAACTATGGAGAATGGATATCCTACAAAGGAAATCTTACCATTCTCTGAGGTTGCTCTAAATCCAGAAGATGTTAAAGTTTCATCTGATGCAACAGTTGCAACTACATTTGAATTCCCTGCACCTATTTACTTGACTGAGGGTGAAGAATACTGTTTCGTTCTCTTATCAGTTGCTAATAACTACAGAGTTCATATCTCTGTTATGGGTCAGACTGCATATGATGGAACTGCGATTGCGGCACAACCATACAACGGTGTTCTGTTCAAGTCACAGAACGCATCTACATGGACTGCGGCGCAGATGGAAGATATGAAGTTCAACCTGTATAGGGCGAAGTTTGATACCTCTCAGACTGGAAACCTAGTCTTCAATAATGCACAACTGACTATTGCAAATGAAGGTGTTGAGGAACTGAATCCAGATCCTATTGAAACTTATGATCAAAGAAAAGAAGTTCGTCTCTACGGCGGATCTGTTGGATCTAACCCTAACAACTATACTGAAGGTTCAGAACTAGTTGAATATCAAATGAGTTCTGATGGTCTTTCGATTATCGGTATCAGTGCAAGAGGTATCGTCTATGATTATGATAATGGTATTGACGATCAGTCTGATGGAGAACCAACTCTTGGTCAAAGAAGACTTACTATCTCCGATATCACTGGTGAGTTTACTTTAGGTATCTCAAGTGGTAAGGTTATTAGAAGAATCTCTTCTAGTGCGGGTAGATGTACATTGAAACTTGCTGATGAATTTGCTTCAACGGCATTTAGTGAAGGTTCACTTATCTTTGGTAACACCAGTAAGTCTATTGGTATTATTGAAAGTACATATGTTGAAAGTGGTACTCAATATATTATTCTGCAGAACGTATGGCATTCTGGTTCAATACCATTTGCTCAAGGTGAACAGATTGAAACTAGACCTGATATTATTAATATTGGTCCTAACTTCCAGGCAACTCTGGCAAACGTAACCACATATATCGGTTATCCAACAATTAACGGAGACTTTGATACAGAACAGAGCTTCGGTGATTCCAGAACCTTATATGCAATTCAGAATCCAGTTTATGATCCTGAACTCAGAAGATTGATCATCAATCATTCACATCATGGTATGCATGATCCTAATAATGATGTCATCATTGACAATGTTATTTCTGAAGTTGAACCAACTATCTTGGAACAGGATGTTCTAGATACTGATGGTAAAGATGCTAACAACAATAATATCTCTTTCGATATTAAAGTTAGTGATGCAAGAGGATTCCACAAGTACGTCAATGGCAAACCGATCAGTGCATCCAACCCTGGATACATTAAGATTGAAGATGAGGTTCTGAAGTATCAGTCAATTAGTGATGATGGTAAGACAATCACTATCGTCTCTGGCGGTAGAGGATCAAGAGAGGAACATGAAACTGGTGACGCTGTATTATGTTACAACTTTGATGGTATTCCACTAACTGAAATCAACAAATTACATACAAGAATTTACAACCCAACAATTGATACTTATGAAATTAAGATCACTGGGGTTGCTACTGATGGTATCGTTGGTGGTGGTGATGATGTTACTGCAACTCAAAACGTTCAGTTTGAAGTTCTAACACCACAACTACAGTATCTGACATTTGCAAATACTGATCTTACAGCACAACTTAATACCATCTCTGGTACTTCTGTTTCTGCCACTGATCAAACATCATTCATTAATACTGGCGAATTCTTAGATGTTGAACTGAATGAAATCAACTACTTCTCTGAACCACGTTTGATTGCTTCTAGAACAAATGAACTGCGTATTCTTAAAGGTGCTCCGTCACTGACAATGAATATCCAGATTTCATCTACTAAAGATAATGTATCACCTCAAATTGACCTTGACAGATCTATGTTGATCTGTACTTCTAACCTCATTAATGCTCCTAGAGAAATCAATGCAAGAACTGGTCTTTACCAGACTGGTACTGGCATCTTTGAGGACATGCAAGAGACACAACCAGAAGGTGATAAGAACGAGGCAGTTTACATCAACAAACTCGTTAGACTTCAGGATCCATCTAAACAGTTGAAACTGTACTTCAATGCTTGGAGAAAACCAGGCACCACCCTCAAGGCACTCTACAGAGTTGTTCCTGTCGGTAGTAAGCAGAATCCAGAGGAAATTGCATGGCAGTATTTCAATGCTGGAAGAGATGCAACTGCAGAGGCAGATCTTGAAGATGGTAAACTTGAAAGAATCTTGGTTACGAACCAAGGAGAGAATTACAACACTAAAGTTGGAGTTACTTTCTTCGGTGGACTTGACACAGATTCTGGAACCGCTTATCATGCTAAGGCGGAGGCCGTCATTAATGATGGTAGAATCACCCAGATCAACGTAACTGATCCTGGTCAAGGTTATATTTCCGCTCCTGCTGTTTACATTACTCCAGATCCTCTGGAAGGTGGTAAACCAGATAAGGAAATCCCAGAAGATGACTTCGAGAACTTCAGGGAGTATGAGTACACTGCTGACGGACTTAACTTTGAGGCATTCCAACTCAAGATTATTATGCAATCCATTAACCAGGCAGACGTACCAATTATCAATGAGTTTAGAGCAATCGCACTAGCATGACGTACAATGATTATGACGAGGAGGAGGGATTTGACCTCCTCCCTGAAGAAATTGATGAGTTAGATTTACTCAAGGAAAAGGGTTACGAACCAGTAGAAAATAAAGAGGATCTCGTCAGAGATCCCACTACTGGTGCGATTATAAATAAGAACAAAAGGGCATATGAGGATTACCTTAATGCCGCTGACAAAAGAGCAAATCAAAGAAAGAAGGTCGATGATCTTCAGACTGAAGTGAGTTCCATGAAATCTGATGTTACTCAGATTAAACAATTACTACAACAATTCTTGGAGAATCAAAAATGACAATTGAAAAATCAAGTCCAGCTGAACTGATTGAAAAGTTCAGTGCTCGTATTCAAGCTGCAGTGAATGAGAATCAACAGATCACTGCAAAACTAAAAGAGAATGAGGCTATCATTCTTAAACTTCAAGGGGCTGTTGAGACTCTACAATATCTAGAGTCTGATGAAGAAACAGTTCAAGAAGAACAAATTGAAACTCCTGCTGAAGGATGATCTTAGGGGGCAACGCCCCCTTTTTTAATTATAAATAAGCATATTGGGAATATACTGCAGATTAGGAAGCTCTAATGGCGAACAGAATTCAACTCAGGAGAGGTACATCTACTGAATGGACACAGTTTAACCCCGTTCTCGCAGAAGCAGAACTAGGGGTTGAGATTGACACTGGCCGTATCAAGGTCGGTGATGGTTCCACACAGTGGGGTAATTTAAAGTATGAGAGGCCATTAGAGTCTGTCGATGCTACTCCCAACACTCTTGTACTAAGAGATTCAACATCTAGTATTAAAGCTAGAAACATCACCTTATCAGCAGGTGGTTTATTGTTTGGTTCGGCTCAATCTGCCAATCAACTTAGTACCGCAAGGACTATTGCTGCGTCTAATGTATCTGACTTAACTGGTCAAGCATCATTTGATGGTTCTCAGAACATTGATATTAACTTTCTTCTTAGAGAAATATTTTCAGGTGATACAAGCATCACCTATACAAAAGTTACTGTTGATGCCAAAGGTAGAGTAACTTCTGCAACAAACCCAACAACTCTTAATGACTATGGTATCACTGATGCTCAGGGACTAGACTCCACACTGACAGCGATCTCAGGTCTTACGTCTTTAGGCATTATTTCTAGAACATCCTCTAGTGAGGTTGCTGTTAGAACTATTACTGGTGATAGTGGAGAGATTGATATTACTGATGGGGATGGTGTAAGTGGAAATCCTACCATTGGTCTTTCTGATACAACAGTAACTGCAGGCACATATAATGATCCATCACTAACTAGAACTTCTGGTGATGCGTCTGTTAATGTAACAAAACTAATTTTTGATGCAAAGGGTAGAGTCACTACGGCAGTTGACCACCCTATCGCTCTTGCATCTGAAACTCAATTAGGTCTTTCACAATTTGATGCTGAAGATTTTGATGTTGCTGCTGGTATAGTAACAATCGCCGCACAAGGTGTTGATAACGATCAACTGCAAAATCCTCTTGTAACCTTTGGTTCTACTCAGTATACTCTGGGTCAAGTTTATACTGGTTTCACAACCATTACAGAACTTCAAGTTGATATTGATACCCTGTATGTAGACTCTACAAATGATAGAGTTGGTGTCAATACTTCAAGTCCTGCTAGTGCTTTAGAAATTGTTGGTGTCATTACGACTTCTGCTCGTATGACCAGTACCCAGGCAGGTCTGAGATCAATTGAAGGTTCTGGAACAGTAGATGGAACTCAATCAGAGAGTGGTCTTCCTCCATTCCAGGTGTCATCTTCTAGAAAGGTTATTAACCTTAACGCTGACTTATTTGATAACCTTACATCAAATCAGTTCTTGAGAAGAGATAATGATAATTCAAATGCAACTAATGATGGCAACTCTTATGTTGCAACTAACTTCTGGATTGATGCATCTAATGTAACGATTGCAGATCCAATTATTGATATTGGTGGTGAGTCTAGAGGCACCGCTTTACTCGCTGGACATACAAAAGATAGAGGATTCACATTCCACTATTGGGACACATCTTCAAAACGTTCGTTCCTCGGATGGGATCATTCCGAACTCAAGTTTAGACTTCTCGATACAGTAACAAATACAGCAGAGGTTGTTACTGGTACTGATGCTGGTATTCTGGCAGGTAACCTGACACTCTCTTCTGATATTGCTTCTACTTCTACTACAACAGGAACTCTAATTGTTACTGGTGGTTTTGGTATTTCTGGTGATGTTCATATTCAAGAGACCGTCACGATTGGCAATCAGACAGAGATTAACGATACTCTGCTTGTCAAGTCTGACAATGAAGACTTTAAGATTCAGACTGGTGCTGGTGTTGACAAGTTTACTGTCGATACCGATACTGGTAATACAGTAATTGAAGGTACTCTCGATGTCCAACTAGAGACCGAGATCACTGACAATCTGATTATTCGTGCAGATAATAAAGTATTTGATATCAAAACTGATGCTGGTGTTTCTAAGTTTACTGTTGATACAGATAACGGCAATACCACAATTGAAGGTACTCTTGACGTTCAACTTGAAACCGAGATTACAGATAATCTAATTGTCACGGCGGACAATAAAGAGTTCATCATCCGTACTGCTGGTTCAGTCAATAAGTTCACGGTTGACACTGACAATGGTAACACCGATATCCAAGGTATCCTGAACGTCGAAGGTGACGTTACGTTGCAGAGCAACTTGACAGTCAATGGAACCACGACTACAGTGAATTCGACTGTAGTAACCATCGATGATCCTATCTTCACTCTGGGCGGGGACACAGCCCCAACGTCAGATGACAACAAAGACAGAGGTATTGAATTTAAATACTATGATACACAAGCAAGGGTTGGATTCTTCGGATGGGACGAAAGTTATACAGACTCTAACATATGGTCTGGCACTGGTGGGTATAGGTTCCTCCACGACGCGACTAACACAGGCGAAGTATTCTCTGGTACAGACGCTTCTCTTATTGCTGGTAACCTCAGACTAACAACTGCTACGTCTTCTACTTGGAAGACTCCTACAACTGGTACTCTTGTAGTCACTGGTGGTGTTGGTATCTCTGAGAATCTTAACGTCGGTGGCACGACTCACCTTCTTGGTAACGTTGAGATTGACGGCACAGTTGACATTGATGCTAACTTCGCTGTTAGAAGTGGTACTACTGATAAAGTCACTATTGAAAGTGCAACTGGTAACACTGTTATCGAAGGTACACTGGATGTTCAGTTAGAAACTGAGATCACAGATAACCTTATCGTAAGAGCAGATAATAAAGTATTTGACATCAAGACAGACGCTGGTGTATCGAAGTTTACTGTAGACACAGATAATGGTAACACTAGTATCCAAGGAACTGTCACTGTCCAAGGTCTGACTACAATCAATGACTCTCTGGTTGTTGATGAGGCAGGTAAGGAGTTTGCAGTTCAGAATGGTTCACAAGTAGACAAGTTCACTGTTGCTACAGATACTGGTAATACAGTTATCCAAGGTACACTGAACGTTATTGACGCTGTTGATCTTGATTCTACATTGAATGTAGATAACGATGCAACGTTCAATGAGAACGTAACTATTATTGGTTCGACTGCTGCAACTGGAGCACAGGCAAGATACTTTAAGATTGAATCTCAGGCAGGTCTTACTAAGTTTGAGGTTGTTAGTGGAAGTGGTAATACAGATATTTCAGGTACACTGAATGTAGATGATGACGTAACACTCAATAAGAATGTAACTGTTGCAGGTTCTGACACCGCTGCAACCAACTACTTCAAGATTACAAATCAGTCTAATGTAGATAAGTTTGTTGTTGATTCTGCAAACGGTAACACTGCATTAGAAGGTACACTAACTGTTGAGTCCGATACTGACATCGGTAACGGCAATGTAACTATTGCAGGTGCAACAGGCAATACAGTTATTCAAGGTACAGTCAACGTCATCGATGCAGTTGACCTTGATTCAACTCTGAATGTTGATAACGCTGCAACCTTCCAACATAACGTTACAATTAACGCTGACAATAAGACGTTTGCAATTCAGAACAACGCAAACGATAACAAGTTTACAGTTGATACTGACAATGGTAATACATTCATTGCAGGTACACTGGAAGTCACTAATACTTCTCAATTCAACAATCATGTAACGATTGGTACGGCACTGTCACCAGACAACCTACAGGTACATGGAACAACTATTCTAGAAGACAATGTAACTGTCAACGGCGGCGTTCTTAGAATTAACTCTACTGAAGTAACGATTGATGATCCGATCATCAAACTCTTTAGAGATACTGTTCCTGGTAGTGCTCATACAAATGATGTTGGTATCGAATTCAACTACTATGATGGCGCAAATAGACTTGGATTCTTTGGTTGGGATATCAGTGCTCAGAGTTATCACTTCTTAGAGAGAGCATCAAATGCTAATGAAGTAGTTACTGGTGTTGATGCTGGTATCATTGCAGGTACTTTGATCCTTAGTACGGGTACACAATCAACCTCAGATACAACTGGTACACTGAGAGTCACTGGTGGTGCAGGTATTACTAAGAACCTCTATGTCGGTGAGGATCTGGAAGTACAAGGCGGAGACTTCACAACTAATCAGACTACATTTAATCTCCTTCAAACCAATGCGACTACGGTCAATGCATTTGGTGTAGTAACTGATCTGAACATTGGTAACAGTGCAGGTGGAGATGCTGAGTTTACTTTTGGTAACGCATCTAATGACAATACCATCACTCTGACTGGTAACGGCACTGGTGGTACGATTGAGTATGACACTAACGTCACTACTGGTACAGTCAACCTGTTTGATGGTGTTACTGGCACGATCAATCTGGGTGCAAACACTGCTACTGTTAACATCGGTGGTACAGGTGGTAATGCAGAACTACAGATTAGAGGTAATGGAGTTAACGGTCAAGCAACAATCTCTACGAACGTTGTAGGTGGTACAGTAAGTTTCCTTGAGTCTGTAACTGGTCAGATCGATGTTGGTGCTGCTGGATCTGTAGTTGACCTTGCAGGCGATCTCAGAGTTAAGGGTGGAGACATTATCACCAATCAGTCATCATTTAATCTGATCAACACAAATGCAACCACAGTAACTGCATTTGCTCTTGCAAGCACACTTCAACTTGCTGCAACTTCTGGTACTACAAACATCAGAAACAACGTTGATATTGATCTTGATCTGAATGTTGACGGTGGAGATCTTACAACTAATGCAACAACATTCAATCTACTAGAAACAAACGCTACTACCGTTAATGCATTTGGTACTGCTACGACAATTGATATTGGTGCATCTAGTGGAACACTAACAATCAATAACGCTGCAGTTGTTCTGGAAGGTGATATTCAGGTAAAAGGTGGTGACCTCACTACTAATCAAACCACGTTTAATCTCCTCGATGCTAACGCTACTACGGTTAATGCATTTGGTGATGGAACTGCAATTAATATCGGAGATGATTCTGGTACTCTGACGATTGGTAATCCAACTATCGTAAGTACACAGGCAGGTATCTCGGTATTCAACACAGTCGCTACTACAGTCAATGCTTTCGGTGCGGCAACAACCCTGAGTTTGGGTGCAGGATCTGGTACTACTACAATCAATAATGACTTGGTAGTTAGTGGCGACCTTGATGTTCAGGGTACGGTTACTACCATTAATTCTACTACAGTTCAGGTGGATGATAAGAACCTAGAACTGGGTACTATTGCAAGTCCAACTGATGCGACTGCTGATGGTGGTGGTTTAACACTTAAAGGTGCAACTGATAAAACCTTTAACTGGTACGATGCATCAAACGCTTGGACTTCTTCGGAACACTTGGAACTTGCTGTTAACAAGTCGTTCTTTATTAATTCTAATAACGTACTGTCACAAACAACTCTTGGCAGTTCAATTAGTAATTCCACGCTTACCAACTTTGGTTTGGTAACTCAACTAAATGTTGATAACATGCGTCTGGATGGCAACACTCTGAATGTCCAGACAACTAACGTCGATCTTAATATTGCTGCAAACGGTGTTGGTGTTATTAAACTGAACAGTAATATCAATACTGTTTATGATGCTTCTTTTGGTACATCTCTTGACGCATCACAAGTCACTATCCTTGGCAGACTGGATACTGATAACGTTGCAATTAATACAAGTGATATCTTCTCAACACCTACTAACGGTAACCTGAACATCTATGCAAATGGCACTGGTAAGGTAGTTGTTGAACAACTTGAGATTCTTGATAACTCCATCACACCATCTCAGAACGATGCTAACCTAGAACTGTATTCTGATGGAACTGGAACTATTGAACTCAATGATTCCACAAACATCACTGGCAACTTCACAGTATCTGGAACCGCTGCAATCAACGGTAACACTACTATTGGTGATGCATCTAATGATGTTCATACTATCAACGGTACGGTTACATTCCCGAATGCTGTTGACATTAATGGTACTGCAACGATTGATGACATCTCATTCAGTACTAAAACTATAAGTGCATCTGGTGGTTCTTTAGTTCTTGATTCTACAACCAATAGTGTATCAGTTACTGCTGATCTCACAGTAAGTAATGATCTGACAGTAAATGATGACGTAATTCTCGGTGCTACTTCTGGTGATTCTCTAACTGTTAATGCAACCTCTACATTCGTTGCTGCAATCACTTCGACTAATATCACTGCTGATGCAGTTCAAATTGGTGTTGATGCAGACAATGAAATCTCTACAACTACAGGCGATCTGATCCTTGATTCTGCAGGTGGTAAGGTTCATATCACAGACAATGTAGAAGTTGATGGAAACCTACAAGTAGATTCCAATACAACTCTTGGTGATGCTGCTGGAGATACATTAACTGTTAATGCAACTTCTACATTCAATGCAAACATCACTTCTACCAACAGAGCAAACATCCGTGATCTGAAGATTGGTACTGATGCTGCAAATGAAATCGGCACCTCTTCAGGTAACCTGATTCTGGATTCTGATGGTGGTACAGTCAATGTCACTGACGATCTTCTGGTTGATCTGAACGCAACTGTCACTGGAAACTTGACTGTCGTTGGACAGATTGATGTTGATAACATCAGATCAAGTGGTAATACAGTTGAGTCTACAACTGGCAATCTGACTCTGGCATCTGCTGGTAACATTGTTACTTCAGAACAAGTTGATATTACAAACACTCTGAATGTAGTTGGTCAACTTAATGCAGACAACCTGAGACTTGACGGTGACACTCTTTCCAACCCTGCTGGTAATAACCTTGATATCACCACATCTGGTGACGTTGATGTTCAAGGTCAACTACAAGTTGGTTCTACTGCTTTCGCAGTTGGTGCTGGTGCCAATGCTTCTACTGCAGAAGTTGAGGCATCCAACCTTGCAGTTTCTGGAAATGCAGTTGTTGATGGTGATCTGACAGTCAGAGACAATCTGATTGTTACTACTGATGTTGCTGTTCCTGCAGTTGTCCTCAGTTCTACATCTAAGAGTTCTGCAAAGACCTCTAGTATTTCAAGTACAAATGTTTCCACACCATATCAAATTGATGCAGATGGAAGCACACCTAATGATGCAGATGGTATCAAGTATACAGTCTGTGTAATTAACTCCAGTAACCAAAGATATATGTCTGAGATTCTCATGACATACGATGGTACTGATATGCAAAACGCAACTGCAATCAACTTGACAGAGTATGCAGTTGTAAATCCAAACTCTATCGGGTATGGATTCTCCGCTGATTACGACGCAGGCAATGGTGGTCAGATCGTTCTGTCTATTATTGGTGTTCCTGCATCTACATCAGTAACTGTCAAACTCCACAAAACACATCTAACCTAAGACATAGAGGGATAGTGAACCTATGGCTAATTTCAACGTAAAAGAAGGATTATCGATTCAGGGAACTGAGATCGTTGACGAGAACAGAGCTGTTAGAAATGCAACTCTGAACGCTAATAATTCTGTAACCTTCCAGAATATTCCAAACACAGGTCTTGTCAATGACGGACTTATAGTTAATGGATATGATATTGATCTAGGCGGATCACAAACTCTTGATACAGATGATATCCAAGAGTCTGGAACTCCTACCAATATCTACTTTACAACTCCAAGAGCACGTGCTGTATTATCTGTAAACCAAACAGGTGGTGATGGTACACTTGCATACAATAGTGGGACAGGTGTATTTGCATATGCTGGACCTAGTGCTGCAGAAACAAGAGTACACTTCAGTGCCACGACAGGAACTGGTGCAACTTACAATAGTACTACTGGTGTTATTGCACTTGCAAGTATTCCTAACACTGCAATCACAAACTCAAGTATTACCATTAATGGTATTGCAACCAGTCTTGGTGCAGCAAGAACACTAAACACTGATGATGTTCAGGAAGACCCTTCACCTGCTAACAAGTATTTTACTGAAGCAAGAGTAAGAGCTGCAGTAACGGTAACACCTAATACTGGATTGAGTTTTAATAGTGGTACTGGAGTATTTGAACTTGCAAGTATTCCAAATACTTCTCTGACATATCCATACTTCACTATTAATAACACTCAAGTTCAACTGGGTCAGTCAGTTGGTTTCCCAAACCAGTTTACTGATGACGTTATTGAGGATGCTAACCCAGTAAACTTATACTTTACTCCAGCACGTGCTCGTGCAGAGTTTAGTGGTGGAACTGGAGTAAGCTATAATGGTGCCGCTGGTAGGTTCTCTATTGGTCAGGCAGTTGCAATTACAGATGATGTTACCTTCAATGATCTAACCGTTAATGGAGATCTAACAGTTGCAGGTACTACCACAACTCTGAATACAGAAACTATTCAACTGGCAGACAACACAATTGTTCTGAACAGTAATGCTACTGGAGGTGCAACAGAAGATAGTGGTATTGAGATTGAGCGTGGAGATGATGCAAACAAAACGTTTGTCTGGGACGAGACTAATGATGTATGGACGATCGGTTCTGAAACATTTGTTGCGTCAACAGTACAAGCGAACTTGACTGGTAATGTCACTGGTACAGTTTCTAGTATTGCAAATCACGATACAGACGCACTGACAGAGGGTTCTACTAACGTTTATTATACTTCTGCTAGATTTGATACAGATCTTGCCACAAAGAACGCAGACAACCTCACAGAGGGTTCTACGAACGTCTACTATACATCTGCTAGGTTTGATACAGATCTTGCCACAAAGGATACTGGAGACCTTACAGAGGGTGCCAATCTTTACTATACAAATGCTAGAGCAGACGCTCGTGTCAACCTACAGACTGGTACTAACCTTGATCTATCTCAGAAAACATCTGCAGATCTAACAGAGGGTGTCAATCTGTACTTCACGGATGCTAGGGCAGATGCTAGAGTTGCATTACAGGTGGGTGCAAACCTTGACCTGAATAGTGTGTCCACTGGTGATCTGGCAGAAGGATCTAACCTCTACTATACGGATGCTAGGGCAGACGCTCGTATTACTAATGCAGATACTGATGCATTGTCCGAAGGTTCTACGAATCTTTACTTTACTGATGCTAGAGCAGATGCTCGTATTGCTGCTGCATCTACAACAGATCTTACTGAGGGAACGAACCTTTATTACACAGACGCTCGTGCCGATGCTCGTGCATCAGCAGCCATCACCGCTTTGGGTCTTGGTACTGCTGCTACTACTGACGCAACTGCATATGCAACTGCTGCACAGGGAACAACTGCTGACTCTGCACTTCAAGCGGAGACAATTACATTAGCAACTCTCAAAACAGAAGTTGCAGCAGCAACTGACTTTGCTGACTTCCAGACCCGTATCGCCGCTCTATAATAACCAATGGCAAAACCAACTACTAGAACAGAACTTAAAGAATATTGTTTGAGAAGATTGGGTAAACCAGTCTTGGAAATCAATGTTGATGATACTCAACTTGATGATGCAATCGATTATGCATTGTCTAAGTTTCAGGAGTTTGGTTATGATAGTATGTATCATGCTTATTTAAAGCATAAGTTTACTGCAGCAGAAATAACAAGACTGCGAGAAACAAACGATACTATTACTACTGCTGACGGAACAGTATATGAAGAAGGTCAGACATATATTCAACTGCCAACTGATGTGATTAGTGTCCAAGGTATCTTTGATTTTGGTGATAAGAACTCAATGAGTTTCTTTGATGTTCGTTATCAAATGAGACTGAATGATATGTATGACTTTACGTCAGCATCTTTTGCACATTACTATATTATTCAACAACAACTGGCACAGATTGATTTCCTTTTAGTTGGAAAGAAACCTGTTAGATACACTCAAACTACTGATCGTCTATATGTTGATATGGATTTTCGTTCAGATACTAGAGAAGATCAGTATATTATCATTGATTGTTATAAGTCTATCGATCCAGATAACTTCCCTAAGATCTACCAAGAACCATGGATGCTTGATTACACCACTGCTCTATTCAAAAGACAGTGGGGAGCAAACCTCATCAAGTATGATGGTGTACAACTTCCTGGCGGCGTAACTCTCAATGGGACTAAAATATATGATGATGCTGTTCAAACTATAGAAAATCTAGGTAAAGAACTTAGAGATCATCATGAACTTCCACCACTAGATCTGATTGGATGATATGGCACTTAATTCCTATTTCTCTCAAGGCACACAAGCAGAAAGAGACCTCTATGAGGATCTCGTTATCGAGCAAATAAAAATCTATGGACAAGATCTAAAGTACATGCCAAGAACACTCGTCAATAGAGACGAGTTGTTTGGAGAAGATGTTTCTTCAAAATTTGACGATGCATATACACTGGAAATGTATATTGCAAACGTTGAAGGGTTTGAGGGAGATGGGGATTTGTATAGTAAATTTGGTATTAGAGTAACTGATCAAGCAACGTTTATTGTTTCCAGAAAGAGATGGACTGAAGAAGTAGATGACAATGCTACTTTGATTAGAGAAGGTAGACCAAATGAAGGAGATCTAATCTACTTCCCGTTAACTAAGAAATTATTTGAAATTAAATTTGTAGAGTATAAGAAACCCTTTTACCAACTTAAAAATCCATACGGAGCATTTGTATACGAGATCAGATGTGAACTCTTTGAGTACAGTGATGAAGTTATTGATACTGGAGATGCAGCAATTGATGCAATCGAAACTACATTTGCGAATGCAATTAAACTTATTATGGATCCTGGTGGTACAGGAGACTTTACAGTTGGAGAAGAAGTTGTAGGTGATGAATATCATGCCAAGGCAACATCAACTATTACAGGTGATGCAGTAACTGCAATAACTATTACCGATGGTGGTAGTAACTATAACGCTGCATTACCTCCATCAATCACAATTACAGGAGGCGGCGGAAGTGGTGCTACGGCGACTGCTACAGTTTCTAGTGCTGGTATTGTCACTGGCATTACTATTACAAGTGGGGGCACAGGTTATACTAGTTCACCTACTGTATCAGTGGACTACTCCCCCAAAGACAATAGAGCGGAAGTTAAATCTTGGAATAGTTCCACAAGAGAACTTCAGGTTATCAACAGAACAGGAGTCTTTACTACTGCAGAAACAGTAACTGGTATTACTTCTGGGGCCCAGTGGAGTCCCGAGTCATATAACACTATAAATAATACTAACAGTGTCTGGGATCAAAACGATTATATCGAGACCGAGGCAGATGATATCATTGATTGGACGGAAACAAACCCATTCGGTGACTTTGGAAATCAAGGAGACAGTTACTAATGTTAGGTACATACACATACCACGAAATTATTCGTAAAACTATTGTTGGGTTTGGAACTCTGTTTAACGACATTGAGATTCGCAGATCGGGAGAATCTGGTCGTATTGAGTCTATGAAAGTTCCTCTCAGTTATGGACCTAAGCAAAAATTTCTTGCAAGATTAGAACAACAAACCACTCAGGAACAACCAATACAAATGGTTCTTCCTAGGATGGCATTTGAAGTAAAAAATCTTTCTTATGATGCCAGTAGAAAAGTATCTCCTATCCAGACAATTAAAGCAATTGATCCCGATAATGAGTCAAAGGTGCGAAAGGCATACATGCCTGTACCATATAACATCGACTTTGAACTTGCAATCATTGCAAAAAATAGTGATGATGCAGTTCAGATCGTTGAACAAATTCTTCCATACTTCCAACCATCTTTCAATATTACTCTTAATTTAGTAAGTGTGATTAATGAGAAGAAAGATGTACCTATTACCCTCACTAGTATTTCTTATGAAGATGACTATGAGGGCGACTACATGAAGAGAAGGGCAATTGTTTATACAATGCAGTTCTCGACTAAGACATATCTCTACGGTCCTGTCAGTGATAGCAGTATTATCAAGAAGGCTATTGCAGATGTTTACACAAAAGTAGATACTGTAAATCAACCAAGAGCTATGAGATACACTGCACAACCAGATCCAGTTACTGCAGAAGTTAACGACGACTTTGGGTTTAGTGAAACTTGGACTGCAAACGATAGTTATGTACAGTGGAATCCTGTCACTGGTCAGGATGAAACTATTACTTAAGGAGTAAAATCATGGGAACATTTGATGGACTAGATGATGTTTTGAATATTGCTAACCCCAATGTTCCAGAAGAAACTGAAATTGTAAAAGAAGTCCCCAAACCAAAAGGTAAAGATGATACTGATGATCAAACAAAAGATTATGAGTATACTAGGGGCAATCTATATTCTCTAATTGAGAAAGGTCAAGAGGCAGTAGAAGGGGCCCTTGATGTTGCATTGAATAGTGATCATCCCAGAGCTTATGAAGTTGCAGTTAATGCAATGAAACAAGTTGCAGATATGACAGATAAACTTGCAGATCTGCAAAAGAAAATGAGAGAACTAGACGCACCAACTAATAAGTCTGGTCCTACAAATGTAACCAATGCGTTGTTCGTTGGGAGCACTGCAGAACTGCAGAAACTACTCAAACAACAAAAACAGATAAATACTAAAGAAGGAAATAGTTAAAACAATGGCACTCAACGTTCTTGATACTACAACAGTGACAGCCAGTGGTTCTGCATATATCGCAGTAAAGACTGGTACAATCAGATGTACTGCGACTGCTGCAAGTACACTTCAGATTAACGACGGTCCTGTAATTCAACTTCCAGCTATTAGTGCTGGAGATACTAATTTGCACGTTGGAACTGTGAAAGGTTCTTCAATTAGATCTGCTACCAATGTAGATGGTAGTGTTATTACGATTAATGTAGACGGCAGAACACCTGCACATCCATTTGAAGTTGGCGACTACATTCAAACCGTAGATGGTGGAGACACTGCAAATTTTGGTACAGACTTTGAGAGCGCTGCATCAACTGGGAAGAAAGTTACTGCCGTATCCAATACAACTATTACCACAGATATTGATGCTTCTGGTGCTGCTGGTGCATATACCCTCGCAGCTGCACAAGAGAATGCACTTTTAATTCCAAGAATTACAAGGGTTGTAAAACTAACTGCTGGATCAGGGGCAGACGTTATTGTTGAGCAGGTGCAAGTAGTCGGGGGATAAGACCAATGAACAAGAAAACATATGGACAGTTTACCACAGAGGCAGCAGCCTGGACAAAAAAGTCAGGAAAGAACTCCGAAGGAGGACTTAACGAAAAAGGACGAAAGTCTTATGAAAAGGAAAATCCAGGATCTGACCTTAAGGCACCAAGCAAAAAGGTTGGAAATCCCAGGCGGGCATCCTTCTGCGCTCGAATGAAGGGCATGAGGAAGAGACAGAAAGCCTCTAACAATACAGGTGAGGATCGCCTGTCAAAGTCACTAAGAGCATGGAATTGTTAGATATATAGTAATACATCATCATTCATTCTAATGATCGCATTTTATCTTTCTATACTGGTTGTAATCTTTATGGTTGCATATGCAGGTGTCGAAGGTACGATGCGATTGTTTGTATACATGGATCTTGAGTTGCGATATTTCGTAATAAAGCTTAGAATGTGGAGGATGAAGAAACAACTAGAAAAAGAACTAGGCATTCCTTCCAAAAAATTTACAGAGGACTATTACAATGGCCGAGGAGACTAATAAAGAGTTATCTAATCTTTCCATGACCAGGGTAGAGTGCCCCAAGTGTGGCGCTATCTGGATTAATGGAGACCATAGATGGTCTGGTACTGGTATGAAAGGTAGTAATATAGATCTAGCAGGATTGGTATGCAATACTCTAGGTGATGCCACATGCATCAATCCTGCTAAGGGTCAAGAGGGTGGCGACACTTGGGAGAAACGGTTAGAGTTTCTTGACAAGGGGCAGTCAGAGGAAGGAGAATCGTTATAATTAGTATGGAGTTAGAGAATGGCAATGCGATTCAAAGAAGATGACATCCACTTGCTGATCAAAGCATGTGATGTCTACAAGGCACAAACTGGGTCTGAGTATATGTGGGAACAGTATGATGATCTCCAATGTAAACTCAAACTATATCTTGACCAATACTCGCCATCAAATTCATGAATACAATCGAAAGTGATTGGAGGATTAATGATATGTTCTTCTTAAGAAGAAGAACCTTAATGTCTTCCCTCGTTAGATGTGGTATTGTCCTTGATACTGAAGCATATGACTTCATGGATTACTTGATCAGTCAAGGATATACTGCATCTGAAGAACGACTAGATAGTGATGTAAAGCGACTCCATAAAGAGTACGTCGCTCATGTTCACTGAATGCAAAAAATTTAAATTATAGAAAGGTTATTATGAAAGTTGGAATGATTGGACTAGGACGAATGGGAGAAGGTATGTCTCGCCGTCTTAGATCAAAAGGTCATGAGGTACATGGGTATCGAAACAATTACCAAAAGGCTGAAGAACAGTATGAAAAAGGTTACTTCAATGGAGTCACAACCTCGATTGAAAATCTTGTTTATGTAGTTAAAACAAAAGAATTGTATGGTGAGAAGTCTGGAGAAACTATTCGATTCCCTCAACCAGGGATATTCATGATGGTAGTTCCAGCGGAATCAGTAGAGGATACTATCAATGAGTTACTACGACATTGTAGTGAAGGAGATATTATTATCGATCATGG
>Ga0233444_10001681_pt1 | contig 24477 bp, 11 predicted proteins | sample SI_124_October20_6_FD_182792 | JGI IMG/M metagenome (GOLD analysis project Ga0233444, IMG submission 182792) | Seawater microbial communities from Saanich Inlet, British Columbia, Canada - SI_124_October2016_10_MG | ecosystem: Environmental > Aquatic > Marine > Inlet | place: Canada: British... | reverse complement strand
AGAATCTAATACTAAATTACCAGCTGTTGTAGTAATCTTATTATTAGCACCTATACCTAAATCTAAATCTCCAGCATATACGCCACCGAATTGTGCATCATGCCATGGTGAAGAAGCATCTTCCCCGCCACTAAAGTCTTCATCTTTAGTAAATACAAATCTTTCTGTTTGATGGTCAAAACCAAAGAATCCTTCTTTAGTAGCAGTTCCATCACCATACTTAAATCTAATACCTCTATCGATACCATCTACTGTAGTACCACTGTTATCAGCAAGTACAAGAACTGGATCATCAAGAGAAATAACTGTTGAATTTACAGAAGTTGTAGTACCATTAACAGTAAGATCGCCGCCAACTGTTAGGTTACCAGAAGTATTTACTGTATCTGAAGTAGCATTACCAAGAGTAACGTTACCATCTACTGAGAAGTTACCACCTACTGAAGCTGCACCAGTTACTGTTAATGCATCTCCAATAGTAACATCATCGGGTAAGCTTAGTGTAACTGTAACATCGGTTCCAGATTTAGAAGAAACTGTAACAATCTCATTTGCAGTACCAACAATTCTTAGATCGTCAGTTAAAAGATCAACATCGCCTGTACCAGTATCGCCATCAACAGTAAGAGCTGTAGCAACGTTTGCGACACCTGCTGCTGTTAATTGGCCTTGAGCATTAACTGTAAAGGTTGGAATCTGAGTTGCAGAACCATATGAACCAGCTGTAACACTAGTGTTAGTAATAGAAACTGTTGAGGTATCTGCCCCATCACTATTTGTTACTGTAATACCAGTTCCACCGGTTACAGCACCACCCACTGTATCATAGATGAATTCTGCTAATGAATCTGATGTTCCGTCAATATATACGTTATGAAGAACAGTCTTACCTGTTCCATTAGGGTCAATAATAACATCGCCGTTAGTATTGGTTGATGTTAGAGTATTAGCATCTAATCTTAGATTATCTACATTTAATTGATTAATCTTATTATTTGAATCTGTAATAATCGCACTTGATGCAGTGAGAGTTCCGTGTACATGGTCTAATAATCCAGTAAAGTACTTACCGCCGATTAAGTCTACACTAGATGCAACTCCACCAGATTCTGCACCTGTTCCGATATATAGTCTATCACCATTATTTCCCTGAGTACCAGCCACATATGAGTAAGCAAGTTCACCTGTTTTAATATTACTAGGTGCACTGGTGGTGGCGCCCGTAGTTAATATCTTTATCCTTGTTAAATTAGCCACTAGTATGTGCCTCCTATTATATTCAGATTCTCATTTTCAATCTGAGTTGTAACTTTATATTCTCCAGCTGTTGCATCATATATCATCATGACGCCATCGCTTTGTCCAGAGGCATTAACGTCTGCCAAATCGCCAAGCCTTAATTCTCCAGCTTGAATTTTCATAGTAGTAGCAACTATTTCTTGTTGTAGATTAGCATTACCTTTCAATCTACCAGTGGTTCTTACTTTAGCTTTTATGCTCATTAGCTTACCCTTGTAACTCCTGGTCTAACTTCTATTTGCCCTTCAATAATTCTTGTAACTTCTGAAGTAACAGTTTTTGTTATTTCTACGTCATACACATATCTACCAGCTTTTAGTAGATTTGTAGTTACTGCGCTTAATTCTATTTTTACTACTCCTCCAACGGCGCTATATACAGACGCAACAAAGGGTGTAAATGTTGTAGAACTATAAGTTTTTCTTAACTGTCCTGCGACAGTATATCCAGCAAGATCTAATGGATCACCACTAGAATCTGTAACGTCTATCTCGGCACCGAAGGTAGTACCTTGGTCGACCGTTAAATTAGAATATATTGCCATTATTATTCCATTTCCTTTAGTTATTTATATCTTTTAAACTTTCAATCTCAGCTCTAAGTAATTTATTTTCTTCTTTCAATTCTTTAATTGCTTCAATAAAGAGAGCAGATAGTTGATTATAATCTACTGCTTTATGTGTCTGACCTTCTTCACCTAAAGTGTCTACATCTTTAACAGCTGAAGGTAACACTTCTTCTACATTCTGTGCAATTACACCAGCCGATGAACCTCTTTCTTTATCTTTCCAATCAAAAGTAACTCCGTCTAGTTGTGATACTAATTCTAATGCACCTTCAACCTTTTGGATATTTTCTTTTAATTTTCTATCTGAACTACCAAGAGATGCATATGCAACAATATCTCCAGCGGCATCAATTTGACCACCTCCAGTAAATCTAACTTTATGTGTTCCCGTTGTATTACTAGGACTACTATGACTATCAAAATAAATATATGCAGTTGCGCTGGTATCAATTGACATATTACCAGTGCCAATAACACCGATTTTCTTGATGACGCTTCTTTGGTCGCTATCTAAGTCCCATTGAATTTCATTAGTTGCGGTAGAACTTACATGACCGCCTCTAATATCAATACCAGGGCCAGAGAAAAATGATATACTATCATTGACAGAAGTTGCAGCCGATGGAACCCATGTTGTACTTTGACCATAAGGATTACCAGTACTAATTAGATTAGAGGTTGCTGTTCTATATGCATTAATAGTTAAATATGAATTTTGGTTAACATCAGCACTCGGATCAATAGCATCGAGTTTTACTTTATCAGCCTTACTCATTACTCCAGCATATAACGAAGATGCAGTCAACATAACTCCATTATTACCAGTACTTGAATTAATTTCTACCAGATCGCCAGCAGAGACTGTTTGTGTGACAGTTATATTAGTACCAACGTGAGGAGCGGTATTTGTAAACGTTAATTGATCGTCTGCAGTCTTTTCAACCTGCATTCCGGTCCCTTGCTCGAAGTGTAAAGTATCTTCTGAAGTAATAACTCCAGTCTCAGTACCATTACCTTCCATGAACGTCCAAGATGTATAATTATCAAAGTCAAGAGCAGATTCATCAACAGAGATTTCAAATGCGTAATCATTATTAGCATTATCTGTTAGTGTAATACCGTCTCCAGCTTCTATAACAATGTCGTGTGCAGAGCCATTTGACATTGTGTGAACCAATTTAATATCAGTTGTATTGTCAGTGATAGCTGTTACATCAGTTAAGTGAGTATCAGTGGTTTTAAACCCTGGGTCATTATTAAATTGACTTAACTTAATTTCACTAATAAGTTTTCTTCTGTCAGCACCGCTATCAAGCAAGATAAGTTCATCTTGTGTTCCCACAACATCTGCAGTCATATCAGTTAATTCAGATAAGTCAACTGCTAGTGTTTGTACGTGATCACCTGAAGCAGTATTTACACTTCCACTTAAACCAGTTCCTGCTGTAATATTAACTCTTGTAATATCACCAATATTTTGTGTCCAATTACCATAGTTTCCAAGGTCATTATTAAAATCACTTAGTGTAATTGTACTAATTTTCTTTTTCTTCTGTACACCACTATCAAGAATTGGTAAATAATCTGCTGTTCCAACAACTGCAGTGGCATCGCCCATATCGGTAAGTTCGTTTAGATCGACATCAACATGATCAGCTCGAACATCAATAAGAGCACCAGCACCAACGTGAATAGTTTGTACGTGATTACCAGATGTAGTATTTGTACTTCCTGTTAAACCGTTACCTGCTGTAATATTAACTTGTGTAATATCACCAGTATTTGATGTCCAACCTAGGTCATTATTAAAGTCACTTAGTGTGACTGTGCTAATTTTCTTCTTGCGCTGTGCTGTATTACCATCAAGTACTAGCATATAGTCTAGTGTTCCAACAACTGCAGTGGCATCACCCATATCGGTAAGCTCTGTTAGATCGACATTGATTGTAATATCTGTCTCAGTAGATTTATCTGCAGTAAAGTCTCCACCAGTAATTGTCAAGTCGATTAAAGCGCCAGGATTAATATCTAGTAAACCATTATTTGGAACAGCACCTGCAGGTAAAGTAAACTGTGAAGTATTAACAGCAATAAGGTGACCTGTAGCATTTGTACTTACACCGGTAACAGCAGAAAAACTTCCGGAATGAGCAAGAGTGGTTGAAGTAACTGTAGGATCAGTACGAGTAGTAAGTTTATGGGCAAATGTTAAATCATAAGGATCGGTATCTGAACCAGTAGATGTGTCAGTCCAATTAATTTGAATATAATCATCACCACTTCTAACTGCAGAGGTAGTACCTTCTTGGAATTTTATTTCTTTACTATCAGCGATTGTTCTTTGTGTACCATCACCATCGTGCATAGTAAACCCACTCATACTTTCTGATGGAAGCGGAATTACATATGCAGTACCGCCATCACCATAAGTGTGATACCATCTATCATTTGCTTCACTCCAGTAAATTTGTGCGTTCGTTGATGATCCTCTATTAACGATTAGGCCAGCATCTTCAGTAGGAGTAGAAGCAGCATTTGAGTTAAGCTCAATCTTATTATCATGAGTAGTAACTGTCTCAGTGTTCATTATCGTCTGAGTACCTTCAACTCTTAGATTACCTCTGATTCTAAGATCTAGATCGTTACCACTATCTCCAATATATACAACACCTTGAGCAGGATTTAATCCAGCAAGTCTTGCTCTTAGGTTGGCATCAGTTACATCAACATCAGTGTCATTGGCTGCAATAGTAATTTGATGATTGCTATCTCTTGTAACAGTAACATTAGTACCACCAACGATTTTCACATCATGGTTAGCAGCATCAGTCATTCTTAAGAATGGATTATTATTACTGCCACCGTTTTGTATTGCATCGAATGTAGCAGATCTTTGAGATTGAAGGTAGCCTGGATCTACAAAGTTAACTTTGATTGTATGCGGATCGGATACAGTACCAGTACCACCTCTCTCCGTTGTTGTATTAGTACCGTTAATAAATTTTACATATTCAGTAGAATCTACATGACCATAATTGGTACCATCGCCGTTATCTTGAAGTCTCCATTCGTTATACTTATCGTATCTGCTATCAAGATCTCTTGTTCCAACACTTCTAATGTGGCCATATGAATCAATATAGAAATCTTCAATTACGATACCGTTATCAGCACCACCTACGAATGTTCCACCTGAAGTAAATGTATTATGATTCCATTGGATTCTATTACCTGAAGCTGTCCATTGTGCAGTTGTATGAGCACCGTTCTTAAAGTCTACATCAGTATTATTGCCTACGTCTAATACATGAGTTCCATTAACTTCAACGTCCCAACCTAAAAATCCTAAATCTCCAAGCGTTAAGTTTCTTGTAGCTACTACACCATTAGCATCAACGACATGTCCTAATGTATCAGTTGTAACATTAATATCTAAATCGGAAATTACAGTTGCACCGGTAAGTGGTCCGGTATCGATACTGAAATCATCACCGTTATATGTTGGGTGAGTGTAAGTGTATTCGTTATTAATTGTAAGAACATCACCAACAACCGCTGTATTAATGTTTGTACCACCCAATATGCTAAGTGTATCTGCAGTATTATCAGCAACTGCTGTTCCACTATCTGAAGCAACGTTCTTAAATATTCTTAACGGTGCTACAGCAACAGAACCTTTATCAGTATTAGTTACAGAGAATGATAAATCGTAAGGATCGCCATCAGTACCATTTGATGTATCAGACCAGTTAATATTAATTGACGCGCCATCTCCAGCTGCTTCTACAAATTTCCATTCATTTGCCTGATTAATCGTAACTTCAGTACCATCCCCATCTTCAACTTGGAATGATCTAATATATCTGTTATCTAAATTGACAGTTCCAATTGATCTAGCTGTTACGTGGCCGTATGTATCGAATGTTAATGAAATATCTTGTAATACAGTACCGCCTGAATTATCTGAAGATAGATTAGCTACACTTGATGTATTAGCATGATTAAACTGTAAAGTAGAAGTTCCAGAAGCATGCGAACTTACTAGATCAATTGCATTACCGCCAATAAACTTAACAATGTCTCCATTTGCAACATCGTCAATTTTAGTTGCATTATTATATAATGCCCATGTAGGATCTGATGCTTCGTATCTTGTATCAAAATCACCAGTTGTTATTGCAGTAACGTGACCTTGATCATTAGTAATAATCGATTTAACATACTTACCGTCTTGCGTACTTGTTTGTCCATAAGTTCCAGCAGTACCAAAGTTATTATGATCAATACTAATCGTATCAGTGGTTGCATTAGATGTTAATGTGATTGCATCTAGACCTCTTAAGTTAAGAGTATCGGCGTTGCTATCAGCTACAACATTAGCATTTGTTGAATCTGGTGTATCTGCAAGAGTAATAGTTTTAAACATTCTTAATGCTGTAGCAGCAACAGAACCTCTATCAGTATTACTAATAGTAATAACATTATCACCACTACCTACTGTAGAAATACCAGTACCTTGTGTAAGATTTAACGCATCATTATTATTATCAGCTGTTGCAGTTGTACCTGATGAAGGAACTGCGCTAGAGAATATATTAAGAGCAGCTGCCGCAACAGAACCTCTATCAGTATTAACATACTCAGTAACGATTGTAGCACCTGTTTTAACAACAGTTTCGCTAAGGCCGACACCTGCGTTAAATGTTAAGTTATCAGATGGACCAAAATCAACACCTTCAATTTGAGGAGTCGCAAGTGTAGCAGTCGAAAGAATTAAAGATCCATCAGCTTCCCATCGATCATTTGCATAGTTGTATACAATACTGTGAGCACCAGTTACGTTACTAGCAACACCACTTGGACTAGTGATTGGACCAACTTCTAAACCAAAACCACCCGTTGATGGTTCTGAACTTAAATCATTACCAGCCAATACTAATGTATCTTCAACTTCTAATGTCTCAGTATTTAGAACTGTTTGTGTACCTTCAACTTGTAAGTTTCCACCAACATACAAATTCTTACCAATAGATGCACCACCCGCAACAATTAATGCTCCGTCTGTTGCACTGTTTTCTGCTGATTGGGTAGTATTTGTTATTGTAGTAATACCATCAATAGTTACTGTTGAATTAAGATCTGTATGACCATCGACTCTACCAGTTCCTTTAGCAACAAAGTTACCATTAGAAGCAGTAACATTAAACTTAGTTGCTCCTACTTCAAAGTTTCCATCAACATCTAATGTACCATCGATTTGTGTATTACCATTAGAAGCCGTAACATTAAACTTATTAACACCAACTCTAAAGTTTCCATCAACACCTAGTGTTGAATCTAATTCAGTAGCTCCAGTAACATTTAATGTTGAAGCTAAAGTTGTAGCTCCAGTAACACCTAATGTACCACCAACGCTTGTATTACCAGAAGCTGAAAGAGTAGATACCGAAGTATGTAGACTTACGCCAAGTGTTCCGTACACTGTAGTATTACCGTTAGAAGCAGTCACAGTAAACTTACTTTCATCTCCAGCGCCAACTCTAAAGTTACCATCAATTCCAGTAGCGCCATCAACTTCAAGAGTTCCATCAATTTGTGTATTACCAGAAGCTGCTGTTACATTAAACTTATCAGCACCAACTCTTAAGTTGCCATCAACACCTAGTGTTGAATCTAATTCAGTAGCTCCAGTAACATTTAATGTTGAAGATAAAGCTGTAGCTCCTGTTACTCCAAGCGTACCGCCGACAGAAGTATTTCCTGTTACTCCAAGTGTACCAGCTACAGAAGTATTTCCAGTAGAAGCAGCTACGGTAAAGTGGCTACCGCCTGATACTCCAACTCTAAAGTTACCATCAACTCCAGCAGTACCATCTACTTCTAAATTATTTTCTACTGTTAAGTTATTATTAAATGTAGCGTTTGTATTACTTGCTGTTAAGAATAACTGATTAGCTCCAGATTTAAGTTTTAATTGTCCACCACTATGCGAGAACCTACCAAATTCAACGGAATCCTTCTTTAATACAATATCACTTCCGGCAGCATCTAAAACAATATCGGCCGATGAATTTACTAGAAACGTATTTGATGTGATAGTAAAAGGATCAGTGCCTGCAGTAATTTCTCTTGTCGATGCATCGAAGATAGCTTCAATTTCATTAAGAGCTCCGACAATTGTACCAGCATCTAAAGTTAATGTATCAACATCTCCGATATCACCTTGAATTTCCGTGATACCAGTTACAGCTGTTGTTGCTATATAACCAGCAGCATCATTAATATCATTAACATCACCAAGTTCTGCTCTTAGTTCATTAATACCAGATTTAAAATTATTAGCTGAGAGACCAGTGAACGAAGCACCAGAAACATATAACTCAGTGTGTAATTCATTAATTGCATCTACAATAGAAGTCTTATCTGAAGTCAATAAACTTGATCTAGTTCTTTTAGTTCCGCCTTCGGCATTAAACAAATCTTGTTCTAATTCGTTGATTGCTCCAATCAAATGAGTAGCGGTTGTGTTGAGACCTGTTACATTTCCTGTCACATAAATATCATCGTAAGTATTTTTAAGAGCTGTAGTAATATCAGAACCTACCAAACTAAAATCAGTATCTCCGATTTCAGCATCTAGGACGTTTACCGCACCGGTTAGTGTTGTCGAATTAGCAGCATCTACAGGACCTAAAGATCCAAATACCATAGTACCAATTTCACCGTGTAAAGATTGCAATGCTCCAGTAAGAGTGTCAGGTGCACCAATATTATTAATTGATGTGCTACCAATAAAACCAGACATTGTGTTAATCGCGGTCGTATGATCTGTTACTGTATACGTAATATCATCAGGTAAATTATCTGTGATTACAGATGAACCAAGTTCAGCATGTAATTTTTGTAATGCACCTGTTACAGTATCTGTTGTTCCGATATTAGCAATAGAAGTATCACCAATAAAGCTAGACATTGTATTTGTTGCAGTAGTATGATCAGTTACATTATACGTAAAATCATTAGGTAAATTATCTGCAAGAGACGATGAACCGATCTCAGTATGTAATTGATTTAGCGCAGTTTTAATTGTATTATTAGTAGAAGAAATCGCGTTGATATTATCATTACCAATTTGATCTTCATGTTCTCTTACCGCTGCCGTTAGGTTCGAAGCTGATGTTCCCATATTAGAAGCTGTAACATCTCCAACTTCATCGTGTAATTGCTCAAGAGCACCAGTGATAGTATCCTCGCCAGATGCAATGTCAGTAATATCGATATTACCAATTTGATCTTCATGTTCTCTGATAGCAGTACTTACAGTTGAAGCAGCTGTACCCATTGCTCCAGCAGTAATTGTTCCAAGTTCAGCATCGTGTTCATTAATTGCTAAAACTAAATCATTAGCAGCAGTTGTTAAACTCTCAACCGTGCCAATGTCATCTTGTAATTCGTTAATTGCAGCAACAACATCTAATGAGAAAACTTTAATTTGATCAGATCCTGCAGCAGGTGTTGTTAATTCGATGTAAGATCCGTAAGTGTTATCTATTGCAGTAAGACTTCCGTGTGTAGTAATTGTATTACTAGAACCTAAAGCTCTTATAGATGAACCAGCACCAGATGTAATAAAGTTTCCGTTGTAAGTTTTTACTCTAATAACTCCACCAGAAACTGAGTGTAGAGTACCATACCAATCAGCATTTGCTTCAACGCCAGCTTGAGTTGATTCTGAGCTACCTTGATAAACAGTAACTCCTCTTGTAAAGTTTGTAAGTGTTGGAGATCCAGTATGAGTGATTGTTGCTTTGATATCAGCTACGTGGAAACCGTTTGCTGTCATAGTTTGACTTAGCTCTGTTCCGTTTTTGTACACTCTTACAATACCAACTGGATTTGCTTCAATTACAATTCTAGCTATTTTTGCATGAGCTATTGTATCAGGTGAAGCAGCACCAACTTTTAAATCAGTAGAAGTACTAAAGTTTCCAGAAGAATCTCTAACTAAAATTTTATCGGTTGAAGCCGAAACGATAGTCGCTGAATAACTAGCAGATCCAGAAGTACCTTGATAAATAATGGCTCCAGCAATATAACTACTTGCTAAAGAAGAAACACTTTCAAGGATAATATATCCTCCAGTATTATCCAAGGTATGTACAGGACTTGTTTCAAATCGAGCTGTTTTAGCTGGGGTTGAAGTATCAGAACCGGCAAATAATGTATCACCAGCTCCAGCACTATAGACGTAAGTCTTATCTGCCATTAACGAATTAAGCTGTTCGTTATCACCTAGATGCAGTGAAATCTCGTTAGACTTTTGCCTAAGAGTTTCTAGTGTATCTGATTTATAAATTCTAGTTTCTTTGTTAGCCATTATTTTCCACCAATTAGTTTCTGTAACATTTTCTTAATCTCAGCAACGTCATCTTTAAGGTTATCTATATCAAGACTTTGCTGTTCATCAAGTTTTCGTTTTTGTTCTGTTGCTTTAATCTGAGCTCGCCTCATGAGGTAAGCATCTGTATTAGTATTTATAATAGCTTGATTGGCCATATCCCTAATAAGGTCAGGATTATTTTCAACTTTTTTCTTCTTAGCCATTTATATTATTCTCCATTATGTCGCAGCTATCGCTCTAAAGTCTTTTATCGTTGGAGGTGTAGATGAGTTCTTAGATCTCAAAATTATTTTAAAGGCCATTGAACCAAAACTTCCAGTCGGATCAATACTATATTTAGCCTCGCTATAAACACCACCGTTATCAATCGGTAAATCATCAGCGGGTGAAGCTTCAATCCAGTTTAATGAATTAAAGTCAACATCTGAACCAGCTGCTAAGGTTTTATAATATAAATCTATATTACCACCAGCTGGAATATTAGCAGCAAAATAAACATCAATAACATCTGCTTCTTCAGCCAAATCAATTTTCTTAGTTATATATTTACAAAGCTCCGAACCACCGTAAGCATTTGTTTCAGCAGTAGTTCCATTATCACCGACTCTGTTTTGTACTAGAGTTGCGGATAATGTATCAGCGTCTAGTACAGGAGTTAAGTGAGTACTGTTACTCGTAAGTACACATTTAATTTTAAACGATTTACCAGCACCAGTAATCAAAGATTCATTTACTGAAGAAACTACAGTTTGTGGAACATTGAAAAATTGATTCATGTTCGGCAAAATTTCTATTGGCGTAGTTGGCATACTGTGAGCAACTTCGCTACCATTAATCGATTTTCCTGAACAAGGAGTTAAATAAAATCTTATATCAGTTCCTGGTACAATCATAGTCGCAGCAGTTAAATTGCATAAATCATAATGGTAATTTTCAGTAGCGGTTATCGTAGATCCACCACCTGAACCAGAAGCATTAGCGTTCGTGCTGCCAGCAGAAATTGTATAAGTGTCATGAGTAACATTACCAATAGTATGAGTGCCATTAATATCATTTGCATTAATGTTATTAAATGTGGCTGCTCCAGAAATAATAACTTTAGATGATCCGCCATGCAATCCGTGATTCTTATGTCTTACTGTGATACTAGTAGAACCACTAGTTGATTCTAAACAATCTGCTTTTAATTTTTTAACTGGTACAACGTCATTCACTAAATATAATTCTTTCTGAGATGAACCAAACTCAGCTCTGTTTAAAGTGAACTTAAGATCTTTACTTTGATCTGGAGTCCAAGTCGAAGCGTTTTGAGAAGTAAAGAATGAACCGCCGTGTGGTTGCTTATTAATTCTGTAATTAGTATTTGTTACATCAAAGCCACCCATTTCAGCGACCCAAGCTTCATACTCATCACATTGTGATTGTATCACAATTGAATATTCTTGGTCTTGCATAAGGTAAACAGGATAGTCAAAAGTAAATCGTGTTGCATTACTTGCTGTAGCCGATACACTAACGTCTGCAGAAAACTTATCAACTTCAGTTCCTGGAATAGTAATCTGTGTGGGTATGCCATTCTCATTAGCTACGATGCTTACAGATACAGGTATATCGGTATCATCTCCACTCTTAATTGTAAATTTAGATTTAAAGAATAGATCAATAGAAGTTACAAATAGACCGCCAGATTTTTCAATCAATATTGATTGAGCCAATGGATCTGCCCAAGTGGTAGTTTCATTTCTAAATGTTTCACTGATTACTCTAGAGTCACTTAATCTAGATGTTTCTAATCTAGGAACTTTAGTACTTACAATAGTTCTTTCAGTCGATTCAATTAGACCTTGTGCATGGAATAAAGTTTCCGCAGAAGTATCTTCAGCAACTCTATCGCCAGTAGAAGAATCTGACAATCTAAATTCTTTTACACCAGTTTTAAATTTAGTGCTATTATTTCTAGGTATAATAAATGTGCCAGTAACCTTACCTTGATTATCTGTAGTTAATACTCCAGAACTTCCCTCTGGATGTGATGTTGCGCCCGCGTAATTAAGAACAGTACTTGTATCAGACCATTCTTGATAAGCTTCTTCTCTACAAAATGCAGTAACGTTAACGTCATTAAAGAAAGCGTATACTTTAGTGTTAGGCTTCATTCTAGAAGCTTTAAAGTAAATTTTCCTTGATCTCATAAATGGAACAAAGTTAACTTCAACAATTCTACTTCCAGTTTCTCGTGTTACAGTGTCAAAGGCAACATCAGTTCTTAATCCTGTTCTTGCTTGATTAGAAGTTACTGTAGTAGTTGCTATTGATGTTGTACCAACACGTCCTCCACCCCCACCGCCGAATCTAAATCCACCGTCAGTAAAGTTCCACCAATTACCACGTCTGCTTCTTGTCTCGATCTCTGTTTCTACTTGCCTTCCAGTCCAGTTTGTTTGCCACTCGTTCCATACGGTGCCAAGTATTCCTTCTTCTTCAGCTCTAGCAACAAACTGTTCATATTGTCCATTGTCATCTATTACAACATCTGGTCTAACATCAGTTTCTTTCCATTCATCAGAAGCCGGAGATAGATGTACTCTACCGTCCCATGTAAACACATTATATGGGTTTACGTTAATAGCAACTGAAGCGTAAGGCTGTGTTGTATGCGCGACTTCAGTAAAGTTGAGTATCCAATTAGAACCTCTTTTCTGGGCTATAGCAGACCCGCTTTGTGCTGGATCAGTAATTAAATTTATATTTTTACTAGGACATTCTGGCCTTAGTAATCCATTTTGCTTATCGATTGATTCACTGCATTCTTTATGTGTAGAATCAATTACTGAGTGATCTTTAAATGAATCTACAATGATACCATTTTTAAATCTTGGAGTAGTACCATCAACCATATGAACATCTGCTGCTGATTGTTCTAGTAAAGATAAAGAAGTGTAATATTCTAGATTCTTGATTCTCTTATCTAGCTTACCAATATCTTTCATTGTGTATCTTTTATTATCTTGAATTACTGGAATAATATCATTTAAAGTAAATACATAAGGCTTAAGTTTTAATTGATATAATGTCAAAGCATCTTTCTTATCTGCTGGCGGTTGAGGGTATTCTGATGGAACACCTTTAATAACTTCGAATCCTCCATCTCTTTTAATTACGAGTTTATCGATCCTTGGAAGATAATAACTAATATCAGCAGTTAGTGCATGACCAACTTTTGGTGCACCTGATAAGCTTGATCCGGTAGAACTAAAACCTGTGCCTGCATTATTTTTTCTTGGTCTAAAGTCTATGCAATCTCTTAAGTCTAGATTTCCTGTAGCTCCAGCGAATGATTGAATATTTTTGTAATCAGCACTAGGATACGAATCAACGCAGAAATAATCTCCTGCACCATGAACGTAATACTTCAACGTTACTACCATATTGCCATTCACTACAGCTGCTGTACCACCATTCTTTACAATTTTAGCTACGTCATAAAAATTATCACGTTGACCGTCATCTAATGTAAAGTCGTTTGTAATATTAGTTCCTGCAGAATCTACAATAGAAACTATCTCAATAACATCAGCTAATCCTAAATTGTAAGATGCAGTATTGCCGTTAGTAACATTAATTGTTACTGTATCAGTTGTATTTGTTTTGGATTTTGGTGCTATTGTCTTTTTAATAGTAGCAATTATACTACATGCAATATTATTACCAATACCAATCCCATTAGTAAACTCTACTGACGTTGTACCATTTCCTGTTCCATCGACTTTGTATGCACTTAAATTTGTTTTTACATCTTGTCCAGCTGGTGCTATAATAACATCTGTATCATCTGTAAACAATCCAGTAGAAGTAGAAAATGTTAATGTTCCAGTACTACTAGTAGTTGCTGAAAAAATTCTTTTTATTTTATATGTAGTATCTCCAAACGGATCACCTAGAGGATTAGTTCCAGCTAATGATTTAATTGCTGACTGTGGCAATTTAAATACCGCAGTGTTAGTACCAACATTAAATCGTGTTCCTGCGTCAGAAAGAGTAGCAACAAAACTATTAGCTCCAGAAACGTTATCAACATCGCTAAATGTTTTTCCAGCTGTTGTAATAGCAATATCAAATAAATATAATCTTATATGGTCGGTTTTGAATTCCATACCACGAACTCTTGCAGTACCAATCGAAGCCCCAGAATCTTTAAGAGTAATGGTTGAAAAGCCTTCTAAATCAGGAACTCCTCTAAATCCGGTAGTACTACACTTAATATAGTTACCAAAGTTTATTTGAGTGTTAGCTTCATTCTGAAATCCTGCCGAATTATTGTCTCTTGGCTTATCAATGTTTACGTATGTTGTTCCAACTTTTTGGTTCCTATAACCTTGAACATATGCGGTGGAAGGTTCGATGCCTAATGCGATTTTACCATCATCACCTCCGTCACCTACCAGATACTTACCAAAGTTTGTGGTTGTATCTAAGTGTTCTAAAATCTCTAGCTCAAAAGGCTTAACAACGTAATCACCAGATTCGTCATGTGTTCTTTGTGCAAGTCTTAATGATAAACCAGTATCTTCGGTTTTATCAGTTTTATCTACGGCAACTTCTCCGTTATCAACGGTGATTAAAGAAATATAGTTATTAACGGTTCTTGATGCAATTGCAATTGGTTGCTTAATTAGTGTTGTAGTAATTTGATATCTATTAGCACCAGGAGCCGAAGTGTTTGGTACGCCTTGAGCGTTATCTACTAATGAACCATCATCTCCAGAAGAGATTACATTTTCATTGACCTGTAATCCAATAATATAAGAAGGATTATTACTATATTTGTCAAGTATAAGAGTTGATGCTGGAACATATGTAAAACAACCAGATATAAAATAAACACCTTCTGAAATAGATACAGTAGAACCTTTACCTACAGCCGGATCTGACACAGAAGTCGTTGTCCTAACTTGTCCTGCTTTAGAACTTGAAGCATTAGAAGCAAAATTATCTCCTGCAGCAAACACGCCAACAGTACCATTAGTACTATCGGATTTTATATATTTAATATATAATGTATCCGGATTTGCAGCGTCAACGGCCGATACTGCTTGTAGCACAGTAGCTTTAACTCCGTTAGTTCCAGTGATAACAGTGTTTTCAAATAAGTTTAAATCAGATGTTGATTCTAGCTTTATAAAATCGTATTCTACATTAAGAGATACTTCTCCATTTACAACTCTTGAACCATCTTTAAATGCATATTGTCCATGTCGATCTATTTGAGCCTGCAATGAAGTTTGTAATTGAGTAAGCTCTCTTGCTTGTACTGCGTAACCTGGACGAAATAAAATTCTATGATAATTTTTACTTTCATCAAAGTCATCGTAATACGGAGACTCGGAATATTTTTTAATTGAGGTTGTAGTCATAAGTTCTCTCTTTTATATTTACTAATATTTATATTAGAATTCTATAATAATTTTAATGTCTTCGATCTGTGAAGAGATCCTATCAATTGGATTTCTGTTTTCAAGAAAGACGATGTCTCCAGAATGCTTATTAATATCTGCTGCAGTGTGGAATGTATTAGCCGCAGATGTTGGAGTTCCAGTTGCACCTGAAGTAGCACCAGTGACCGTTCCAGCCGTATGCAAGAAGTTTCCATATCCAGTTTTATTATTTTGGTTATAGTAATAAACACCCGCACTAGTAATTTCGGTAATGAAAGCTTCTACTCTATTAGCACCAGTTCCTTGAGTGATAAGTTCGTCAACCTGGAATGTACCAGTTGTTGAAGCAAAGCTGATACCAGGAGTTGCTTTACGAGTTGGGCTTGTTGAAACCGCACCGTCTGATATGTTTGTTGGATTTTTAATTAGGGTGATTTGTCTAAAATCATTTCCTACTGTAAGGTCTTCTTCAGATCCACCGGTTCCATCCAACAAAGTGTTAACAGCGATAAAGAAAGCTCCTAGCTCTTTTACAGGATCTGTACCGTGTCCATTTTGTGGAGAAATAACTGCACGTGCAGTAGCATCTGAACCACCGCCTCCAGAAATTAAAATATGAGCTGTTGAATAATCTGTACCTTTATCTGTAAGAGTTATACTTGTTACAGCCGTACCAGTTCTCGCTGCAGTAGCAGCAGCTGCAGTTCCAGCACCAGTAATAATGACCGTTGGATTGGAAGTATAGCCAGAACCACCAGCTGTTACTTCTATTCTTTCAATACCCGCAGCTTTACTTGCATTAGTTGAAGCTTTTTGGTTTAAATACTGGGCATAGTCACCTTCAGATAAAGCAGCTTCAGCTGTAGCATCATCGGAATATAAAGAAAGATCAATAGTTTTTACAGGCATGTAAGCTGTTGTAAGGAATTTTTCTGCATCGGCGACGGCTACCGTATACATATATTTCCAAATGTAATTATCTGATTCACCTTGAGGGTCTGTTAATGTTTGTGCTGGTTCTTGAGTAGATGCGTTACCTGGAGCATATATACATTTGTAAACTTTAAACTCAGAAGTAATAACATAAAACTTTTTATCAAAGATATCTGCATCATCAGAATCCCAGGCGACATAACTATTACCGGTTGTCCAAGTGTGCCTTGGTACAACGTGCGATACATCAGAAGCATTCAATAGCTTCATCGCGAATAAGTTTTCCCGAGCTTCTACCAACGAATCAATGGTATCATACGGAGTAAATGGTGCTGCATCGGTCGTGTCAGATGTTGAGTTAGACCATACGTCGGTTTTACCAATACCAACAAATACACTTGTACCTGATGCCGCTATGTCTTCTTTGAAATTTTCTGCATTCAAAGTTCTGAATTTAGAAGTTACTATTGCCGTCATTTTTATTTCCTATTAATTGTTATGAATAAAAGAATTCACGTTATATTTATTTATATCACTTATAGAAGTACTTTGCAATTCTACATCGCCTAATACTTCTAAAGTTTCGTTAAAATCGTACAACATACCAGACTCTAATATATTTGTTTTCTGATTGTAGTAGTTGTTTTCTATTTTAGTTCTATATCCAGCTGGAATAACATTTACATTATAACCACCCATTGCTTTATCACTTGCTGGAGTTGATTGCGCAATTGTCCAATTTTGACCAGACGTAAGAACACCTATCTTTAAAGGAGAACCATTATATAAAGTTCTTCCTCTTACTGAAGGATTAGTCTGAACGGGATTTGTAACTTTATTAAACTCCGGATCAACGTCAGTATGATTAAGCTCTATTTGTTTCTTAAGCTGAACCTCTTTAACTCTATTCTCGTTTTTAGCTTTTGAACCAAGATATATAAATGGCTCAAAGATATAACCAAATCCAGGATTTGTAATAACAGTTGATGCAACTTCACTAGGAACTAATTGAGCAACAGCTGTTGCGTTACCAGCAATAGATATTGTTGGAACTTCTGTATAACCACTTCCAGGATTTATTATTGTAATAAAAGATACTAGGCCATTTTCTATACGAGCTCTCGCAGTAGCTCCACTTCCGCCACCGCCAGTTATTGAAACATTAGGTTCACTATTATAACCAGAACCACCTGATTTCATTTCTATTCTGTCCACCCCGGTAGGCTGCAATATATATTTAGCAGTTGCTGTAACGTTTGTAGAGGCTAAGTTTCCATCTGAATCTAAAGATGTAGGATCTGTAAACGTTATTGTTGGTGGAGTTGAATATGTTCTAGTTGTATTAGGTGTGACCACTAAATTTGCAAGCTTAGATATATTTGGATTAGCTGCGGTGTTTGCAAACGCAGATGAGTAACCTCCGCCAGCATTAGTTATTGACGCTGATATTACTTTACCTTGACTGTCTAATGTGGTTGTAATAGAAGCTTGTGTAATTGATTGGCCTGTAATATTAACACCATTCACGACAACAGTAGGAGCTGTAGAATATCCAAAACCACCTTCAACTATTTCAACTGATGTAATCTTACCGTAAGTTCCACTAGAAGAATTTTGATCAACCGTAAGTGCCAATCTTGCAGATGAATGAATCTTAGCAGCCGTAAATGGTAAGAAGCTTGAAGCAAAAAGTTTTACTAGTAAAGGAATATCCTCAATACCGATAACACCTGGTTGTAAATCTGGCATTGAAGATAATGTAAACCTATTAGTTCTTCCATATCCAGTAAAGCTTTCGCCGGTTGGTAAATTGTGATTAGGTCCGCCAATATGGTAGAGGTCACGAGCTATTTTCTGATCGTCACCAAGCTCATCACGTGAACCAAATAATTGTATTAGAATTTCGCCGAAGTATTTAAACCCGGCTGGATGTACTAGACGCTCATAGAAAAAATTCCATGAACTTAAATTTTGACCAGTACGAATAAGATACGAAAACTTTTGATATCTTAAACTATCTTGAATTTTAATTGTGTCAGATAAGAAACCTTTTTTGTCAAGATATTGTCCTTTAGGATGGAATGTAATATTTGAGTTATTAGCCAGTTTAATATATCTGGTTAACTCATGTTCATTCAATAAACCAGTTGATGTTAAATTAATAGCGGAACCACCTTCTGTTGAAGATAGTTGTATAAATGGAGGCGAATTTGATATTACAAAGTAATCGTTACCACTCACCAATCCACCAATAGCAGTACCATTTTCAGGAACTGTATAAGTTAATTTCGTGTTTATAGGAAATTTAACAATGTCAGCGGCCGATAGTCTAATTGTATCAGCAGATATGTTAACCACACTAGCATTTCTTGCATCAAAGATTATTTTCTTCGGTCTGGAAACAGTAATAGAACTACCTAAAACTGAAGTGACTCGTATTTCATCAGTCTTACTATATACATCATTAACTGATAATCTTGATGATAATCTAATCTCTCGGTTCTCTTCGGTTAATAATAATAATGAACTGTTATTTACGGCACTAGATAAAACAGAATTAACATCTATTGGCTGATCCCAATTACCTGAAGAAGGAATTAAAGTTTCATCCCATGGATACTCGACTTCAACTTCATCGTCAAATAGTAATCTAAAAAATACTTGGATTGAATCTGAAGATCCACGAATTTTATAATAGTCTACAATAGCTTTATATAGGTTTCTTTTATTTACTTGAATTGATCGCGGAACAACAGCTGCAATTTCTTTTTGAATTAGTTCTAAGTATACTGCAGCTGTGCTATCAATATCCATTGACTCTTCAATTGTATTAAGAGCGTAGGATGCACCAGGGCCGGCCCAATATTTTACTGGGGTAATAAGAGTTGCTGTTTTAGTATTTTCGTTATTTTGAAAACCTGTTACAGTAAATGTCTTACCGATATCTGAAGTAGAATCGGCAAGAGATCCTGGAAGGTTATTACCATTAGTAATAGAAACATTTAATTCACCTAGATTAAGAGCAGTAATATTACCGCTACTATCTCTTACAGTTAATGTAGAGTTTGCTCCGTCATCATCTGTAAAGAAATGATCATTCTCATTTCGTGGATCGTTTACTCTGAAGACTGCTCTATTATCTAATATGACATCTTCGTATGTTTCTGTTTCTTGATATATAAACTCTTGTAAGTTCATATATTTGTAATAAGCATCTAATAATACTTGTACACCACCAGAATTTTCTAAAATCTCTGAAGGTATTAGCTCTTGAGTTCTTAAAGTTTCTTTCGTCTTTGTATTCGACGAAGCAATAGATTCTATATATCCAGGAGAGGATATGTTAGAACTAAAAAGAGTATTATTAGATTTATGAGTTCCAGCCATCTTATCTTAGCCTTGAGGTCGTTGTATAATTAATTGTTCCTGATGAACCTGATACTGATATTGTATCTATGCTCGGAGTAATAATAACTCTTAATGGATCAATTGCAATTAACTGATCTCTTTTAGGAGCTAGGTCCAAAGAATTAGGTACAACTGTGATTCTAATAGTTGTATCCGAATCACTATCAGGAGTAAATTTATTTAATGTGATTGTTCCTTTTAACGGATTAACAATTCCGCAATCATTAAGCACTGTAATATTTTGAGAATTTACTGTCTTATATGCAATCACTTGTCTATTAGTAGAACCGTCAATTGGTATATCACCAAAATATAATTCTTCATTATTGTACTTAAACTTAGTTGAACTGATAACGTGCTTCTCAGCAGAACCAGTATCGTAAAATGGAGAAGTAAAATTTAAAGAAAAGTTATTATCTAATTGACTGCCGTTTAAGTTTGGTGTAATAGTCATAAACATATATGGTCTTACACTACTGTTTTGAATAGAGGGATCTGCATTATCAATTGCTTTTAATAATTGCGAATGTCTAAACACACCGTCAAATTTATTTAGTTCGTTAAAGTTATAATCTGAAATTGTATCTCTTACAACAGCTTGCAACTCTACTGAACTTCTGTCTGTTAGGTTGGGATTATATTTAAAGAAGCAATCGATTTCCAAATACGTATAATTAGGATCTACAATCACTGGAGTAATCGATACAACACTCTTACCTTTTAGAATAGTATTCATGATTTCATTCTTTTCAGCCGCAGTTAATATTTCATTTACGATTGGCTTAATAGAAATATATACAGCACCATAATCTGGTGGATCGTTATCTTCACCACCCCAGGTAGAAATGGAATTAATGTTTGTAAATTCTTTCTTAATGATGGCTCTATAATCATCTGATGTTACTGCTCTATTCTGAGAAGTAAAAGTAAGTGGAGCATTAAAACGAATCGATTCGTTTGTTTCTTTTTCAACACCGCCTGAAGCTTTTGATAAAGTTGAAATACTAATATTACTATAACCGCCAATATTATCTACCTTCGTAAATGCATTAGCACCATTCGAATCGCCTGCATTTGTAAAGATATAATCTAGAGTTACGATGTTATTATTAATTGGTTTCTTACCAGTTACTCCATCACCAAAGTATATCTCATAAAACTCATTTGAATTTTCTTGTATATAATATACACGACTAGAAGAATCAACATTCAATAGAGATTCAAATTGTGTATAGTTATCGTATGAAGTACTTAATTCATTTGCCTGAATAAGAACTCTAAGTGTAGATGTATCAGCATCGTCGTCTGACAGCTGGAACTTTTGATTTTCAATATCGTTATCTACTCTATATAAGAGTTTCTTTCTTGTACCTTCGACAATAGTAACATTATCAAACACAAATGTTGAACTAGGTGATAGTAAAGCAGTTTGTTCGTTTAGTACCACATATCTGTAATTTCTTCCATCAACATTAGTGGTCAGTTTAGCACCTCGAGGAAGAGTTAATGTAGATGGTATATTAGACGAGTTTTCTCCTGAGACATCAACTGTAATATTGACAATGGCTCTCGGTGCTAAAACTGAACGGGGTATGTAACCTAATAACTTTGCACGTGATACAATGTTACCACGTATTTGTGCCGAATCAAGGAATGCTTCATTCAAAGCAAAGTGAGCAGCCATCGCATTATAATGCGTATTGTATGCTAACACATCAAGCAGCGAAGATAAACCTGAACCTTCGAAGTCATGACTACTAAACTCTGTCTGAGTCTTTAGATAGTTTTTTAAATTACTTTTGATTTGATCAAAATCAAGTTCGGTTACATTTAAATTCGTTGCCATATTATTTTACCTTAAACGCCTTAATACGATTTCTACATCTTCTTGAGTATCGTATTCTTTTATTCTAAATTTTACAAGTATTCTATAAGAGTTTGTATCTGGTTCATCTACAATATTTACAAACACCACATCAACTCTTTGTTCTCCTGCCTTTATACACCTTACAATATTCTTACGTAATGTTTGTTTTGTGATCTCATCTGATGGTTCAAAGAGTAATGCTCTTAGATTTGCACCAACTCCCAGGTTAAATGGCTTCTCATAAAAGTTAGTAAGAAGCAAATTACGTACTGCATATTTAATTGCTACATCATCCTTCAAAGGAATAATATCCTGTCGAATTGGATGAAGCGCAAGATTTAAATCTAGGTCAGTCCACTGTCGGCTACGAGCAGACCGTGACGCCTTTCTGACATCCCCTATAACTGATTTATCTGATAATATTTGTGTAGACATACTAGTATTTATACTCCTTTATTCGATGATTAGCAATTTCTTGTCGGATAGTGGTGAAGAAGTTAAAGACAATTCTGTGGAATTCCATGTATAATCTTGTGATTCAGTCAATTCAATATTGTCTAATATAACAGTAGGACTTCCTGTAATTGGAAGACTTCTTGCTGGGCTATACTCTGTTACATTTTCTTCTGTTGTAAACTCATATACGCCACTCATGTCTGTGGCCACTGCTGCTAGGGAAGGTAATGTTGCTCCACTGCCAACCAAAGAAGTTAATGTTATATCAGTCGCTATTGTAACACTTGACGGTAATCCAATTAGTTTTAAGAAATCACAGAACGTAAATGTAATCCATTCAATCAATGCACCAAGACCAATTGCCTTAAAGAACTTCTGTACTTTCTGCATCCACTCTTGTATAAGAAACTTAGGCCATTCTTCACCGAAGTTTTTCATACGTCTTTTAAACCTATCCATTTTTCTTTCTAGGCTTTCTACAAAATCAGTTGGTTCACCACCTAATAAATCTAATATACTAAACCCAACGATCTGTAATCCTTCTAATAAATCAATTGCTTGTTTTCTTAATTCGTGTTTTAAATCTGCCGGTGCTGATTTGATCTGGGCTTCTATTGATTGTATAGTACCTTCTATTAATCCTTGTACATTCAGCTCAGTTAAACTTGGAAGAGCCGGTAAACCTAATGCTTCCCATATTGTACTAAACTTACTAATCAGACTTCCAAACAACCCATGCAATACTCCTAATGCACCTTTATTTAGCTGAGTCATAACATATTCCCAGACTGCTTCTACTTTCATATCTGGAGATTCTAATCCATATGTACCATCAAATGATTTATAAATGTCTGGTAACATTGGATAGAAGGTATCTATATTCACGGCGAACTGCGCCTTTATCGTACTCTTATATGTTGGATCAGAGAACAGCTTTACAATATCCACACTGATACCAAATGGTGGAACCGGAATCGCAAAGGATACTGGTATCACAGCCGATATAATCTCTAAGAACTTTGCCTGTATAAAGAGATGATACTCTTCTATCATGGCATTGATTCTCTTCTCCCATTCTACTTCAGGTATATCGAGCGTACCAAATACTGGATAAGAGATAGATACTGGAAAGTTACCGAGACCAGATCGTATACCATCTAATAGGTCACGAAGCTTCTGGGCTTCATCGGCCAAACCTTGCATCTCTAACTGTGCGATCAGATTCGTGATCTGATTAAATATATTGACCAGGTCACCAGGCTTTGGTAAGAGGCTAGCCTCACATGGTATCGCGATCGTTTTCATTATGCATTCAGTCTTATATTGGTTGCGACGACATCTATTGTACCGTCCGCATTCATTGTCAACCTTGATCCGGTCTTATGCTTTATATTGATACGTTCTGAGCCAGAGGTATTGTCGACCTCTATGATATGGCCGGCTTCGGTTTTATGAACCTTATTGGTAGGAGGGTTGAGTTGCGCTTCTACCGGGATGTCAATCGTCCCATCAGTCGTGGATGCGATCGACCCCAGTATAATGGCATCCTGCGCACTTGGACCATCACGGAAAAAACCCACAACCCAGGAGCCAACCATCAGCTCATGGTTCGAGCCGAACCCTTTAAAGGAAGAGGAGGTATTTGGCATCATCACAGTCGACCAGTTCAGATGTGATTTATCAATGTCCTCATCATAGAAACCATATGGCATCACCTTCACTCTATTGGAGAAGAGAGGATCATTGATATCAACAACGGATCCTATGAACCAGGTAAACTGACACCCTATAAATTGATCTAAGTTTTTCATCGCGGCCTCCAGACCATATTTTTTCCCGGGGGAATTTTTTTAATGGATACGTTTCGAAACAAATCCGAGTTATCCAATCTTGTCTATTGTATCTAATGACTCTATATAGGAGTCTTTCTTTAATAGTACCTGCATGATATATTCATCTTCAAATCTGTGATCAATAGATGTAACAAGATACTTCCCTGATAGGTACTTATCTTTACCACGCTTATTATCTGCATTCTCTACACTCTTCATAATATTACAAGTGATTACCATACCAACAGAGAGTTTAAAGTCACCATAGATATTAATCG
>Ga0233444_10001672_pt1 | contig 24571 bp, 22 predicted proteins | sample SI_124_October20_6_FD_182792 | JGI IMG/M metagenome (GOLD analysis project Ga0233444, IMG submission 182792) | Seawater microbial communities from Saanich Inlet, British Columbia, Canada - SI_124_October2016_10_MG | ecosystem: Environmental > Aquatic > Marine > Inlet | place: Canada: British... | reverse complement strand
ATATTCTTATCTCCAAAAACATACCATAATAACCCAAGAAAAGACATGGCTTTTAGCTATGCCTATGAAAGCTATTTGTAACAGTTACAGGAGAGTGCATGAAGGATATTGAACCAAGATTCTTTGATACAGAAAATAAGATACTTGCCCATTTAGAGTGGGAAGCTATTAAGGTTATTCACTTTGATGGAAAGCATAAGAACATAGAAGAGTTTTTTCCTAGATTTGAGCAGAAGTGGTTTTATTGGATTGACCCGTTCACTGATAAAGCTAATGACGAACACCATAAAATCAAAAGCAAGATATGGCAGAGAGAATACCAGTCACTGGATGACTTCTATGAGGCGCTGAAGCCACTGCTAAAGCCTAAGAAGAAAGGTAAGGCACTCAAAGATGCGAAGCATCGCACAGCCCAAGCAAGCTATCAGCGTGAGCAATTAGGTGATGGCTTCATTGAAGGTAAGCCAGAACTGTTCAAAGACGCACGTGATGTTGCAAAGTACATAGCTGATATGGGTAAGGATGAAGCTATCTTCACTGACCAGCTAGCCCAGCTTTTATTTCGTCACAAAGCGTTAGAACTATCAGATACACAAATTCAAACACTCTGGAACTTCTTAGACAATCAGGTTGAAAAGCACTTGAAGTTAGACAGGGTTGAGGCTGCCATACTGGATGAGGATAATAAGAATCTCTATTTCATGTGGGGCAAGATTAAGCGTGAGTATCCCAAGGGTGATACCTTCACATGGACCACAAAAGAAGCAGCTGCCAAATGCGGATGTTCTAGGACAAACATAGCACCCATAATGAAAAAGCTAGAGAAGTTGGGGGCTATTACACTCATACAGCCTGGTAAAGCAGGAGCAAACTCTCCTCGTGCTGCTCTTTATAGGAGAGATGCATAATTTTTTGCTCAATTATAATTTATAAATTTCTATAATTACCTATTAAATTATATAAATTAACCAAAATATGGTTTAAATAAATAAAACATATATAATACAATATATTATATAATTTAAATACGTGACTTTGTACTAATTTTGGAGATGGTGGCTCTTAAAGACTTTAACAACATTCTTGGTCTAATCTCCATGTATTGACTATGGAACCGGAACCAAACAAACTACATAATTACGAGAAGCTTGGTCGCGAAACTTTAGGTTCATATGTCTGTCTTTGATCCCCATCTAATTCACCCCGTATCTCCGCATCATTTTAGCTATGGCGGCCTTGATAGAAACGACTCGGCTAGGAGTGACCTCAACTTTATCAGACAGTTATTTAAGGCACCAGGAACTCGCTTTATCATCGTATGGAGAACCCAAAATTTTTTCAAATGTAGCGAACTAGGTTTAACAGCAATGCAATGCCTCTCCTATGATGAGTCAGAACTGTTTTTAGAGGAGGCTCTCTCAATTTATCTAGGCAAAGACCGAAATGATAACGATTATATTTGTCTTGATATTTCTAAATATAGTGAAGACGCCTTAGGGTATTTGTCTAAAATAGGTCAATTTGGAGATTTACGCAAAGCTGACCCATCAATTTTAGGTGATGAAGGTTCTATCCTAGCCTACGCAAAGGCAATGTGTTTTTGGCACTCAAAGTCTCTTTTTTGCAATAACTGTGGAAGTTTAACTGAGTCCAGCCAAGGGGGGCATACCCGGACTTGTTGTAACCTTGATTGCGGTGCAACTCATTTTCCAAGAACAGACGCAGCCGTTATCATGGCTGTTACGTTTGAAAACAAAATCTTGCTTGGCCGTCAGTCGGTGTGGCCAGAAGGAATGTTGTCTGTACTTGCTGGCTTTGTTGAACCAGGTGAAACATTAGAACATGCTGTAGCGCGAGAAGTTTATGAAGAAGCTGGGATCTTTGTAAAAAATGTACAATACCAACATTCTCAGCCCTGGCCATTTCCAGCCTCACTGATGGTTGGCTTTCGGGCTGAAGCTGCTTCTACTAGATTGAAAGTCAACACTCAAGAAATAGAAGCAGCGCATTGGTTTAGCCGTGAACAAATAAATCAATTTGATGGTTTAACTAATTTCCTACCACGGAAATTATCTATTTCTAGAAGATTAATTGAAGAGTGGCTTGTGGAGAAATAAGCCTGATTTTCCTAATTATTTCATCAGTTCAGAAACTTCAAAAAGATTTTCAAAGTGGTGAGAATAGAAGCTTTTATTGACAATAATAAAGTCATGCATCAGCCTCAGTCTTTCGGTGTTAGACGCCATATGAAGCGCATCTATTGATCAAGAAATAGTAACGTTATTTTTAAATTCTAGAGAGGTTAACAAATGCCTAAAATTCATCTTCAATTTACATTATTTTCAGCTTTTTATTCGCCATTAATTTCTACTATGACAGGTAACTTTTTAGCTGATGAAGGTTTTGATTATGACTGGAGCGTTGCTAAACCTGGTGTATCAGCCTTAGAGGCACTGATGGATGGTAAAGCGCAAGTTGTACAGTCCACCATTAGTCAGGGCTTTTCATCCATAGAAAATGGTAATCCGCCACAGGCACGCCATTTCGGGCTAATAAATAATATGGATGGATTTTTTATTACCGGCCGAGACAATGATCAAAATTTTAAGTGGTCTTCTTTGGAAGGCGCTGATGTACTTGTACATCATGGTGGCCAACCGATGACTATGTTCAAATACGCTTGCCACAAAGCTGGAGTTAATATCTCTAAAATTAATATTATTGACGGTGGAAATGCAAAAGAAATGGAAGCGGCTTTTCGGAATGGGAAGGGTCAGTATATTCACCAGCAAGGACCTGCTCCCCAACAACTAGAGGCTGATGGGGTTGGCTATGTATTAGCAGCACTTGGACCTATGGTGGGAGCATGTGCTTTTTCTAGTTTGGCCGCTATGCCTACCTGGTTAGAAAGTGATGACGGTCAAGCGTTTTGCAGAGCCTATGCTCGTACCCGTAAATATATGGAATCAACCCCCGCGGCGAAAATCGCATTAGCAGAAAAACCTTTGTTTCCAAAAATTGATGAAGCAGTATTGGCTCAATGCATATATGCTTATCAGCAAATGGGGTGTTGGCCCGTTGAAATGGCGATTACTGATTCAGGATATAACGCCATGCTAGATATATTTGAATTTGACGGGAAAATTAGTCAACGTCATCCATATGAATCTATTTGCATGCGCGCATAGGAAGTGTTCATCGTTATTAGCACCTAACCTCTGTCGCTAATAATACAACGCCTAACTACCCAACACCCCACATATGCCTATTTTCATATGATATGTAATCACGTTAAACACACCCCCTAATGACTCTATAAGACTCATACAGAGCCTTCAGCCACACAGCAGTACCTGTGACTCAAGATTAACCCAACACCTGCCAGTGACTCTCTATCCCCCATTAAAATGGTTACCAGATATAAACACCCATCTGTGTAACACCCCATGAATATAATACGTACACACCCCCTATGCTCCATGCATGGGGTGGGTCACATGATGTGTAATCACTGTCAGTGTGCAGTTAAGTGATGTAGCTTAGTGATATTATAGAGGTAGGTATAAAGACACTTACCCTACCTCACTTCCCCTATACTCAGTAGGAACTCTATAGGCACATCATGTGACACACATTTGGGTAGACCACTGGGTAGACCAAAGTGATGCACTTGACGTGTAGCATTGCAGGTGAGATTCTAAGGATAGCTTCAAGTACGGTGTAGGGTTGGTGCTTACACAGAGAACTATCACTCTCTGCCAGCACCATTATTTCACCTACATGACTGATATGTAAGCATTAATCGTGCTTACAGATCTTGTGGTACAGAGAATCTGTATCCGATCAATTCTCATCTAGCTTATGTTCGCTTGTGGCATAATGAGTTTGTCATTTGCGCTTGGCGGAGGCTTGGTGGAAGCTTGGCAGAAATACGGGTTTCTTAGCGATAAAGAACAACCCAAGAGACCATATCCAAAACTTTGGGGATGTTACTGTCAAAATGTTTTGTCAGTTTTGCCCCACCTTATTTTTGTCCAAAGTGATTCATGGGCAAGATATACAAAAAATCCTATAATTGCCCCCAAAAAAGCAATACTGCCACCCACATTGAACGAACCAGAAATTAAATACCCGATAACTGTCATTGTTATCAGTCCGGAAAATTGCCACGTCATGGCCTTCACAAGCAGTCTGCTTTTACTATCCATATTTTTCCTACTCCGTTAGCATATTTAGCTTTCAGATATACTGAAGAAAAATAGATGTGGACATTATGTGAATAAGCTATCAAAAATCTATTTTGGTGATAAAAATCTAGTTAATGGAAAAAAATGGACAAACGTAATCGGGCCCACTTGTTTAGACAACGCTTAAAAGACGCCATGTCGAGCAAAGATGTCACAAAAAGCAAGCTTTCAAGAGACACAAATGTCGACCGTTCTACCATCGGCCAGCTTCTAAATGACGAACAGCCACGCCTGCCTAATTCACAATTAACTGCTGATATTGCGTCAGCGTTGGGTGTGAGTACAGACTGGCTACTTGGCTTGACCCACCGACCTGAAAGGCCTGGTGATATTATGGCTGCATCATTCTCTCTGAGCGCAGCTGAGAGGACATCAGCAGATGAGCAGCTTCTTGCCTGGCATAATGAAGCTGCTGGTTACAAAGTACGGCATGTGCCTTCAACCTTGCCTGATATCTTCAAGATAAAAGCTATGTTGGATTGGGAGTATGCCTCTCAACAAAAAGAGCGCTTAACCGAAGCCTATAAAGCAATGCAGGAGCAACTAAACTGGTTATCGTCTGGTGTATCAGACTATGAGATTGCAATACCTATACATGAGTTGGAAGCATGTGCGAGTGGAACGTCATATTACAAGGGTTTGGATAAAAGCATCCGTGATGAGCAATTGATGTTTATTGCGAACCAGTGTGAGCAAATGTTTCCCCGGCTGCGACTGTTTTTATTTAATGCCCATACGTTATTTAGCGCGCCGGTTACAATTTTTGGACCGAGCTTAGCTGTGATTTATGTTGGGCAATGCTATTTATCATTTCGTGAAGCAGAGCGCGTGAAATCACTTTCAGGTCATTTTGACTGGCTGGTGCGTGAAGCAACAATAGATGCACGTGACGTCCCATCTTATATCCATAAGCTTATTGAGCACCCCCCCCAGTAGCCTTGCTACAGGCATCCTTAAATCACCATTTAAAGTCTCTGAGGTTAAAGTCTCTGAGGCAAAATCAAGGTTAGGCACATTACCCCACGTTAATTTTGCCTCACAGTCACTAAAACACTGTTTCACAATTCTTTCGCATAATCATAACGCAACGTTAATGTTTCTGCGTTTATATCGTCTGTGGGTTCTTTTTGTTGCGGTTAGCAGAACAACAAATTGAGGCTTCACATTTGAAACACTGAAGGATTGAAACATGAAACATTTTGCAGAGCTCTCATTTGATGACTGGGACGACAAGACCAACACGCGCGCAGAGGCTGAAACAGACTTCTCATTGATGTTAAGCAGACGCTCATTGCTTGGCGGCGGGGTGGCCCTTGGCGCAACAGCCTTTTTGTGTGGCACAGGTGCCTTAATACCATCCAAAGCACATGCTACCCTTATGAGTAATGGTACCAAATTCAAAGCTGTAGCTGCCAATAGTCTTGATACAATCACTGTACCGGATGGGTTCGCATGGCAGGTCGTTGCCCAATGGGGAGACCCTCTATTCAGAAACGTTCCTGACTTTAATCATGCTACCCGTGGCACCTCGGCCAGCCAAGCAAAGGCCTATGGTGACAATAATGACGGCATGGATTTATTCGAGATAGACAGCGCCAAAGTGATGGTTGTCAATAATGAATATACCAACAGAAGCGTTATGTTCGGCAACAATAAATCAGGGCTTCCCGAGACAGTTGAAGATGTCAATAAGGGTAAGATGGCGCATGGCGTCACTATCATGGAAATTGCCGAAACGAACGGGGCATGGGGTATCAAAAAGGATAGCCGCTTTAATAAGCGCATTACACCTGACACCCCTATCTCTGTGGTTGGTCCTGCCCGCGGCTCAGCGCTCATGAAGACAGCGGATGACCCGACCGGTACAGTCGTACTTGGCACCTTCAACAACTGTGGTAATGGCCGCACAGCATGGGGAACATATCTCGCCTGTGAAGAAAATTTTAACGGTTATTTTTCTAACCTTTCTGATAGGGATGCGCCGCGGACAGCTGAGGAAAAAAGATACGGCATCAATAACGAAGATCGGGGCTATGGATGGGCAAAAGCTGACAAACGCTTTAACCTCAGCACAGCACCACAAGAGCCGAACCGGCATGGATGGGTTACAGAGATTAATCCAGCAACGGGCGAAGCAAAAAAGCTGACAGCTTTTGGCCGCTTAAAACATGAAAATGCTGAAGCCGTGATTGCGCGTGATGGTCATGTTGTTGTCTATCTGGGGGATGATGAGCGGGGAGATTATCTCTATAAATTTGTCTCTGACGGCATTTTTTCTGATGGGGGCGATAATAGCAGATTGCTGCATGAGGGGGCGTTATTTGTCGCAAAATTTAATGATGATGGTACCGGCTCATGGATAAATTTGAGTGCGGCTGGCATGGCGCCGGATGAGACAGTTATATTTGCGCGCCTTGCCGCAGATAAGCTCGGCGCTACCACAATGGACCGGCCAGAATGGGTTGCTGCTAATCCTTTCAAAGCCGAAGCCTATGTATGCCTTACCAACAATAAAAATCGCGGCAAAGAGGGCAAGAAGCAACCTGTTAATGCTGTTAATCCGCGCGTCAACAACCAGTATGGACAAATTGTGCGCTGGGAGCCAGCTGGGGGCAATCACAGCAACCCTGACTTCATATGGGACGTCTTTGTTGTTGCTGGAAATCCTGATGTTCACAGTGATGCTAATGCTGGCAGTGACAACATTAATAGCGACAATATGTTTAACTCACCAGATGGTCTGAAATTTGACAAATTCGGCAACCTTTGGATTTTAACGGATGGCAAATACTCTAATAAGGGTGATTTTGCCGGCATGGGTAATAACCAGATGCTTCTCGGCAATACGGTAACAGGAGAAATCAGCCGTTTCCTTGTTGGGCCAAAAGAATGTGAAGTGACAGGCATTACATGGAGTGAAGATTGTAAAACCATGTTTGTGGGTATTCAGCACCCTGGCGAAAACGGTAATAGTCATTTTCCGGGTGGCCCTGGAACAGTACCGCGTAGCTCCATCATAGCTGTTACACGCGAAGATGGCGGTATCATCGGTTAATAACGCAAATGGTGAGAGGAGGATTTCATGAGACCCTCCCCTCACCTTGCCGCCAGCCTGTGCTAATTTGTTAGGGACAAAATATTATAGGCTTATTTTATCACAGAAGCAGAAAACCGACCGAAATTTGACACTGCGACTAATCACCTGTTTAGTATTTCAAAGTCGTCACTTGGACGCTTTTAAAAAAAACAGGAGACTTCAGATGAGTGATTTTGTTGAAGAAGGCAAAACACTAGGTGGGCGTCTTCAAGATGCTCGGGAAAAGCAGGGGATTTCAATCAGCCTTGCTGCCAAGCTAAGCGGCGTTCAATCCAAGACATTGAAGAACTGGGAGCTGGACAGGTCGGAGCCACGCTCTAACCGGCTGGTCAACCTTGCAGGTGTTCTGGGAGTCACTGCATCCTATTTGCTGGATGGCACGGGCGGTGAGATTGGACCAGAACAGAAATCGAGATCAGATGTAAAATTGCTTATTTCTGAATTAGAAAACCAGACCGAAATACTGGCGCTTGAAATGACCAAACTCAGCGAACAGCTGAGAGCAGTGAACCGGCAATTATCTGCTCTTCGGCACTCAGACTGGTAGCGCCCTTTGCCTGTTATTAACAAGCAACGGGGCGGATCTTCTGCTAAATCTTCTTTTCGCCTTTTCTGCTCCTACAAGCGCAAATGATGCGTGAATAGCATTAGGAGAAGGCACTCTTTGCTCCGCCTGATTTCTGCGTTTTGAAAATAGATGTGTTATCGAGTGCCGGCGGTAGAGGCATTGAGACAGGCACATTTTCAAGCCGTGGCGCAAGACAAGGCTCACCTGTAATGGTGCGGTCCTGCAAATCATCCCAGAACTTTCTCTGGCCAAGAGAATGAATGTAAGAGCCTGCCCCTAAAATGGGCCACGCATCAGCTTTGGCTACTTCATAGAAAAGAATAAGCCTATTTCGGTCGCTTAAATTGGGCGCCGAGCCATGCAGCAGACGCGCATGATGCACCGTCATAGACCCTGCTTTGCCTGTTAACGTGACAGCCTTCTCCTGCTCAAATAGCGGGTCATCTGCATCTATGGCGCCGCAAAACAAGCCATTCGCCTTATGACTTAATAACGGGCCTTTGTGAGATTTGGGAATAACCATCAACGGGCCGTTATCAGGCGTGACATCTTCGAGCATTAGCCCAAATGCCAGCAAATCATCATTCGTGTGAGGATAAAACGCCCAGTCTTGATGCCATTCAACTGCACTCCCTCCTCCCGGAGATTTGGTATTTAATTTCGAGGTGATAATAGTTGTATCATTCCCCAGAATATCTCTCAGCACTTCGGTGACACCTGACTGTTTCAGGATATCCCAGTAATACGGATTTTGTTTATGGGGGAGTTTGATACGTGTGAGACGCGGCGTCTCTGCATTATGGCCGTCATCGAGGTCGTAAACCTCATTGCTTTGTGATACCTGCCTAGAATCCTCTATTAACGCATATGTTATCTGCTGGAGCTTTTTGAGCTGTTCGGACGTAATCACATCCTCAACCATCAAATACCCATTTTCGTCATAAAACTGTTTCTGTTCTTGTGTAAGCATAACATTGCCTCCCTTACCATTCATTTATCCGGCAACAATTACAGTCGCCATGTCAATGAATTTTGGGCGTCATAGCGTTATAGTCTTGGCGATTTTAAGGCCGGCTTCGCCTCATCATAGCGTTTGCGCCTGATTCGTTTTCTGCTACGTGAACCCTAACTTTCAGCTACCAAAATCACGGTAAACTCTCATTAAAGGAACATCTATTAGCCTATTTTTTTTCATTGTGAGGAAAAACGCCGTATTTATGGGTTTTAATGCATTTGCCTGTTGTCTTGCTCAGCTTGGTTGGACAGTATGATCCGTATCTAAGGAAAACACCCGTTGGTAACAAATGGGGTTTTATAAGAATTAGGGGAGGAAGACGTGGCCGCTTCAAAGTCGGAAACCGCGACATGTGTCTCAATACCAAAATTGGTAGCGCTGCATGCGCGCACCATTCCAAATAGTCCTGCCTACCGTGAAAAGGAATATGGTATCTGGCAGAGCTGGAGTTGGGCCGAAGCAGCAGAAGAAATAGAGGCGCTCGCCCTTGGCTTCCTTGATATGGGCCTTGCCAAAGGCGACCATATTGCCCTTATCGGCCGCAACCGCCCTTACTTCTATTGGGCAATGGTTGCAGCACAATCTGTTGGCGCGACCCCTGTTCCTATCTATCAGGATGCTGTTGCAGAAGAATTATTATATGTTCTTGATCATTGTGGCGCACGGTTTATCATCGCCGAAAATCAAGAACAGGTAGACAAGGTTCAGGATGTTCAGGAAAAACTGAGCGCGTTAGAACAGGTCATCTTTCTTGAATCGCGCGGCATGCGTAAATATGACCGCACCAACCTTCATGATTATCGTGAAGTGCAAGATAACGGTCGCGCACATAAAGATAAATTCACCGAAGAGCTAACCGCGCGGCAAGAGTCAATAACCGGCTCTGATACCTGTGCAATGCTCTATACGTCAGGTACAACAGGCCGCCCGAAAGGTGTTGTGCTATCAAACGATAATATTATCAAAACATCAGAGGCATCTTGTAAGTTTGATAATCTAAGCGCCCGCGATAGCGTTCTTGCCTATCTGCCGATGGCATGGGTTGGTGACTTTATCTTCTCACTTGGTCAGGCATGCTGGTCGGGTTTCTGTGTTTCCTGTCCTGAAAATACAGAAACAATGCAAGCTGACCTGAAAGAGATTGGCCCGAGCTACTTCTTTGCCCCGCCGCGCTATTTTGAGGGCGTATTGACGAATGTTATGATCAGAATGGAAGATGCCAGCTCGATAAAACGCGGGTTATTTTCCTTCTTTATGGCACATGCTCAAAAAGTTGGTGGTGATTTACTGGATGGCAAATCAATTAGTCTTGTTGACCGAGCTCTGTATCAGCTTGGACAATTTAGTATTTTTGGGCCGCTGAAAAATTCATTAGGCCTTAGCCGCGTGCGGATTGGCTATACAGCTGGCGAGGCGATCGGGCCTGAGATTTTTGACTTCTACCGGTCTCTGGGTATCAATCTGAAACAGCTTTATGGTCAGACAGAAGCAAGCGTATTTATTACACAACAGCCTGACGGGCAGGTTCGCTCCGATACAGTTGGCGTGCCCTCACCTGGGGTTGAGCTCAAAATTGCTGATAATGGTGAAGTGTTCTACCGGTCACCCGGCACCTTTGTAAAATATTATAAAAACGACAAAAGCACCGCTGAAACCAAGGATGCTGAGGGCTGGGTTGCTACCGGAGATGCCGGCTTTATTGAAGCAGATACAGGGCATTTGCGGATCATTGACCGGGCCAAGGATGTTGGCAAGATGAAGAGTGGCAGCCTGTTCGCTCCGAAATATGTTGAAAACAAGCTCAAATTCTTCCCGAATATTCTGGAATGTGTTGTCTTCGGCGCAGATCGTGACTTCTGTACAGCCTTTATTAATATTGATTTGCAAGCTGTTGGGAACTGGGCAGAACGAAATAACGTTGCCTATTCATCCTATCAGGAACTTGCGGGCCATGAACGCGTCTATGAGATGATCGCTCGCCATATTGATGAGGTCAATATCAGTCTGGCAGATGATGAAATGTTATCAGGGTGCCAAGTTCACCGGTTCCTTATCCTGCATAAAGAGCTGGATGCAGATGATGGCGAGCTAACCCGCACCAGAAAAGTCCGCCGCCGTGTCATCGAAGATAAGTTCCATGACTTGCTGACTGCTTTATATAATGGTTCTTCGGAAATCTTCACCGAAACTGAAGTAACCTATGAAGATGGGGCAAAGGGCTCTATCTCGGCAACGCTTGCCATTGCAGATGTGACACCTGTCGCGCAAAAAGGAAAAGCAGCATGACAGCTACGGAAAGCTATCAGACACCTGATGGGCGCACGATTGGCCCCAGCGTTATGGAAATGCGCAATATTACCCTGCGGTTCGGCGGTGTAACAGCAATTCATGATATATCCTTTGATATCCGCGAAGGCGAAATCAGAGCGATTATCGGGCCTAACGGTGCCGGCAAATCATCAATGCTGAATGTCATTAACGGGTTTTACCATCCTCAAGAAGGTGAAATCCTTTATAAGGGTGAAGTGCGCAAGCCAATGAAACCCCATGAAATCGCCTATCAGGGCATTGCCCGTACATTCCAGAACATCGCGCTGTTTAAAGGCATGACAACGCTGGATAATATTATGACAGGCCGCCTTACACATATGAAAACAGGTATGCTTGAGCAGATTATCTGGTCAGGCAAAGCAGAGCGCGAAGAAGTTGAAAACCGTGCTTTTGTTGAACGGATTATTGATTTTCTTGAAATTCAGACAATCCGCAAAACGCCCGTTGGCCGCCTGCCCTATGGACTTCAGAAGCGCGTTGAATTAGGCCGAGCTCTGGCGGCTGAACCATCATTGCTTCTGTTAGATGAGCCAATGGCCGGTATGAATGTTGAAGAAAAAGAGGATATGTCCCGCTTCATTTTGGATGTTAATGACGAATTTGGCACAACCATCGCGCTGATTGAGCATGATATGAGCGTTGTAATGGACCTTGCTGACCGGGTCGTTGTGATGGATTACGGCAAGAAAATTGGTGATGGCACACCTGCTGAAGTCCGCAACAACCAGGCTGTTATCGATGCTTATCTGGGGGTCTCTCATGACTAGTAGTATGTTTGTTCTGACACAGTTCGATAAAGGGGACGCCTAATGGAATCCGCAGCCTTTTTCTATGGCATGGAAGTCTTCCTGAACGGGCTTATGACAGGAGTGATGTATTCACTTGTAGCGCTGGGCTTCGTGCTTATTTTTAAAGCGTCAGGAATTTTTAACTATGCTCAAGGTGTGATGGCGCTGTTTGCTGCTCTCACCCTTGTTGGCTTTCAGAATGGGCAAATACCGTTCTCGCATTTAATCAATGCTATTTTTGGCACTGACATTCATCATTTTGGCTGGCACATGCCGGCTTTCTTAGCGATTTTATTTGCGCTTCTGGTGATGATTATCTTTGCCATACTGGTTGAAAAGCTGGTTCTCCAACATCTGGTTAATCAAGAACCTATCATTCTGTTTATGGCAACGATTGGGCTCGCCTATTTCATGGAAGGTTTTGGTGATTTGATGTGGGGGTCGAATGTCAAAAAGCTTGATATCGGCATCCCACAAGGAGGCAATCTCTGGATTGAAGAAAGTACAGCCTTTCTTGGCGGCGAAGATTTCTACGGCTTCTATCTGGATACGCTAGATATCTACGCAACAGTGATTGCCATTATTCTTGTGGCTGGGCTTGTTATGTTTTCACAATATACCAAGACAGGCCGTGCATTACGGGCGGTTGCCGATGACCATCAGGCAGCGCTGTCCGTTGGCATTTCGTTACGAAAAATCTGGGTGATTGTCTGGTGCATTGCCGGATTTGTGGCGCTTGTTGCGGGTATCATGTGGGGTTCTAAGTCAGGTGTTCAGTTCTCGCTATCACTGATTGCTCTGAAAGCCCTTCCTGTTCTAATTCTTGGCGGCTTCACATCTATTCCAGGCGCTATTATTGGTGGCCTTATAATCGGCGTCGGTGAAAAAATGTTTGAATTTTTAATTGGGGCGCCCCTGCTCGGCGGTGCTACTGAAAACTGGTTTGCCTACATGCTTGCGCTTGTTTTCCTTGTGTTTCGTCCGCAAGGCTTGTTTGGCGAAAAAATTATCGAGAGGGTGTAACAGATGCTGTACCGTGAAGTTGGAGAATTCAAACCCTCCTACAAAAAAGACCAGCAGACCTTCCCTATCCGGCTGGATAGGTATGCGTTCTATGCTGTTCTGGCGTTCGCGTTCTTTGTTGTCCCTTTCCTAATCAATGATTACTGGGCGAATGCTATTCTGCTTCCGTTTTTGATTTTCGGCATTGCTGCGATAGGGCTAAATATCCTCACCGGTTATTGCGGTCAAGTTTCACTTGGTTCAGGCGGATTCATGGCCGTGGGCGCTTATGCCTGTTACAAGCTAATGACCGGGTTCCCGGATTTGAATATTATATTCTGTATCATGCTTTCTGGCGGGGTGACTGCACTAGTAGGTGTGATGTTCGGCCTGCCAAGCTTACGAATTAAGGGATTTTATCTGGCTGTGGCTACGCTGGCAGCGCAGTTCTTCCTCATTTGGGTCTTCAACAAAGTCGCCTGGTTCTATAATTACTCTGCATCTGGCCAGATTACAGCACCTGAACGCACCTTGTTTGGAATGACAGTATCAGGGGCGAGCGCAACACCAGAAGTTGCCTACGTTGTCTGTCTGAGCTTCCTTGTTGTGATGGCATTGGTTGCACGCAACCTGACACGCGGCTCCGTTGGCCGGAAATGGATGGCCATTCGTGATATGGATATCGCTGCAGAAATTATTGGCGTGAACCCTTTGATGGCGAAACTAACAGCCTTTGGTGTGAGTTCTTTTTATGTCGGCATTGCTGGCGCTCTGCTATTTTCTGTCTATCTTGGCGCGGTTGAGGTCGGCGAGGTCTTTGGCATTCAAAAGTCGTTCCTTATCCTGTTTATGATTATTATCGGTGGTCTTGGGTCAATCTTTGGGTCACTTGCCGGCGCTGCTTTTTTAGTGCTTATGCCGGTTGTCTTAAAAAATGTGATGGTTGGTCAGCTTGGATGGGCAGTGGATATTGCCGCCCATTTTGAATTTCTTGTGGTTGGCGCACTCATCATCTTTTTCCTAATTGTAGAACCTCATGGGTTCGCAATGCTTTGGCGCATAATAAAAGAAAAGCTGAGGCTCTGGCCTTTCCCGCACTAGGAGGCCAATCTCGGCGACAGGCGCGTGGTGTTTCTGTCGCCAGCTCTTTTTTAAAGAGTGAACTTTACGGAGGAAAAAATGAAGTTCAGAAATATATTATTAGGCGCTGTAGCCGCTGCGACCATCGCTGGTCCAGCACTTGCAGACCTAACCTTTCCAAACCTGACCTATCGTACAGGTGCCTATGCTGTTAACGGCATTCCCTATGCTGATGGTTATGGCGACTACATGACACTGCTGAATGAGCGCGATGGCGGCATCGGCGGCGAGAAGATTAACTATATTGAGTGCGAAACTCAGTATAACACTGAAAAAGGCGTTGAGTGCTATGAGAACACAAAGGGCCTTGGCTCACTTGTATATCAGCCAATGTCAACAGGTATCACATATCAGCTGATCCCAAAGGCAACAGCTGATGGTATTCCGATCCTGTCAATGGGCTATGGCCGTACTTCTGCTGCAAACGGCAATGTATTCAGCCATATCTTTAACTATCCAGCAAACTACTGGGTTGGCGCATCTGCTGTTGTAAACCACTTGTTGGATATCAATAACGGCAACATCAAAGGCAAAAAAGTCGCCCTTGTCTATCATAACTCTGCTTATGGTAAAGAGCCTATCCGGACACTTGAAGAGCTGGCAAAAAAGCATGGTTTCGAGCTATCATTGCTGCCCGTTGATCACCCCGGTCAGGAACAGAAGTCACAGTGGCTGCAAATCCGTCGTGAAAAGCCTGATTATGTTACAATGTGGGGTTGGGGTGTTATGAACCCAACAGCCATTCAAGAAGCTGCTAACATCCGTTTCCCAATGGAAAACTTCATTGGTGTATGGTGGTCAGGTTCTGAAGGTGATGTTCTGCCAGCTGGCGAAGCTGCCCATGGCTACAAAGCACTTGCCATGCATAATACTGGTGCAGATTTCCCAATCTATGCTGACCTGAAAAAGTATGTTTTTGACGCAGGAAAAGCAGCTGGCGACGGCTCATCAGCCGGAACTGTTCTGTATAACCGTGGCATCTATGCAGCCATGCTTGCAACAGAAGCAGCACGTCAGGCTCAGTCAATGACAGGCAAGCAAATCATCACACCAAGTGATATGCGTGATGCGATGGAACAATTCTCTATCGACGAAGCGCGGATGACAGCTATTGGTCTGCCAAACTTTGCACCAAGCTTCAGCGTTTCCTGTGAAAACCATGGTGGCCCAGGCCTAGCTGCTATTCAGCAGTGGGATGCTAAAGCACAGAAATGGTCGTTGATTTCTGACTTTATCAAGACCGATTCAGAAGTTATTGGTTCATTGATTGCAGAAGATTCAGCTGCATACGCAAAAGAAAACAAGATTGCGCCTCAGTGTAGCTAACATCAAACATTAGTGTGGCCCCTGCTATGTGGTAGGGGCCACACAATTTACCTTTTTCACGAATTTGACCTTATAAAAAAGGCGCGTTGTTCATATGCTAGATTCGACACAAGAACCTGAAAAGCTCCTCGATGTAAACAATATCGAAGTTATCTATAATCACGTTATTCTGGTGCTAAAGGGGGTATCTCTTTCTGTTCCAAAAGGCGGTATTACAGCATTGCTTGGCGGAAATGGTGCTGGCAAAACAACAACCTTGAAAGCTATTTCAAACCTGCTTCATTCTGAGCGCGGCGAAGTCACCAAAGGAAGCATCCTTTATCGGGGCAATCCGATTGCTGACCTTAACCCTGCAGCCTTAGTGAAGTCCGGTGTTATTCAGGTGATGGAAGGCCGGCACTGTTTTGAGCACCTCACCATCGAAGAAAATCTTCTGACCGGAAGCTATACCCGCTCTGTCAGCCGAGCTGAGATCGCAAATGACCTTGAGATGGTTTATAATTATTTCCCTCGTCTGCGCGAGCGTCGTCGCTCTCAGGCAGGTTATACATCGGGCGGGGAGCAGCAAATGTGCGCGATTGGCCGCGCCCTGATGTCACGCCCTGAGACAGTGTTGCTGGATGAACCTTCCATGGGGTTAGCACCGCAACTTGTTGAAGAAATTTTTGGCATCGTCAAAGCCTTAAACGAAAAAGAAGGTGTCTCCTTCTTGCTGGCTGAACAGAATACCAATGTAGCCCTACGTTATGCTCATTATGGCTATATTTTGGAAAGTGGCCGGGTTGTGATGGATGGCCCTGCGGCTGAACTACGTGAAAACCCTGATGTAAAGGAATTCTATCTCGGCATGTCTGATGAGGGCCGCAAATCGTTTCGTGATACGCGCTCTTACCGTCGCCGGAAAAGATGGCTCAGCTAATGGGTGAGTATTTCGACACGCGCGAAACCCGCAGCTCAGACGAGCGCGCAGCAGACTTATCACGAGACCTACCAGCTCTTATCACGCACGCTCAGACAAATACCGGTTATTTTAAGGATAGTCTGCGTGATTGTGATGCCTCTGCTATTACAACAGAGGCTGACCTTGTTGCTCTGCCTATCGTGCGTAAATCAGATATGGTTGCAAATGCAGAGGATACGCTTCCGTTGCGAAACTTTGCCGGTGTTCCCTTCCATGCGCTGCATACTATCTATCAGTCTCCAGGGCCTATTTATGAAGCTGGTATGCGCGGCACTGACTGGTGGCGTTTTGGGCGGGCATTAGCGGCGGTTGGTGTTGGCAAAGGCGATATTGTACAGAACTGTTTTGCCTATCATTTTACGCCTGCCGGCATGATGTTTGAATCAGCCGCCGCCGCAGTTGGCGCTGTTGTTGTGCCCGCTGGAACAGGCCAGACAGAGATGCAAGCAACAGCAATTGCTAATCTTGGTGTTACGGTCTATGCCGGCACGCCAGATTATCTGAAAGCTATTTTGGAAAAGGGTGAGGCGCTTGGGCTTGACCTGTCGTCTGTTACGCGCGCTTGTGTATCAGCTGGGCCTCTCTTTCCGGCGCTCCGTCAAGACTATGAAGAGAGAGGCATCACCTGCAGGCAATGCTATGGGACAGCCGATGTCGGACATATTTCTTATGAAAGCCTCGCACTGGACGGTATGATTGTTGATGAAGGTGTTATCGTTGAAATCGTTGTTCCCGGCACTGGCATTCCTGTAGAAGACGGACAGATAGGCGAAGTTGTTGTGACAACATTCTCGCATGAAACGCCGCTCATTCGTTTTGCAACGGGTGACCTGTCAGCTATTTTACCGGGCACCAGTCCGTGCGGACGCACAAATAAACGTATTGTTGGATGGCGCGGCCGGGCTGATCAGGCAACCAAGATAAAGGGGATGTTTGTTCGCCCCGAACAGGTTGCAGCCCTTGTTGCTCGTCATGATGAGATTGTGCGCGCACGGGTTACTGTTACCCATGATGGGTCAACAGATATTATGACGGTACAGCTTGAAGCATCACAAGGAATCCCTGAAACCTTTGCGGGGTCAGTGCAGGATATTTTTAAGCTAAGAGGTCAGGTTGAGGTTGTCATGCCAGGTGATCTGCCAAATGATGGTCTTGTTATCGATGATAAGCGGGATATCGGTTAATGACCGAAAATGGGTGCATGATGACACCTGCTTATTGGCCTTGTTGCTGGTTAACCACTTATAAGATTTATGAAAGGCGGCAGACATATGGATTTCGCGCTCTCTGAAGAACAGCAAGCTATTTATGATATGGCCCGTGATTTTGGCGCTGAACATATAGCCCCCTTTGCCGATAAGTGGGATGAGACAGCAGAGATGCCTCGTGAAATGCTGGAAGAGGTAGCAAAACTAGGTCTTGCGGCAATTTATGTTCCAGAAGAACAGGGCGGCTCTGGCCTGACCCGTCTTGATGCAACCCTTATTTTTGAGGCGCTTGCGATCTCCTGCCCGTCAGTTTCATCTTTTTTATCTATTCACAATATGATTGCATGGATGGTCGCCACCTTCGGCAATGAGACGCTGCAGGATAAATACCTGGCTGACTTATGTCAGATGAAAAAAATTGGATCATATTGTTTAACCGAACCTGAATCTGGCTCAGATGCTGCTGCATTGCGTACCAAGGCAGTCCGCACCAATGAGGGCTATGAGCTAACCGGAACGAAATCATTTATTTCAGGCGGTGACTATTCTGATTTATATATTGTAATGTGCCGCACCGGTGATGAAACGCCCAAAGGTATTTCAGCCATTATCGTTGATAAAGAGGCAGCTGGCCTTTCTTTTGGGGCACAGGAACGCAAGATGGGGTGGCGCGCCCAGCCAACAGCCCAAGTCATGATGGATAATTGTTCAACACCAGCAGAAAACCTGCTTGGCAGCGAAGGTGACGGCTTTAGCTATGCCATGATGGGGCTGGATGGTGGACGGCTCAATATTGCGGCCGCTGCTCTGGGCGGCGCGCAAGCAGCCTATGAAAAGGCGCTGAGCTATTCGAGCGAGCGCAAGGCATTTGGGCGGTCTATCGATAAATTTCAATCCGTCCAGTTCAAGATAGCCGATATGTTTACAAATCTTGAGGTTGCCCGCACCTTCCTGCATCAGGCGGCATGGAAACTTGACCATAAAACAGCAGATGCAACACGCGCCTGTGCGATGGCAAAACGTCATGTAACAGATGTAAGTTTTGATGTTGCCAATGAAGCACTTCAGATACATGGCGGCTACGGCTATCTGGCAGATTATGGTATTGAAAAGATTGTTCGAGATTTGCGCGTCCATCAGATTCTTGAAGGTACCAACGAAATTATGCGGGTGATTATTAGCCGCACATTATTAGCGGAACGAAACAGATGAGTGACATTATCATTACTGTTGAGAACAGCACAGGTCGGATCCATCTGAACCGTCCCAAAGCCCTTAACGCCCTCACTTACGAGATGAATGATGCGCTGGAAGAAGCGCTATTATCATGGGCTGATGATGCGGCTATCACTCAAATTGTCATTACAGCAGAAGGCGAGAAGTCTTTTTGTGCTGGCGGTGATGTTGCTGAACTTTATCGCCGGGGTGTTGATGGCGATCACGATTATGCCCGGTCTTACTGGCGTGATGAATACCGGCTTAATGCCCTGATAGAGGCCTATCCAAAACCTTATATCGCATTGATGCAAGGCTATGTCTTGGGGGGTGGTGTTGGTGTGTCTTGTCATGGCAGTCACAGAATTACATCGCAGACCAGCCGCTTTGCCATGCCTGAATGTGCTATCGGCCTGATGCCTGATGTTGGCGGCAGTATGTTACTTGCGCGGGCGCCGGGGTATTTGGGTGAATATCTTGGTACAACTGGAGCACGAATGAAAGCTGGCGATGCGATTTTTGCCGGCTTTGCTGACTATTTTGTCCTACAGGAAAAATGGCCTGCCCTGCTTAAGGCGCTCATTGCAACAGGCACGCCTGACTGTATTGCTGATTTTGAAAGCCCTGTGTTGGATGATCTATTACCGATATTTGCGAAACGTGATGAGATTAATAGCCTGTTTAGTGCTGAAAATCCGCATGATGTTGTGCGCGCTATCGCACATCAGACAACCCCGCTCGCAGCCGAAATAAACCAAGCCTATAGCCGCCAGTCACCTTTATCTGTGCTCTCAACGATCACATCAATACGGGCTGTCAGACTATCACCGGATATGGAAACAGCGATTGATTATGAATTCAGGTTTACAGCGCGCTCGCTTAGTGATGCAGATTTTCTGGAAGGTGTGCGCGCCATGCTGATTGATAAGGATCACGCCCCTAACTGGAAGTATAAAACATTCGATGATGTCAGTGATGGTATTATTGCGCATATGCTGGCACCGCTTGATGCGCCAGCTTGAACCTAGCCAGCATGATTGCATAAGGAGAGACAACTATGAAAATCGGGTTTATTGGTCTGGGAAATATGGGTGGTCCGATGGCTGCCAATCTTGTTACTGCGGGTCATGATGTTAAAGGATTTGATATTCATGCCGCCGCACCGGACGGAGTTAAGATGGCGGCTCATGCAACAGACGCTGTCACCGGCGCAGATTGTGTTATAACAATGCTGCCAAACGGCGCTATCCTCAGAAGCGTTGCCGCAGAAATTCTGCCCGCAATGGTAGCAGGATGCTTGTTTATTGACTGCTCAACCGTTGATGTGGTTTCTGCGCGCGACGTTGCAGCAGACGCAAATGCAGCAGGTATTGTAGCGGTCGATGCGCCAGTATCGGGCGGCACGACTGGCGCTGCTGCTGGCACACTAACCTTTATGGCAGGCGGAAGTGATGATGGGTTTGCACGCGCAGCCCCCCTATTCGATATAATGGGTAGTAAAACAGTGCATTGCGGTGATGCAGGGGCTGGTCAGGCAGCAAAAATCTGCAACAATATGATACTTGGCGTTACCATGATTGTGACTTGCGAAAGTATCGCGCTAGCAGATAAGCTTGGCTTGGACAGACAAAAGCTGTTCGATGTTGTGAGCACGTCTTCAGGCTATAGCTGGACAATGAACGCCTATTGTCCAGCGCCGGGCATTGGGCCAACCAGTCCAGCAGATAGTGATTATAAACCGGGATTTGCAGCTGAAATGATGGTCAAGGATTTGGGCTTATCGCAACAGGCAGCAGAAGCTGTTAATGCAGAAACACCGCTTGGGGCAGCCGCCTTGGCAGAATATATCCAGTTTGTTGAGGAAGAAGACGGAAGAGGCCGCGATTTCTCAGCTATGCTGCCGCGCTTCGAGACCAAACCACGTACCTAAAAAATAGAGACCATTATGAGCCACACAAATCTTGAGACTATTATCGTAACCCGCATTGGGGCAGTTGTTCAAATAACCTTGAACCGCCCGAAAGCGCTGAACGCGATTAACCAGCAGCTTACCCGCGAGGTGATTGACACACTCACACCGCTTGACCGTGATCCTGAAATTGGTTGCTTCATTATCACCGGAAATGAGAAAGCCTTTGCTGCTGGCGCTGATATTCCTGAAATGGCGCAAAAATCCTATATGGATAATTATCATGCAGATTTATTTGCGGATTGGGACCAGTTCGCAGGCTTGCGGACACCAAAAATTGCCGCTGTTGGCGGCTATGCTCTGGGCGGCGGATGCGAACTTGCCATGATGTGCGATATGATTTTTGCGTCACGCTCGGCAACCTTTGGCCAGCCTGAAATCAAGCTAGGTGTTATTCCCGGCATGGGCGGTTCACAGCGGATGACACGCGCCATTGGCAAAGCAAAATCAATGGATATGATCCTAACAGGCCGCATGATGGGTGCTGACGAGGCGGAACGCTCCGGCATTGTTGCCCGGGTGATTGATGATGCAGACCTCTTAAGCGAGACACTCGCGGCAGCTCAAACGATTGCAGGCTATGGGCGCGCCTCTGTTATGCTGGCGCGTGAAGCTGTTGAGAGAGCCGAAGAAGGGGGCTTGCGCGAAGGGTTGCTGTTTGAGCGGCGTGTTTTCCAGTCTTTGTTTGCAACAGACGATCAGAAAGAGGGAATGGCTGCCTTTTCAGAAAAGCGGGCGGCAACCTTCATAGGAAAATAACCATCAAATGGGGGCGTTAAATGGCTGATATTTTCATCACTGGAAGGGCCCGGACAGCAATAGGCAGCTTCCAAGGAGCGTTCAGCACATTAAGCGCATCTGAGCTTGGCGGCCATGCCATTCAGGCAGCCCTCGCCCAGTCAGGCATTGATGCGACAGCCATTGATGATGTCATTATGGGATGTGTTCTGCCAGCAGGATTAGGTCAAGCTCCGGCCCGCCAAGCTGGATTTCATGCTGGATTAAGCAACGCTATTCCAGCAACAACAGTGAATAAAATGTGTGGCTCTGGCATGAAAGCTGTGATGCTTGGGTATGATCAATTAGCGTCAGGTGATGTGAATTCTGTTATCGCAGGCGGCATGGAAAGCATGACAAATGCGCCTTATCTGAGTAGCGGCCTGCGCGGTGGCAGCCGGCTTGGTCACCAGACGCTCACAGACCATATGTTTCTTGACGGGTTGGAAGACGCCTATGATAAGGGCGTGCTGATGGGATGTTTTGCAGAAGATTGTGCAGAACATTATCAGTTCTCTCGCGCCGACCAGGATGACTATGCGCTCTCATCTTTGAGCCGCGCGCTTGCTGCCCAAAAAGACGGGCGCTTTGAGGCTGAAATCACGCCTATCACGATTGAAGGACGCAAACAGACGCTGACTATTTCCAAAGATGAGCAGCCTGTGACAGCTCGTCCTGAAAAAATCCCCCAGCTAAAACCAGCTTTTCGAGAAGGCGGTACTGTTACAGCAGCGAACTCATCGTCAATTTCAGATGGGGCTGCAGCCCTTATTCTGGCAAATGGTGATATGGTAGGCGCGCACGGGCTGACTGCCCGCGCCCGTATTCTTGGCCATGCCAGTTTTGCACATGCCCCTGGCTGGTTTACCACAGCGCCTGTTTATGCCGCTCAAAAGCTACTGGCAAAAATTGGCTGGCAGGCAGGTAATGTCGATCTTTGGGAGGTAAATGAAGCCTTTGCGGTCGTACCAATGGCCTTCATGCGTGAGCTGAACTTGCCAGATGATATTGTGAATATTCATGGCGGGGCCTGTGCGCTGGGTCATCCTATTGGCGCGTCGGGTGCGCGCATTATCGTCTCATTATTAACGGCAATGGAATTCCGTGATGTCGCGCGCGGTATTGCAGCAATATGCCTTGGCGGCGGAGAAGGCATTGCGGTTGCAGTAGAGCGGATATGAAACTGTCATCTGATATTGCGGCAATTGTGACTGGCGCTGGCTCTGGGCTTGGCGCTGCGGTTGCGAGCAGGCTTGCTTCTGCCCGTGTTAAGGTTGCGCTGTTCGACAAGGATACGCAAAAAGGTCTTGCACAGGCAGAGGCTATTGGCGGTCTATTTGTTGAGGTTGATGTAAGTGATGCGACATCTGTTGCCACGGCAATTACCGCAGCCAGAGAAGCCCATGGTCAGGAACGACTAGTAATAAACTGTGCAGGCATTGCACCTGCGGCAAAGACTGTATCACGGGGCAACGCGCATGATGCTGGCCTATTCGAAGCTGTCATTGCTATCAATCTTATCGGTAGCTATTTTGTTGCCAGCCAGAGCGCTGCTGGCATGGCAAGCCTAGAGCCTCTAACCGATGATGGTGAGCGCGGGCTAATTATTAACACAGCTTCGGTTGCCGCCTTTGATGGACAGGTTGGACAGACAGCCTATGCTGCATCTAAAGCTGGCATTGCTGGCCTTACTCTTCCAATGGCGCGCGACCTCGCCGATAAAGGCATCAGGGTGATGGCGATTGCGCCCGGTATTTTTGGCACGCCCATGGTGACGGCCTTCCCGCAAGAGCTGCAGAATGCGCTAGCCTCTCAGATACCGTTTCCAGCACGGCTTGGTGAGCCAGATGAATTTGCTGCCCTTGTTCAGCATATTGCCGAAAACAGAATGCTGAATGGCGAGATAATCAGACTAGATGGCGCTATCAGAATGCCGCCACGCTAAGATAAGCTGCGCCATTATTTTATTTTATCAGGCGTCCAACCATTAGGCATGTCTACCATGGCAATGCTTGTCGACATTTTGGCAACCAGCCTGCCATCATCGCTAAAAGCGCCTGCTTCGCAATAACTGACCCGCCGCCCCGATTTCAGCACTGTTGAGCGAAAGGTGAGACGCTGTCCTTTGGAGGGCACAAAAAAAGATGTTTTAAACTCTATCGTAAGCACTTCAACCGAAGGCGCAGCCAGCGTGAGAGCCGCAAAACCGCACGCACTATCAAGACCAGCTGTTACGACCCCGCCATGCACAAACCCCTGCTGCTGACTAACCTTCTCCGAAATATCCAGCACCATTTCGATAGCCCCCGGCACGGCTGATACCAGACGTATTCCCATCAGCGCCATAGCTCCTTGCGCATCAAAACTGGCGCGAACGCGGGCCTCAAAATCAGGGTCGCGTATTACATAATTGCTCATTGTTCCTGCGGTCCTCATAGTGACAAAGCCGGCATGTTAAGGATGACCTGTTAAAGATCTGAAATCAATCCTCTTTCGGTGCGCCATTTCCTTCGCTAAACTAATGGCCAAGATATGCAAAACTGAAAGGCGGACTGTCATGACAGACCCACATATTAGCCAAAAAATTAGCCGGTTTCCTGTTCCTGAATTTAGCCAGCTCCCCAAGGACATCCAGCAGATGTTAACAGATATCTCAGATAAGGCAGGGTTTATCCCAAATGTATTTCTAACACTTGCCTATCGCCCAGACGAGCTGCGGGCTTTTTTTGCGTATCACAGTGCCCTGATGCTGCGGAAGGGCGGTATCAGCAAGGCAGAAAAAGAAATGATTATTGTTGCGACTTCTGCTGAAAATAGCTGTCTTTACTGTGTTATTGCCCATGGTGCGATTTTGCGTATCTATGCAAAATCAGGCTCCTTGTCAGACCAAATCGCAACCAATTATCGCAAAGCAGATATTACCGAGC
>Ga0233444_10001667_pt1 | contig 24612 bp, 23 predicted proteins | sample SI_124_October20_6_FD_182792 | JGI IMG/M metagenome (GOLD analysis project Ga0233444, IMG submission 182792) | Seawater microbial communities from Saanich Inlet, British Columbia, Canada - SI_124_October2016_10_MG | ecosystem: Environmental > Aquatic > Marine > Inlet | place: Canada: British... | reverse complement strand
CTGCAGTTCTAGTTACTTTAAACTTAACTAACGCTCCTGGTGTTATATACTTCATATAAGTATCTGAAGTTTCACCTACACGTTGAATTAATCCTGCATTATTTGGATCTGTGATGTATCCATTTTTTGCACCACTAGCAGTTATACTAGGACTAATCCATGTAAATTTGTTTGTAGTGTATCCTGCTGAAGTTGCTAGTCCTTCAAATGTTGCTTTGTATCTTGTGTAATATAGATTTACAAATTCATCATTGTCAATAATATTTTTAACATATTTTTCAAATATTTGTGTTGATGAATCTGAACTTGATGTTGAATACGAAACTAGCTTCTCACTTTCTGAAACTACTGCATCGCTTCCACGTAAATGTAAATCAGAATACATACCAGTTGGATCTGTAAATTTAGAATATCTACTATGTCCACTAAATGTTCTGTTTACACTTTTAATTTTAACAAGCCCGCCATTGCTACCACCAAGCATTGTATTATAATCACTTGCAGTAATCATTCTATCTTGTGTAGCATAATTTCTAGGAGCGTTTTCTCTAATGCTGTCTAGTGTTTCATTTGAACTTGCATTTGCAATTGGCTGTTTTAGTTGTAGCGTTAATACAAGTGTGTATACGTTTCCATCTAATCCTGTATAATTTATTTGTACTTTTTTATTTGTTAAGTCATCTGGTCTAACAACATATGTACTGTTAGCACTAGTTCTGTACCAAACTCTTATTGTATCTTTTGGAATATTACCAAATGCTCTATCTGGAAACACAATTGAAATTTGATTGTTTGATCTAGTCTTAACACTGTATACATCTCTAACACCGTTAGCTAAGTTGTTATAAATTACGTTTCCGTTTACGTCTGAAACTTTTGTCCATTGCTTAGTAACGTTACCAGTTTCATTAATGTTTTGCACCCACACATCATTTTGGTTAATGTCTGTTGCAGTTACATCAAGTACTGCGTTGTCAATTGGATCTGATACAACAAAGTCTTGGTATCCTAATGATCCTTGTTTAACTCCTGCAAAGAATCCACTATTGATACTGTTAATGCCTTTGCCGTCATTTTTAAAATAAACTCCAAATGAACTTACTGGGTCTGGCATTTTTTCTGTAAACGTTCTATTAACACTATCGTACTCACTGTTAATAACATTAAACGTTGATGTCTTACCAAGTGCAGTACCTTCAATATCAAACTTAATTTGATTTGATGTATTGTTTAAATTATAGAAATCTGTTTTGATATTATCAATTACTGAACTTTTAGTAGGACTTCCATATCTATTACTGTTTTGCAATGATGCATTTAATACTGTAATAAAATCATCTAAGTTACTAGAGTTGTTTGTAATCTCATATTTAATTTCAGTTCCACCTAAACTTGTTCCGGCACTACCAATAACTGCTTCATTTGTTTTAACTGCAATAACTTTCATCTCACCATACGCTGGCACATTACGTCTTGGTTGATACCCTAAAAACTCTGCCAGTTTATATACTGACTCTTGTTTTTGGGATGTTGTTAAGAAATTGTTTCTTGCATTTAAATCTACTCTGTATGCTAAGTTATGTCCAAATTGTGCAACTACATCTAGTAGTGATACAAATTCTGCTGATTCTACCCAGTCATTGTAATTCTCTGGGTAAGTGTTGCGTACATACTCAACCATAGCTGATCGCATAGTATCATAATCAAATGCTTGAAAGTTTGCATTGATATATGATTCGTATACAACTGTATAGTCTTCTGCCGCAAATAATTTTGTTTGTCTAGTTTTTTGTGCCATAATTAAAACTCTGCGTCCTGTTGAAATTCATTATCGAATTTGATCTGCAAATCTATTGCAGTTGTTGTTGGTACATATGTTAGCTTCACATTGATAGTAACATAGTGAGCATCTTGATTAACAATAATATTAGTATCGTCAACTGTAAATCTTGGATCATAATTTACTACATTATACACTTCTTCTCTAATAGCATCCATTGTGATGTCATCTAAGGGTTGAAATATGTATAATGGTAAGTCACAACCAAATTCAGGGTCTGTCCACTTCTCTCCTTTACGGATATGAAAGTGATTCAGCAGGTCACGCTTCGCTAAATCTATATCAGATAGATTGCTACTTGTGTATGGTTGGTCTATTGTTGTGTATCCAATTATATTGCTCATACAACTATTTATGCAAATAATTAAGTAGGTAGATTATGATTGCAAAATTAGCTTATCTTCTGGCCATTGTACATAATCTTGCCATGCTATATCGGGAATTGATAAGAAATGACGCTTGTTTGAATAGTTGATTTGATGCCATGTAGGAATAATTGGCTTCTTTTTGGGAAGTGGATGTGCGTTATTGCTCTTCTTTACATTGCAAGGACCGCATGCTGTAACTGTATTAACCCAAGTTAGTCTTCCTCCTGCTGACTTTGGTATAACATGATCTAGTGTAAGTTCGTTGTAAGCAAAGTTATTCCCACAATATTGACACGTATAGTCATCTCTAATGTAAACATTACGTCTAGTAAACTTGGCTCTAGTAGGTTGTCTGTGATATGTATTAAGCATAACAATACTTGGGAATGGAATAGTTACTGTAGGTGACCGGAGGAATTTGTTATCATAATTTTTAATAACATGTACCTTGTCACCCCACAATGCTTTGACTGCGTTCTGCCAACTAATCGTGCTCACCGGAAATATAGATAACGGGTTTCCATCTGCGTTAAGTAAGAGTACGGCGTGATTCAAGTTATTTTCCTTGTTATAGTAGTATTTAAATTATTTTGGTGGGGGATTAACTTAGCTGTTTTGCTAAAAGTCTTTTACGGCTTTCGTTCATATTAGGTAAGAACCTTTTTGTTTCTGCATAGTAAACATATTCAGCTTGGTCAGTTTGTAGCTGATCAAGTGTTCCGGCACTATGTTCTTTGTATAATACTTGTAAGCCTTGTTCCTTAATTAATGATCTATCTTTGTTAGTTCCATAATCGCCTAGCATTAATATTTTTGCATCAGCTTGTCTGTCTAGTCTGTTCAGTCCACATATAGTCATAGCAGTAGCAATGTAACCCCATTGTCTGTTATCAATATACTCTCTTAAATCAAACATTCTAATGTTTGAACCTACTTCGTTAAATGTGTTAGTTTGTAAATACATACTTAGCATTGCATCGTATTGTGTTTGTGATAACGTGTTTAGTAAAAATGTATTTTTAAATCTTCTTTCTCTGTCTTTGAATTCTTCTATCCATAAATTGTAAGCATTGTCTTCTGTCAGGCCAATACCATTTAATTGACTGTCTTCTTTATAAGCATAACCGATTACAGTCTGTTTGTCAACAACTTTTTTATATCCTGTCCAGCCTGTTGATCTAATTTTTAGATTAATTAATTTTGAACTAGCTTCCAATTCAGACAATGGTTTTTGATCATTAACTGCACTAGCATCTAATGTTTGAAATAGTGTGTAATCAATTAAGTTACGACTACTAATACTATTTGGCAAAATAAAATCAACCATTATGCTGTATATCCTTTACCTGACTTAAATGATTCTTGTGTAGCTTCTACACCTTTCCAAGGATGATGCTCGGGAACTCTACTTGCCGCTGATACTTTGACACTTGTGTTAGCACCTTGGTTTTGTATTGTAGTTTTTGTAGCTGGTGCTGGTTCTGGTCCATTCATATCTATTCTAGTACCTTTAATAATTTGATTACCTGCTACAAGCAAGCCGTAGTTGGCATCTGATTGTATATTAATATCCAATGCACTATATACATCAATATTACCTACACTTGTTTCTAATTTAATTCCATCTGCTCCTGAGCTTTTAATATTAACACCTTGCTCTGATTGCATGTTGATGCTACCTTTGGCATGTACATTGTAGTCGCCTTCAGTATGAAAACTTATACCTGCTTTACTGTAAACATCTACATGTCCTGAACGATCAAGTTCAACCCATGCATCACCTGTTTGTGTTGTAACAAAAACAAATCCGTTAGTGTCGTCCATTAATATCTGAGCTCCACCTTTTGTTTTTAGTCTAATATTTTGACTGTTGCCTTCAGCATCTCCATCATCTAATGAAAATGTGTGTCCGCCGCGAGTTGTTATGCCAAATACTTTGCTTGGACTTTCACGCCTAGCACTACTCTGACTGTGTCCTCTTACGTAGTCTAAACTTAATCCTTGTTGATTTAAAACTGCTTGACTAAATTCGTCTAATGGTTTAGTATCAGCATCATTTTGATCGTATGCATTTTTCTCAACTGCTTTCCCTAAACTTTTTTCTCCGTCTGCATAAACTTGTCCACTAGCATTGCCACCCATCATAGAATTTCTATCTTTAGCTATGAGGCTGCCCAAAACGATTCCTTGTTCCTGGCTACCAGTATATGCAACAACTACGTTAGTTCCAATTTCAGGTGGCTGTGGCCACATTCCATAACTTATAGGTGATTGTGCTTCTTTAGTTTCGTCGTCTCCACTGTCTTTAATTTTTGTATGTCCACCAAACGGTGTTGCTAGTAAACAAATACGAGTATTATCTTTTGAGCCAAAGTCTGAAATCTTTACTGAAATTCTACCTGTGTGTAAACTATCTTCGTTGTTTATTACTTCGGCAATGTAAATTCCACTAAGGGTGTTAGTTCCCTCATCGTCACCTTGCTTAACTCTACTTCTAACGTGTACTCCGTCATGTTTTAAATAGCCTGCCATTTTATGCTCCTGATATTTCTATTAGTTGTGGTAATATTAAAAGTGTATTCGTTGTTGGATCTTTGAATCCTGATAGTGTTTGTGTAAACTTACCACCTTGGAATCTACTTTCAATTTTAGTTAATTTATATATTCCACTTGATACTAAATCAACTGGACCTCTCCTTTGAAACTCTAATAAGTCTTCTGCGTTAGGGTTATATTGTAATAATGATATTAATGCATCTCTTGAACTATAGTCTGGGCTGTCAGCGCCTTCAACATTAGATTGCAATGATCCTGCCATCCAGTATGGGTCGCCTTTTATTTCCATTGAAAAGTTATATGCATCGTATTCTCTTTTTGCCATGTTAGCTGCCAAACTAGCATTTAGTGTATCTGTGGCATCTGTTTCATTTTTTCTTTGTTCATTAATACTATAAGGTTTATTAATAAATTTTGTATAATCGTTAAAATCTGATGGTATCTTGTCATATGGAATATCTTCTAAATACTTAGTAACTTTACTAGGTGTTGTAGGAGCAAACTGTTCTGATTTATCTGCATGATATATTCCAGCTTGTGGAACTGATACAACGGTATATAAACTTTCTATATCAATTTGATAAGTTAATACCTCAGTATTTAATCCTGTATAAAGATATGTGTAATTCTTTTCAATTGGTAACATTTTAAATTTATCAGATTGATATTTGTTACTTACAAAGTTTTTTCTATGTGTTCCTTTATCTTGAACTACGTTTGCCCAAGATTGGTTAATTTTAACTGTGTATATGATTTTAATAGGCCCAACGTGTGCATCAGCGCCTGTTCCTGTGCCAGCAAAGTTTTCTGGGTAAACTGGTTTTGAATCAACTACAATGCTTGGTGTCATTCCAATCTTTTGTGCTTCTTTAACATATTCAGCAAAGGCTGGAGTATTCTTTTGTATTGCTAAAGCAATTTCAACAGGTATAGATGATTCGGCTTCTATAGTAACATCTTTTTTATCAGGGTTTTTTAAGTTACTACTTTGTCCACCAGCGGACATTGCGTTTGCAGAACCAGCCCAAGGCTTAACTGCTAAATTAAAATTCATTAATCCTTTTACTCCTCTAACATTAGAAGTTTCATCAAAATTTATTTCAATTTGTTTATCAGGTAAATTACCTAGTTTTTGATCTGTTGGAGATAACATTTCTAACTGTCCAATATTATATGTTTTTACAAAACCATCAATAAACTCTTTTACAGTTGTTACATTTTTAACTGTTATATCTGTATCAGTTACAGTTTCTGTTTGTGCATGTTTAATTAATGACCATGCAATAATATTATAACGTGTTCCTTCTGGACCTGTTGTACTTCTTATTTGATTTAATTTTACAGGATATATAAAAGTTCCAGGATACTTAACACTGGCAGAAGTTATTGAGTCTCTTCCAACAAACTCTAACTTTAGAACAAAGTTCTGTTCGTGTAAGTTACCAGGCTTTCCTAATCCCAAACCAGCTTTTAATATTCTATCTAAAAATGTAAATCCTAAAGTTTCAACTAAATCAAATTGAATAATTCCCGGTGTAGTATTACCATGTGATTGTCCTGGCGTTACAGTTGCTATCATTGCAAAGTTATCCAATGAGAACTGTGAGGTTACACCTTGCTTTGCAACAATAACTGCATTACCTGCAGACACTGCTGATTCACTTCCGTGTAACGTATTTGGGTTGTTAAATGTTTTGTTATCAACAAGAAATAGTGTCCACAAATACTGTGGGCTATCTATTGTGCTTAACCAGTTTCCTGTTGCGTTGTTTTGTAGTTCTACTGGTTTTGGTGTTGTTTTAACAGTTGGTGGTATCTTTTCACTTTTTTCGTTTTCAACAAAGCCATCATCTGGAGTTACTTCTTCTTCAAAGTTTTCTTTACGTTTTTGAAAGTCTATCTCAGATTTTGGTTTGCCATTAGCTAGTGCAATACCATCTTCAAAATGTTTATCGTTATAAATTCCTAATCCACCACCTTCGTGTTTAGTAATAGATTTAACAAGTGCTTTAGTAGTGCCTGGGTTGTCTCGTAAGCTACCTAAGTCTTGATCAGGAGTAACTCCCATTTCTTTTGAAACTTTTTCGACATATGCTTCTGTGTCGTTTTCACTTGGCGGTGCCCAACGAGTAATAATTTCACGCACTGTATTATTGCCATGTGTTTCTTGACTTGTATATAAATTCTTTGTAAGAGCACGTGTTCCCATTTCTGGGCTGTCAAAAATAACAAAGCCACCATTTTGTCCTATTTCGCCATTCCATTGATACGCACTACTAGGTCGTAAATTACCTGGGTTATAGTTTCTAGAATTTATTGCTGTTAGTGACCTGTCTGCCATGTTATGCGAACCTTACAGGAACTATAATACTTAGCCCTGATTTAAAATCTATAATAGGGTCTTGGAGTGTGTCTTGGTTAAACAATGCAAACGTCCACCATAGTTTTGAGTTTCCATATAACTCATATGCTAATAAGTCTGGACGCTCATTATGTTTTGCTTCTAGCGTTATAGTTTTTGTGCTTGTATTTTCAATATCAATATTATCAATAGATAATACATCTAAGTATTTAGAATTAACTACTTCTGTATTTCTATATAAGCTATCTGTTCTATATTTTGTCATTAAATAAACCCTCCATTGTTTCCACCTTTTAATGCAAGTCCACTTGCAAAGGTTGCTAAGTTAAATTCATCTTTTACTTTCTTTGGAGTAAGTTGAGGTGCTAGTTCTAAACTGACTAGTAGTAATGCTGGTATGCTCATTGTTTCGCCACCTGTATCTACATCTACATAATCAGTATCTTCTGGTAGCGTGTAGTTAAAGCTTCGTATTACACATGGAACATTATTAGCATGAACAGATCCATAACAATTAAATTTTAATATGGGAGGTGGTGTACCTGCTGTTTCTTGTCGTTGTATACCAAAGTCTGATTTGGTACATGTTTTAAAAAAGTGTAATGCGGCTGCAGTATATCTTGCTTCAGCATCTGAATTAGCTGCAAACATTGCTGTTACTGATATACTTGGGTTTGGAGTATTCATGTAGTATTGCTGTTGGTAATTAGAACCTGGAACATCATATTGTCCATATGATGTTTGATGTGATATTTGAATAGTAGGTGTAAACGGAAATTCAACACCTCCTGCTTCTGACAGTGGATTTAAAATACCAAGTGTGAAAAAAGGTTTACCCTTTTTCTTAAGTACAAGCGATGCTTTATTCTTATCTGCTATACCGGCCATTACGTTAGACGCTCCTTAATAAATCCAAATACATTTGGATCAAATTTACCAAAGAAATTAGTAAAGCTCTTTTGCTTCTCTTCATCTGGTGCAGCACTTGACATAGTTGCTCTAAAGTCACTTGCACTCATTCCACCCTGCATTAATGGAGCTACGTAAACGTAACCTCTGTCTTGTGCAGTTGGAATTAGTTCGTCCATGTCTTCTGGCATCTTATGTAAGAATCCTGTTCCAGTTGCTAACCTATCTGCATCCTTTGCACCATATACTAGTATTGTAGCAGTTTCTGCAGGGTCTCTGTTTACTGCTCCTAGGTCTGGTCTATAAGGATTTGTGTTAACAATCTTATCTCCTGGTATGTCAAACATCTTTCTCATGATGCTTGCTTTTTCATCAAACGTAAATGGATCGCTACTAAAGTCGCCGCCAGCATGTGCTTTCTTTGCTTTTTGGCTAAAAGTTGTAGCTATAAATACGTTATCAGCACCAAATTTATTACACAAGTGTTTATAAACATCTTTGTGTCCTTGGTGCATGGGTTGGAAACGACCGCCGTAAAATACGGCAATGTTGTTTACACCCTCTGTTAATATGTGTTCAATTAGCATGATACTACTCTCCGTTCGTTAGTATTTATCATTTTAAAAAACCGGTTGACAATCACTTGGTACTTACGTATAATAACGTTAACAAAGGAATATTTTAATGAAAACACCAAAACAGTTTTACCTAACAAACAAAGATTTGTTAAGAGAAATACACAGTAGTAAGATGTCTTATTGCTGGGCACGTGATGATCAATACACTCATTATGATATTATTGTTGAAGGCTTAGATGCAATAACTAAGGAAGTAACGGCAGAAGCTAAACAGAATAGAGCAAAACGATTACAAAAACTAGCACATGAAGCTGAAGTTAAACGATGGGAACAGGGCCTAACAGGCAAAAAAACTAAACCCAGGGCAGCAGACTTTGCAGTAGATGTTGATACTATTCGAGACGATGATATTGTGGTTAGAGTAATGACATTTGGTCATGTCCCACAAGAAAACAGAAAAAACAAACCAAAAACAGAAGCAGATTTACATGCTAAATGTAACTTCCCACCATTTAAGCATTATGCGTATATTGAAGGCGATCTAGAAGAAGTAGCTCGTAGTCATTGGGTAGGTGGTAGAGATAACGGTCATTTTAGTGTAGGCCATGGAAAAACAAACGATAGACTAGCTCGTATGTATATTAAACTATGTGAGAGATATAGTATGCGTGGTAACTGGCGTGGATACACTTATGTAGACGAAATGCGTGGACAAGCATTATTACAGTTAGCACAAATAGGATTACAGTTTAATGAATTTAAATCACAAAATCCATTTGCATATTATACTGCCGCTATTAACAATAGTTTTACAAGAGTTCTTAATTTAGAAAAACGTAGTCAGAACATTAGAGATGACTTATTAGAAGAAGAAGGTTTGAATCCAAGTAATACTAGAACATTTAATGCTGAGTGGAAAGCACATGAAGAACGTGAGCAAGCTCTTAAAGCACAGAATCCAACACTAAAGAAAACAGTATTAATTAAAGACAGCGAACCTCAATCAGAACCAACTGGAGAATAAATGTTTTTTGATAAAGCAATAATCTTTACTGACATTCATTTCGGCATGAAGAATAACAGTAGATATCACAATCAAGACTGTGAAGATTTTATTATATGGATGATTAAAGAAGCACAAGCCAGAGGCATTAAAAAATGTTTCTTCTTGGGTGACTGGCATCATAATCGTGCAAGTATTAATGTTAGTACATTAAACTATACAACAAGTAATTTACGTAGACTAAGTGAAGCATTTGACGAAGTTATAATGATCACAGGCAATCACGATTTGTATTATCGTGAGAAACGTGAGATACATAGCTTATCAATGATTGAAGAATTTAAAAACATTAGAATGATAAACAATGAAATGTTTGTTGAAGATGGTGTTGCATTTATTCCTTGGTTATGTGATGACGAATGGAAGAAACTAAAAGAAGTAGAATGTAAATATATGTTTGGTCATTTTGAATTACCTAGCTTCTATATGAATGCAATGGTACAAATGCCAGACCACGGTGGACTTAAAGCAGAAGATTTATCTAAGCCAGAAAAAGTTTTTAGTGGACACTTTCACAAAAGACAACAACATGGTAATGTAATTTATCCAGGTAACTGTTTCCCACACAACTATGCTGATGCATGGGATGACGATCGTGGGTGTACTATTTTAGATTGGGATGGTAACATTGATTATCTAAAATGGCCTGAAGCACCTAAGTATCGTACACTTACATTAAGTAAACTTATTGACAGTCCAGATGAATTTTTATCTGACAAAACATATTGTCGTGTAACACTCGACGTAGGTATAACATATGAAGAAGCAAACTTTATAAAAGAAACGTTTGCTAAACAATATGATTTGCGTGAGATTGCTCTTATGCCAAGTAAAAAAGAAGAGCATACACAAGACTGGAATAAAGGAGTTGATATACAAGTTGAGAACGTAGACAGTATTGTATTATCACAATTAGAGTCAGTACAAAGCGACACTATTAGAAAAGAATTATTAGTAGACATCTATACAGGATTAACATCGTAAACATGCTAAAGATTAAAAATATCACCGTAAAGAATTTTATGAGTGTGGGTAATGTCACACAGGCTGTACACTTTGACGTACATGGCTTAACACTTGTGTTAGGTAATAACATTGACTTAGGAGGAGATGGTTCACGTAATGGTACTGGTAAAACAACTATCGTTAATGCACTAAGTTATGCACTGTACGGCAATGCACTTTATAATATTAAAAAAGATAATTTAGTTAATAAAACTAATAATAAAAATATGATGGTTACTGTAGACTTTGAAATGAATGGCATTGACTACAGAATAGAACGTGGACGTAAGCCTAACATATTTAAATTTTTAGTTAATAACGTTGACAACAACGAAGGCATTACAGATGAAATGCAAGGTGAAGGTAGACAAAGCCAAGCAGTAATTGAAGAGGTGCTTGGTATGAGTCATACTATGTTTAAACATATATGTGCATTGAATACATACACTGAACCGTTTCTAAGTATGCGAGCAAATGACCAACGTGAGATGATTGAGCAGTTGTTAGGTATTACAAAACTTAGTCAAAAAGCAAACATATTAAAAGAACTAACTAAAAATACCAAAGATAGAATTACAGAAGAAACATTTAGAATTAAAGGTGTTGAAGATGCTAATGAACGTATTGGTAGCAGTATCAAAGATTTAGAACGTAGACAAACACACTGGGCTAATAAACAAGTTGAAAAAATAAATGAATATGCTAGTGAAGTTAATGCATTAGAACATATTGATATTGATGCAGAAATTAAGTCGCATGCTGAGTTTGCACAGTTTAATGAAAAGAAAACTCAACGTGATACATTAACTGCAGAAATAGCAAGACTTACTAGCAGTATTGATCGTGAACAAAAGCGTTTAGATAAAGCACAGAAAGATTTAGATTCTACATTAGAACATAAATGTTATGCATGTGGACAAGAAATACACGACAGTCAGCATGACAAAATTGTGGAACAAAAAACAGAACTAGTTAATGATTCTCTGAAACATATCAATGATGACAAAGCATCAATGGAAGAATATAAACTTGCTGTTGAAGAGATTGGCGACATTGGTGTTGCTCCACGTATTGAATATAATAGTTTAAACGAAGCATATGAACATCAAAATAAAATTAAAGAAAATAAGACGCTACTTGCAAATACTGAAAAAGAATCAGATCCATACACAGAACAAATTGACGCATTAAAAAATACTGGGTTGCAAGAAGTTAGTTGGACAGAAGTTAATAGACTTACTGAACTAAAAGAACATCAAGACTTTTTATTGAAACTACTTACAAACAAAGATAGTTTTATCCGTAAAAAGATTATTGAACAAAACTTACAATTCTTAAACACACGTTTAGAATATTATATTACACGTTTAGGTTTACCACATGAAGTACAATTCCAAAGTGACTTGTCTGTAACTATTACACAACTTGGACAAGACTTAGACTTTGATAACTTGTCAAGAGGTGAACGTAATAGATTAATACTAGGACTTAGTTGGAGCTTCCGTGATGTATTTGAAAGCATGAATCATCCTATTAACTTAGTTTGTATTGACGAACTTGTTGATAGTGGTATGGATACAATTGGTGTTGAAAGTGCATTGAGTGTGTTAAAGAAAATGGAACGTGATCGTGGAAAAAATATTTTACTTATATCTCATCGAGATGAATTAGTTGGACGTGTAAACAGCGTACTACAAGTTACAAAAGAAAATGGCTTTACTACATTCAATACAGAGATAGAAGTAATTGATGCATAACGATCAAGAAGAATTTATACTAGAAGATAAGGAATATGTGTTAAAGCATGCTCCTTATACAATAGAACAAGCATCTATAGGAATGGACGCATTAGACAGAATCAAAAGATTAATAAATGAGTGGTACGAAGAAGACGGTCCCATGGACATACAAAAATAAAATAATCACTGAAATACCAGATGGTGTAGAAGCATTTGTATACTTAATAACTAACCTTACTAATAATAGAAAATACATTGGTAAGAAGTTAGCAAAGTTTAAAACTACTAAGCCTCCATTAAAAGGTAAGAAAAACAAAAGACGTGGTACAAAAGAAAGTGATTGGCAGACTTATTGGGGTTCGTCGGATCATTTAAATGCTGACGTACTAACACTTGGTGCAGATAAGTTTACCAGAGAAATAATACATTTCTGTCCTAGTAGAGGCGTTGCAAGCTACTTAGAAGCTAAAGAACAATTTGACCGTAAGGTATTAGAAACCGATGAATACTATAACGGAATTATTAATGTAAGAGTTGGCAGTTCAAAGATTCTTACAGAACATCTAAAAAAAGGTTGACAACGCATATCTTTCTTGTTATAGTAACAAGAATTAAGGTTTTAACTGCGTTATCTGCTAATAATTAAAGCATCAGATAATTACTAATACAAACCAAAATACACAGATACCAAATCTCGCAAATATAGGCTAACACAACACTAATAAAGGCAGCAAGGCTCCGTTTGGTCGGCAAGGGTCGACTCACCTTGAGGTTACGAATTCACGTGACTGGATGCTGGTGTGCCTAATAATGTCAATACACTGATTTGACAAATCAAAATGATCAAGCTCTACGAACGCTCGTAACTTGAGGATAGTCCAAAAGTCGATACTATGGCTCCGGATGTTTCTGCGTTAATAAAGCAGTATGTAATAAGGGTACAGCATAACCGCCCTTCCTAGGTGTTAAACTAGGTTTACTATAGTACTTGTGGGTGCTGTTCTATGCCAAGAACTCATTTTACACTTGGCCCGTAGTAGGCTAAGTGTGAATAAAATATCTTGCCAAGGAACAAGATAAATATTAATATAATATAAGATCTAAAAAATTGCTTTTTATCTAATACAGTTAATAACTTTAATTAAGCGTAAGCAATATGCATTGAACAAAGCGTTAGCTTTGTGATAATGATGATGTCGTTAGACATCAAGAACAATAAACTAGAATGATAATAACATAATGAACTTTTCTGACTTTCAACAAGAGTTCCTTAATTGGAGCCAAAACAACATTGAAGTTAAACAGGACTCTGGCTTACCCGTATGTCCTTTTGCACGTAAGGCTAGACTTCAACAAAAGATACAATTTATAGATGCACGTAACGATCTATTACAACTTAACACATTTGACAAATCTACATATGAGATTGGTATTGCCTGGTTAGGTGATATAGATAACATTGATGTTGTAGAAAAATTTTGCACCGACTCTATGGATGCTAATCCTGACTTATTATATTTTACAAGTACAAGAGATAGCGGACACTTTGTAAAGAACTTTACAGATTGTGTGTTTATTCAGTTGCGTGGAGATATAATGAAAAAGCGTAATTACTTAAAAGATAATACTACATATTACGACAATTGGCCTGATGCCTATTATACATTAATTACCGGCGAGACCCGCGATTAGATTTGTTGATTTCTTCAACTCTGTGATTCATTCTTTCAACTAATAACTTTACAGACGGAACAGGCATCATCATAATGTCTTGATAACTTACTGCACCTTCACTGCGTATTACTATGTCTAAGAAACTACCTTCAGATTTCTCTAATTGTTTTTCGTATCGTTGAACTAATGCTTGAATTTCTACGGGTTGACGAGAAGCTATCAACCCCCGAAAAAATTTGCAATATCTAAATCAACACCAGTTTTCCAATTGTGATTACATTCTTGACAGCTAGCATTAAATTCAGTTTCTAATCCACTTTCACTTAGTGCTTCTATTTTGTTTTTAATAACATCGTAGTCTGCTCTCGTTATATTTTGTAACCATTCTTTAATCATTTCCTTGTCCTCGATAACATCAGTTTCTGGACCTTGTACACTATGAATACTATTAGTAATTAAACTAACAGTAAGTTCAGCAATTTCAACAAATGTTTTTCCAAATAATTCTTGTCTAGCAACGTCATCTAAATTTGCATCACTTAATCCTTGAATCATTTTGTTTTGTTTTATTTGTTGAACTTGTAGTGTTGTTCTATCTCTTAATGTGTATGGCATTGTTGTTATTTTAAAACCAGAGTCTAACGTTACTTCACGTTCAACAATTTCTGATTTTGTCTTTGACAACATTATACTTGCATCAAGTTGTAGTTGATTATCAAATTCACATTTTGGACACTTAACGTCTACGTCAATTTCCTTACCGTAACTTGCTTGTCTAATTCCAATTAGTATTACAAGTAAATCGCTCACAGGCATTGTATCTGGATCGTCAATGTCTGGGCAACAACTTCTAATTAAACTTACAGTGGCTTCTCCGTTAAACAAAGCGTCTGGTGTTTTAGTTATAAGTTCATCCCTTGCTGTCATAGCATATACCGCTAGTTCATTATCAATGCTAAGTTTAGGTTTCTTTTTATAAAAATTACCCTTACTTGGCAATGCAATGTACAAAGCCGGTTTTCTATATGCTTGAATTAGTGGGTTTGTCATATATTTTTTCTCCAATTATATACATATATTATGAATACCATAAATAGTGTGTATATTACAATAGTATTTATCAGAATTAAAACATCGGTTAATATGAGAAGGAAAAATGGACAACCAATACTTTGAATTTATAAGTAAACGCTATCCTTGGGCTACAGAAGAAACACTGCAAGCTCTCAATAGTGATCTGACCTCTCAAAACATTACAATGGGCCAGATTGCAGCCATACTAAGCGAATCAAATGCTAGTGCAGTTAAAACTACTGCACGTAAAGCTGATGAAGCACAAGCTAAAGCAGAAAAAATAGAACAAAAGATAGAAAAGGGTGCTAAAAAAGCAAAAGGTGCAATGGGATCTATTATGTCCGATATGTCACCTATACAAGCAGTTGCAGATCTATCACATGAAACAGCTAAGTTAATGTATAATGCAGGCGCAGCCGCAGGCGACTTTTTAGGTGGTGGAAAAAATAAAGTTGGTGCAGTAATAGGCGGCGTTACTAAAGCAGGTCTATATGGTGCAGTGGCAGCAACTGGTGTTGGTACTGTATTTGCTAAACTTCTAACTGAACAAGACAAATATGCTAGACAACTAATTGACTTTGGTTCTATTGTTGGTGATATAGATATGTACACCACACTTAGATCGAGTATACGTTCGCTGGGTATGGGTTTTAAAGAATTTGCAGACATAACAGCAGCCACACAACCATTTATGATTTCAGCAGGTGGTGATGTTGTTAAGGGACAATATAAATTATCTGAAATGCTTTCTCAACTTGAGAACGATGACAAGTTTAGTGATTTTGGAATGGGTATACAAGATACGGCTAGATCTCTAGCACAAGAAACTGAAACACTTTATCAGTTAGGACAAATTACAGAAATAAATGCAATGACAAAAAAACGTGTTGCTGACTCTTTTGAATCAGCTAATGCACTTGCAATGTTTACTGGTAATAATTTAGGTATGCAAAGAATGGAAGCATTAAACATCAGAAATGAAGCACGTACTAATGAAGAGCTACAATTTAATATTATACAAAATACAAAAAAGATTGAAGAATTATTTGGCAAGGCAGCAGTAAAAAATATAGAACAAGCACAAGGCACGGCAGCAATTTTAATGACAGGAACATTTGGAGAAGACTTTGCTAAAACATTTGAACAAGACGTAATATCAACTGTTGGTGATTTTGAATTTGATACAACAGCAGCAAACAATGTTAACAGAGAAATGATAGAAAAATTACGTAGAGTAGGACCAGGTGTTGCAGAAGAATATATATCATTAGTTGAAGACACAGCTCAAGGAAAAATTACTAGCAATAAACAAATGGTAGACAGACAAAGAAAACTTGTAAAAATGGTGCGAGATGCAATGCCTAAACCAGGAGTCAGTTCTGACCTACGTGACTCAAACGAACTTATAGCAAGAACAAAAGCACTGCCAAAATCATATTTGTCAGCAGACACAGACGAGCTATTAACAACATCTTACTATAAAGGTATAATTGATAACGCAGACTCATCAATTGATACATTAGATGACTTTGCAATAACATTTCAAAATTTGCAAGAAATATTAACACCTGGGTTTGGAACAATGGATACAGGTATAAATCTTGTAACAGATAACATGATGAAGTTTGGTAGAGCAGTAAGTGGTTTCTTTGGTAAGTCATCAGACTTTGATGAATTTTACGATAAACAAATGACTATTAACAGAGAAGCAGCACTTGCACAAGTTACTGAAAAGAATATTGATATAACAATTGAAGTAGCTAAACAAAAAATTGATGCAGCACAAGGTAGAATGGATCATATTAATTCGTTCATTGAAACACCAGAATACACAAATGAAGCCGGCGAAACTATAGACGCAACAGATGAGCAAATAGAAGGTGCTGAAGCACAACAACAGATGTTAGAAACTCAATTAATGGAACAAAAAGAATTTTACACAATGCTACTAACAAAGAAAGCCGATATGGATTCTAAGAAAGTAACTAACGGGGGAGTACAATAATGGCTAAGAAGAATAATATACCTTTACCAGATGGTAGTAGTATTGAATTGCCAGCATGGGCAAGTGAATCAACATTGCTTGCTATGGCAAAGCAGTTACAACGTACTAATATTCTTTCAGATACAATGCTTGGCGGTGTTAAAGAACTTAAAGAAGTAGACAGCGAAGTATTAGCATCTGTGAAAGCAGTGGTTGAAGCAGCTGGTACAAACTCTGAATCAACAGAAAAAAATCAAAAAACATTTTTAGATAGAACAGTAGGTACAGCAGGTGCAATCAATCAGGCAGCAACGTTCTTTGGTAATGCTGAAAAGCCGTTAACAAGTATGGTAGGTGCTGTTGATAGTTTAGCAGGTAAACTTAAAGGACCAGCCGGCGGCGGCGGTCTAAAAGAACTGATGAACAAATCTAAAGGACTAAGTGGATTTTTTACTAAGTTCGGCGGTACTATGAGTACAGTAACTGATGTTGCACTAGCATGGGTAGGTTGGAATGCAGCTAAATTTGAACAGTTTGCTGAAGTACAAAAGAAAATGATTGATAGTGGTGCTATATTTTATTCTAGTGCAAGTGAGTTTGATGATTTGTATTCTGACAGTATGAAAGCCGGTATAACTTATAATGCATTTTCAGATACAGTAACAAATTTTGGTGGTACTATGACAGCACTTGGATCAGATGTATCAGGCGGTTCTAAAAAGTTTTTAAGTATGTTTAAGAAACTTAGTGACTCTACAGATAAGTTGGGAGACTTAGGACTTTCAAATACTGAATTAATGACTCAGTATGCGTCTTATATAGAAACACAACGTTTAACAGGTGCAATAGATATGAAAGTTGCTGGCATGGGAACCAAGTTAGATAAAGGTTTTCAAGACTTAGTTGTAGAAAGTACAGCAATGGCAAGTTTAACTTCTTTAACTAGAAGCGATGCATTACAAAGACAAATGTCTGCTATTAGTGGAACATTTGAAATGGCCGGTTTACAAGGTTTAAGAGACAATGGTAAAAATGAACAAGCTAGTGCAGCAAAACATATATTAGAACAGTTATCATTAATATCAGATCAAGGTGCTGGTGGAAGTATGATACAAGAGCTATCAGCAGCATTGGGTGAGAAATTATTCCAGTACACTGGTAATATTGAAAACTTTGAATTTGATTCTAGACTTTCTGACGAGACAAGAGCAGCATTTACAAAAACAATGGGACAAGACTTTTTTGGAAATATTGAAAGAATGATTCAAACAGGAGAAATGCGTGGCGAAGAAGCTGGCAACTATATATTGCAAAGTTTTGCTAACATGAATATGGATAAAATGGCAAACGCTGGTGCAGTAGATAATAGTATACTTCAATCAATTGCACAGTTACAATCAAGTGGTATATTGATTAAAAAGAACTTTGGAAAATATGCAGAGTTAAGTGCTGATGAAATTGAAGCACTTAACAAAGACACTAAAACAAAATTAGCAGCATCAGGTAGTACAGTACAAGCAATGAACGATGCAAGTAAAATGTTCTTGTCAGCACAAAATGCTATTACATGGGATTTAAATAATTTATCAGTAAAAATTGAATCAGTTTCAAACTGGTTTAATGAAAACTCAGAAATTATTAAAAAGAAATCAACTAATTTCTTTAATGAAGAAATTATTCAAACAGAGATAGGAACAACCACATTACCAAAAGACACTGCACAGGAAAATAATCCACATAAACCTATGAAAATTAGTGAAACTACTCCTAGCGTAAGTCCAGTATTAGCAGTTCCTAAAGATATACCTAAAAGCAAGGAAATAAGTATACTCAAAGATAGGTTGACAGAAAAGCAACAATCTAGTACAATAGTTAAACATCCGAGAGATAAAGTTCGACTCAATAAAGAAATGGCACTATTGGAGAGACAAATCGCAGCATTGCAAAAGCAAATAAAAGCTGAAGAAGATGCAGTATTAGAACGTGCTTTAAAGGAAAGAAACAATAACTTCCGTTAAAGGCATAAATACAAGAATACAAAGGATAATAACAATATGAGTTGGAAAAAACACTTTACAAGATATAACGTTAATGACGGAACAGGCGGAAACGCTAAAACTAACAGATGGCAAAGTTGGCTACCAGAAGTATATTCGGGTCAACCAAACCGTGTTGAGCGTTATACTCAGTATGATCAGATGGATCAAGACAGCGAAATTAATGCGGCACTAGATACTATTGCAGAATTTAGTACACAATTAGATCCACAATCAAGTATTCCTTTTGGAATCAAATATAAAACAGCTCCAACTGATACAGAAGTTACTGCCCTTGAAACTACATTAAAGCAGTGGGTTAGAATTAATGATTTTGAACGTAGAATATTTACTATGTTTAGATCGTGTATTAAATATGGTGATCAATTTTTTATTAGAGATCCAGAAACATATAAACTTATATGGGTACAACCAGGTGATGTTGCTAAAGCTATTGTTAACGAAAGCGAAGGCAGAGAAATTGATCAATATATAATTAAAAATATTGCATTAAATTTACATGACATGGTTGCAACAGATACTAAGAAGCATGCAGATTCAACAGCGGTTAATCCTACAACAGGTTATAGTGTTGGTAAAGGAAACAGCGGTGTTGTTAATGCAAACAATTCACAAGGTGTTAATTCAGAGTACGCAGTTGATTCTAAAAACGTAGTACATGTAAGCCTAAGTGATGGAATGAATGCAAACTGGCCATTTGGTAACAGTATATTAGAATCTGTATTTAAAGTATACAAGCAAAAAGAATTATTAGAAGATAGTATTATTATCTATCGTGTACAAAGAGCACCAGAAAGACGTGTGTTCTATATTGACGTAGGTAACATGCCAGCACACAAAGCAATGGGTTTTGTTGAAAGAGTTAAAAACGAAGTACACCAAACACGTATTCCAAATATGAGTGGTGGTGGTACTAAAGTTGTTGATGCGGCTTATAACCCGTTATCAATAATGGAAGATTACTTCTTTGCTCAAACAGCAGAAGGACGTGGATCTAAAGTTGAAGTATTACCAGGTGGTGAAAACCTTGGTGAGATTGATGATTTAAAGTACTTTAACAATAAACTTATGCGTGGACTTCGTGTACCAACATCGTACCTTCCTACAGGAAGTGAAGACGGTATTGCGGCATTTAACGATGGACGTATAGGTACAGCAATGATACAAGAATTCCGTTTTGCAAAGTACTGTGAAAGATTACAACTTACATTGCAAAATACATTAGACAAAGAATTTAAAATGTTCTGTAAACATAGAGGACTAGATGTTAGTTCTAGTTTATTTGAACTAAACTTTGTTGAACCACAAAGTTTCTCACAATACAGACAAATTGAAATTGATGCACAAAAAGCACAACTATTTGGACAGCTCGAGGGTGTTGGATACTTGTCAAGAAGATTCTTACTTGATAGATACTTAGGACTAAACGAAGACGAAATGGTTGAGAACGAAAGATTGTGGAAAGAAGAAAATCAAAAAGGCAATATGCCTGACAGCACAGCAACAGGAGATTTAGGAGCATTAGGTATTAGAGGATCTGATGTCGATAGTTTCCAACCAACTGATGTCGATGCAGAGAATGCAAGTGATGATGTTGATGGTCCAATTGATACACCAGATGCTGATCTGAACGATGATATGGGAGACACATCAAATGAGGTTTAATGAACTTGCTCAGAAACCAGAAGATGATAATTTTAACAAATGGGATCTTGACGATACCCGTAGACCTAGATTGACGCTGAAACATCTAAATAAGATGCGTAATAGACGTGAGATGGCTCGTAGTGAGCATACGTCTAAGATCGAAGATGTACAGCTACAATACGGCGCTAGCCAAGCAGAAGAGTAGATAAAATACCTACATAACTGTTATTTTTACACCAGCGGTGTCAAAACCGCGGTTTTTTTTGTATTTAAGATATCTTGCCTAGCAGTAAGACTAAATACATGTGTTATAACCTCGATAAAGGAGAAAAGCTAATGAGTACTCGCGAACGTTATATTAAAGTGATTGAAAGCCTAGTTAATGGCGAAGAAGCAAAAGCATCTGACCTATTACACGAAGCATTCGTAGAAAAAGCACGTGAAATTTGGAATGACTTAGTCGAAGCAGACGAAGTTGTAGAAGATGAAGTAGCGGAAGAAGAACTAGATGAAGCGTTTGGCGACGAAAAAGCTGATAACTTTATCGACGACATCGAAGAAGATGATGAAGAAATTGAAGCAGAGGAAATGTACGGAGAAGACAAAGAGGGCGAAGACGCTCCTGAGTCAGATCTAGCAGAGCCAGAAGCTGAGATGGAATTAGCATCAGACGGTGACGAAATGGACTTTGACGATGACGGTGAAACAGACGGACACGAAGAAGAACATGAAGAAATTGAAGACAAACTAGTAAACGTCGAAGACGCACTAGAAGATCTTAAAGCAGAATTTGCTAAAATTATGGGCGACGAGCCAGCAGCAGATCCAGCTCCAGAAATGGATATGGAACCAGAAATGGAAGAAGCAGTAGTTGAAGAAACTACAGCGGAAGCTGATGATGATTCGGAAGAAATCGAAGAAGCAGCTGATTTAACAAAAGTAGGTAAAGACGGCATGCACCCAGCAGATATGCCAGCAGGCGATGATGGTAAATCATCTCCAGTTGCAGGCAAAAATGATATGGGCGGCAAAGCAGTTGATATGTCTGCTAAATCAGAAGGCGGCGATTCAAAAGGCTTAACAGGCGATGCAAAAGATATGAATGTAACTCACCCAGGTGACGGTGCAAAATTATCTCCAGAGTCTAAAGGTCACGGCGCAGAGAAAAAAGGCAAGGCTGAATAATTATGTTGACACTTAAAGAAAATCTAACATACGACCAGGCAAATATCATTACTGAATCTTCAGATGATGGTAAAAACCTGTATATGCAAGGAATTTTCGTTCAAGGTGAAAAACGTAATCAAAATCAGAGAGTTTATCCAGTTTCAGAAATCAGTAAGGCTGTTAAAGTCATACAACAAAAGATTGAAACTGGTTACTCTGTATTAGGTGAAGCAGATCACCCCGACGATCTGCAAGTAAATTTAGACCGTGTGTCACACATGATTGAGAAAATGTGGATGGACGGTCAAGACGGTTATGGTCGTTTAAAGCTGTTACCTACTCCGATGGGAAATATTTGTAAAACCCTTTTAGACAATGGAGTTAAACTTGGTGTATCATCAAGAGGTAGTGGTAATGTTACAGACGGCGGCAATGTCAGCGATTTTGAAATACAAACAGTTGATATCGTTGCTAATCCAAGTGCACCAGATGCTTACCCAGATCCACTTTATGAGCAAATCATGAATGGGAAACGTGGTAACATCTTACTTGATGTAGCTTCAGCAGCAAACAGCGACAACTTAGCTGAAAAGTACCTCCAGAAGGAAGTACTACAGTTCATTGAAAAACTAGATATTAGGAGAAACTAAATGGCTAATGCAATAGAACAACTCCTAAGTTCAGAAGTCCTATCGGAAGAAGTGCGTTCAACACTTTCAGAAGCTTGGGAAGTAAAATTAGGTGAGGCTCGTGAAGAGATCACTGCTGAATTACGTGAAGAATTCGCAAACAGATATGAGACTGATAAAACGTCGATGGTGGAAGCACTTGACGCGATGGTATCAGATACTATTAATACTGAGTTGAAAGAATTCGCATCGGATAAAAAAGCAGCAGTAGAAGCTCAAGTTGAGTACAAACGTAAAATTACTGAACATGCTAATCTACTTGATAAGTTTGTTATGGAAACGCTTAACAAGGAAATTACAGAACTACGCAAAGACAGAAAGCTACAAGAAGGCAACTTTGAGAAGCTTGAAGATTTTGTGATGGAACAACTTACTTCAGAACTTAATGAATTCCATAATGACAAGAAAGACCTTATTGAACAAAAGGTAAAACTTGTCGCGGAAGGTAAAGAAATGATCACTAAGGCGAAAGCTGAATTCGTAGAAAAAGCTTCTACTAAATTAGCTAGTATTGTTGAGAGTACGCTCTCAAAAGAACTAGGTACTTTAAAAGAAGATATTAAAACTGCTAAAGAAAATATGTTTGGACGTAAGTTGTTCGAAACATTCGCAGCAGAATTTATGGGTTCTCACTTAGCTGAAGGTACACATATTTCAAAACTTTCAAAAGAACTTTCGAATGTGAAGAGTCAACTTGATGAATCACATAAAGAAATTAAAGATAGAGAGGCAAAAATTACTGAGGCAACTAATAAAGTAGCTAAAATTAATGAAAGCCGTGAACGTGAGTCAGTTATGGCTGAACTTATGTCTCCACTATCTAAAGAAAAACGTGAATTAATGAACAACTTGCTTGAAAGCGTAAGCACAAGCAAACTAAAAGCTCAATTCAACAAATACCTACCAACGGTACTTAATGAGTCAAGCACAACAATTAAATCACAAAAACTAAACGAATCTCAGAAGACTGAGATTACAGGTAACAAGGCAGCAACGACACAGGCAACTGATAGTGCCGCCGAAATTATTAACCTTAAAAAGTTAGCAGGAATCAACTAAGGAGATCTCCAAATGACACAGAATCTATTTGAAAATTGGGACGTAACAAAAGACGCCCTTACAGATGGTTTAAATGGTAACAAAAAGGTTGTTATGGAATCAGTTCTTGAGAATACAAGAAACTATCTTTCAGAATCAGCAACCGCAGGTACAACAATGGCAGGTAACGTTGCATCACTAAACAAAGTGATTCTTCCAGTTATTCGTCGTGTTATGCCAACAGTTATCGCGAACGAACTAGTAGGTGTACAACCTATGACAGGTCCAGTAGGACAAATCCACACACTAAGAGTAAGATATGGCCAAACAGCAGCTGGCGCAACAGCTGGTGACGAAGCACTATCACCATTTGCAATTGCAAAAGGTTACTCAGGTGACGCATCAACAGGTGGACCGACTTCAACTTCAGCTCTAGAAGCAGAAGCAGGTCGTAAACTTTCAATCCAAGTATTGAAACAAACTGTTGAAGCTAAAACACGTAAATTATCAGCACGTTGGACTTTTGAAGCAGCACAAGATGCTAATTCAATGCACGGTCTAGACGTTGAAGCAGAAATTATGCAAGCACTTGCACAAGAAATTACTGCTGAGATTGATCAAGAAGTTTTAACTTCACTACGTACACTAGCAGGTGCAGCAACTGATACATATGACCAAGGTAATGTATCAGGTCAAGCTACATTCGTTGGAGACCAACACGCAGCATTAGCAGTTCTAATTAACAGAGCAGCTAACTTAATTGCTACACGTACAAGACGTGGCGCAGGTAACTACGTTGTTATTTCACCAACTATGTTAACAGTACTACAATCAGCGACAACTTCAGCGTTTGCAAGAACAA
>Ga0233444_10001664_pt1 | contig 24644 bp, 25 predicted proteins | sample SI_124_October20_6_FD_182792 | JGI IMG/M metagenome (GOLD analysis project Ga0233444, IMG submission 182792) | Seawater microbial communities from Saanich Inlet, British Columbia, Canada - SI_124_October2016_10_MG | ecosystem: Environmental > Aquatic > Marine > Inlet | place: Canada: British... | reverse complement strand
CCATAATTATTCTTTTTCAAAACCTTCAACTGCTTTATTTATTTCGTAAGGTTGATTAGGATCGCAGAGTATGGCAACCAAATCCTTGACTCTTCTTTAATTTCAGAATGAAATTCTATTTTGATCCATATAGTGAAAATACCAAAAACAATGGGATTATGGATTTACACGTGATTCCAAACGTGTGTTCGGAATATTCCGAACACTACTTACGCGATTGCCTGAGAGGAATCTGTCAAAAAGTACCTCCTCTATCCCATTATAGTTTAATATTTTCCTACCTTCACATGGGTTGGCAATTTGGCGCATCTTCCGGAGAAGCCCTCTGTCGGAGGCGATGTATCCAAATCGTAACCCCGCTTGGAAGCAAGCGCTGTTAATTATTGATTTTCAGGGAAATACAAGAAAAGGTTCTAGTACCTCTCTATCCGGGGAACATCGCCGTTTTGTGTTACACTGTTTCGGAGATTTTTGTCTGGATAGTAGTTAGTACTAAGGTTGTTGTTGTTCTTCGATTGAAGGCTCATTATCACTCTCATTTTTCTCGTTACCTAATGCATCTAGTATGCCTTTGATAGCGCTTGATTTATCCAAAGAGCTAAAGCCCATTTTTTTGAATGGTATATCAAAGGTGGTATTGTCCTTTAAATGCAGACGATAACCTTCGTCATAACTCTCACCTTTGGAAACTTTGGAAATCTCAACTTCCCCGAAACGTGAATTATCGCGGTATGAAATGGTATTAGGAGTAATGATTAACTCATCATTTCGATCTCTAATCAGTTTGAAGAGTCCTATCAAAATTGGCAGAAGGGTTAACGTAACGAGATAGGCCAAGGCAAAATAGTAATCGACTTCACTTAAAGCCTCTTTGTCGAGGAGAGTGAATAAATAATATCCAATACCTAACGAAACTAAGAAGGATAAAAGTTTCGGCCATTCTTTTGGGTTGTATCTAATTTTTTCACCTTCTACTTTTTTACTCGTAGCAAGTAATATCAAGGCAGATCCTGAGAAAATAGATACTATACCTGTCCAAACAAGTGTCCAGAGTCCAAAAATGGTAAATACCTTATACAATAAGTAAAAATAACCAAGGATTAGAAGTCCGATGAATGCTATCCCAATAGCACCTAAAGTTTTATTTTTCATAATTAAGATTTTTTAAACACGGCAACCATGTAGGATGTAGTATAATCGGGCTCCGCGGGAGTAGCTCCTAGGCCAAAACAGCCATTTTGACCTGGCGCTCCTTTGATTACTGTATCTACGTTTTCTAGTCGCACGTATTCCCATCCCTGGGAAGACAAATCATTGATTAGTGCATCGAGTTGGTCGGCTACAGCCTTTGTGGTATCCGACTGGCTAAGCTTAGCCACGAATGGAACAACTTTGTAGTTCATGGTTTTAAAGATTTTATTGTCCATAAGATATTAAAACTTTTGATAGTTGATTATCTTTTTGGGACCAAAACATAAACCATGTTAAAGCGACTGTCACAATTGCTATTGCCTTGTCTTCTGACTCAAGCATCGCATCAATTACGTGCTCAAGAATCTGCCGTAGATATTTTAGTCAAATGGAACAGCTACCATAATAATCAGGAGTTAAGTAGTTTCCGTAGACTATACCACGATTCTGTTTTCTATTACGGAAAGAACGTATCAAATGATTATTGTTCAAATTCTAAGTCAAGGGCTCTCTCAGTAAAATCATACAGTCAATATCTGCAAAATGTGCACGAGCGAGCAATAGGTAAGTACTTCGTTAAACTTGACTTTGAAAAAGTGGTCACTTACAATGGTAAAACCACTTCCTATCCCAGTTATATCGTTTTGCGCCGGGGAGAAGAAGAATTGAATATTTGTGTAGAAGGGGATAAGCTTACCGATCGCACACTTACCAAAAAATACAGGTCAAATATTCCAAAGGATTACATCACAGGCGATTTTGATGGGGATGGACAGTTGGAGAAAGCATGGGTTGTACAACCATCATTTAAAGGCTATGATGAATGCGAAGGGAAGTGCACAAGCAAGATATACTTTTCAGATTATTCAATCCCAATTATCACTTATGATGGTAGTATAGATTTAATTATCAATAACCTTGGTGATCTAAACAATGACGGGATAGACGAGATTGGTGCAGAAAGGGTATGGTTCCAGAGTACAAAACAATTTTACTCCGTCTATGTCATGTGCCATTATAATTGGAAAGAAGCGATAGTAGTTGATATTCACACAATGGAATCCACATGGCCTATCGTTAGAGCTGTTGGTGAGAAAATAAAGATTAATGAAATCGTGGATTCAGCAGAGGAGGGATATTTCGAAAGAACACGTTTAATTGACTTTCCTGAGGTTTATTAATTCCTGTTCCGATTGAAGTTGGTGCAGTAAGAAGCCATTTCTCAATATCTGTATAAAATATGTTTGATGATTGGACGGAGACTGGTTTAAGTACTACATTTTGGATTCGCTGGATGAAGAGATCTGCATCTTAATTAAAGATGGGATTAATGGGAGAGAGGTAGTTTTTAATTTTGATAGAGAAAACACCTTTCCTGCAGATTCAGATTTGGAATACGATTCGTATAACACCAAAATGAATACCTTAATGAAGTGGATTGACGATAATGAGGAGCTATTATGTTAGTTCAGCCCCTTAATAATTGAGCAAGCCGTAGAAGGGCGCGAATGGACAAAAAATAAGGAAGTATTGAATAATAATAACTACATTTTTTTCTGAGTCTACGCAATTCTGAAATTTTACTCATATGTAAAGTTGTCTGTTAAGAACATTTAACAGATGCTAAATTTCAAAATTTAAAGCCGGGTAAGATTGTTGTTTAAGATGTTTAGTACCTTAACCAGACACAACAAGATGGAAGTACGGCGAGAGATTTATTGTAAAGCCTTACTGTATAGGTCCAAACTAAAGCCCAATTTTTAAAGAATATTTATTTTATGTTGTCTTTTAATGTCCTGAAGCAGTTAGAATCAATTAATAGGTTCTTGCTTCCCGAATTTAATTTTACTGAGAACGCATTTAGCGATTATAAATCAATCAAATCTAATTTATCTTCAAAAGTGATTGAAGAAAAATTGAATATTAATCAAAATCAATTACAGCAGTTTGAATTAGCATTTCGATACTTTGATAAACACAAAGACGATAGAAGTCTAAAAAATATATCGACTTTAAGGCTAATAGGGTGGTTAGAGACGATTTCTAAAACAACGGAGGAGGACTTTACTGTAAATGTCGACAAAATTATTTCTGATGAAAATATTGCTGTTAAGCAAGTAAGAGCATTAGAATTACTACTTAGAGACATCGTATTAACACATACAGGTGGTAAGGATAGTTTGTTAGCAGAGCTTCATCGACTATTCAAATCCGACCTCATTAATAAATGGCTCAGTAACGCAGACGAAACGGGTGTATTATCTGGCACTACTTTCAGTGAATTATCTTCTTTGTTTTTGGATAAAAGAATATTTAATCATTATGATGATTTATTTAAGCATGAAAATGCCTTAAAATATGATAAAAACAAAATAAACTCATTAAGGTTTTTTCTTGAGGATGTAAGAATTATTAGAAATTCAATTGCGCACAACAAAAAAATTTCTAATGCACAGATAGAATTACTAAACTATTATTACGCAGAAATAGCGGATATTATTGCCATTGGAAATAAGAATGGATTAACTAAGGTAGATGCGAATAAATACAATAATGCTAGCCAAGAAGAATTAGATTCTTATGTAAAAAATATTACTGAGGATTTGAATGAGGTAAAGCAAGGTATTAAACTACTGCATGATGAAGTAAGTTCTGGATTTAATAAAGTCATTTCTGATACTAGTGACATTAAAACTACTACAAAAACTAATCAACAGAAACTTAAATTAATTGGGGCTGGAGTCGTGGCTTTAATATTTATTGCTTCTAGTCTTTTGTATTTTTCCATGCGTACGGATTCAAACAGTCAGGACATAAAAGATGATTTGCACAATGTGAAGGAAATAATAACTGGTGACGCTGAATTGAAGAACATGAGTAATTCCGCCGATCTGAATGTAGTCAAAGATTTAAATGAAAAGACCGCTGAATTGGAAGCAAAACGAATAGCTATTATTTATTTTGACAATACTTCAGGAGAGGCGAATTTAGACAAGTTAAGGAAGGGTTTGGCTGGAATGCTGATTTCAGATTTATCAAATGTCAATATGATTGACATAGTGGAGCGCGATAGAATAGAAGATATTTTAGATGAACAAGAGTTAAATAATACGTCTGCTTTCGATCAAAATACTGCTAGTGAGATTGGAAAACTTCTTGGCGCAGAAATCATTTTAACTGGTGCTTATTTTGAAATGTTTGATAGTTTTAGGATAGACGCGAGGTTTATTGATGTGGAAACTGGAGAAATTCTCAAGGCTGAGGGTGTGGATGGAGAGTCGAGTCAATTTTTTAGACTCGAGAAGCAGCTTATGTGGAAAATAATTAGGAATCTCGATATCAGTCTGACGGATGTAGAAGTAAAAACCATGAATGAAATGGAGAACAAACAGCAGGTTTCATACGATGATGCTTTAGCGTTTTCTCGAGCTTTGGATGAGAAAGATGCAGGAAACATTGTTGAGGCAATAGATATATTAGAGAAAATCATCGAAGACAATCCTGATTTTCAGGCAGCCAATGAAGAAATGGTAAGATTAGAAGTCATGAGTAATTCTAAAGATATAGTGATATGAGAATACTTGTTTTTTTATTATCAGCTCTACTTTATGTGAACCCGGTTAGTTCGCAAGTTAAAGTGGCTATATTGGATTTCGAGAACACCAGTGGGATTGTCAAATATGACGGCTTTGGGAAAGCATTAAGTAATATGCTTATCACGGATCTTAAAAATTCAATCCATCCTAGGAAAATTTCTTTTTTAGAACGCTCACAGTTAAATAAAATATTAAGTGAGCAAGATTTACAGAAAAGTAAAAACTTTGATAAGGAAACGGCTGTCACATTTGGTAAGCTTGCTGGTGTTCAGTACGTTTTGATTGGCAGTGTCTATGTCATGGACGGCACCTGTAACATTTCTTCACGTTTGGTTGATGTACAGTCATCCGAAATAATGCACGCGAAAGAATCCAATGGAAAGATTTCTGAATGGCTAGCTCTGAAGAGTGCACTTGCGAAAGAATTATCGTCCGCAATGAATAATCCAGTAACTATTGATGAGGAGTATTCAAGCTCTGTAGTTTCCGAGGGTACAATAAACCAATACGCTAAGGTTATTGATAAGATAGATCAAGGTTCTATGAATGAGGCTCAGGAATTGGCGGAAGCGTTGTCTGAAATAGCTCCTGAGTTTAAATACTTTGATGAGTTGTTGGTAGACATAGAGGAGTTGAAGAAGCAGGTGATTAAAAATACAGAAAACATAGAAGTGCTAAAGAAAACTGGAGATATCGTCTTAAATGCTTCCACGTTAGAAGAATTAGAAAATAATTTAACATCTAGACTATCTTCCAATGAAGAAAAAGAGGATATAATCAAGAGTATTTTGATGAAATATGACGTGCCTATTCGAAAATATGGCGGATGGATAAATGATTATAATCAAAATACCTATGACTTAGCTGTACGAGAACGGTTAGGTTATTTCAATAACTTAATGCCGGCTAAAAAAGCGAATTATATTGAATTTATTCGTCTCGATTGTGTTTATTTTTTATCAAAATTGTATTCTTTTGATCATTTTAAATTCATTGGAAATCCTGATATTATAGTCACAAAATTTCTGTCACTTTATATAGATATATTGAAACTTCAATACGAAACACTGTCCTTGTCTATATCAGAGAGTGAATTTATATTCCTAAACTTAATGGATATAACGGTTTATAAATATGGGAATATCAGCCGTTCTAGTGGCGCTCCTTATAGTTATTTACTTTCTGATGATTATAAAGAACTGAAATTTAGCGTTGTTTCAGATTTTCTCAATTCACACAGGCAATTCGCTAATAATGAAGATTCAATAAATCAAATTTTATTGGAATGTTATTACAAAAATTACGATAGTATAACATTAGGTGGAGACCATTCCATTTGGGATCAGATATTGATGAGGTATTATAATGGTGTTGAATATGGGTTTGATTGGTATGGCAACGCTGCGATTGTTGAGGTGGATGATTTCGATCGATACGACAAAGAAAATTTGTATGAATTCATTATGCGTTATAATCTCCAGGTGTTTTTGGAAGGCGACAATCTAAGGAAGATAAAGTTTCCGTTGAAAATATGTGATTCTGAAGCGAATGAGCACTTTATAAGTAATGTTTATACAGGAATAAATAGTAGCAGATATTTTTATCCTATTAGTGAGAATAATATAATTAATGTTGCGAGCGAAAATGATTTTCGTGGCTTAGTAGAATCATACATTGATATTAACGCGAGAATTTATTTTCAATATGAATTGTTGCATCATAACACTATGGGTAGTTTAGATGTAGAGAAATTTATGACCAAATATGAGAGATTTGAGGATTTTATAGAATTCAAAGAATATTGGGATAAGTTAGATTATCCGTCAATTCAATATAACTATGAGGATTTTTTGATTTGTGACTTTATTCCGGAAGGAACTCATGTTGTGATCTGTTGTGATGATAATATGATAAAGGAATTAATTACAGTGAATTCTAAGGGACTATTAAAGCAATATGAATTAGCTCTCATCAACGATATGTTGGATGTTACAAGTGTTAAATATATTGTCGTTGATAAGCCCAAATTTGAAATTTTAAATTTGGTTCCTAGTCATTTTGAATTTCTTCATTCAGATAGCGGTTCCTTGTTAAGTCAGAGTATGGAGTCGGCTATTTATCATTCAAATAGAAAGATAATGGAGAATACTAGTCATTTATTCTATGATTACAATAATGTCTCAAGTTCTTCGGACAATTCAAGAATTGGAATACTATTATCTTACATGAACTCAAAAATTGAAGAAAAGTTAAACGAAATACAATTAGCATTCCCTGAAAAAAAAGCTGCCTACAAGTTAAAACAAGAGGAAAGTCGTAGGCGTGTAGCGGCTAGGGAAGAGTTCTATGATAATTTGTTTTTCTTCTACAACGGTGATGTTACTCAATTACTCAATTTGTCTGAGGGAGATCTAGAACACATAATGAATTGGCGAAAAAGAGCAACGGATGATGTTTTACTTGACTTTTTTAATACTGCGTTTAATGAGTTGGTTGAATTCGATCCAACGGGGCATTACAAAGTTGAAAATATTAGTAGGGCGTTAATTTATAATGCGATCGTATTTGAGTATTATAGAAACATAGATGGTTACTATCAAGAACCAAATGAATACAATAATGATACACTTAAATTATTTTTTGAGAATGATCAATATTATAGCTTGTATACAAAAGAATATGAAAATGCTGCTAGAATAAATACAGCACATGCATTCCTTGTTTATGGATTTAACTTTGGAAAGACTGATTACCAGACCGCTCTAAAGCTTTATAAAATGAATCTTAATTATAAGTTTGGAGAGAGCTTCAATTCCTTAACGAGTAAGGAAATGATAGCAGCGGATTTACATGATTTAGTCGATCTAGGTTTGATTGATGAGAAATTACGTAATTACGTAATTGGTAGCTTATAGAAGTCGATAGTTATAATCTTGGATATTTTTAGTTGTGCATAAAAACAAATCCATCCTATTTTCATTTTTCCACCTTGGAGAGTCTGAGTTAGATGAAGCTCGGAATCTACGTCAGGATAGGGAAAAGTTTCTAAAATTCGAGAAAGACCGCTACTTTGAGTTTTTGAATGATGACATACTTCAATTAAACGATGCATTGGTTCACTCGGTTTCTAGTTCTAAATCAACAAATCTTAGTTTAGACTCAGAAGGAACATTGAAAATACTCAATCTTAAGATTAGTCTCATAATATTTCCTAGGCAGTCCAATGGGGTTATGTTTTTCGAATACGTACAGATGAATGCTAAGAAGAGTACGACTAAAAAAATCATTAGTGGTCTACGATTGTTTAGTCAACCAATGCTTCTAACCGAGTGTTTTCTCCAAAATTTTGTTCCACCCATTCGTCTTGCTCGTCATACCAAAAGCCCAAACGATCGTATACATCGTGATCGTAGACTATGACGTATAGTTCGTTTTGACGAGCGAAATCGGCCATTTCGTTCCAAGCATCGTGGGAGTTTAATGTTTCGTCGTAGTACTGGAAGATTAATTCAATGTTAGACTCTTCGTCCTCAGGATCTTCCTTGATTTCTTTAATAGCATTAGGGTTGCTAATGACGATTGGCATGAATTCTTTGCAAGATTGAAGTGTACGACATAATTATGTAAATTATGGTTTTAAAAAATGAATTATGAAAACTCAAATTTTACAATTAGTAAAAATTAACAATTCTGATATTTATGATAATATCATTCCTAATACTATGATTCTAATCAAATCGGATTATGATGAAATGAAATTTATTGTTTCATCGAGTTTTCAAAAAGAAGAAATTCACAGTGAAGATATTTTTGATACTATTAATAATCAATTTTTAGATAAATTTTCTAATGAAAATGATGTTTCCCCAAAACTATATAGATCATTAATTAGATCAATCATAGATGAAGATGAGGATGGAATGTATAATTGGATTGAAGAAAATGGAGGAGAAGTAAGTTTTATATATCCAAATCAAGGACAAAATCATTTAGGAGACACTGATTTTGAGGATAACTACGACTGTATTGGTATAATATGTTTTGACATAGATGATAACAATATTAAAATTGAAGAAGACATGAACTACGATATCGAAATGGAAAAAGTTATTTTATATCAAGATGATTGGTAGGGATTATAACAAACTTTAGTTTCTTCTCTTATCTAAAATTAGCATAAGCTATGATACTTCTCTACATGATGGACATAGATTCACACCAAGTATTCCGCATATAACGCGATGGTTCAGTGATATGCTAAGCGAAGTCCAAACAACAAATAATTTAAGACTTAGATGATTGAAGAAGTGATAAAATATGACTCTATTCGGGGTGTTATTAAAGTGCAACGCTTATGCATTAATTGTACATCACTAGCTCTTTATGAGGGAGTTAACAATGAAAACATCGAATTGAATCTTGAGTTCCAGGGACATCCCTTTGGCAATCCACGAATTCCCATTCTATATATGGGCAAAGAAGATTACGAAATATTAGCGGACACCTTTTGTGTGTGGATGTTGTTGGAGTCAGAGCCGATTGATGAAAAACTAACGATCTCCGCTCTTGCTGTTTGTTTAATTACAGATAAATGGGATGATGCTTTCAAACAAATCAACCAAATTCTCCCCAAAGTTGATTACTGGAGCCACTGTAAAGACTTTGATTTATAGATTACCCCGATACACCTCATACCTACGCGAACCGAGAATGTAACACGCTTATTATCAGCGTTTGACTCTTATAATTTGATGTAAATTAATATAATCTTAACCAAGGAAGCGGTCTAATTTTCGGGTGTATTACAGAAATTGCTTGGTACAGTTATTTAAACTACTATTTCTGGGAACAAAGAATATTGGATTCCTAGACTCATCAGCATTACTAACTTTAGTCCAACTTATGCTGACGACTTACAAATTAAAATTTAGTTGTTTCAATTTACTTAAACTTTTGATAGTTGATTATCTTAATACGACCAAACATAAACCATGTTAAAGCGACTGTCACAATTGCTATTGCTTTGTCTTCTGACTCAAGCATCGCATCAATTACGTGCTCAAGAATCTGCCGTAGATGTAGACTTCCTTGAATATAAGAGAAAATCAATATTCCCGTCCGTCTTTAAATCCTTCTTCATAGCCTTTTTTTCTTGCCTGTTTTATGGCCAATCCTAATCCACTGCCGCCAATAAATGCGAAGGCCAGCTCCCAATAAACACTGTTGAAATCCGAGGTGATAAAAAGGATACCGCTGAAAACTAAGAAGTAAATGTTTTTCATGGATTCATGGTTTGGTTTTCTGATAGAAGTCTAAAATTGCCTTGATACCAGTGAGTGCATTGGTGAGATCATTCTCGCCAAGAATTTTCGGTTCATAGCTAGGTGTGACTTTGTTAGGGTGAACGCTTTTATTGCCCAAAATTCTGATGCCATGCATATAACTACATATCCATGGTGAAGCAATGCCGTCGTTGCGAAGTCGTTCGATAGAGCTTAGAAGATCTCCTGATACTTTTTTTTCTTTTGAAGCTAAGGTTTCCTTCACTATCAACTCGCAGAGTGTTCTTGCGAATGTACAGACAAGTTGAATGTTAATAGCACCTTTTACAGATAAGGCACTAAGAAGTGGGGTAGCACCTTCGTTGAGCTCAGTATCCAAGAACTTACTGAGTTCAATCTTTAATTCATTAATGAGTGCAGATAGTATTGAATTTGAGCCGGACTCGGCAAATGTTCTATTAAGACTTTTATTCATCAGAGTATTGAACTCTTCTAACAGTTCAGTATAGAAAATAGAACAACGAATAGAGTGACTTTCTGTTGATGTATTTAGCCAGTGGATACTTGTTTCAATTAATATTTGTTCGAGCTTCTTTTTATCATCTAGACAATTTCCAAATAATAAACTAAGCCCAATTGATTTTGACTTTATTCCAGTATGACCTGCGAAAGACAAAAAAGAAAATGTAAGCTGAATTAACCGTTTGTATTTCTCAATGTCATTATCATTTTCGGACTTTGTAGAGACTACGATTAAATGATTGAATTTGCATTGATTGCTTTCAACATTGAAAAGATCGATCTTTCCGTATTGTGAGCTTAGAGAAAATTCAGGCTGTTCAATATTTAAATCATATAACCACTTCAGACCATTATGCACTTGTCCATCTAAGCCGGCATCCGTTCGTTCGGCTGATATTATGGCAATATCACAATCTATTCCTGTTAGTGAACCATGGTACAAATCAAACCTCGAAAAACCTTGATATGTATCTATTCCAGTACTATTGAACAACTCTGGTTCATATCTGATACGCTTTTTCTTCTCTTCTTGTCCAAATTGCGAAACACTGACCAATCTTAGAACCAATTCACTAAGCTCATGGGTTTCTTGTAAACTAGGGGATAAAATATTTATGGTTCTTCTGTAGTTCCTGATATCATTCAGTCGACTGCCTAATTCTTTTTGTTGGAGGCTGTTAAGGATTTTCTGTAAGTCCCCAAGAGAGTTAGACAGCGGTTTGCTACCCATAAAGTATTCAGTCTCTAACTCTAAGATTTGAGCTGTAGTGTCCAATAATTGACCAACAATCTCTCTTGGGCTTTCAGTAGAGTTTGGTACTTCCGATAAATACTGAGCTATGGTCATAGTTGAAGTGTACTTAGTTTTTAATAGAAGTCTTGTTCTTAGGGGTTAAAGCAAGGTCTACAACGACTAATAGTTTACGACCAATTATTCCTCCAAATAATAAGTACCCAGCATGAACTTTGATCGATGAGTTTTCTGGAAAAACAGGTACAAGCATTACTAAAAGGGACAGCACCAATAAAACGGCTAGAATGCGGTTTTCAAGCTTTGGTTTATCCATAAAACCCAAGATTATGCAGGTTAAAGCCCCATATAGGTTAGTAAATTTGACATACTCCCAATCCATGGCTTCGCCTTTGGGTAGATCCAAGTATAAAATTGGAATCATGATAATATTTAGTGCAATGAGCATTAGGAATGTAGTTTTAACTACTATTAAGAACCTGGTCATAATTTGAATTTTAGTTGGTCATTTTAATTGGAAGGTTGAATGTATTGCATTGGAATTTCACATGTCCAATCGAACTGGTCGTTATTACAGCCTAATCCCCAGCTACTGCAAGTTCCGTGGCCATTGCTGTCCTTATTACTAAAGATATCACCTGCGGCAATTTCGAAATCGATCCAATAGAAACGCTCCTTCGGAATATCTCGAGTAATTCTTACATTCCTGACCCTTTCGAACACTTTACCCAAAGTAGGGATGGGAAAATCTAATTCATCTGTAGCTGGGACATCCTTCATTTTAATGTTACGGATGATATCCAGTTCAAACAGTTCAGTACCTCTTTTTGCAATATTTATAGAACTGACAAATAGCCTACGGGAGCCATAAACTGCAAAATGGAATTCTTGATTGTAATGAGGCGAATCTAGATCAACAAACTTGTTCCAAAGGAACCACGCAAGATTGAGCTTTTCACCATCATTAAGGCTGTTGTACTCGGCTTTGGTCATTTATAATAAATTCTCTGTAGATGACTTGATTATCTGTTCTCAGATGGGTTCTTTCTGGGTTAAACTGCACTAAATCCATATCAAATGGGTTATTTAACCAACGATAACCTTTGATATCTGTTGGTCCCATTGAATCCATGGTGATGAGTGGACCTCTTAAATAATCGACTCTAAATACCCCGCAAGGTAATTGTTGATGCACACCATTAAGTTTAATTAAAGGAAATAATGATAGTTCATTATCAATGTGTTTTCTGGTAAACGTATGTCTTCGTCCCTTATCTCGAAAGATTACCTTAAAATGTTCGTCAAGGCTATGGAAAAAGAACTTGGGGTGTTTTTGCATGTGATACGCTTCCAATCTTCTTTTTCTCAATTCATGTATATCCATTAGAACTTCTGACGCAGCTTTCAGATTACCATTTTTGGATTCGATAATATGTTCTATGTCGAAAAGTGTTTCGCTCACCCGAAGTAAAAGTAATCCGTGTCCGTATGTGCAGAACTGCATATAATATTACTTCAAGATTATTAGGTTCGACTCTAGCCGAGTTTCCAAGGCATCGTCTAGCCCGGGAAAGAAGTCAATCATAGTTTTTTGCTCCACCTCATCCACGGTAACCTGAAAATTTGAAAGATTACTTTTTGAACCTTCATTAGGCAGGATATAAGCGACCATTTTCTGCCGATTTTTGAAGTAAACAACCTTATAATAAAACTGTGGTACGGCTACTTTATTACTCCCGATTGTCGAAAAGCCAAAATTTAAAATCGGCCCAGTCACCACATATGTGGTATCGTAAGTATAACTCCAGTCTCGGATTTGACTTTCAAGTTTTCTCCAAATTCCGCGATTGAAGGAAGGAGATTGAGGAGACATATTGGACATGTAGAAGCTTTCGGACATGGCTAATTCATTCATTGTCATATCCCCAGCAGGGACAAGGTGACCTCGGTCATATCCCGAGCCTTTATAATCCGTAAGAAGAGCCGAGATTGTTTTTATACTAGGGTCTTTTCTGAAGTTATTCTTTCGCTCTGCAGCTCCAAAACAATCCTTACAAATCATATGAAACGTCCATTCCGCCTGCTCATACTCTTCAACATAACTAATTGAATAGTACTCATGACGGACGACATCGCCTAGATAGGTAGAGGGTTCGAGATTTTGAGCGGTTAATGACCCGTATGCGAGAATTAGAATGAACAGCTTTTTCATATCAATTCGATATTGAATATACCATACCAATGACAGTTGAAAAATCTAATGGAAGAAGTTCTAAATGCGGATCGGAATCAAATCTTAAAGCAGATTCCACCTCAAACTCCAATTGTTCGCTAATAGGGAATTGTAACGATAATTCTCCCAACATTCTATAATCATTTAAATTTGATAACGCGGGTTGGCAATAAAGCGTAAGATGAACGTCAACATCACTTACCTCTGTTGTAATGCTCGCCGCAAGATTACCCCTAAAAAGGTTCTGGAAAGATTCATCTGTATAGATTTCATCTTCTTTGAAAGCACCTGCTGTAAAGTTGTACAGGTACTTCTCTGTTTTGAAGCGATTCGCAGTATTAATACCTAACAAGTTTCGACTCTTCATGGCAAGTGCAGAATTGAACTGACTTTGATAGAAAACTTGGACTTGTAAATTTTTGGCAGCCGTGTAGTGCAGTCTAAAGTTTGTGAATCCAGTGGAATATATAGCGTTGCCAGATTCAGAAGCATAGTTATATCCGCCTAAAAACCAAGCTTGAGTCTTAGAGTTAATCGTTCGTCCTAGTCCAAGTCCGGAATTAAGGGCTGTGAAAACCCCGTTTCCCGCTGCAAAAGTACCTTGTAGTTCTGTTGTGGCGGACCATACCGAGTCAATGGGTGTAACAAGGTCATATGTGTTGACTATGGTTTGAGCTTTGGTTGAAAGGAAGCATAAAAAAGCAAAAGCAAATAGAAAAGTCCTCATGGTTTGATTTTTTTTCTAATTTAAACAACTGAACAAAACAAACACCTATGAACGCTTTGATCATTTCATGTGGCCTTATTCTGGCCGTTGTGCTCATCATTTTTATTCGAGATTTTACTCAAAAGAAAAATAGTGTGATCCGCAACTTCCCGGTAATGGGACACTTTAGATACATTCTAATTAAACTGGGAGCTCCAATACGTCAATATCTCATTGCCAGCAATAGGGAGGAACTTCCTTTTAATCGTAGCCAAAGGAATTGGATAGATAATAGTGCAGACGGTGATAATAACTATGAGGGTTTTGGTACAGATAAAGATCTATACAATCCAGGTCATGTATTTATTAATCCTAAGATGTTTCCATATGTCCCGGATGAAGCACACGTTAATATTAAAGATCCTTCGTTCATTCCTTGTGCAAAGGTTTTAGGTTCTCACAGGAATAGAAAGAAGCCGTTTAGACCATATTCTGTAGTCAATATTTCTGCAATGAGCTATGGTAGCCTAAGTGCTAACGCACACACGGCACTAAATAAGGGGGCAGCACTTGTTGGATGTTATCATAACACCGGTGAAGGAGGGTTGTCGCCTTACCACCAGTTAGGGGGAGATGTAGTTTTTCACATAGGGACAGGCTATTATGGGTGTGGAATAACGAAAGATGGTAAAAGGTATTTTGATATTGAGGCTTTTAGAAAGTTAGCCTTGAATCAATACTCAAAAATCCGAGCGATTGAGGTAAAGCTTTCCCAAGGAGCAAAGCCTGGTAAGGGGGGAGTACTGCCGGCTTCAAAAAACACTAAGGAAATAGCTGCCATTAGAGGGGTTGAACCGCATACAGATGTCTTGTCTCCTAATCATCACACTGCGTTTAGCAATGTGCGAGAAATGGTAGACTTTATTGAATATCTAGCAAAGGAGACAGGGTTACCGGTTGGAATCAAATCGGCTGTTGGTGATTTAGGGGCGTGGGAAGAATTAGCCTCAATAATGAAACAAGAAAATAAAGGACCAGATTTCATCACTATAGATGGTGGTGAAGGTGGCACAGGTGCTGCGCCTCCAAGTTTTGCGGATCATGTCGCATTGCCATTGGTTTTTGGTTTTAGTGAAGTCTATGGAGTATTTCAAAAGGCCGGTGTAGCAAATAATCTAGTATGGGGTGCTTCTGGAAAACTGGGTTTTCCTTCTGAGCTCTTAAAGATCTTCGCTATGGGCGCAGATTTCATAAATGTTGCTCGTGAAGCGATGATGGCTATAGGTTGTATACAAGCTCAGGAATGTCAGACTGGGCATTGCCCAACAGGTATTGCGACTCAAAGTAAAAGGCTCCAGCGAGGACTGGATCCAGAGTTTAAGAAGTTGCGTTTTGCGCGCTATATCAATACCTTACGAAAGGAGACTCTTCAAATGACACATGCATGTGGTTACGAACATCCTTGTCAAATTAAGATGAAAGATGTAGATGTGAGCTGTGGTGATAATAATAGAACAGTCACCTTGGAACGGGCATATGGCTACGTCAAAGAAGAGGTAGTTTTTAACTCTATGAATGATTTGTTTGAATGTAGCCACTTAGGTGGACTAGAGAAAAACGAGAATATTATGAATAGGGGTAAGCATTAATAAAAGTGATGAATCAACTCTTTATTATTCCAACCCGCTTTAGATTCGTATTCAACAAAAAAAAATCTTAACGTCTGCCTGTGACGCATATGACACAAAGAATACTTTTTTATCTGCTTTCGAAGAATAGTCTTCAAAATACCAAAGACCTTTATTACCTTTTGCTTGTGAAGAATATTTCACTTTATACACTAACAGGTCGGCTTGAGATTCAAAGTCAACCACAAAAATTTTCACTTCCGCTTGACTTTCATATTTGGTCGAAAAGACAGTTTGTGCCTTTCCAATGGAAGTCAGGCCTATTAAGGCTACAATTAATAAATTTCTCATAATCACAATGATAGGACAAAAAAGAACAATGTCGTTTCTCGCTGAACCTACAGATGTTAATTTCAGCGGAAAAGTCCATGGAGGTGAAGTCATGCGATGGATAGACCAAGCTGGTTATGCATTTGCTGTGCAATACTCTAAAGGGTATGCAGTAACGAAGCTTGTTGATAACATCGAATTTATCAACCCAATGAAAATTGGCGATTTGGTAATCATCGATACTGTGTTGACTAGAGTTGGTACAACTTCAATGGGATTCAAAGTGGAGGTATATTCAGAGAATTTAACCTCTGGTAATCGTGTATTGAATTGTGCTTGCAATATGGTATTCGTCGCAGTTGATGAAAATGGAGCTAAAAGAAAATTGATCAAATAAAAATGCTCCGATTAGTCCCGCAAAAGTTTCAACCTAATCCTCCTGTCTTAGGACAAGCAGTGCCCTTTCAGGTGGAGGGTAAGGGTTATGGAATTCTTTATGGTCCACCATGGTTGAATAAAACAGATAGGGTACAGAAACTTCGTGCTAAGAGATTTAGGAAAGCAGTAATGTTCAGGAAAACGCCTGTCTCAAAATCACGTCCATATTTTCCATTTCTAAAAACAAGACCACGGCTAGTGAAGGCGGGAGAGACCGTTTGGATTGTCGCGAATAAACCCAAAACAAGGGTCGTGCTGAGATCACTTCGAGATTTTAATAAGTGGTCTTTTAATTTGAATCCGAAGGGCATAGTAGCTCAATCACCTGGTGTGAAATTGGATATAAAAACAGTTAAATCAAAGGTTAGCTACAATTCTTTGGCTCAAAACGTTGAGCTGCAAAGTCACCAACCCATTCTCAACAAAACCCAGATACAATTAACTGATGCTCTCAAATCAAACTTTCATAGTTCCAAGTTGAGCCTCAAGAATACGTTTTTAAGTTCTCAAGAAATCAATATATTAAGCCAACAAAATAAATAGCCATGTCAACATCAGATTATTTAAGTGCCAAGGAAAATGCAAAAACATCCAGATTCACCAAATTTCTCTGGTGGTGTGCTGGAGCAGATTCATATTTTCTTCAGAGATCACCAAAACAAGATCGCGTGAAATACGCGGGTATTGGAGGAATTGTATTTGCAACCGGTATGCTTGCGATGGTATCAGGATGGTTCGCATTCTTTACAGCCTTTGGCCAAAAAACCATGGCTGGGCAGGGAGAAGAGACACACAGTTTACTTTTCTTAATCGGAAATGCCGTCTTTGCAATAGCATGGGGGCTGATGATTTTCAATCTTGATAGATTCATTGTATCGAGTACGGGCAAAGGTGATGGTACAGATAAGATGACTTGGGGCGAATTGGGGCAGGCTACTCCTCGTATAATCATTGCAATCATTTTAGGGCTGGTAATTAGTAAACCTCTTGAGATTAAAATTCTTGAGACTGAGATTAATATTGAATTAAACAATCTTCAAAATGAAGAGTTGGCAATATTTGATAAAGCCACAAAAGAGCGATTCAATGCAGATATTGTGGTTATTGATGATCAAATTAGTAAGATTGAGTCAGATAGAGACAAAATAGTAGTGCGTCAGCAAGCTGCTGAGCAAGAGTATATTGATCAAATGCAGGGAAGAGCTGGATCTGCTGGCTACGGACCTAGAGCTAAGCAATTAGAACAACTCAAATTAGGTTGGGATAAGAAGCTTGCTGATTTCGATACTAGAATGGGACCTGATTTATTACGATTGAAAAATCAACGTGAAGATAAACTGGCTAACATGGACGTTGAACTAACGCACAATAAAGAGAAAATAAAAGGACTCGATGGGATTTTAGCTAGAATGAAAATCGCTCATGAATTGAGTCTTGCACTTTCTATTTTCCTACCGCTTGTCTTCTTGTCTATCGAAACAGGTCCTATCTTCTTTAAGATGATGATGACTAAAGGGGCTTATGATTACATGGTGGAGAATTACACCTTGAAAACGAATATGGAAAATGGTGTCATTCGCACTGAACATCTTTATGAATCTAAAGATGGTGGGCCAATTCTGATGGAAAAATACAGGTATTTGGAAGTTGAAGCGATTCGTAAGGAACGCGAAGACGCTTTAAATGCTCAAAAGGAGTTGAATACGAAAGCAATTTCTGATTGGAAGAATAGAAAGTTAAGTGAGCTCAAGGACCGCCCAGAAGCGTTTTACAAAGATTCTGAAGGCGAAGCTTAATACTGAGGACTTTGTTAAAATTAACTTCGCATATCATAGGTTTAGAGCTAGAGCTTCTTCAAGGCGTTGATGCCAAAGAGAAGAATATATACAATCTCATTTGTATACTCTATCTGTCAATATTGCTATTAGCTACTTTAGCTGGAGCCTATCTTTTCTACATGATAGATGACCATTTGTTTTCAATAATCCTTGGAGGGGTAGTTTTCGTATTTCTTTTCAGCGCAATTTTCAGAGTGATTTTAATTACAAATAGAGATAGCATTTTAGATACTCATACAAGTATTAGCAAGATTAGAAATAGATTGCCTAGCATGAGTGGTTTGTTGAGGTTCGTTATTGCCTGCATATTCGCCGTGATCTTGGCATTTCCAATAGCTTCAGCGGCCAACCACAAGATGGTGATACGTATTTCAAAAGAGAAGACGGCTGAGATTAAAGGTGCTATGAATGGCCAGGTTGAATTGCTGTCTATGGCATCGCTAAAAGAAGATTTAAAGCATACACATTTTCCATTGACCGTTTTTGAGGAATTAACCTCTACTAAAAAAATAATTCCATGGCTAATGCTTATTCTCGTTGTTATCTTAACACAACAAACACTGCTTGCTCGAGCAAGACGAGGCAAAGCCTTTTTGTATCAATCATTAGCAAAGGAAAAATACGTAGGAATTGTTTCGAAAGATTATAGAGAGACTATTGAGCACGGGTTTGCATTGGCTCAACAAAAATTCAATGCAGATTTAAGTAAAGAAATAGCAGATCTAGATAGAGATGATATGTACCCTCCCTTTAAAGTGATTCCTAATACTTTGGAACAAGACTACCTCGACTATGACAAGAAGGAGGAAACTATTAAGAAGGCGCTTGGACTATGATTAAGAAGTTCACATACTATCGAGGAACGTTCAATTCGCAATTCTCATTTCCTGAGGAGATAAAACCAAATACGTCATATAGCAAGGGGAGTAAAGGGAAGTTTTTTGGGCTTCAGTTAGAAGAGAAGAAGGAGCTTGTCAAGGCAATCTCAATTTCAAAGAAAGAATACGACAATGCCATAATGTGTGGTAAAGATTCTCTCACGTGCGATTGTGTGATTCATAATGAAGGAGAATCCTTTTCATTTAAACAGTCTAAGCAAACAAACTTAGAGCTTGATTCTGGAGGTAATAAAACTCCAATAAGAGTGAATATCGATGAATTGGTTTTAATCTTTCACCGAGATGCTTCGAATCTACGATCGAATAGTGGAGATTTCCTTAGTCCAAAAGATCGAAGGGGTAAATTATCTGCGGTAGGGTTTATTCGTGTGTATGAACAGATACCCGAAAACCCGAAGGAAAAGAAGGAAATCATCAAAGAAAAACTTAAGCCAAAAAGCCTTATTTCCACTGTTGAGACTAGTGATAGAGGTGGTTGTTTTAAGAATAAATCTGAATCAGGTCTAGCAGGAGGGATAAGAAATGGTCTGTTTGGGAATCGTGCTACTGGTTCTTCTGGATGTTTTGGTACTAATGGGCGAGCATTTGGTGTACCTAATTCCGGTATGTACGGGAATAAGCGCGGTTGTTTTGGTGGTCCTGGTGTGGGTTTGGGCACTGGAGGAGGCTGTTTTCGTGGCCCAAATGGGGGCTGTTTCTCCTTAGGCTGGTTATGGCAGTTGTTAAAGTGGTTAATGTTCCTCGGATTGCTTTTGTACCTCTTAAGCATGCTTCGCACTTGCGATATGACACCACAAGAACGAGTCGTTTATGTTCATGATACCATTCAAACGGTGAGAATTGACACCGTTAATGTGATTGAAGAGACGACAGTGACCTCTACGGATAAGATTTCATTACCAAATGTGCAGTTTAAAACAGACAGTGATGAGCTAATAGAGGGATCTATGCCCGATATTCAGGCATTGGCAGAATTTATGGTGAGAAATGACTCTGTTACAGCCACTATTGAAGGTCATACCGATGATGTTGGTGAAGAGGTGCATAATCTAGAATTATCAAAGGCAAGAGCTGAAGCTGTTAAAAAAGAGCTTGTTGCAATGGGTGTTGATGAATCAAGAATTTTCACAATTGGATTTGGTGAGGAACGCCCGAAATCAGGAACCAAGGAAAACCCAGACACATCAGAAGAAGGACGATTATTGAATAGACGTGTAGAGGTGAAACTCAAGAATATGGGTACGACGTCAACCACAGAGACCTCTGAAACTACTGAAACGAATCGATAATGGCTTTACATCATTACAAGGCAAAATTTAGAGGTGTCGCTTCGAAAGAGGAGCGGAAGAACTCTTCAAGAGGTTCGTTAAAGTTTTTAACCCCAAAATGGAATGAAATCGTCTTGTATGATATCGAAAAGATAGAATTACGGGATTTTGATGAGGAACGAGCTGGAATCTTCTTTACTCCGATAGAGGAAGTTAAAAAGCGTCACAAACCTACTGTCATTATTCAAAGTGGACCTGATACTAGGATTGAATCTAAACAGCTAAAGAAACTCATTTGTTACCCAGGTCGTGGGGAAGAGCATGAGGAATATCGCCATCAGCACGAATTATCCCTCGTTAATTCGAATTCGGACCTGATTATCTGGGAGGGTATTGCAAAGTTTAGCTATTACATTCCTGATCCACCTAAGGTCGAAATATCAGATTCCACTGCCCGATTAATTGAAACTCCAACCACCTTAGCTACCGAATTGAATGAGGACGATTGGATGGAGATTGATGGTACTTTAAGTTCTGGTTCTGATTCTACACTCATTAACAGGATTCCAGGGTTAGCCAAAGGAGCTAATAGAAGATTACCCTATGGTTTATTACTACTTGGTGTAATACTATTTTTTATCAATCCGCTATTAGGACTAATAGTATTGGGTATTGCGATGTATTCTTTGAGTAGGAGAAATAGGCCTGGGTTGACTGCCCGGGGTAATACATCACAGGAGAAATCTACTAACTCCCCCCTAGATTCAATAAGAAGCTCTTCAAATTCGGCCGAATCAAAGATAAATAGTAATAGCCCAGCATTATCAAGAAGTGGACGAAGATTAAAATGGATTACATGGATAGGTTTGATTCTGGCGGGCCTTATGATTTTCAAATTATGGTCGCTAGGTTCTATTCTTTTATGGCCACTTGCCTTAGCGACATTAGTTTATTTCATTGCAAGTAGAAATGCTTCATGGGGATGGTTAGTCGTGTCTCGTATATTCTTTTGGTTGCTTTTTATTCTCTCGGCATTGTTTATTCTAGGAACGCTTGTGGATACATCCGAATTACTCCCTGAAGATCGCTCAGAAGGTGATGCTCGTTCCGAACGAGTTCGACGAGAAGATAGTGATATCATTTCCAGTCGGCATACCATTGAATGGCAGAACCCGATTGCAGAGGGAAGAAATGAAGTGACCTATTATACCGGTGATAATCCTTACCAAGCATCATTAAATGCACATAAATCGGTTTTGAATATTTCACAAAATACGACCGCCCGAAATTACTGGGGCCAGGTATATGCTAAACTATTGGTTGAGGATAATGCAAAAGTGGATTCACTGGTAAACGTGGTATACAAAGTTTCGAAAGAAAGAGATTATACTTCTCTAGAAACTGCTGAGTATTTAGTTTCCTTGATACAAGAGATACCATATGTTCTTGTGCACGACCATTCATGTCAGCAAGTTGTCAATGAAAGTGGAGGGTTTGTAAGGGACTATCATGTGAAAAGAAAGCCCTGTTTGCCTAATGTTATAGCAGGAGTCCAGAGCCCTTATGAGTTTATGCATACACTTGAAGGGGATTGTGATACGAGAAGTCTTTTGGGGCATGCTGTGCTGAGAAAACTAGGAATATCCTCTTCCGTTTGGATTTCAGAGCAGTACGGTCATTCAATTCTTGGAGTAGGCGTGCCTTCTGCCTCTAGAGCTAAGAAAACTCTAAACGGGGTTCCGCATTATGGTGTTGAATTGACGGCAAAAGGATTTCGGGTAGGAATGATTGCGCCAGATCAAATGCACATGCGCAATTGGGATATTGCGATTTTTAAGAATTTTTAATCAAATCAATATGAGTTATTTAGTTTTTGTCCAGGTTGTTCTAGCCTTTGTTGTCGGTATGGGATCATTATTCGCCATATACCGTGGTACTGATGTTTTACTCAAACGGCAGTACGGAATAGAAAAAATCAACAACTCTTTGTCTGTATTTCAGACTGGGATAATATTAGCAACGGCATTCCTTTTATCAAGCGTAATCGCTCCAGCTTCGAATGCGCTTCGTTTTTTGACGCAAGATGAAGTATCAGGAATGACAATTTTATTGTCGGTTGCTTATGTTTTGGGGTTTGTTGTCGTAGGGTTGGTGTCTAGTGCATTAGTCGTTTGGGGAGGAGTGACCATATTCTTTCAATTGACCGCTGTGAATGAGATTGAGGAACTTAAGAAAGACAACATTGCGACCTCTATCATAACAAGTGCGATGATTGTCGGGTTAGCGATTATAATGTCCGATTATGTCGGTCACCTATGTGAAGCATTGATCCCTTACCCGGATGTGAATTTTATTAGATAGAGTCGTCGCCTAGTGCAACATCCATTTCTTTTTTTAAAGAAGGACTTAATTGGTCCCTACGATAGGATTGTCCGTTAATGGTAACAAGGAATGGTTCTCCATCAACAGAAATAAAGTGGTACCCAGGGCGGCAATTACGGAATCTATCTTTTAAAGCAATCCATCCTTTTATGGATCCGTTTGATCGATATACATCTTCAACATGATAAGAGCATGAAGGCTCAAATAAACAAGCTGTCCTAACGAATCTTTTAAAGAATTTCCTGTAGATTTTAATTATGAACAACAACATTCGAGAAGAGCTTATCGCCATTTTAGATTTGGAACTTGAAAGTAATGAAATTTCTCAAGCTCTTTTCGAAGGTCTACTTGTGAATGAGAAGTGCTTTGACCTATCGTTTTATGAGCCTCCAATTATAGAAACAGACGCTATTCCTGAATTAAAATACTTAGATAAAAAGATTGATCGCCTGAAGGATACTATTTCCATTTTGGAGAAAGGCTTAGATGAGTTAAAGAGTCACGTTTTAAAGTTAGATGAAATGAACTTAGAGCATGATATATATGCATATACCTCGAAAGTTAGAGGTATTGGAATCAGGGGCCGTCGATTTGGAAATGAAATCCAATCGTTACTTGGTCAATCAAGTGCAGATCTAAAACAAGTAACTAAAAACATACCACGATCCCATTTTTGGTCTGCACCCTATTTCTATCATTGTGATAACGGAATCACCAAGGTAGAAAGTGCGATTCGGTGTACTGGTGTCGTAGCATATCAAATTCCACACTTTAGTATTTTAAAAACTTCTTGTGTTGATAGAATTAAATATTTTTCAAGTTTCAGATTGGCCTCTATGGTTGGACACGGTACGTCTTCAATAGCCAAAATTACCGATGGAAACTTAGAGGTGATTCGTAGCGGACAAACTTGGATTAGTTAAGAAATAAAGGACAAAACCATGAGCCTAAAGAAAATCTTTCATTCTTTTTTATTTGTATTTGCAGCCTTTGGTATAAAAGCTCAATCAGATACTGCGACTTTAAAGTCGTTACAGCTGATGCTTAAGAAAGCTAAAGTTGCCACATTCTACAGTGCTACATATTCAAATGGGTGGGACGAACTGCAATTGGCAAAGTCCTATACAGACTCAGCAGAAAACATTTTGAATCAGTTTTCCTTCGATGATTCCAGCTTAGTTCAAGAACGCGCCATAATAAAAGGATTGCATGAGGAGCACGAAGTCAGCGAAGCCATAGCAGTTGATAATGTGAACTACAAATATCCAGCATCTTCATTGATGTCTGGTCATCGCCAAGATTTCATCATTAAAGATGATGCGGAAGAGTTGTTAGTAGAGTCATTAATAGAAAAAGTGTTGTCTCAAAACGACCCATTAAACAAGGGTAAGATTTCTGAGAATATTGACTATCTCGTGTTTCAGATAGCCCCATACAATCAAACGCTACTGCTCGTTGCTTCAGATTTTCTAGCCACTCAATCTGGTCATTACGTAATTCGTCACCATGAATTTGCCGAAATATTAGGTGTAGATGGTCTTGAACGATTCAAAAACGACGAATTAACAATAGATGATTGG
>Ga0233444_10001661_pt1 | contig 24664 bp, 21 predicted proteins | sample SI_124_October20_6_FD_182792 | JGI IMG/M metagenome (GOLD analysis project Ga0233444, IMG submission 182792) | Seawater microbial communities from Saanich Inlet, British Columbia, Canada - SI_124_October2016_10_MG | ecosystem: Environmental > Aquatic > Marine > Inlet | place: Canada: British... | reverse complement strand
TATTTCTGTTTTTTCAAATAAAGACCTACTAAAAGTAAAAAAATTATTGATTAAAAATGTTAATTGAAAATTCAAATATAATTGTTCTTAAATTAGGTTCCTCGACTGTAGTTGATAATAAAGGAAAGTTTAAAAAAAAATGGGTTACATCTTTGATCAAGGATATCAAAAGTTATGGGAAGAAGAAAAACTTTGTAATTGTATCTTCTGGTGCAATTGCTCTTGGTCAAAAATATCTAAAAATAAATAAAAAGAGAATAAAGTTAGATATGAGTCAAGCTATTGCTGCTGTTGGACAAATTCATCTAGCTAGTGAATTTCAAAAATTATTTGAAAAGTATAAAATAAAAACAGGACAAATATTGATTAGCCCTGACGATACAGAGCAAAGAAGGAGAGCTTTAAATGTAAGACGAACATTTGATAATTTATTCAAATTGAATGCAATTCCGATAGTTAATGAAAATGATACTACAGCTACAGCAGAAATTAAATATGGAGACAATGATAGACTAGCAGCAAGAGTAGCTCAAATTATTGGTGCTGATAATTTGATTATTTTTTCAGATGTGGACGGCCTATATGATAAATCAAAACAAAAAAAAATCGTTACAACAGTTGATAAAATTGATGAAAAAATAAACTCTTTAATAGATAATAAAAAATCTGATTATGGTTCAGGGGGAATCTCAACAAAATTGGATGCTGCGAAAATTTGTATGAATTCTGGATGTCACATGTTTCTTTCTAATGGTAAAAAAAATAATCCCATAAAAAATATGATGAAAAATAAAATTTATACACATTTTATTCCAAAAATTTCAAGCTTAGATGCAAAAAAAAAATGGATCATAGGATCCTTAAATTCATCAGGAATAATTTTTGTAGATTATGGGGCTTCACGAGCACTTGGTAATGGAAAAAGTTTACTTGCTGCTGGAGTAACAAAAATTACTGGTTCTTTTTATAAAGGGGAAAATGTACTTATAGTAGATCAAAATGAAAGGCATTTAGCTAGAGGTTTAGCTTCATTTAATTCAGAAGAAATTAATAAAATTAAAGGTAAACACAGCAAAGAAATAGAAAAAATTTTAGGTTACTTGAGTAAATCTGAAATTATTCATAAAGATGATATGGTAATGTTATAAATGCGTTATTTACAAAATATTGGAAAAAATTCAAAAAAAGCCTTTGAAGACTTAAAAACTGTAAAACATAATAAAATTAAAAAAGTTTTAGAAAGTTACAATAGATCTTTGCTAGTAAATAAACAAAAAATTATAAGAGAAAATCAAATAGATGTGAAAAATGTTAAAAGAAAAAATCTAGTGGATAGATTAATATTAAATGAAAAACGTATCGATGGAATTAGACATTCTATAAATGAAATAAGCAACTTTAAAAATCCTATAGGTCAAATTTTGGATACTTGGAAAAGACCAAACAAATTAAAAATTAAAAAAGTTTCAACACCAATTGGAGTAATTGGGGTAATTTATGAAAGTCGTCCAAATGTTACTGCTGATGTTGCTGCTCTTTGTTTTAAATCTGGAAATTGTTCAATTCTTAGAGGTGGTTCAGAAGCAATAAATTCAAATAAAATTTTAGCCAATCTTTTTAGATCTGCTTTACAGATAAACAGGATTAATAAAAATTGTGTTCAATTTATAGATAATAAAGATAGAAAAATTGTAGATAATTTATTATCCAAAATGAGCGGGTATATAGATGTTATCGTCCCAAGAGGAGGAAGAGGATTGGTTTCTAAAGTACAAAAATATTCAAACATACATGTAATTGGTCATCTTGAGGGTTTATGTCACATATTTGTTGATAGAGGTGCTGATTTAAATATGGCAAAAAAAATTATCATTAATGCAAAAATGAGAAGAACAGGTATTTGTGGAGCAGTTGAAACACTTTTAATAGATGAAAAAGCACTTAAATCTCATGCAAGAGAAATAATTAATGCTTTAATTAACTCTGGTTGTGAAGTGCGAGTCGATAACAAAATTAATAAATTATTCAAAAATAAATTAAAATTTGCTAAAGAAAAAGATTGGACCACAGAATATTTAGATGCTGTAATCTCAATAAAAACAGTAAAAAATGTTAAAGATGGGGTTGATCATATTTTAAAATATGGAACAATGCACACGGACAGTATTATTACAAAGAATTTAAAAAATGCTCAAATTTTTTTAAATGGTGTTAATAGCTCAATTGCTATGCATAATGTTTCAACACAGTTTGCTGACGGTGGTGAATTTGGCTTTGGAGGAGAAATTGGAATTTCAACAAATAAATTGCCACCAAGGGGTCCTGTTGGGATTAATCAATTAACATCTTACAAATATATTGTTTCTGGAAAAGGAATAATAAGACGGTAATAAATGCCCAAACCTTCAAACAAATCAATTGGTTTATTAGGGGGAAGTTTTGATCCTGTTCACAAAGGACACTTAGCTATTTCTATGATTGCTTTGAAAAAGATAAAATTAGACTTAATTTACTGGCTCATTACCAAAAAAAATCCATTTAAAAAAAAAGTTTATTTTACACTTAAAAATAGAATTTCTTTAGCAAAGAAAATTACAAATAATTTAAAAAAAATTAAAGTTTTATACCTAGATCAAAAAGTAAAGTCTTCTAGGTCTATTAATATGATTAACTATTTTATCAAAAAAAAAGGGTTTAAAAATATTTATTTCATTATTGGCTCAGACATCTTAATAGAATTACATAAGTGGAAAAGTTGGAAAAAATTAGTAAAATTGACAAAATTAGTAGTTTTTTCTCGTAAAGGATATGATAAGAAGATTAAGAACTCTGTTGTGGTAAAATATTTAAAAAACAAAAATATTATTTATATTAAGAACAAGCCGATTGTTGTTTCATCAACATTAATAAGAAAACAACTAGTAAAAAAATCTTAATGAAGGTATCTGATATTAAATTAAATATAGAAAAAATTTTAGATAACAATAAAGCTCAAAATATTACCTCTATAAACTTAAAAAATAAATCATATATTGCTGATTACATGATTATTGCTTCTGGCACCTCTTCGAGGCATCTACAATCTCTTTCTGAGATTTTAGTTTCAGAATTAAAAAAATTAGGACTAGGTGGTTGTCGCATCGAAGGAAGAGAAAGTTCGGACTGGAAATTAGTAGATGCTCAAGATGTAATTGTCCATATTTTTCATCCTGAGAAAAGAGAATTTTATGATTTAGAAAAAATGTGGTCGGAAGAAATACCAAAAGAAAGAGCAATGATATGAAAAAGATATTTTTTTTGATTGTTCTTTTTTTTAATTTGATTTTTTCTGTAGCTTATTCAAAAAATGATCTATACGATAAAATAGATTTATTCGGTGAAGTGTTAGAAAAAATTAAAAAAGATTATGTTGATGATGTGAACCAATCTGAAATGATGGACTCTGCTATTAATGGTGTATTGCAATCTCTGGATCCATACTCGTCTTATATGAGTCCAGAATTATTTAAAGAAATGCAAACTGACACTAGAGGAAAATTTGGGGGCCTAGGTATCGAGATTGGCATGGAGTCTGGGGTTGTTAAGGTGATCTCACCTATAGATGACACACCTGCTTCAAAAGCAGGGATTAAAGCTGGTGACTATATTGTAAAAATTGGAAGAGAGCAGGTTCAAGGAAAGTCTTTAATGGAAGCAGTCAAATTAATGAGAGGACCAGTTAATACATCAGTAGATCTTACAATTAGAAGAAAAAATGTAAAAAAACCATTAGAATTTTCAATTACTAGAAAAGTTATTGAAGTTCAATCTGTAAATTCTGAAATTATTAGCAAAAAAAAGAATTTAGGTTATATAAGACTAAAATCATTCAATGAAAATAGTGATAAACAAATCCTAATCTCCATAAAAAAATTTGAAAAAAATAAAAAGATTAAAGGTTATGTTCTTGATTTAAGAAATAACCCCGGTGGATTATTAACGCAAGCAATCAATATAACAGATTTTTTTTTAAATGATGGTGAAATTGTCTCAACAAAGGGAAGAAATGTTTCTGAAACTAGAAAATTTTTTGCAAGAAAAGGCGATGAAACTAAAGGTAAACCCATAATTGTTTTAATTAATAACGGCTCGGCGTCGGCGTCAGAAATATTTGCAGGTGCTTTAAAAGACCACAAAAGAGCAATAATTTTAGGTGAGAATTCTTATGGCAAGGGGTCCGTTCAATCTATCATACCATTAAAAAATGGTGGTGGAATGAGATTGACTATATCAAAATATTATTTGCCCTCTGGAAAATCAATATCTGAAGTAGGTGTAACACCAGATATTTTTGTAGAAGAAGCTGGTGATGATTTCAAAATTAATTCATTAAGTGATAATCAATTAAACTACGCAATAAAACTTTTTAATTCATAAACAATGAGTGATCAAAAACTCCCAATGCGTACTGGGGTAGGTATAATTATTTTAAATAATAAAAATCAAGTGTTCGTTGGTAAACGCAAAGATAATCCTGGTGATAAATGGCAAATGCCTCAAGGAGGGGTTGATGAGGGGGAAGATTTTATTACGGCTATGAAGAGGGAATTAAAAGAAGAAACTAGTATAAAAAATATCAAAATAATTAAGGAAATCAAGCATATGTATGAATATGAATTACCAACAAAACTTATTGGAATAATATGGAAGGGAAAATTTAGAGGTCAAAAACAAAAATGGTTTATTGTAAAATTTACAGGGACCGAAGATGAAATCAATCTAAATACAATGCATCCAGAATTTATTGAATGGAAATGGATTGATGCAAGAATGTTGCCATCTGTAATTGTAAATTTTAAAAAGAGTCTATATTTAAACTTATTAAAAGAAATAAAATTAGTTATCGGTTAATTTCTTTTAAGGTATTTATCTTATAAGACAACAAATATTTTTCTTTATCAGAATAATTTTCTTCTTTTAATTTACTCTCAGCTTTATTTAATAAACTTTCTACAGAACTTTTATTTAAACTATTTAAACTTCTTCCAGTTGAGGTCAAAATCAATAAGTTATTATTTGAAAATTCAACTGTTCCTTCTTCTACATAAAATTTTTTTTCATCTTGATCTTTAATAGCTATTATGCCTGGTCTTAAAAAAGTTATTAAAGAAATATGATCTTTTAAAATACCCATTTGACCTTCATAAGAAGGAATGGTTACTTCACTTGTTTCTGATTTAAATATTGATTTATCTGGTGTTATTATTTCTACTGTAAATTTATCAGACATTATTTATTATCTTTAGATAATTTTTCTGCCTTCTGAATTACTTCATCGATACCACCAACCATATAGAAAGCTGCTTCTGGTAAGTGGTCGTATTCACCTTTACATATTGCATCAAAACCCTTAATTGTATCATCTAAGTCTACTAGTTTGCCTGGTGACCCAGTAAATACTTCTGCAACAAAGAAAGGTTGAGATAAAAATCTTTGTATTTTTCTAGCTCTGGCAACTGTTAATTTATCTTCTTCTGAAAGTTCGTCCATTCCCAAAATAGCTATTATATCTTGTAAGGATTTATAAGCTTGAAGAATTTTTTGCACATCTCTAGCTACTCTGTAATGTTCTTCTCCTACTACTCGTGGGTCTAAAATCCTTGATGTTGAATCCAAAGGGTCAACTGCAGGATAAATACCAATTTCTGCAATCTGTCTTGATAATACTGTTGTTGCATCTAAGTGGGCAAATGATGTTGCGGGCGCTGGGTCAGTTAAGTCATCAGCTGGCACATAAATTGCTTGCACCGATGTAATTGAACCTTTGTCTGTAGATGTAATTCTTTCTTGTAAATTACCCATATCAGTAGCCAAAGTTGGTTGATATCCTACGGCTGAAGGTATTCTTCCTAGTAAAGCTGACACTTCTGATCCTGCTTGAGTGAATCTGAATATATTATCAACGAAGAAAAGAACGTCTTGTCCTTCTTTATCTCTAAAATACTCTGCTACTGTAAGACCAGTTAAGGCGACTCTAGCTCTTGCTCCTGGTGGTTCATTCATTTGACCATAAACTAAGGCTGCTTTTGATCCTTTTCCGTCTGGTTTAATTACACCAGACTCTATCATTTCGTGATATAAATCATTACCTTCTCTTGTTCTCTCTCCGACTCCAGCAAATACTGAAAAGCCACCATGAGCTTTTGCTATATTGTTGATTAATTCCATAATTGTAACAGTTTTACCAACTCCAGCTCCTCCAAAAAGGCCAATCTTTCCACCTTTTGCATATGGAGCTAATAAGTCTACAACTTTTATACCGGTTACTAGTTGTTCTGTTTCAGTTGCTTGATCTGTAAATTTTGGTGCAGCTCTATGAATAGGCCATCTGTCTTTTGTTTTTACCTCTCCTTTTTCATCAATAGGCTCCCCAATTACATTTATTATCCTACCTAGTGTCTCTGGTCCTACTGGAACACTTATTGGATTTCCTGTGTTAACTACATCATCGCCTCTTTTTAAACCCTCTGTTGCGTCCATTGCTATTGTACGAACACTATTTTCACCCAAATGCTGTGCTACTTCTAAAACTAATTTATTTCCAGAGTTGCTTACTTCGAGCGCTGTATATATTTCTGGTAATTCATTTTCAAACTTAACGTCGACTACTGCACCAATAATTTGTGTTATTTTTCCATCTTTACTCATTATAAACTTTCTGCTCCAGATATAATTTCGATTAATTCTTTAGTTATCGAAGCTTGTCTACTTCTGTTATAGTTAATTGTAAGTTTATCAACTAAATCACCTGCATTTCTTGTAGCATTATCCATTGCTGTCATTCTTGATCCTTGTTCACTTGCTGCATTTTCTAAAAAAGCTTTAAAAACTTGAGTAGAAATATTTTTAGGTAACAGGTCTTCTAAAATTTCATCTTCATCTGGTTCAAATTCATATGATTTGAGCTCTTTGTTTTCTCCAGTAACTATTTTTTTTTCAGCTGGTATTATCTGTTGTGCTTGGGGTATTTGAGTAATAACATTTTTAAAATTGTTGTAAAATAAAATACATTTATCAAACTCATTATTATCAAATAAATTTATAATCTCTTTACTTATAATCTCTGCTTCTACAAATGTAATTTGTTTTTTTTCTTTAAAGCTAAATTTTTTTATAACATACTTTCCGTATTCTCTTTTAATTTGATCTAGGCCTTTTGATCCAACTGTAATTATTTTTAATTCTTTTCCTTCATCTAATATTTTTCTAAAGTTTGTTTTGGCCAATTTACATATATTCGAGTTAAAACCTCCGCATAAACCTCTGTCTGCAGTTAATACTAAGCACAGATATGTTTTATCATTTCCGTTTCCTACTAATAATTTTGGCGCGTTTTGTGGATCGTTGATTGAATTTGTGAGGTTCAGAATAATATTTTGCATTTTTTGACTATAAGGTCTTCCTTTTTCTGCGCTCTCTTGTGCTTTTCTCAATTTTGCTGCTGCAACCATTTTCATAGCTTTTGTAATCTTTTGAGTTGACTTCACACTCTTAATTCTTTTTTTAAGATCATCTAAACTTGGCATTACTTGCTTGCTTTCTTATATTCTTCGATCGCTTGAATTAAAAGTTTTTCTGTATTCTCTTCAAGTTTTCCTGAAGATTGAATTGAGTCAATAATTTCGGGTTTTTCTGTTTTAATCTTTTCTATAATATCATTTTCAAACTTCTTGATTTTTGTTAACTCCACATCATCTAAAAAACCTTTTACCCCGGTAAAAACAGATATTACTTGCTCTGCCACAGTCATTGGTGAGTACTGATTTTGTTTCAAGAGTTCGGTTAATTTTGCACCTCGATTTAAAAGTTGCTGTGTTGAAGCATCTAAATCTGATCCAAATTGTGCAAATGCTGCCATTTCTCTGTATTGAGCCAATTCCAATTTTATTGAACCCGCAACTTTTTTCATAGCCTTAGTTTGAGCTGCTGATCCTACTCTAGATACCGATAACCCAACATTTACAGCTGGCCTGATACCTTGGTTAAATAATTCTGTTTCTAGAAAGATTTGACCATCTGTAATTGAAATTACATTTGTTGGAATATATGCAGATACATCACCTGCTTGAGTTTCAATTATAGGTAATGCAGTAAGAGAACCACCTCCATTTGCATCGCTTAGCTTAGCTGATCTCTCTAAAAGTCTGCTGTGCAAATAAAAAACGTCTCCTGGATATGCTTCTCTACCGGGTGGTCTTCTAAGTAATAGAGACATTTGTCTGTAGGCAACTGCTTGTTTTGATAGGTCGTCGTATACTATTAAAGCATGCATACCATTATCTCTGAAATATTCCCCTATAGTGCAACCTGTATAAGGGGCTAAAAATTGTAAAGGTGCAGAGTCAGATGCAGTTGCAGCGACAATTGTAGTATATTTTAATGCACCAGCTTCTTCTAGTGTTTTTGTTATTTGTGCTACAGTTGAACGTTTTTGTCCTATCGCTACATACACGCAGTATAATTTTTTCTTTTCATCTGAGGATTCATTAATTTTTTTTTGATTTATAATGGCATCAATAGCGACGGCAGTTTTACCAGTTTGTCGGTCTCCAATGATTAACTCTCTTTGACCTCTTCCAATAGGAATTAAAGAGTCAATTGATTTTAGCCCAGTTTGCATTGGTTCGCTGACAGATTGTCTGGGAATAATTCCGGGAGCTTTTACTTCAACACGTTTTCTCTCTTTTGCTGCAAGAGGACCTTTTCCATCTATTGGGTTTCCTAGTCCATCTACAACTCTACCTAAAAGTTCTTTACCTACTGGTACGTCCACAATCGCGTTTGTTCTTTTTATTGTATCACCTTCTTTAATCTTTTTATCATCTCCAAATATTACAACACCTACGTTGTCATTCTCTAAATTTAAAGCCATTCCTTTTGATCCATCTTCAAACTCAACCATTTCTCCTGCTTGAACGTTATCAAGCCCATAAACACGCGCGATACCGTCACCAACTGATAAAACTTTTCCTATTTCTGAAACTTCTGCTTTTTCACCAAAGTTTTTAATTTGATCTTTTAATAATTTTGTAACTTCAGATGGATTAATTGACATTCTAGCTTTCTAACATTCTTTGTTCATATTTTTTTAGTTTATTTTTTATTGAAGTATCAATCATAAAGCTTCCTAATTGCAATTTAAGTCCTCCAATTAAACTTTGGTCAACTTTATAGTCAAATTTTATTTTTGAGCCCATAGATAATGATAATTCTTTGCTAATATTTTCTAGTTCATTTGATGATAGTTCTTTAGAGGAAATTAAAGAAGCCTTAATTTCACCTCTTTTATTGGAGCATAATTTTAAAAAAGTATCAGCAATTTTTTTTGCAAAAAACATTCTTCTTTTTTTAATCAATAATAAAAAAAAATTCTTTAGATTTTTAGTGAAGTCTAATTTTTCGGATATTATATTTAATGCATTATTTTGAGTTTCAATGCCGTGAGTTGGATTTTGAATAAAATTCAAAATTTCAGAATTACTTTCAAGAAGAGATTTAAAATTCTTTATATCACCTTCGATTTTTTCTAGCTCATCGATGTCTTTGCCAACTTCATAAAGTGCACGTGCGTACCTTTCTGAGGTTTCTGATGAGAAAGATTTATTTGTACTCATATTTATTTAGTATGAATTTTAGTGAAATAATGAGCGTTTCGTATCATATGAAAATATTTTGATCAAGTTGCCAAATGAATAATTAACTAAAATTTATAGGATCAACATCAACCGTAAGTTTAATTTTAGATGATATTTTAAGGGAATTTAGAAGGTTTGTAATTTTTTTTTGAACCATAACACCACTTTTAAACCTCAAAAGCAGACGAGATCTGAATTTTTTTTTAATTTTTAACAAAGGTGAGTCTACAGGTCCAAGAACCTCGATGTTGTTGATTTTTTTCAATTGTATTTTAATTTCTTTTGCTCCCTTAATGCTTAAGTCATGTTGATTGGACGAAATTATAATTGCAATCAATCGTACAAATGGTGGCAGTTTATTTTTTTTTCTTGTAATTAATTCTGTTTTTAATAACTGTTCAGATTTATTTTTAATTAGCTCATTTAGCGTTAAATCTTCTGGTGTTAATGTTTGATAAATTATTAGAGACTCTGAGCTAAATCTTCCCGCTCTTCCACTTAGTTGATGATATAATTGAATATTTTTTTCAGTAGTTCTTAAATCATACCCTCTACCAGAAAAATCAGCATCAATCACTACAACACAATTTAGTTTTGGAAAATTAAAACCTTTAGATATCATTTGAGTGCCAATTAAAATATCTACTTCATTATTATTAATTTTATTAAACAAATTTTCTGTTTGTTTGTTTATTTTCATATAATCACTAGAAAAGATTTCAACTTTATTGTCAGGAAAAATACTTTTCACCTCATCAAATATTTTTTCTACGCCAGGGCCATACATTATAAAATTACAATCACCTTCTTCTTTACATTTATTCTTTATTTTTTTTTCCACTAAACAATGATGACAAACAGCTTTATTTTTTTTTTTATGAAAAGTTAAATACATGGAACAATTTGAGCAAACTTGTTTAAATCCACACTTTTGGCAAATCAAATATGGAGCAAAACCCCTTCTGTTAATAAAAAATAATACTTGTTCCTTTTTTTTTAAAAAGGGATTTATACACATAACGGTTTCGTCTGAAATAAACTTATCTTTAACCTTATTAAGGTTTAAATTTATTATTTTTGTTCTAGGGAGAGGGAAGTCATTAAATCTTTTTATTATTTTTACATGTCTAAATTTTTTATTTTGGATATTGTTAAATGTTTCTATTGACGGGATAGATGTAACCAAATGGATTGGAATTTTTTCAAAAGATGCCCTTGATATAGCCATATCTCTGGCGTTATAAATCACTCCTTCATCTTGTTTATAAGAGACATCGTGTTCTTCATCTACAACAATTAAACCTAATTTTTTAAATGGCAAAAGTAACGCTGAGCGAGCACCTACTATTAATTTTATCTTATTTTCTATTATTCCTTTCCAAATTATTCTTTTATTTTTTGGTGTTATTTTTGAATGCCATATTGCAGGTTTATAGCCAAAAAAATCTTCAAATCTAGATTTAAATTCATTAGTTAAGAAAATTTCTGGCAGTAAAACTAAGGCTTGCTTATTTTTATCAATAATTTTTTTAATTCTTTCAAAATAAACTATTGTCTTACCTGAGCCTGTTGTTCCTTGAAGAACTGATACATCAAATTTATCGTTTACTAAGTCTAAATATTCAAGAGCTTTTTTTTGTTCATTATTAAGTTTGTATTTTTTTGTTTTTTTTTTATATTCATTGAAATTTGGATCATTTTTTTTTGTATAATTGTCTTTGTTCCCAATGGCCATCTTTAAAGTTAATCCTGCTGAAACCATATTGTAAGTTGAAAACCAATCGATAAATTCAACTAAACTTTTATTTATCGAGTACTTTTCAATTTTTTTATTTATATTTTTTATTTTTATATTTTTGAGTTCTTTGTTCGTTTGTTTCCAAACAACACCTATTTCTTTATTTTTACCAAAAGGTACCTCTACTAAGTCACCTATTTTAAGTGAAAGATTATTTGAACTATATGTGAAAGAAAAATTAAATATTTTCGGCAACAAAACTTGTGCTTTCATGAATTAATAGTAAATGAATTTTTTTTATTTAAAAATGAATTGGTCGTTTATCAACAGCTAATGCTGCTTCTTTTATGGCTTCTGTATGCGTAGGGTGTGCATGACAAGTTCTAGCTATATCTTCTGCACTTGCTCCAAATTCCATAGCCAGCGCCATCTCAGCTATCATATCACCACAATGTGGACCGATAATATGTACTCCTAAAACTTTGTCTGTCTTACTATCTGCTAATATTTTTACAAATCCATCTGTCTCATTGTTAACTTTTGCTCTCGAATTTGCTAAAAATGGAAATTTACCTACTTTGTAAGATAAGTTTTCATTTTTTAATTGTTCTTCAGTTTTTCCAACTGCTGCTACCTCTGGGGAGGTATAAACTACCCCGGGAATTACATTGTAATTTACATGTCCTGCTTGGCCAGCTATTATTTCAGCTACAGCAATACCTTCTTCTTCTGCTTTGTGTGCTAACATCGGACCTTTAATAACATCACCAATTGCATAAATATTTTTAAGTGATGTTTGTAATTTTTCATTAACTTCGATTCTTCCTTTATCATCTTTTTTAATTCCAATTTTTGATAAATTAAGTCCCTCTGTGTATGGCTTTCTGCCTACTGAGACTAATACTTTATCACATTCTTTTTTCTCTTGAGCTTCAGTTGTGTTATTCGTATAATTTACAATAACCTTATTCTTTGAGTTTGTGACTGCTGTAACTTTATTATTAAGTTTAAATTTTATTCCTTGTTTAGTCAAAATTTTTTTAAATTCATTTGATACTTCTCTATCCATTCCAGGGGTTATAAAATCTAAATATTCAACTACAGTAACATTTGATCCCAGTCTTGACCAAACTGAACCCATTTCAAGTCCTATGTAACCACCACCGATAACTATTAGATCTTTAGGAACTTCCGAAAAAGAAAGGGCTCCGGTTGAAGATACTATATTTTTTTCATCTATTTCTATTCCGGGCAACGATGTTGGCGAGGAGCCAGTGGCTATAACGATATTTTTTGCTTTAATATTAGTTCTTTTATTATTGTTTTCATAAACAACAACAACATCTTTTGAAAAAATTACTCCCTTACCTTTAAAATATGTGACTTTATTTTTTTTAAATAAAAATTCAACGCCTTTAGTTAAAACTTGAACTGATTTTTCTTTATTAGACATCATTTTTTTTATATTTAATTTAATGTCAGAAATTTCTATACCTTGATTATTAAAATCTTTTTTTGCTTTATGGTAATTTTCAGATAAGTTTAATAAGCTTTTTGATGGTATGCAACCAACATTAAGGCATGTGCCTCCCAAAGCTCCTCTGGACTCTACGCATGCTGTTTTGAGACCAAGTTGAGCTGCTCTTATTGCGCATACATAGCCTCCTGGTCCACCACCAATTACAACTAAATCAAAATTATTTTCCATAATTAAATGTTGAGAAAAAGTCTTTGGGGTTGTTCAAGTGATTCTTTAACAATTTTTAAAAAAGAGACAGCTTCTTTTCCATCAATAATTCGATGATCATAAGACAAGGCCAAATACATCACGGGTCTTGGTTCTACTTTACCATCTACAACAACTGGCCTCTGTACAATATTATGCATACCTAAAACTGCAGATTGTGGGGGGTTTAGAATTGGCGTTGACAACATCGATCCGTAAATTCCACCATTAGTAATTGTGAAAGTTCCTCCTTGTAAATCGTCAATTGTAATTTTTCCATCTCTTGCCTTTTGACCAAGATCTGCAATATTTTTTTCAATATCAGCAAATGACATTTCATCTGTTTTCCTGAGCACAGGGACTACTAGCCCTCTTTCAGTTCCAACTGCGATGCTTATATTGTAATAATTTTTATAAACAATTTCCTCTTCTTGAATTTCTGCATTGATTGCTGGATAATTTTTTAAACCTATAACGCAAGCTTTAACAAAAAATGACATGAAGCCAAGTTTAACTCCGTAATTATTTTGAAATTCCTCTTTATATTGATTTCTCATTGTCATTACTTCACTCATGTCAACTTCGTTAAAAGTTGTAAGCATTGCAGCATTTTCTTGGGCTTCTTTTAATCTCTTTGCAATAGTCAATCTAAGTCTGGTCATCTTGACTCTTTCTTCTGGACCATGTTTTATTTTTCTCTCAGACGGAGCAGGTTTTGAACCCATTAAACTCATAATATCTTCTTTTAGAATTACACCATTTTTTCCTGACCCCTTCACACTGCTTAAATCAACTTTTGCCTCGTCCGCCAACTTTCTTGCTGCTGGTGATACCTGCGTTGCTTCTTTTTTTAATATTTTTTCTTCGTGAACTTCTTCTAATATTAAAGGTTCTTCCTCTAATTCAATTCTTTTTTTTTTATTTTTAACTTTATGTGATTTTATTTTTTTTGATTCTGAAATTTTTTCATCATCAAAAACTTTAAGCTCTTTTATGTCTACTTCTCTTTTAGGGGGCTCATAATTATTTACTTCTTTATTTTTTTCACCAGTGCTCTTTGAGGAACTGTTTATAGTTCCTAGTAAAGAACCCACATTCACTGTTTCGCCTTCTTTGACGGTAATGCTTCCTAGAACTCCATTACTTGGGGAGGGAACTTCAACATTAACTTTATCTGTTTCTAGTTCAACAAGAGGTTCGTCAGTTGAAACTTGCTCTCCTTGAGATTTAAGCCATTTTGATACTGTCGCCTCTGTAACTGACTCGCCTAATGTAGGTACTGTAATTTTTTCTGCCATTTAATCTTTAAGTATCTTTTCTAATATTTCTTTTTGTTGTGCAAGGTGTTTGTTAAGATTTCCAGTCGCAGTGGAAGAAGATGCTTTTCTACCCACATATTTTACTGAAATTCCACTTAAATTAATCATTTCCAATGTTCTATCTATGTAATTTCTGACTGTGTTCCATGCACCCATGTTTTTTGGCTCCTCTTGACACCAAATAAATTCAGCTTTTTTATACCTCTTTAGAATATTTGCTAATGTTTTAACTGGGAACGGGTAAAGTTGTTCAATTCGAATAAAGGTAACCTTATCATTTTTAATTTTTTCTCTAGCCTCTATTAAGTCGTAATAAATTTTACCTGAACACATTACTACTTTTTTAATTTTATTATCCTTTTTTTTAAGCTCTAGTAAATTTTTAATATTCGAAAATGAATCATCCTCTAGAATTCTATGAAAAGAACTTTTTATTGAAAATTCTGAAATACTTGAAATACATTTTTTATGTCTTAATAAAGATTTTGGCGTCATAACAATTAATGGTTTTCTAAATTCCCTTCGCATTTGACGTCTTAGAACATGAAAATAATTTGATGGTGTTGTGCAGTTAACAACTTGAATATTTTCTCCAGCACATAATTGTAAAAATCTTTCTAGCCTTGCTGATGAGTGCTCCGGACCTTGGCCTTCATAACCATGTGGTAATAACATCACTAAACCACTAGCTCTTCCCCATTTTGACTCTCCAGATGAAATAAACTGATCAATTATAATTTGTGCTCCATTTGCAAAATCTCCAAATTGTGCTTCCCATAAAACTAATGTTTCGGGCTCAGAAATAGAATATCCAAATTCAAAACCTAAAACAGCAAATTCAGATAATAAACTATCTATAATTTCAAAGTTCTTTTGATTTTTTGAAATATTATTTAAAGGAATGTATCTTTCATGATTATCTTGATTTCTTAAAACTGCATGTCTTTGACTAAAAGTACCTCTACCTGAGTCTTGACCTGATAACCTTACTGAAAAACCCTCTGTAAGCAATGATCCAAAAGCTAGACTTTCTGCTGTTGACCAGTCAATTCCTTTGCCTGATTCTATAGCTTGAAGTCTAAAATCAAATATTTTTTTCAGAGTTTTATGGACATTAAAATTTAGTGGAACTTTTGTAATTTTTTTTCCAATTTCAGTTAAAAGTTTTTTATCTACACCACTAGTGCCTTTTTTATCTTTGCCTAACCCAGGTTTAAACCTTGACCAAGCACCATCAAACCACTTTAGTTCTGATTTATAATTTTTTGATGATGCGAATTCTTCTTCTAAAAAACTCTTAAAGTTTGTTTTTTCATTTTGTAATTCAATTTCTGTTGTTAGGCCTTCTTGGCTTAATTTTTTTCCATAAATTGAAAGTGTTGAAGGATGAGATTTAATTCTTTTATACATAATTGGTTGAGTGAATGAAGGCTCGTCTCCTTCATTATGACCAAATCTTCTATAGCAAACCATATCTATTACTACATCCCTATTAAATTTTTGCCTGTATTCTGTAGCTATTTTTGCACAATGAACAACTGCCTCTGGATCGTCTCCATTAACATGGAAAATTGGAGCTTGTGCAATTTTAGCAACATCAGAAGGATACGGTGATGATCGCGCAAATCTAGGTGCAGTTGTAAATCCTATTTGATTATTTACAATTATGTGAATTGTTCCTCCAATGTTGTGTCCAGGCAATCCTGACATAGCAAAACATTCTGCAACAATTCCTTGGCCTGCAAATGCAGCATCACCGTGCATTAAAACAGGAATAACTTTTTTTCTTTCTCTATCTTTATGAAAAAACTGTTTTGCTCTTACTTGACCAAGCACGACTGGGTTTACGGCTTCTAAATGTGATGGATTATCAGTTAAGCTAATATGGACAGAATTACCATCGAATTCTCTATTAGAGGAGGCTCCTAAGTGATACTTAACATCTCCTTCAAAACTTTTACTAGTGTTTACTGTTTTGCCAAAAAATTCACTAAAAATTGCTTTAAACGGTTTACCCATTACGTTAGCTAAAACATTTAACCTTCCTCTATGTGGCATACCTATTTTTATTTCTTTTGCTCCAAGATTTCCTCCTTTCTTAATTATTTGTTCTAATGCTGGAATTAATGACTCACCTCCATCTAAACCAAATCTTTTTGTTCCTACAAACTTAACGTGGAGATATTTTTCAAATCCTTCTGCTTGAATCATTTTGTTTAAAATAGCTTTTTTTCCGTTTTCGGTAAAAGAAATATTTTTTTCTGGTCCTTCTATTCTATTTCTAAACCATGCTTTTTCTTCAGGGTCTCCCATATGCATAAATTCGTAACCTATATTTGAAGAATAAGTCTTTTTTAGAATTTCTAAAATTTGGTATAAGTCTGCATATTGTAAGCCTAGAACGCCATCCAAAAAAATCTTTCTTTTATAATCTTTATTTTCAAATCCATAACTCTCCGGTTTTAATTCTGGATGTTCATCTTTCATTTGTATCGAAAGTGGGTCTAGATTGGCTATCAAATGACCTCTAATTCTATAAGCTCTTATCAACATAATAGCTCTCACAGAGTCTTTGGATGCCTGTTTAATAGTGTTTGAATTTACATCGGTATTTTTTATGTCCTCTTCTTTAAAATTTGTTGATTTTCTTATTCTTTTTAATTTTTTTTCTGGAGACCAGCTTGGACCTTTTATATCCTCATAAATAAGTTTTTCATTATCACTTAATCCATCAAAAAACTTTCTCCAGCTTTCTGGTAGAGAATTAGGATCCGAAATATAATCTGCATAAAATTCATTTATAAATTCAGAATTAGATCCAGCCAAAAAGGAGGTTTTTTTATAAGTTATATTATTATCTGATGAAGACATGCAAATTTATTTTAACATAAATTAATACAAATCAACTATTTAGTTTTTCAACTAGTGTTTTACCTATATCTGCGGGAGATTTTGATATAGTAATTCCTGCAGATTTCATTATTTCTATTTTATCTTCGGCTCCTCCTTTACCGCCGGAGATTATTGCTCCAGCATGCCCCATTCTTCTTCCTGGTGGAGCGGTCAATCCTGCTATAAAGCCTACCATTGGTTTTTTGATTTTTTCTTTTTTCAGAAAATCTGCAGCCTCTTCCTCAGCTGATCCACCAATCTCTCCAATCATTACTATTGATTTTGTCTCATCATCTTTTAGAAAAAGTTCCAAACAATCTATAAAATTCGTGCCGTTGATAGGATCTCCACCAATCCCTATACATGTAGATTGTCCGATGCCATTCGCTGTTGTTTGTGCGACAGCTTCATATGTTAAAGTTCCAGATCTTGAGACTATTCCAACTGTGCCCTTCTTATGAATATTTCCAGGCATAATGCCGATCTTACATTCATTAGGAGTAATAATTCCCGGGCAGTTAGGTCCGATTAATCTTGAGTTACTTTTGTTTAAATCTTTTTTCACTTTAAGCATATCTAACACTGGTATGCCCTCTGTAATGCAAACAATTAATTCTATTTTTGCATCTATTGCTTCAATGATTGCTTCAGCTGCAAATTTTGGTGGAACATAAATCATCGTAGCATTCGCAGAAGTTAGATCTTTTGCTTCTTGTACTGTATTAAAAACAGGAAGATCTAAATGTTTTTGTCCACCTTTTTTTGGTGTTACTCCTCCTACTAATTGAGTCCCATACTTTAAAGCTTGTTCAGAATGAAATGTTCCATGTGTTCCAGTAAACCCTTGACAAATTACTTTTGTATTTTTGTTAACTAAAATTGACATTTAATTAATTGCCTCAACAATTTTTTTTGCTGCATCATTTAAGTCTGATGCAGATAAAATTTTTAAGTTAGATTGATCAAGTATTTCTTTTCCTTCTTTGAAATTAGTGCCTGCTAATCTAACGACAAGTGGGACTGATAAGTTAATTTGTTTTGCAGCATCTACTACTCCTTGAGCGAGAACATCACATCTCATTATTCCACCAAATATATTAATTAATATCCCTTTTACATTTTTATCCGATAAAATTAATTTAAAAGCCGCTGCAACTTTTTCTTTTGATGCACCACCACCGACATCAAGAAAATTTGCTGGCTCTTTTCCGTATAACTTTATAATATCCATTGTCGCCATAGCTAGTCCTGCTCCGTTAACCATGCAGCCTATTGATCCATTGAGCTTAATGTATGCAAGATCATGTTTACTTGCCTCTATTTCAGCTGGATCTTCTTCGTTTAAATCTCTTAGCTTAAGTATTTCCGGTCTTCTAAAAATTGCATTATCATCAAAATTCATTTTTGCATCTAGGCAAATTAATTTTTTATCTTTATTTAAAATTAAAGGATTAATCTCGATTAAGTTAGCATCTTTTTCTAAAATTATTCTATACAGAGATTTTACTATTTTAGATGCAGAATTTTTTTGAATGTTATCAAGTTCAAATATTGAAATTATTTTTTCAATTTCATCATTATTTGGCCCTTCGTTTTTAACTTCTATTTTATTTGTAATAATCTTATTGGGTGTTTCCGAGGCTACTTTTTCAATGTCCATTCCACCTTCAGTGCTACTAATAAAGGCAATTTTTGACGACTCTCTATCTATTAAACATGACAAGTAAAATTCTTTTGAAATTTCAGATGCCTCTTCAATGTAAAGTCTCTTTACCTCTTTACCCTCGGGACCTGTTTGATGTGTAACTAAAGTTTTTCCCATCATTTTTTTAGCCTCTATCTCTAATTCCATAGCATTTTTCACAAGTTTAACTCCTCCTGCTTTTCCTCTACCTCCAGCATGAATTTGAGCTTTAAGAACAAACTCTTTACTTTTTAATTTTATAATTTTTTTCCCTATTTCATCGATCGACAAAATAACCACCCCATTGGACACAGGGGCTCCAAATTCTTTTAAAATTTCTTTAGCTTGATGCTCGTGAATATTCATTAATTAAATTTATTTTGAGATATTTATAGATAATATATATTTAGAAGCAAATAAAATTTAAATAATTTCAACTAATATGAAAAAAAATTACATAATTATACCAACCTACAATGATTGGAAATCTCTCAATAAAGTTTTGAGACTTTTAGATGAAAATCTTAAAAATTCTACTAATAGCATTAATATAATAATTGTTAACGACTGTTCGTCTCAAAATTTTAAATTAAAAAAAAAAAAATTTAAAAATATCAATAGTCTGAAAATTATAAACCTTAAAGAAAACGTCGGGAGTCAAAAAGCTATTTTTATCGGTTTAAAATATTTGCAAAAGAAAATAAAATTAAATAATTCACAAGATATTATCTCAGTTTTAGACTCCGATGGAGAAGATAATCCTAAAATGTTAAAAAAATTAATTGAGTTGGCAATACAAAAAAAGGATTATTTTATATTTGCTTCAAGAAAAGAACGAACTGAAGGTATTTTTTTTAAATTAGCAAATAAAATACGACTTTATATTAGTTTTATTCTTACAGGCAAATTTATAAATTTTGGAAATTATAGTTCTTTTCCATCAGTTGTCCTAAAAAAAATTCTTTTAAATAATAATCTATACTTAGCTTACTCAAGTGGTGTTTTAAAAAATTATAAAAAAATTTTTCTTTTTGATATTAAAAAAAATAAAAGATATTTTGGTCATTCAAAGGTTAATTTTAAATTTTTGATTAATCATTCTATTATGATCATTTCTGTTTTTTACAAAGTGGTTTTTTTTAGAACATTAGTAATATCTTTAATTTTGTTACTTTACCTAACAAATTTATATTTAAAAATTTTTTTAATTTTTGTATTTATAATATTTAATTTAATTTTATTAATTTTAAATAAATTTTCAAAACCTAAAGGTAATAATTTAAATATAATTAAGAATATTAAACTAATTTTTCGAAGTTAGGATTAAACAATTTTTGATATCTATTTTAAATGCAATTTTATTAATTACTTTTTTTTCGTAACAATTTTTTTCAAAAATATTAACTAGAAATACTTCTTTTTTCCCAACAACATAAATAGTTTGTATATTTTGACTCTTAAGTTTTTTAATAAAAAATTTTTTGTAAATTGCAAAATATTTATTATTTTTATTTGGAACACTTAAGATATCAAACCATTTATTTGGTGCTAAACTTTTTAACTTTACAATCGAAGGTAAAATTTGATAATCACTGATAATTATTTTTTTTGTTAAATCTGTCTCTAAATCTTTTTTTATTTCTTTTAATTTATTAATTTCATTTAATGGGTCTTTTGGATATTTGGGTGTAATCCAAAAAAGTCCCTTCAATGAGTCATCTAATACACCAGCATCGATAGCTAATTTTAAATCTACATTAGATAATTCCATGAATTTTTTATTTTCATTAAATCTTAAATGGTATTTTAAAGTAGTGAAGATTAACGTTATCAATAATAATTTTATTATTAATTTTTTGTTATAATATTTTTTAATATAATAATGTGAAATTCCTAAACAGAATGGAATTAGAAAAAAAATCAAAATTTGATTCTTCGTCAATATTTGTGAATAAATAAAAATTAAAATAGATATACAAACTAATAAAATTATTAATAAATCTTTTTTTATTTCTAAATTTTTTTTGTTAGTTTTAATATATTTAACAAAAATAACACTTAGAGGTAACATTGATAAGTAAATAAACTTAAACTGAAATATCACATTAGATAAATTTAAGATAATGTTTGATCCTCTATCATTTCCAATGATTTGGGGATAATAAATGTATTGAGTGATAAAATTATTGAATGGTATTTGATTGACTATAAATATTGCAACAAAAAATAAAATAGATATGGAGCTTCCTAAAAGTAGGTAGTAAACATGTCTGAAGTTATTAAAAGAATTAATTATTCCATTGATCAGAATCATTACTGGAAAAAATAGCAAAAAATACGAAGACGGTATTTGTTTAGAAAAAAAAGATAATAGTAAAAAAATTGGAACTAAGAACCAATAAATTGCTTTATCTGTCTTAAACGATAAAATTAAGAGCATGACAGAGATTAAAGAAAAAATTACCGCATGATGATCCATAAATGGAGTTCCAATTGAAGGATAGGCTAATACAGAAGCGCTTAATGAATAAACAAAACTGAAGAATTTATTTAAACCCAGCTTTAAAAAAAAATAAAATAAAATTATCGATAATAGTAAATTTATTATTGCTGCATGAAAAACATAACTAAACCAATTAATTCCAAAAAATTTAAAGAAAAAATACTGAATATAATCTAGTATCGGACCAGTTATTGACCAATAGTCTTTAAATGGATGAAATCCATTTAAAACTTTATATCCGGAATCATATATTAAAAAACTATCAATTGGTAGAATACCTCTATACCCATAATAAAAAGTAAAAATTAATGCACTAGTCGAAAGCAATAAAACATAAAAATATATTTTATTATTTTTGATAATCTTAATTAAGTTCTGGATCAATTTTTTTTGCAGCATCAAATAAATCATTAACAGCTTGAATAGAATTTTTGAAATTTATTTTTTCCTCTGCAGATAATTTTAATTCAATAACCTTTTCTACTCCTTTGGATCCTATTATAACAGGAACTCCTGCGTATATATTTTTTGCTCCGTACTCTCCGTTTAAATAAACTGCACAAGGAAGCTGTTTTTTTAAATCTTTGAGGTAACATTCGGCCATTTCCACACCTGAAGCTGCTGGTGCATAAAAAGCTGATCCTTTTTCTAAATATTTAACTATTTCCGCTCCACCTTTTTTAGTTCTATCTATTATCTCATTCAATTTATCTTTTTTTATAACACCCTCTTTAACTAATTCATTTATTTTTTTTCCATCAATTTCTGTAGCTTCTAACATTGCTACCATACTATCACCGTGTCCTCCTAATACTAATGATTTAATTTTTTTAACAGGAACTTTTAATTCCTGAGATAAAAAATATATAAATCTTGAGGAATCTAAAATTCCAGCCATGCCTACAATTTTATTTTTTGGTAAACCAGAATATTTTTGTAGAGCCATTACAATTACATCTAGTGGGTTTGTTATACATATGACAAAAGCATTTGGAGATGTTTTTTTAATACCATTTGCTACTTGTTTTATAATTTTAAGATTTATACCAAGTAAATCATCTCTTGTCATACCAGGTTTTCTAGGCACACCTGCTGTAATTATTATTACGTCTGAATTTTTAGTATCTTCATAATTATCTGTACCTGACAAATTAATATTAAAACCATCCACTGGGGACGATTGAGCAATATCTAGAGCCTTTCCTTTGGCTATGCCTGCTGCCACATCAAACAGAACTACATCGCCCAATTCTTTTAGCGCAATTAGGTGGGCTAGAGTTCCTCCAATTTGACCTGCTCCTATTAAAGTAATTTTTTTTTTCATGTATCTCCTTTTTATTTCATTGTTGGCATTACGAACTCCGGGTCAGATCTTGAACCTGAAGGCCATCTTGATGTCATTGTTTTTAATTTAGTGTAAAATCTAACTCCTTCTGGACCATGCATGTGTTGATCACCAAATAAAGATCTTTTCCACCCACCAAAACTATGGAAGGCCATTGGAACTGGGATTGGGATATTAATGCCAATCATTCCTATTTTAGCTTTACTAGAAAATGTTCTTCCTGAGTCCCCATCTCTTGTGAATATGCTCGCACCATTACCAAACTCGTGATCATTTACCAGCTGCAGAGCTTCATCAAAATTTTTTGCTCGAACAACCGAAAGAACTGGCCCAAAGATCTCCTCTTTATAAATTTTCATATCTTTAGTTACATGATCAAATAGACATCCCCCAAAGTAATAGCCATTTTCATAGCCCTGTAATTTTAAATTTCTTCCGTCTACAATTAATTTAGCTCCTTCTTTTTCTCCAATGTCTACGTAACTTTTAACTTTTGCTAAATGTTCCTTTGTAACCAATGGACCCATCTCAGATTTTTTGTCCATGCCTGGTCCAACTTTAAGTGCTTCTACTTTTTTGGCTAAGGAACTCACTAATTTGTCGCCAATTCCACCGACTGCAACTGCAACTGACTGTGCCATACATCTTTCCCCTGCTGAACCATAAGCAGCTCCCATCAAACCATTAACTGCTTGATCTAAATCACAGTCTGGCATTATAACACAATGATTCTTTGCTCCTCCTAGTGCTTGAACTCTTTTTTCATTTTTAGCGCAGTTTTCATAAATATACTTTGCAATAGGTGTTGATCCAACAAAGCTCATTGCAACAACATCTTTGTTATTAATCAAAGCATCAACTGCTTCTTTATCTCCATTAATGACGTTGAAAACCCCATCTGGTAGACCTGCTTCTTTTAGAAGCTCTGCTAATCTCATAGAACAGGAAGGATCTTTTTCAGAAGGCTTTAAAACAAATGTATTTCCACACGCGATTGCCATTGGGAACATCCACATAGGAACCATCGCTGGAAAATTAAATGGTGTAATTCCTGCACAAACTCCTAAGGGTTGTCTTATAGACCAGCTATCAACATTTGTTCCTACATTTTCGGTAAATTCGCCTTTTAATATTTGTGGTATACCACATGCGTACTCAACAACTTCTAAACCTCGTGTTAAAGATCCTCTAGCATCTTCATAAACTTTACCGTGTTCAGCTACAATTATTTTTGTAAGTTCATCTGAATTTTTTTCAATTAATTCTTTAAATCTAAACATTACTCTAGCTCTTTGAAGTGGAGGTGTGTTAGCCCATGCATCAAAAGCTTTTTTTGCATTTGCAACTGCATCATTAATATCTTTTGTAGTAGCTAGTTTTACTTCTGCTTCTTGTTCGCCTGTCGCTGGATTAAAAATTTTGCCTACTTTTTTAGACTCACCGCTGAAAGACTTTCCGTTAACAAAGTGTTGAATAGTTTTCATGATGTAATTGAATAAATAAGGTTTTAACTTGTTGCAAGCATTTTCTTAATAGACCCAATTGCTTTTGCTGGATTTAATCCTTTTGGGCAAGAATTAGTACAATTCATAATAGTATGGCATCTATAAAGTTTAAGTTCATCGGCAACTTTTTTTAATCTTTCTTTTTTATCACTATCTCTACTGTCATTTATCCATCTGTACGCCTGCAATAATACTGCTGGTCCCAAATACTTATCTCCGTTCCACCAGTAACTCGGGCATGACGTAGAGCAGCAAGCACATAGGATACATTCGTAGTA
>Ga0233444_10001642_pt1 | contig 24909 bp, 24 predicted proteins | sample SI_124_October20_6_FD_182792 | JGI IMG/M metagenome (GOLD analysis project Ga0233444, IMG submission 182792) | Seawater microbial communities from Saanich Inlet, British Columbia, Canada - SI_124_October2016_10_MG | ecosystem: Environmental > Aquatic > Marine > Inlet | place: Canada: British... | reverse complement strand
TCTTTCAAAAAGGAGAACACATAGATTCTATTTTAAAAGGAATTACTATTATTGAAGGAAAACAACATGTAGATCATCACACCTTAGTTCATCATATTGAACCAAACTGTGAAAGCCATCAAGATTATAAAGGAATTTATGATGAGCGCTCTACTGGCGTTTTCAATGGTAAAGTTATTGTAGAAAAAGAGGCTCAAAAAACCAATGCTTATCAAAAGAATAATAATATTTTGATGAATAACAAATCTACTATTAATGCAAAACCTCAATTAGAAATTTTTGCAGATGATGTAAAATGTTCTCATGGTTGTACCATTGGTCAATTAGATGAACAGGCTTTATTTTACATGCAACAACGAGGTATTCCTAAAAAAGAAGCCAAAGCACTTTTAATGTATGCATTTGCCAATACCGTGCTAGAAAGCGTTAAAATTCCTGAGGTTAAGGATAGAATAACAAAGTTAATTGCTACAAAATTAAATGTAAATATTGGTTTTAATATCTAAAACCAAGGGTACTAACAAGCACAAAAACAGGCAATTATGCCTGTTTTTATGTTTTGATATAATTCTAAAACCTTATTGCTCTAGATAATCTAATGCCAAAGCAGATAATGTTTTAACTCCCAGCACAAAACCACTTTCATCTAAGATAAAATCTGGCGTATGATGCCCAGCAGCCTCTTCTGGTTTTACATCCAATGCTTTTCCTCCTAAGAAAAAATACAGTCCTGGTATTTTTTGTTGAAAAAAAGAAAAATCTTCTGCACCAGTAATTGCATCTATTTCTAGTACATTTTCTTTTGATGCTATTCGTTGAAGTGTAGGAAGCATCTGACTTGTTAATTCTAAATGATTGAAGGTAATTGGGTATCCTTTGTCTATTTCTATAGTTGCTTCAGCTCTAAATGCTTTCGCAATATCTGGAACCATTTCTTTCATTCTCTTGTTAATAAAGTCTTGCATCCCATAATCTAAAGTTCTAATAGTACCAACAATGGTTGCGTTTTCTGGAATGATATTACTTCGTATTCCAGCGTTCATCATTCCAACAGTAATAACAGCACCTTCTTTTGTTAACTCAGATTCTCTACTAATAATGGTTTGTAATCCGTTAATTATTTGAACAGAAGCTAGAATAGGGTCTACACTTGCCCATGGTCTAGAACCGTGAGCTTGCTTTCCTTTAACATTAATTTGATATGATTGAGCTGCCGCCATAATACCTCCTGATTTATAGGTTATTTTTCCTGCATCTAGCCCTGCTGCAATATGCAATCCAAAAATAGCATCTACATCTGGGTTTTTCAACACTCCTTCTTTTACCATTAACTCTGCTCCTCCTTCTTCTCCTTTTGGAGCTCCTTCTTCTGCAGGTTGAAAAATAAACTTTATTGTTCCATGAATATCACTTTTCATCTGAGATAATACTTCAGCTACACCCATTAATATGGCTACATGAGAATCATGCCCACAAGCATGCATTACCCCTGTTTCTTTTCCATTATATGTAGATCTTACATTAGATTTAAAAGGCAAATCATTTCTTTCTGTAACAGGAAGTGCGTCAATATCTGCTCGTAATGCAACAACTTTTCCTGGCTTTTTACCTTTTAAAATTCCAACAACTCCTGTCTTAGCAACTCCAGTTTGAACAGAAATTCCTAAGCTTCTTAAATGGGTTTCTATATATTTGGCTGTCTCAAATTCTCTATTAGACAACTCAGGATTCTGGTGAACATGTCTTCTCCATTCGATAACTTTTTGTTCTATTTTATCTGAAAGTTTTCTAATTTTTTCATCATTCTTTTGTCCAAAAGCCGATCCTATTATTAGTAGAGAAAAGCAAAAAATAATTGCATGTTTCATTGTGTAATGTATTTATTGAATTGATTGTATTATTTCCTTTAAAAATTTATTTTCATTGTAGTTTTTTAATCCCAAACGAACAACTACCATCTCCTGATCCGGAAGGATATATACACGTTGCCCTTGATATCCGTCTGCATAAAACATATTGGACGGAACATCTTTCATTTTATTTCCGGCATTCAACCAAAAATGAGCCCCATAGCTATTATTTGAAGTGGGGGTTGGTTGTGTAATATAATCTACCCATTCGGGAGAGAAAATTTGGGTACCATTCCAATTCCCTTTGTGTAAATATAACAATCCAAATTTTGCCCAATCTCTAGCAGTTGCCCAAGCGTATGATGAAGCTACATAATGACCTTTTACATCGGTCTCAACAATCATAGAGTTCATGCCTATTTTGTCTATTAATTCTCGATACCAATAGTCTAAATATTCTTGCTGGTTTCCTAACTTTTTTCTTAAAATTCCTGACAATAAATTTGAAGTACCAGAAGAATAATTCCATGAAAAATTAGGGGAATCTACTAACTGTTGTTTTTGTTGCATCTTAGTCATATCATCCTCTAAAAACAACATTTTTGTAACGTCTGATATTTTTTCATAATTTTCATCCCAAGCTAATCCACTATTCATTTGCAATAAATTATGAAGAGTTATTTTTTTTCGGTCATCATTTTCCCATTCTAAAATTGGTGCTCTGTCCTGAACTGATAGCTTTCCTTGGTACTGCATGATTCCAAAAACAGTACTTAAAATACTTTTTGTCATAGACCACCCAAGTATTCTAGACTCTTTAGTAAAACCCTTAGCGTACCTCTCTGCAATTAGTTGGTTTTTATACAACACTAGAACAGCTCTTGTTTGATGTGAATTTTCAAAAATTGAAGAAACCGCTGAGTCTAATTTTTCATAATTTATAGTATTAAATAGAGTATCGTTTTGAGTTTTGTTTCCAAAAGGGTAAGCTAATGAGGTGTTTTTAATATAGCGCTTTGGGATTAATTCTTTTTTATTGGCATCATACCCTTTTGTGATTAATACACTCCCTAACCCGTTTCTATAAACTGCTTTTCTAGTTAATAAACCTAGTGTAGATGCAGATGCAAAATTATTTTCAAGACTAATAGCGGTGCTCGCCAAGTTTATAGGTGAAAAATTATTGTCTGTAGCGTCTGTAAAAGCGACTGTCCTGTTTGCAACAAAAACTGAAGAACTGGTGTTTTTTGCTGCATATCCTGAAATAATATTAAGTTTAGGATAATTTATTATTATTATAAGTAGGAGTGTTACTGATAAAAGCAGTAGAATTCTTTTAGTGATTTTCATATAACAAGGGTTCAGTAATTACAAAAATAAGAATAAAATAACAGGTTTATTAAAAGATTTATCTTTGATGCCCTACCTTTGTGTCTCAAAATCAATAGAATGTTTCCAGTAGAAAAAATTCGGGCAGATTTTCCAATATTACAAAGAATGGTCAATGGAAAACCTTTGATTTATTTTGATAATGCCGCAACTTCACAAACTCCAAAAATTGTGATTGACGCTATAGTTGATTACTACATGAATTACAATGCAAACATTCATAGAGGAGTTCATACTTTAAGTCAAGAGGCAACAGACAAGTATGAACAGGCTAGAGAAACACTAAAAACTCATTTTAATGCAAAATATGCTTACGAAATGATTTTCACCTCTGGTACTACGCACGGAATTAATATGATTGCTTCAGGCTTCTCTAATCTACTTAAAAAAGGAGATGAGGTTATTGTTTCTGCTTTAGAACATCACTCTAACATTGTTCCTTGGCAAATGTTGTGTGAAAAAACAGGAGCTCAATTAAAAGTTATTCCCATGAATGAGGATGGAGCACTGATGATGAGTTCATATAATGAGTTACTTTCAAATAAGACAAAATTAGTTTTCTGCAATCATATTTCAAATGCACTTGGCACTATAAACCCTATTGAAGAAATTATTGAAAAGGCACATCAAGCAGGTGCAGCTGTTTTAATTGACGGGGCTCAATCTACACCTCATATGAAAGTAGACTTTCAAAAACTAGATGTAGACTTTTATGTAACCTCTGCTCATAAAATTTGCGGACCTACTGGAGTAGGACTTTTATACGGCAAAAAAGAATGGTTAGAAAAGCTTCCACCTTACCAAGGTGGTGGTGAAATGATTGAAACAGTTACTTTTAAAAAAACTACTTACGCAGGGTTGCCTCATAAATTTGAGGCAGGAACCCCAAATATTTGTGGGGGTATTGCTTTTGGTGTGGCCATCGATTATATGAATTCAATCGGTTTTGATGCCATTAATAAGCATGAACAAGAGCTCCTTGAATACGGAACTCAAGAGTTATTAAAAATTAATGAGCTCAAAATTTATGGCACCTCAAAGAAAACCTCTGTTATTTCTTTCAATGTAGGTACTATTCATCCATATGATATTGGGTCTATTCTTGATAAATTAGGAATAGCCGTTAGAACTGGACATCATTGTGCTCAGCCAATCATGGATTTTTATAAAATACCAGGCACCATAAGAGCTTCATTTGCATTTTATAATACAAAAGAAGAAATCGATATTTTTGTCAAAGGCCTAAAAAGAGCAATCTTAATGTTAAGATAAACAGGCCTTTTCAATAAAATTACTGTTTTTATTATCTTTATAAAAATAGTCCTATGAAAAAAACAACTCTTATAATTTTTGCAAACTGCTTCTTGTTCTTTAGTTGTTCTTCTTCAAAGCATATAGATCGTTTTCAGAAAATACAATACAAATCAATTACTCGAGGATATTCAACACAAATTCTTCTACAAGGGGATACTCTGAAGTATTTTGAAAATAATAATGAAACTCTTTCTTTAATTATTTCTAAAGAGGTTAAAAACTCTTTAAATAAATTACTTAAAAAAGTTCATCCTGAAACGTTACATCTTCTTAAAGCTCCTTCAGATAAGTTTCAATATGATGGAGCTATGTTTACAACTTTAGAGGTAATTTGGGATAGAAAAACGTATAAAAGTAATGGGTTTGATGATGACAACCCACCAAAAAAACTAAGCCCTCTTATAAACTTCTTGCTAACTTTAGTTAAATAAAAAAGGCAACCAAATGGTTGCCTTTTTTATTTAAAATATCTTTTTGAGTTATATTAATAATCAAAAGTTAATTTAAGAACAGTTCTACGACCAATTACTGGCATACTTGGGAATGCTCTATATTTCTGATCTAATACATTAGTTGCTGATAAATCTAATTTTAAATTGTCAGAAACGTTGTATCCTATATTAACATCAAATAAATTTTTCTCTTGTACCTCTCCAGAGAAAAACCCTTGGTTAGAATAAAAAGAATCGTCATGTTGGTAAGCAACCGAACCTCTTACTTTGTCTTTTGAATATTGAACACCTGCTCTGTATTTGAATTTTGGAGCATTTAAGTAAGAAGAGAATGGTAATCCGTCATCGTTAGATTCTCCAGGAATCCATTCATTCTGACTTAACCACGAAGTATTAAACCACAACGTAACATCATCATTTAAGAAATATTCCATAGATAAATCTGCACCTACGTGACTTCTTGTTGCACCATCAAAACGACGGTATCCTGCAGGGATATGCATTAAGCCATCTCCTTGAGGCACTGCTGTTGTTTCTACAGTACCAAATATTGGAAATAACGGCGATACTGCTGCTTCAAAAGCGGCTCCACCTTGAGCAAATGCACCTCCAACTGAGGCTGCTGCTCCTGCAATTGTTCCTCCAATTACTGCACCAATAGGCGCAATTGCTGGAGATCCAGGGAAAAGTGCACCTGCTGGCGCTCCTGTATCCCAAATAGACTGTGGAATTCCTGCTGCAGTATACTGAGCTTGTACAGCTCCTGTTACAGCTCCTATTACTCCTGGGTCAGAAGCAAAATCTGCTCCTACTTGAGCTCCTAAGTCATTTGATATATCTGCCCCTACCAAATTAAATGTTGGACCAATAGCTGTAAATTGAGTAAATCCTTTTCTTTCATAAGTATATACATCTAAAGCTACAGATAATTTATTAGCAATTAAACCTTTATATCCTACTTCAAAAGAATTTAATGTTTCTACTGCAGATCGTCCTGTTCCTGTTAAGTTATCCATTGGCTCTCCATTGAATAAATTATATCCTACTAATTGTCCTGTTCCTCCTGAAGGTACATACCCGTTAAAGAAATTTTGAACCACAGGTAATAAAGGGTTTCCTGCCAAGCCTCCGTAAAGAGCAGTTAATGTAGGCTGAGCAACAGCCCCATATGCATACGCTAAAGGAAATGAAGTTGCTCCGTAGGGAAGATCAGGTAATCCAGGTACTGCTAAATCTATTGTTGGATTGTCTGGAAACACTTGTGGTGCATACTGACCAGATAACCAAACATCTGCAATTCCAGGTGCTAAAACAGACACCGGAAAATCTATGTTTTGCTGTAAAGCAGAAGGTCCTGTATTAGCTTTATTAAATGACGCTCTAAACGTATGATTGTCGTTAGCTTTGTAAACTATCGCAACTCTAGGTGCGAAAGCTCCTTCGTCGATAAAATTGAACTTGTCATATCTACCTGCGTAAGTAATATCTAACTTATCACTAATTTTAGAAGTTCCTTGAAGGTAAGCTCCTGTAATAATGTAATCATCTCTATCTTCATTAATACCATACAGTGTGCCTGCTGTCATAGATTTAGAATTTCTATAATCAGTACCTATAGTAAAATTAGTGTTTAAAAATTTTGGAACGTCAAAGTTGTATTGAAGTTGAGCCTCTAAAGAATTTCTTTCGGCTACTTGCCTTAAACCTGTTTGATATAAAAATGTAGGGTTTTCTTCATTTCCACCATCATTATAATTGTAATAAACTTGAGCAAATAATCCACCCGATTGAACTCTACCTTGAACCCAGTAATCATTTCCTTGTTGATATCCAGCTCCTTGTGAGTTAAAAAATACTCCTCCTCCATTTGCGAATCCTGCTGAAAGAAAAGCAGTAGTTTCGTCTGTAGGTCTAAACTCTAAGTGAATATTTGCTGAATAATTTTTATATTCTGTCGCTAGAGGGTTACCGTCTCCATTATCATCTAAATCTGTAAGAGATAATAACTGTTCTCCAGGCTGGGTAGGATCTACTCTACCATTTACAATAGCTGGTTGAGAAACGGTGGTTTGTAAACTAGAAATAAAATCAGCATCTTCAACAGGGTCTAATTGAAAATCATTACCCTTCATATATCTTACATTAACTTTAAATCCAAATTTATCATTGTCATTTTTAAAAGCATGACGAACAGTCATCCCCGTAGTACTTAATGTACCTCCAAGCATTTCTACTGTAGTTCCTGGATAATCAATTGGGCTTTTAGACATGAAATGTACAACACCTGAAGTAACTCCAGGACCATATAAGGCTGAAGCCGCACCTCTAACAACCTCTACTCTTTGAATGTCTATGTTAGACATTCCTGTTTGATTGCTGTAAAAAGTTCCTGCAGAAGGTGTTACTAAATAACGGTAGTCTAATATTGGAAATGTAGAAGTTCCAAATACACCAGAACCGGCACGCATTTCAATATTAATTGTATTTGCAGATTGTTGTTGCATCTGAACACCAGCTATATTTGCTAAATTCATCACAGGGTCAACCGCTGCTGCTGAATTTAATATATCTTTAGGTGTAATGATGCTTACTGAAGCTGGTGCTTCTTGGACTTTCTGTCTTCTTCTGGAAGCTGAAAAAACGATCTCTTCAAGAGAAGTTGCGTCTTCTTCAAGACTTACCATTACTTCTTGATTATTTTTAGTTATTTCTACGCTTACTGCTTTAAAGCCAAGCATTGAAATTTCAATAGTGAAAGGAGGGACAGCATTAACTTTTAGTAAAAACTTACCATCAAAGTCTGTTGTTGTTCCAATAGCTTTACCAGAAACCTTAACATTAGCTCCTAAGAGCGTTTCACCTGTTTGTGCGTCTTTAACCAATCCTGTAACGGTGGTTTGTGCTAGCATTGTTGCACTAGCAAGCATAACAAATGCAAAGAATATTGTCTTTTTTATCATGATATAAATTGTTTATTAACTATGACGAATGTACGATATTTTTTGATTTTTGTAATATTTTTGTAATATTTTTGAGTTATTCATTAGTGATAATGTAACTTTTTATCAAAATCTTATTTTAAATTGAATTGATTTTTTATAACAATGTATTGTAACTTTGTCTCTTAATTATTCTTCTTTTGAAAATTATTCATTCTATTTCTAATTTTAGTTCATCTAGTAAGACTATTGTTACTATTGGCACTTTTGACGGCATACATGTTGGTCATCAAAAAATATTGAAAAATTTAATTGATACCGCCAAAAAAGAGGGTAAAAAATCTGTCCTTCTTACTTTTTTCCCACATCCAAGAATGGTTTTACAAAAAGACAAAGGCATTCTCTTGTTAAATACGATTAATGAAAAATCTTTTTTATTAAAAAAAATGGGGCTAGATTTTTTGATTATTCACCCATTTAGTAAGGATTTTTCTAGAATAACAGCTCTTGATTTTGTGAGGGATGTATTAGTTAATAAATTAAATACCTCAAGACTAATTATCGGTTATGACCACCATTTTGGCAAAAATAGAGAAGGCAATATTCACCAGTTAAAAGAATATAGTTTATTATATGATTTTGATGTTGAAGAAATTCCTGCACAAGACATAGATGATGTTTCAGTAAGTTCTACCAAAATTAGAACAGCATTAAAAAATGGTGAATTAAAAACCGCAAACAAGTACCTTGGATACCCTTATTTATTAAATGGTATTGTAGTTGATGGTAAAAAAATTGGTGCTAAAATTGGCTTTCCAACAGCAAATATTAATATAGAGGAATCTTACAAACTAATACCAAAAACAGGGGTCTATATAATTACTGCAATTATTGACGGCTCTTCATATAATGGAATGATGAATATTGGGTTTAACCCAACTGTAAGTGGGAAAAAGCAAACAATTGAGGCTCATTTATTTGATTTTCATAAAAACTTATATGGTGAAAAAATAACGGTTGAATTGCTTTATTTTCTTAGAGACGAGCAAAAATTTCTTTCTGTTGATGACTTAATCGATCAATTAAAAACAGACAAAGAAAATGCTATTTCCTTTCTAGCAAACAATCCATCGTAACTCATTGTAATATTGATTCACTTACTATATCTTTGAACCCTTATAATATTATAGATCATGTTACAGGTTCAGTTTATCAAAGACAATCAAAAAAAAGTTTTAGAAGGTTTGGCAAAAAGAAATTTTGCTAACGCCAACACTATTATTGATACTGTTCTAAAAGCAGATGAAAACAGAAGAAAAACTCAAGTATTGCTAGACAATACTCTGGCAGAACTAAATACACTTTCAAAAGAGATTGGTTTATTATTTAAATCTGGTCAAACACAAAAAGCAACTATTGTTAAAGAAAAAACGAGTATTCTTAAAGAACAATCAAAAGCTTTAACTGATCAATTAAATACGCTTTCAAGAGAGCTAACAGATTTGTTGTATCAAATACCAAACATACCTCATGCTAGTGTTGCTTCCGGAAAATCTGAGGAAGATAATGAAGAAATTTTTAAAGAAGGTGCTATACCATCTCTTCATAAAGGATCACTTCCTCATTGGGAGCTAGTAAAGAAGTATGATATTGTAGATTTTGAATTAGGAACTAAGATCACAGGTGCCGGTTTTCCAGTTTATAAAGGAAAAGGAGCTAAGCTTCAAAGAGCATTAATTAACTATTTTCTAGATAAAAACACAGAAGCAGGCTATAAAGAGTTTCAGGTGCCACATCTAATAAATGAATCTTCTGGAATAGGAACTGGTCAATTACCGGATAAAGAGGGTCAAATGTATCATGTTGGAATTGATGACTTGTATTTAATTCCTACAGGAGAAGTGCCTATTACTAATATGTTTCGTGGTAATATTGTTAATGAGGGTGATTTACCAATATTGTCTACCGGATATACTCCTTGCTTTAGACGTGAAGCCGGAAGTTACGGTTCTCATGTTAGAGGTTTAAATAGATTACATCAATTTGATAAGGTAGAGATTGTTAGGATAGAACACCCTGATAATTCTTACAAAGCCCTAGACGGAATGGTAGAGCATATTAAAGGAATACTCAGAGAATTAAAATTACCTTATCGCATATTGCGTTTATGTGGTGGTGATACTGGTTTTACAGCTGCTCTTACTTTTGATTTTGAGGTGTTTTCTACAGCGCAAGACAGGTGGTTAGAAATTAGTTCTGCTTCAAATTTTGAAACTTTTCAAGCAAACAGACTAAAACTACGCTTTAAAAATAACGATGGTAAAAATCAATTGGCTCACACGTTAAATGGGAGCTCTTTAGCGTTACCGAGGGTTTTGGCAGGAATTCTTGAGAATTATCAAACAGAAGAGGGTATTCGAATACCTGAGGTTTTAGTTCCTTACACTGGCTTCTCTGTTATTAATTAGCAATAATAGCATTAAGTAGCCTTCTGTATTTATTCATTTCTAAAAGAGCATTAAAGTAATTACTTATTTGACCTGTTCTCATAAAATCTATTGAGTTTTGTTTTGCTGTTTCGTGTTTGTTAGCTAATTCATTCATTTTTGTTCTTATTTTGGGGTTATATCGTTGTTTTTTCTAACTCATCTAAAAATTTAATACACAAATTTAGGCACTCCGTCATCACATAGTACTTCTGTGGGCTGATTTGGCGTTTCACAATCATTAAATATTTGCCATTTTTGGTTAAAATCTTCTTGTGCTTGTATATGAGCTTCTATTAATTCAATAAATAACTGAGTATCAATAAATACTGGATAGGCAATATACCCAACAAACCCTCCACATGCATTACTGCCGTAACCTATAAAAGTCCAATCTTCCGAGTTGTCACAACTAATAGTGTTTACCATATTTTCTATTTCAGTAAACATATCTTGTAAATTTTGAGCCGCCTGATCTTGGCTTAGTGTTTCATTGTCTTGACAAGATGTTAATGTTGTTAATAATAACACTAATAATACTTTTTTCATTTTGTTTATTTTTTAATTAGGGATAAAAAATTCTTATAAAAACATTTTCAAGAATTGTGCCAAAATTTTAGAATGGTTTTCTATAATAGATAAGTTTAATAAAATTTAACATTTAAGTTGATTATCTTTGATAGAGATGAAAAACCTTTTTCTCTTAATAATATTGTTTTTAACATATGTTGCTCATAGTCAAAATAATTCCTCATTAGCTGAGAATTATTTCAGAGAGGGTGAATATAAAAAAGCTTCTCAGTTATTTGAAACTCTAGAAAAAAATAATCCTTTTAATACAAGATATCTAAAACGATTAATTACCTGTTATCAAGAAACAAGTAATTATGAAAAGGCAGAAAATCTTCTTCAAAAAAAGTTACTTAATTATCCTTCTCAACACTATCTTCGAATAGAAATTGGATATAATTTTGATCAGCAAAAAAAACCAACATTAGCAAAAAAAGAATATGATTTTGCTATTGAGGCAATTGAATCAAACCCTAGTTTAGGAGGTATTATGGGAAGAATGTTCCAGCAAAACAATCTTTTAGACTATGCCTTAAAAGCATACTCAAAAGCATTGGTCTTTAATAAAGATGCTAGTTTTGAATTTCAGATAGCTCAAATTTATGGTGAAAAAGGAGCATATCAAAAAATGTTTGACTCTTGCATGGAACTATTAGATAAAGATGAAAATTATCTCGGAGGAATTCAACGTTACATAAGTAGATATATTAGTGATAATGCCAATAACACAATCAATAATTCTTTAAAAAAATCGATTTTAAAAAAATCGATTAGCAATCCAAAAAATATTTGGAATGAACTGTTAAGCTGGCTTTTTACAAAACAAAAACAATACGATAAAGCTTTCATTCAAGAAAAAGGGCTTTTTAATAGAGGCCAAGAAAATGTTGAAACAATTTTTAGACTAGGTAAAATAGCCTTTACTAACCAAGACTACAAAACTGCAAGAAATTGTTATTTATTCTTGCTAAAGAATACAAATTTTATTGAAGAAAAACTTACTGCTGAGTTATATCTTTTAAAAATTTCAGTAAAAAATGCAGATAAGAATAACCTTGTTTTGTTTGAAGAAAAACTAAAAGAATATGGGGTAAATAGAAACACATTAGATATTCAATTAGAATTTGCAGACTATTTAACTTTTGTAAACAATACTCCTCAAAAAGCCATAAGAGTGTTGGAAAAAGCATTAAGTTTTTCTTCCTCTAAGTTTAAAAAAGCAAGAATAAAATTAAAATTAGGAGAGGTACTTGTTTTTGTAGGAAAATTTAATGAAGCTCTTATATATTTTTCTCAAGTACAAACCAAACTTAAAAACCACCCTTTATCTCAAGAGGCGCGTTTTAAAGTAGCACAAACCTCCTATTTTAAAGGAGATTTTAAATGGGCAAAATCTCAATTAAAAATTTTAAAAAACGCTACAACTCAACTTACTGCAAATGATGCGGTTGATTTATTCTTACTAATTTCAGACAATGAGTCTAAAGATTCAATTCCTTCGGGGCTAGAAGACTTTGCAAAAGCAGAATTACTAGCTTATCAAAATAAAAATATAAAGTCTATTAAATTGTATGATAAGCTATTAAAACAGTATCAAGGGCAATCTATAGAGGACGAAGCTTTATTTAATCAGGCAAAACTTTTTGTAGCAGAACAACAATACGAAATGGCAGTCACAAATCTGTTAAAAATAATTTCTATTAATCCTGAAGGAATTTTAACAGACAACTCCTATTATTTATTAGGTGAAATTTATAAAAACAACATAAAAGACTTTGAAAAAGCTTCTGAGTACTATCAAAAAATTATCTTTGAAAAACCGTCGAGTATCTATTTAGTTGATGCAAGACAAAAATATAGAGAAATCAGAGGAGACAATATCAATTAAAAGCTCTTCTTCAATTATTTTTTATCCGAAAACAACCTATGTATATTTATAACGTTACAATGAATATAGACGAAAGCATTCACAAAGAATGGTTTTTGTGGATTCATAAACACATACAAGATGTATTGGCATCAGGCTCCTTTGTTTCTGCAAAACTAACACAGGTTTTGGTAGAAGAGGAGATGGGTGGAGTTACCTATTCTGTTCAATACACTGCAAACAGCAAAGAAGATTTAAATGACTATTATACCAATACTGCTCCTAAATTGAGAAATGAAAGTATGAAGAAATTTGCAGATAAAATGATCTCCTTTAGAACAGAATTAAAAGTTGTCAAAGAATTTTACCCACCTAGCTCACATAATTAAATATGAAATTAAAAACACCATCTTCTAGAGGCGTAGTTATTTATATAGGAATCACTCTTCTTATCTCTGGAGGATTTACAGGGTATTTGTATTGGGGCTTAGAGCCACAAGAATCAATTGGAGGTTTACTTTGTGGAACAGGACTTAGTCTATTGTTATTTTATATTATTAGTAAAAAAAATGACAGTTAAAGCAAAAAAACATCTAGGCCAACACTTTTTAAATGATGAAGACACTGCAAAAAATATTGCAAATTCTTTGTCGGGGGTTGGATATGATACTGTTCTAGAAATTGGTCCAGGAATGGGTGTTTTAACAAAGTATTTATTAGAAAGTGAGGCAGAAATTAATGTTATAGAAATTGACAGAGATTCGGTTACATACTTAAATAATGATTTTAAAAATGAGCATGTAAAACTAGATACCTCAAATACTAAATTTAAAATTATTGAAGGAGACTTTTTAAAACAAGATATCCCAACTTTTTTTAATAAAAAGCAAGTTGCTATTATCGGAAATTACCCCTACAATATATCTTCTCAAATTATATTTAAAGCTATTGAAAATCGAGAATATATTCCAGAATTATCTGGTATGTTTCAAAAAGAAGTTGCTAAAAGAATTGCAGAAAAGGAAGGAAGTAAGGTGTATGGAATTATTTCTGTATTAACTCAAGCTTTTTACGATGTAGAGTATTTGTTTACAGTTCCACCCTCCGTTTTTAATCCTCCACCAAAAGTAGATTCTGGAGTTATAAGGCTTATTAGAAAAGAAGATTTTTCTCTGCCTGTAGATGAGAAGTTGTTTTTTAGAGTAGTAAAAACAGCTTTTAATCAACGAAGAAAAATGTTGAGAAGTAGTTTAAAGTCTTTCAAACTTTCGGATACCTTAAAAGAAGATACTATATTTGCGATGCGCCCAGAACAATTGTCTGTATCAGAGTTTATTAAACTTACGCATAAAATAGCAACTGATGTCATTTGAGATTACTACAGAATTTTTAGAAAAACTAACTTCTTACATAGAGGGTTCTAAAAACAAGTCTATAATTAGCTTGTTTGAAGAAATGCACTATGCTGATGTTGCTGAAATTCTAGACGAACTGTCTTTTGACAAGGTAGTTTATATTATAAAACTTCTTGACAGCGAAAAAACTTCGGCTGTTTTAATGGAGTTAGACGAAGATATTCGAGAAAAAATACTTCAAAACCTTTCTGCTAAAGAAATTGCTGAAGAGGTTGAAGAGCTAGATTCTGACGATGCCGCAGATATTATAGGGGAACTTTCAGAAGAAAGGCAAGAGGCAGTAATGTCTCAAATTGAAGATGAAGAGCAGGTTAAAGAAATTGAGGAACTTCTTACCTATGATGAAGATTCTGCTGGTGGTTTAATGGCAAAGGAATTAGTGAAGGTGAATGAAAACTGGAGCGTTCTGAAATGTGTTCGTGAAATGAGAATGCAGGCAGAAAAAGTAACTAGGGTACACTCTATTTATGTAGTTGATGACCTAGACAAACTAAAAGGGAGGCTCTCTTTAAAAGATCTTTTAATAACTTCTACAAAAACAGCTATTTCAGAAGTATATATTCCTAATGTAGATTTTGTAAATGTTCATGATAACTTAGACGAAGTTTCTAACAAAATGCGAAAATATGATTTAGAGGCTATTCCTGTTGTAGACAATGATAATTTTTTATTGGGCAGAATTACCATTGATGATATTGTTGATGTAATTAAAGAAGAAGCGGATAAAGATTACCAGCTAGCCGCTGGTATAACTCAAGATGTTGAAGCTGATGATAGTATTCTTCAGTTAACTAAAGCAAGATTACCATGGTTATTTCTTGGTCTTTTAGGTGGGGTAGGTGCTTTTTTAATCATGCAAATGTTTGAAAACACCTTTAGCGAAAATGCTATTTTATTCTTTTTTACTCCTTTAATTGCTGCCATGGCAGGTAATGTTGGTGTTCAATCATCAGCTATTATTGTTCAGGGATTAGCAAATGATGATGTAAAAGGAAGTATAAATAGTAGGCTAATAAAAGAAATGTTATTAGCAACACTAAATGGAATCGTTTTAGCGCTCTTTTTATTTCTGTTTGTATGGTTATCTATTGGAAATATTAATACAGCACTAGCTATTTCTGTTTCTCTTGTAGCGGTTGTTATTGTTGCAGGGTTAATAGGCACTTTTGTTCCATTATTTTTAAATAAACAAGGAATTGATCCGGCAATTGCTACTGGTCCATTTATTACCACTAGTAATGATATTTTTGGAATCTTAATTTATTTTATGATTGCAAAAATAATACTAGGCATATAAACCCTACTTGATTTTTTGAGAGAGATCCCAAAGTACCACGCCACAACTCACAGAGATATTTAAGGAATGTTTAGTTCCTTTTTGAGGGATTTCAATGCAATAGTCTGATTCTGAAACAACTTCTTGTTGAACTCCTTTCACTTCGTTTCCAAACACAATAGCAAGTTTTTTATTTGGTTCAAAAGAAAAATGATCTAGCATCACGCTATTTTCAACCTGTTCTATTGAAGCTACTGTAGTGCCTTCAGACTTTAATGCTTTTACAAGAGACAATGTGTCTTCTTTATACTCCCAATCTACAGATTCTGTTGCTCCTAATGCTGTTTTATGAATTTCTCGATGAGGAGGAGTGGCTGTAATGCCACACAAATAAATCTTTTCAACTAAAAAAGCATCACTTGTTCTAAATACAGAGCCAATATTGTTTAAACTTCTAATATTATCTAACACCACAATAATTGGTGTTTTTGTGGTGTTTTTAAACTCAGATACCGAGATACGTCCAAGTTCGTTATTTCTTAGTTTTCTCATAAAAAGTTCTATCTTTAAACGCTTGTAGTAAACAACAGTAAAACTAACTGAAAAATTCTGAAATTTGGCAAAATCTAAGCCCAAAAAGATAACACCTCTAATGAAGCAGTACAATGCAATCAAGGTTAAATATCCTGATGCTATGTTGCTTTTTAGAGTTGGTGACTTTTATGAAACCTTTGGTGAAGACGCAAAAAAAGCTGCAGGAGTATTAGGAATAATTCTTACCAAAAGAGGTGCCGGAAGCGATTCTGAAACAGCTTTGGCCGGATTTCCTCATCATTCTCTAAACACTTATTTGCCTAAATTGGTAAAAGCTGGGATGCGGGTTGCAATATGTGATCAGTTAGAAAACCCAAAAATGACCAAAACCATTGTAAAAAGAGGTGTTACAGAGCTAATAACTCCAGGAGTATCTTTAAATGATGAAGTGCTTCAATCAAAGTCTAATAATTTTTTAGCAGCTGTTCATTTTGGAAAGCGCTTATTGGGAATTTCTTTTTTAGATGTATCTACTGGTGAATATCTTCTAGCTCAAGGAAATGAAGAATATATAGATAAGTTGCTACAAAACTTCAATCCTTCTGAAGTATTAGTTCAAAAACAATTCAAAAAAAAATTTAAAGAACTTTTTGAAGATCGTTTTTATACTTTTTTCCTTGACGATTGGGTGTTTCAAAAAGAATATAGTGTTGAGTCTTTACACAATCATTTTGGTGTAAACTCTTTACGTGGTTTTGGTGTGCAAGAGATTCCTGAGGGCATTATAGCTGCTGGCGCAGTATTATATTACCTTTCAGAGACGCAACACAACAATCTAAAACATATTCAAAATATTAGTAGAATTGCAGAGGATAAATATATCTGGATGGATCGTTTTACCGTTCGTAATTTAGAATTATATCACGCTTCATCACACAATGCCGTAACATTGTTAAATGTAATTGATAAAACAATTTCTCCAATGGGAGGAAGGTTGTTGAAAAGGTGGTTAGCGCTTCCTTTGAAAGATGTTGAACAAATTCAATATAGGCACGAGTTGGTTAAGTACTTTATTGAAAATGACGATTTCTCCGAAACCATTAAATTTCAGTTACATCAGATTAGTGATATTGAGCGTTTAGTTTCCAAAGTTGCTACAGGAAAAATCTCTCCTAGAGAGTTAGTTTTACTTAAAAACTCTTTAAAAGCAATTTCACCCATCAAAAAAGAAGCTTTAACAAGTAAAAATACTTCTGTAAACAGGTTAGGAAACGAAATTTTAGACTGTGCTGAAGTAATTTTAAAAATTGATGCTGCGCTTTTTGACGAGGCTCCTGTTAATATAAATAAAGGAAATGCAATTGCAAATGGTGTTTCTGAGGAATTAGATGAGCTAAGAGCTATTTCTACTTCTGGAAAAGAATATTTAGATAATATGTTGGCTCGAGAAAGTGAAAAAACAGCTATTCCCAGCTTAAAAATAGCTTTTAACAATGTTTTTGGTTATTATATTGAGGTAAGAAATACCCACAGAGATAAAGTTCCAGAAGAATGGATTCGAAAACAAACTCTTGTAAATGCTGAACGATATATAACAGAGGAACTTAAAGAATATGAAACTAAAATTTTAGGAGCTGAAGAAAAAATTCAAGAACTTGAACGGCAATTATTTTTAAGGTTAATTCAAGAAATTATTGAATTTATAGAGCCTATTCAGCAAAACGCTAAAATAGTTGCCCAAATAGACTGTCTTCTGTCTTTTGCTGTGTTGGCAATTTCTAATAATTACATTCGTCCTATTGTAGATCAAAGTACCGAAATAGAAATTAAAAACGGTCGTCATCCAGTTATTGAAAAACAATTACCTATTGGTGAAGAATACATTGCTAATGATGTTGTGTTAAACAGAAGTCAACAACAAATTATTATGATTACTGGGCCAAATATGTCTGGAAAATCTGCCATTCTTAGACAAACAGCATTAATTGTTTTACTAGCACAAATGGGTAGTTATGTTCCAGCCCAAAATGCAAGGATTGGTGTAGTTGATAAAATATTTACCAGAGTAGGGGCCAACGATAATATTTCAATGGGAGAATCTACTTTTATGGTAGAAATGAATGAAACAGCTTCAATTCTTAATAATATTTCCGACAGAAGTTTAGTATTGTTAGATGAAATTGGAAGAGGAACCTCTACATACGACGGAATTTCTATTGCCTGGGCTATTGCTGAGTATCTACATGAGCATCCCTCAAAAGCAAAAACACTATTTGCCACGCATTATCATGAATTGAATGAAATGACAGTAACTTTTGAGCGGATTAAAAATTTTAATGTATCTATTAAAGAGCTTAAAGACACCATTGTTTTCTTGCGTAAATTAGTTTCTGGAGGAAGCAATCACAGTTTTGGAATTCATGTAGCTAAATTGGCAGGGATGCCTAATCAAGTCATTCACAGAGCTTCGAAAATACTAAAACAGCTTGAAAAAAATCAAACAAGTGAAGAGGTAAAAGAGACACTAAAAGAGGTGCAGCAAGATGAGATGCAGCTAAGTTTTTTTCAACTAGATGATCCTTTATTGGAAGACTTACGAGAGGAAATTTTAACAACCAATTTAGACGCCTTAACACCTATTGAAGCACTTATGAAGTTAAACGAAATAAAGCGGATGTTGATAAAAAAATAAACGCAATAACAGTTCTTCAATTATTCCCATTTTTATATTCAATCTTTGCTATCTTTGTAGTCTTATGCATGTTAATTTTTTATTTATTGGCGGACCTGAAATTTTTATCATTGTTTTAATAGTGGTAATGGTTTTTGGTGCAGATAAAATACCTGAGATAGCCAGAGGTTTAGGGAAAGGTATAAGGCAGGTTAAAGAGGCCACGAATGATATTAAAAAAGAAATAAACGACAGTGCAAAAGACCAAGGGTTTGACGCTGGCTTAACAAATGATATTAAAAAGGAAATTAAAGAGGCCAAAGAAGGTTTAGATAAAATTACAGGCCCTATTAAGAGAGACCTCTAAAAAACACAATTCACTAAGCACAAATTATTTTTCCAAAATACGGTCGTTTTAAACAACTCTACTAATTGAAAGACCGTCTCTAATTGGCAACAAAACAGTCTCTACTCTTGGGTCTGAGTTTAATAAACGATTATACTCTAAGAGCGACTTTGTATCGATGTCTTTTTTGTCTAACTTTTCTACAACTTTCCCGCTCCACAAAACATTATCTGATAAAATAATCCCTCCTTTTTTCATTTTACCTATTACCAGGTTAAAATAATTACAATAATTTGATTTATCGGCGTCTATAAATACTAAATCAAACTTTTTATCAAGCGTAGGAATAATCTCCAGTGCGTTTCCTACATGCTGTTTTATTTGATCTCTAAATCCGGATTTTTTAAAATATCTATTTTGAATATCCTCGAGCTCTTCGTTTTTGTCTATGGTGTCAATTGTTGCTTCATTAGAGATTCCTTCAGCAATACAGATAGCAGAATATCCTGTATAAGTTCCTATCTCTAAAATATCTTTTGGGTTAATTATTTTAGAAATCATTGATAAAATTCGTCCTTGAAAGGCACCGCTTAACATTCTAGGATTGAGTACTCTTTGCCAGGTCTCTTTTGTTAATTCTTGAAGTATTTGAGGTTCTTTTTGCGAGTTATCAACTACATATTCATCTATTTTTTCTGGAAGAAAATTCATGCTCTTATAAAAAATTAAACTATTCTTTTACGTATCTTTTTTCTATTTCCTTTTTTAAAAACTCTTTTTCGCCTGGGGTCATACAAAGTGAGATTTGTTTCTTTTTATCATCGTTAGATTTGTTTCTGCAAAGCTTTGTTAAAAATACATTTTGCTTTGAATATTTAGTGCAAATTTTACAGCATAGGAAATGGATATTTAGCTGTATTTTTTCAAAAAAGGTAGCTTCTTTGTACTGGCTTTTGTCACAAATAGCAACCGCTTGTTTACATGTTATGTTTAGTTTTTTAAACATTCTTTATTTGTTAAACCAATTATCTTCCAAACACCTTCTTAACTGAGTTCTAGCTCTATGAATTATAACCCATAGATTAGACGAAGTAATTTCTAATTCATTACATATAACATCTGTATCTATCTCCTGTATCGTTCTCATTTTAAAGACCATTGCATATTTTTCTGGCAACTTGTCAATGCAAGAATTTATTTGATTTTGAAGCTCTTTGTTTTCCAACTGCTTTTCGGCCATATTGTCCCACGTTTGAGGAACTCTTTCCTCTAACCAATCACCCTCATTATCACCATCATTATAGAAATTCATCCTAACTTCTGCTTTCCCTTTTTTAGAATTAATCTTCCTGTAATAGTCAATTATCTTTCTTTTAAGAATTGATACCAGCCAGGTTCTTTCGGTTGCCTTTCCTTCAAAATTCTTTGCGGATTTTAATGCAGAAAAAAAAGTGTCTTGAACAATGTCTTTTGAAAGTTCATAATCACTAACCCTTGCGAGAGTGTATTTAAAAAGATAGTCTGAGTATTTATCTATCCATTTATTTGGGTCTAATTTTTGCAAAACAAGTGATTAAATTATCATTATAATCTTGTATCAAAGATACATTGTTTTATTTTTTTCAAGGGCTAAAGAACTATGGATAACAAAAAGGTTGGTAAAAAATTTATAATTTATTAGGAAGTGCTTTTCTTTATTTTTTAAGCAGTACACATATCTTATGATATTTAGTACTTTTACAAAACCTTAATTAAAAAATTATGTCTGTAGCTAAAAAGCAATACAAAAGAATTACTACTCGGTCATTAGTAGAAATGAAAGCTAATGGAGAAAAAATTTCAATGTTAACAGCATATGACTATACCATGGCTAAAATTGTAGATGGTGCAGGTATCGATGTAATTCTTGTTGGGGACTCTGCCTCTAATGTTATGGCTGGCCATGAAACAACTTTACCAATTACATTGAATGAAATGATATATCACGCGAGTTCTGTTGTTAGAGCTGTTGATCGATCTTTAGTGGTGGTAGACCTACCTTTTGGAACTTATCAATCTGACCCAAAAGAGGCGCTACGTTCTGCCATTAGAATTATGAAAGAAAGCGGAGGGCATTCCATAAAAGTAGAGGGTGGTAGCGAAATAAAAGAATCTATAAAAAGAATATTAAACGCAGGTATTCCTGTGATGGGGCATTTAGGTTTAACGCCTCAATCAATTTATAAATTTGGCACCTACACTGTGCGTGCTAAAGAAGATCAGGAGGCAGAACAACTATTGGAAGATGCGTTAATGCTAGAGAGACTTGGATGTTTTGCAATAGTTTTAGAAAAGGTGCCAGCTGCTTTAGCAAAAAAAGTTGCTGACTCTATTTCTATCCCGGTTATAGGAATTGGCGCTGGAAGTGGGGTTGATGGTCAGGTTTTAGTAACCCATGATATGTTGGGAATGACACACGAATTTAATCCTAGGTTTTTAAGAAGATACTTAGATTTATATGAGGAAATGACATCTGCTTTTAAAAACTATATCTCTGACGTAAAAAGTAAAAACTTCCCCAATAAAAAAGAACAATACTAGATTTGTGAGAATACTCCATATAGACACCAATCACCCTTCTCTCATTGAGCAGTTAGCATCTGCCGGGTTTGAGAACCACGAAGACTACTCTTCTTCTAAATCCGATATTGAACAAAAAATAAATAGATATGATGGAATTGTCATACGAAGTCGTTTCGCTATTGACAAATTATTTTTGAAAAAAGCAACAAACCTTAAATTTATAGCTAGAGTAGGAGCTGGGCTGGAAAATATAGATTGTGAATACGCTCTAACAAAAAAAATAGAATTAATTGCTGCGCCTGAAGGTAACAGAAATGCTGTAGGTGAACATGCCTTAGGAATGTTATTATCACTATTTAATAATCTTAATAAGGCAGATAAAGAAGTTAAGCAAGGGGTTTGGCTTAGAGAAGAAAATAGAGGGGTAGAATTGGATGGGAAAACAATCGGCATAATTGGGTATGGAAATATGGGGAAATCTTTCGCTAAAAAACTTCGTGGTTTTAATGTTGAGGTTTTATGTTACGACATCAAACCATCTGTTGGTGATGAAAATTGCAAACAAGTTTCACTAAAGGAACTGAAAGAAAAAGCAGAGGTTTTAAGCCTTCATACTCCACAAACAGCACTTACAGAAAAAATGATAAATGCTTCGTTTATAAGTAGTTTTTCAAAGAATTTTTGGTTCATAAATACAGCTCGGGGGAAATCTGTGGTAACAAAAGATTTGGTTTTGGCATTAAAATCTGGGAAAATACTGGGTGCAGGATTGGACGTATTAGAGTATGAAAAGTCATCCTTTGAAAATCTATTTTCTAAAAATCTAATACCCGTTGCATTTCAATATTTGATTACAGCTGAAAATGTTTTGTTATCGCCTCATATAGGTGGATGGACTCAAGAAAGCAAGGAAAAATTAGCAAAAACCATTATTTCTAAAATTAAAGAAAAATTTTCTTCGGGTAGAATTTAATAGGCTCAATTTAAGTACTTTATGTTTTTTTCTAAAAAACAACTATCTCAAGAGCGTATAATTTATAAACAATTCGATGATTACAATAAAAGACATTAAATTAGCCAACAAAAACCTAAAGGATCATATCAAATGAAAATTCTATCAAACCATCCAACAGAAATATTAATCTTGCTTTTTTTAATTGTTACTTTTATGCAATCTGGAATTGACAAAATATTAGACTGGAAAGGTAATATTGAGTTTATAAAATCTCATTTTAAAAATTCTCCTTTAAGAAATAATGTTCCTTTGTTACTAGCTATTATTTTAACCATTGAAATAGCTGCAGGTATTTTTATGATAATCGGAACTTATCAGATTTACTCATCTGGTCTCAAGGAAATTGCATTAATAGGTGTGGAGCTCTCTGCTATTGCCCTAATTTTCTTACTTATTGGCCAACGTTTGGCAAAAGATTATGCAGGAGCGATGACGCTAGCAATCTATTTTATCATTACCCTTTTTGGGGTTTTTCTAATGTCATAGTTAAAATTGATGCAATAAACAAAAGGTATAGAAAAACCTGATTATAAAACTGCCTTATGCTTTTGTTTTAAGCAATTTTATTTTATTTTATAACGTAGTGTTTAAACAACTTGAGAAGATTGCTTAAAGAGCCTTGTTGTCGCTAATTCTGCTTTTTTATAACATAAATCAAAGAGGAATACTCAGAAGAAGTCCTTGCCCTCCAATTTGAGATGAAGCCTCTGAAGAAGGCGCTCATAAAGTTTGTCTTTCCGTTTTTATACTTTTCACTCAAGAGAGAAACATAATAAGAATCAAATTTCATAGGAATTGTCTTTTCGACGAACATCTGCTCCTTTAAAAAAAGACGATGAATTGATTGCTGAGAAAAGTGCCACAAATGTCTAGGAACATCAAAAGCGGCCCAAAATTCTTTATAATGCTTTGCATCATCACTCTTAAAATTAGGTACTGCAATGATCAATCTTCCGAAATCGGAAAGCATATTGTTTAAATTTGAAATAAACTCTGATAGGTTTTCTACATGTTCTAAAACATGCCAAAGCGTTATTATTTCAAATTTTTGGTTTGAAAATTTTGATATATCCTCCTCAAGTACAATTCCTTTTTTAGCAGCTACATTTCTAGCGTCATTGTCTGGTTCTGTCCCAAAAACATTCCAGGAATTATTTTTACAAACTTTTAAAAATTCTCCTGTCCCGGCACCAACATCTAAAATATTTTTTTCTGGTCTAGACAAACTATTTTGAAGGAGCAAACTTTCATTAATTAATCGTAATTTACGTTTAAGAGTAATCCTTTTTACGGCTTGATATGCTTTATCAAAAAAAGTTTTTTTAGAATCCGTGTGAGAAATATAATCCTCACTCTTATAATAATTAGATAGGTTTTTAGGAACTGGCTTTGTTACCAACATCTTGTATTCATCGTTAAACATAACGCTATAATCCTCACCCGAAACAGTATGGTCTTTACAATTTAAATACGGTTTTAAATTTTTGAAAAAGTCTGTTTTCTGTGACATATATATTATATTGTTCCACGAGGAACATTTGAGCGTTTTTAAAAATCACCTCCCCATATAAACCAACAAGACAGAAATATCGCTTGGCGAAACACCACTTATTCTACTAGCTTGAGAAATAGTTGTTGGTTGAATTTTACTAAGTTTTTCTTTAGCTTCATGAGAAAGAGAATTCACTTTCTTATAATTAAAAGACTGAGGGATGATTACATTTTCTAACCTGTTTAACTTATCTGCATTTAACCTCTCTTTATCTATGTAACCGGAATATTTTAGATGAATCTCCACTTGTTCTATAATTTTTTTCCCGATGTTTTCAGAAAGAATAAAGTCTTGTAAGCAGGCCAATTTTTTAAAATCTGATAAATTTAATTGAGGTCTAGCGGTAATTTTATAAAGCTTAACAGATTGGTTAATTTTAGATAGCCCTTTACGGTCAAGTATTGGGTTTATTTGCTCTTTTGTAACACTTGTGTTTTCTAAGAACTTTATAAACTTTGCTGTTTTCTGTTGTTTTTCGATTACTCTATCTAAGCGCTCTTTTGATGCTAAACCTAATTTATAACCTAGAGGTGTTAGCCTACTATCTGCATTATCTTGTCTAAGAAGCGTTCGGTATTCTGCTCTAGAAGTAAACATTCTATAAGGTTCATCTGTACCCTTAGTGATTAAATCGTCTATTAAAACACCAATATATGCATCACTTCTCTTTA
>Ga0233444_10001641_pt1 | contig 24936 bp, 19 predicted proteins | sample SI_124_October20_6_FD_182792 | JGI IMG/M metagenome (GOLD analysis project Ga0233444, IMG submission 182792) | Seawater microbial communities from Saanich Inlet, British Columbia, Canada - SI_124_October2016_10_MG | ecosystem: Environmental > Aquatic > Marine > Inlet | place: Canada: British... | reverse complement strand
GGCAGCACGCCAAGCCAGGCGCGATTATTGTAAGGTTTGTTAATCGCCATTATTCATCACCAACAAGGTTTCTCAGCTGGCCAGTGCTGCTCTGAGCATAGTGTGTGGCCACATAGTGCTCGGCGCAAAAGCTGACACATCTGTCCACAACAACCATGATCTCCTCTCCAACGGTGGCGTTAATTGCGCCGCGCACCTTTAACTCTCCCACCTCACTTGCAAGCGTGGTAATGCCCACTGGCGCGCCATCTTGGGTGCCCAGAATTTGACAATGCGTGACTCTGCCCAGCCAATGTACTGCGGATAATGGGTGAGTCATGGGCGGGTGCTCTAACCGCGCCCACTCAGGCCTAAAGCCTATGCGCTGTGCGGATTGATCAACGCCGCTCGCTGCATACATTGGCGCTGGGGTAGCCGAATCTATTGCGACAAAATTCATACCGGGGCTGCCAATAAAGAAGCCAACAAATTCGTGGGCAGGATGCTCATACACCTCTTGGGGCGAGGCGGTCTGCAAAATTTTTCCATCCGCCATAACCGCCACGCGATCAGCAAAGGTCAACGCTTCGGTCTGATCATGGGTGACATAGATCATGGTCACCCCAAGCTCTTCCTGTAACCGCTTAAGGCTTTGGCGCAGCTGCCACTTGGTCCGAGGCTCTACCGCGGTTAAAGGCTCATCTAATAAAACCACTGAAACATCTGGGCGCATCAACGCGCGACCGATGGCTACCAACTGCTTCTGAAACAACGACAGAGTTTTTGGCTTACGCTTGAGTAGGTTTTCAATCTCTAACTCGCCAGCAATTTTTGCTACCCGCGACGCAATATCGGCAGCAGAAAATCCGTTAACGGCTTTTCTTGCGCGTAATGGAAACGCCAAGTTATCTGCAATAGTTAAAGATTCATAAAGCACGGGAAATTGAAACACCTGGGCAAGATTACGCTGACTACCAGACTGGCTAGACACATCTACACCATCAAATAATATTCTGCCAGTTGTGGGCACCAATAGTCCTGAGAGCAAATTCAGCAGCGTAGTTTTACCGGCACCAGATGCCCCTAATAAAGCAAACGCCTCACCGTCTTTAATCTCTACAGACAGCGGCAGCAACGTCGGCTCTAAAGCACCAGGATAGGCAAAGCCTAGTTGGTCGAGAACAATATTCGCCATGTTACCGCCCACCAAAAGCGAGAATATCGCGTTTTTGAACGGCCACTAACAGTACTTGTCCTTGGCTGAAATTGAGCATACCCGGACTGCGCACAACCCATGAAGGTTGATCTCGCAATCCAGTGTCAGACAATCCAGTGTCAGAGAATCCAAGGTCAGAGAATCTAGTGTCAGACAATCTAGGGTCAGAGAATCCAAGGTTGGAGGCCTGCACTACACCATGGACAAAAGTTTCGTCCCCACTGGTTTCTAGCGCCGAAACTTGCAGGTCAAAGCCAACGCATTCTTCTGCGTTGAACTCGCTCTTAGCGACAAAAAATAGATGTTCGGGTCTAACACCCCCCCGTTTGGAAACACCACTGGCGGTCTGACATTGTTGAGCAAATGCCTGGTCAGAGAGTGAGGACCAAGTAAACGTGTTGATACCGGGGTCGCTCATTAGATTGGCTGCGGCGAAGGTCTTGGGTGTTTGATAAACGCTGAGTGGCGCTCCAGCCTGCAACTTGTTACCACCCTCTAGCAGCAACAAATCGTCTCCCAGCGTGAAGGCATCCTTGGGGTCTGTGGTGGTATAGATAACCGTGGTATCACTGTCATCTAAAAGACTGCGCAGTTCCAAGGCCAGCGCTTCACGCAACTTGTAATCTAAGTTCACCAACGGCTCATCTAACAGTAAAACCTGGGCTTCTTTAGCTAAGGCGCGGGCAATCGCCAGACGCTGTTGCTGGCCACCGGATAGTTCATTGGGCATGCGCTGAAGTAACTCACCCAGCCCAAGTTTTGCTGCCAGCTCTGCCACTCGACTTTGGATGTACGCTTTGTCTTTACCCGCTGCCACCATAGGAGACGCAATATTTTGCTGCACAGACCAATTGGGATAATTAACAAAAGCTTGGAAGACCACCGCCACTGAACGCTTTTGCGGGCTGAGTTTATTCAGCGGGGCATTGTTTAACGACAGCTCGCCAACAGCTTGGGTAGATAAGCCGGCAATAAGCCGACATAAATTGGTTTTGCCTGCCTGATTACGCCCAAGTACAACGGTCATTCCACCAGGCAAAAAGTCATGGTCAAAGCCACAATTAAGCCCGGGGTTGAGGAGTACATTTTGAATACGCAGCATAGCCTAGCCGAGATGGATAACGGTGCAGATGCTACAGCAAATCACCGCCCAACAGACCCCTATTCGAGATAAAAGTGCGCGGAGAAATTAGTACGGGAGAAAATAATGCGGCAGCAAATAGTTCAGGAGAAAACTGCGCTGGCCTACCCTGGGTAAATCTTGTTGTCCGCGACACGCCAGATGCCCTTGATATGGACGATATAAAACGGCATCGTCACCCCATTGGTTTTAACAACAAAAACTTTAGACTAAATTAGAACAATAAAGAGAGGGAGCACCACCATGTCTACAACCGGACAATGCCTATGCGGCGAGATCAAATATAGTTTAGACAACCCACCTGCAATGACTGGCGTTTGCCACTGTAAGAATTGCCAGCGCCAAGCCGGGTCAGCGTTTTCAACATTGGCCGGTGTACCCGTCCCTGAGTTCCACATCAACCACGGGCAACCTAAGCTGTATAAAGACGCAGACACAGACAGTGGCGATGCGGTAGAGCGTTTTTTCTGCGGCGACTGCGGTTCACCTATTTATTCCAAGGTGCCCAGCCAAGCTGAGATGATCTACTTGAAAACGGGTACTTTAGACGACACCTCAGAGTTCGCACCGCAGTTTCACGTGTGGAGTGGCAGTAAGCAAAATTGGGTGGAGTTAGCCGAGGGCGTACCGGCAATGCCGAAAAACCCTGGCTAAGAGGAAGAGACCATCAGTCCGCCCCTGCTTAAACAACAAGTAGAGGCGGATGAGATTTGCAAGCTGTTACTTCATTTGGCCCTTGAGCAAGTTCAGCAACTTATCTCCATAAGGCGGACGTAAACCCAACATTTCTGCCGGATTAAATTTAGCCTGCTGATAGACCGCCTTGGTATGACTGAAAGCGCGGAAGCCATCTTCACCGTGATAAGAACCAGTACCCGATGGACCGACGCCGCCAAAGGGCAAGTTCTCTTGGGAGATATGCATCAAAACATCATTCAGGGTGACACCCCCTGAGGTGGTTTCTCCTAAAACTTTATCCACTTCTTTTTGATCGTTACCAAAGTAGTACAGGCCCAACGGACGGTCATGATCATTAACGTAATCGATTGTTTCGTCCATATGCTCATAAGACTTAACCGGCATCACCGGACCAAAAATTTCTTCCTGCATGACCGCTGAATCTTCCGGCGGGTTAATCAACAGCGTTGGCGCAATCTTGTTAGTCGGTTGCTGACGAAAATCTTCATTAGCCGGATTAATTTCTACTACCTCAACACCTGCTTCCTTGGCCTCTTCAACGTATTGATTAATACGATCAAAATGGCGGCCATTAACAATTGATGTGTAATCTGGGTTATCTACCAGCGTTGGGTACATTTTCGCCACAGACTTTTTGCTGGATTCAACAAACTCACCCATGCGCTCTGAGGGTACAAATACATAATCTGGTGCCAAACAAATTTGCCCGGCGTTGAGCATTTTGCCTGCCATTAATGCGTCCGTTGTGGCCGCCATGGGCGCTGTGCGAGAAATCACTACCGGCGACTTGCCCCCTAGCTCTAAGGTCACAGGCACCAAATTCGCCGCCGCCGCGCGCATCACGTGCTTAGCAACAGACGTTGCACCCGTGAACAGCAAATGATCAAAGGCAAGGCCAGAGAAGTTAGCGCCTGTTTCAGGGCCACCTGTGATGACAGCAATTTCATCGGCATCAAACTCTTTGGCAATTGCCGCCGCCATCGCTTTAGAGGTTTCCGGCGTGTATTCGCTGGGCTTAATCATGCAGCGGTTACCCGCAGCCAAAATACCGGCCAGTGGCGTGAAGGTTAAATTCACTGGGAAATTCCAAGGGCTAATAACCCCCACAACGCCCAAAGGCTGATATTCAACCCAAGCCTTGGCACCCAGTAACGCCAATATGCCCGGTGTCACTTTACGCTTTTGCTTCTTCTGCCAACCAGCCAAATGCTTTTGCGCATGCCGAATAGGACCAATGGCAGAGGCAATATCAGTAAATATAGACTGATGTTCACTGCGATGACCGAAGTCTGCAGACATGGCCTCAACCAACTCTTTTTGGTTGCTCTTTAAAACGTTTACCGCACGTTCAAGACGATCAATACGCAGTTTGGTAGACACTACACCGTCGGCCAAATAAGCCTGTTTCTGACGGTCCAAGATAGTCTGCATCTGCTCTGCTGACATATCATCATCCATTGTCCCGGTCTGGGAAATTGATTCACTCATAACACCACTCCTCTCTCATTTAATTTAGTAAGACTGCGTTTTTCCCTAGGATGCGCTAAACAGTCATAAGCCGTCCTTCACCTTCCTTCACCTTCCTTCACCTTCCTAAACACTAGAGCGCAACAAATCTACTGCGCAAGAAACCTTAGCTTATAGCCGGCGCATCCGTTGCAACATACTGGTCCCGCAGAGTTCGCTTCAGTACTTTGCCTGTGGCATTGCGCGGCAAGGCCTGAATAAATTCAACACTTGCAGGCACCTTGAACTTCGCCAATTTACCTAAACAGTGACCAATAACCTCATCGGCAGATAGCTGGGCATCTGGCTTAAGTACCAACACTGCTTTTCCGGTTTCGCCCCAGCGATCATCGGGCACACCAATAATTGCGGCCTCTGCCACCTGAGGCAGTTGGTATAGCACGTTTTCTACTTCTGCTGGGTAGACGTTTTCACCCCCCGAAATGTACATGTCCTTCCAGCGGTCAACGATGTAAATAAATCCTTCATCGTCAAAACGTGCAGCATCGCCCGTCTTCAACCAACCCTCCACAAAGGCATCTTTCGTTGCTTCAGGTTTGTTCCAATAGCCAGGGGTAATATTTGGCCCACGAATGAGCAATTCCCCTACTTCGCCCCAAGGCAACTCTGCACCTTCGTCGTCAACAATCTTAACTTCCGTGTGCAGCAACGGCTTACCCGCAGAACCAATTTTACGCAGCACATCCGCTGCATCTAAGCAGGTACCGCCGGGGCTGGTTTCAGTCATACCCCAACCTTGGATTAACGACACGCCGCGGTCGATCCAGCCGGAAAGAATGGCTTCTGCGCACGGTGCGCCACCCACACCAGCGGTTTGTATACGGCTGAGGTCCGTAGACTCAAAGTCAGGGTGTTGCATCATAAATTGATAAGGCGCGGGTACACCAAAGAAATGAGTAACGCCTAAGTTAGCATCGCCAATAATCGACAGCGCACGACCAGGCTCAAACTCGCGCATCAGCAAAATTTGTCCACCGGCGTGCAGAACAGGGTTGGCGTAGCAGTTCATGCCGCCTGTGTGGAACAAGGGCAAAATCACCAGTTGCACCGTGTTGGCATTCACCCCAGCAGGCATGCCTAGGTTGATGGCGTTGTATAGATTCATACCAAAGGTAATCATGGCGCCCTTGGGGTGGCCGGTGGTACCCGAGGTATACATAATCATGGCAACATCATCGTGCGTGCACTCAATGGCTTGACACTTTTCATCTGCCCCTGCCAATGCCAGTTCGTAGCTTGAACCGGCGTTCTCCATAGCCACCTCTAAAGTATGGGCAAAGCTGCAAAGGTCCTGCAACGCAGCGGCTTGCTCGCTAAAGGTCTGATCAAATATCAACACCTTGGGGGTGGAGTCATTAAGAATATATTCCAGCTCCGGCACTGTTAAACGCCAGTTGAGGGGAATACAGATGGCGCCAATCTTTGCGCAAGCAAACTCGGCTTCAAAAACCTCAGGACAATTTGGCGTAAGCAGCGCAACGCGATCTCCCTTGGTCACACCTTGGCTTTGCAACCATGCCGCCAGCCGCTCGGCGCGCTGATCTAACTGCGCATAGGTCAGCTCGTTGCGGGTGTCTAAATCGATGATCGCTACCTTATTACCGCGCATATTGGCGTGATAGGCGGTCCAGTCGTAATACTTAACGCTCATAGAAAATCTCTGCTTATAATTAGAGCAAAAGACTATACAACAACGAGAAAAATTCTAAACCTAGGCGTAAGGGACTGATATAAGATACTGATATAAAGCGCAAAAGCAGATTTAGTGAAGGCCTTTGAAAAATCGCCAATTGCCTCCCTAAATTGCCCCCTAAATTGACGTTCTAAATTGACTCTCTAGGGTGCCGGGACTATCTTCACGGGTCGCAGCATCGAACCTTCAAGGGCCAACCTAGGAACCGCCAATGACATTTTCTATTACTTATTGCGTGCAGTGAAACTACGCGCCACAGGCGGTCAGTTTGGCTGCAAAACTAAAATCTGAATTTGCGCTAGAAGTTGAGTTGATTGAGGCCGGAGGCGGCGTCTTCGAAGTTATGCACGGTGACGCCTTGGTTTATAGCAAAAAACAAACGGGCACTTTTCCTGACGAAGATGCACTCATCACCCAGATCAAAAATAGATAACCAGCACATGCCTAGCATCAATACGCAGCCGCCCTTCACACCTATAAAAGGCAGATTTAATGAGTAAGTACACCGCAGCAAAATACACCAGCCCACTGCTGGTTAACCACAGTGCGCGCTCGCGATTAATCACTAAAGTGCTAATGATTGCTGGTTTGTGTTGCACGTTATTGGCTTGCTCTAAACCGCAGACAACCCAAGAGACGCCCGCAGCACCAAAGACCATTATCAATAACGTCAATATAGTAGATCCGGTAGACGGACTGGCGACCCAACAACAGGTAGTGATCCAAGAAGATAAAATTGTTTACGTTGGCCCTGTAGATGAAACCTCGACTGCCACCAATTCTAACGATACTGATCATATTGTAGACGCGACCGGGCAATTTTTGATTCCAGGCCTTTGGGACATGCACGTGCATTTTCTTTATGACGAAGCGCTAACAGATGTCATGCCTGAGCTGTTTTTGCGCTACGGTGTGACCAGCGTTAGAGACACTGGCGGCGATGTAACAAAACTTGCCGCGCTTCGCGAAGCGCTTCAAGACACACCCACACCCAGAATCTATTTTTCTGGCCCGTTATTAGACGGCAAGTTTGTAGTGTATGACGGCAGCGACCCCAGCCGCCCGCCCCTTGGCACAGGTGTTTCTGGCGAAGAATCTGCAATGGCCACAGTCACCGCGCTCAAATCCGCCGGTGCTGACTTTATTAAAATCTATGAACTCATAGATCCTGCTACCTACAACAGCCTTGCGGCGGCGGCAAAACAACTAGAAATGCCCATAGCGTCCCACGTACCGCTTATGATGACCGCAGATGTAGCAGGCCCAATAGCCGGCTCCATGGAGCATTTGCGCAACATTGAACTGGCTTGTGCAGCAAACTGGCAAGACTTGTTGGTGCAGCGGCAAGCCAAAATAACGGGGTTTACCGAAGGCTTAGGACATACCTTGCGTAGTGAACTGCACAGCGCACAGCGTATTCCTGCCATTAAGGCCTATGATGAGACCCGCTGCGACGCAGTACTAGATGCCCTAACCAATACTATTCAGGTGCCCACGCTGCGCCTGAACACTGTGCTCATGCTTAAACCCTTTGAACGAGCCGATTGGCCAGAAGCGGCGACAGCATTGCCGCAAAACGTGCTGAAAAACTGGCAGGCGAGAATCAACCTACTCAGTGCCAATAGCTTAGACATCGACCATACCTTCGCTAACTGGAGTCAGTTTTTAATTGCTAGATTGTTGGAACGAGGCGTGCCCATTGGTGCAGGCACAGATACGCCCATTGGCCTAGGCATTCCCGGTTACAGTCTGCACACCGAATTAGAGTTGTTGGTTGCCAGCGGCATGAGCACCCAGCAAGCGCTTTATTCAGCCACGGTTACGCCAGCTGAGTTCTTGGGGTTAGAGGGCACTATGGGACAAATCAAAGTGGGTATGGCAGCTGACTTAGTATTGCTCAGCGATAATCCACTGGAAAACATCAAACACAGCAGAACGATTACCAAGGTGATGTCTAAAGGGTCATGGGTTGAATGATTTTAGGACAGGTCTAACCACTCGGCTCTTGAGGGCCGGGTAGCCTGCCGGTTGGTAGGTAATAATGATGGCGCGACGCGGCGCATCTGAATGGTTTGGCTGAGAACCGTGAACAATATGCGGATCAAAAAACACCACGGACCCAGCCGGTGCTTCCATCAACACTTGGTCTTGTTCGGAAAAAGCAGTGGGATGCGTAAAAAAGCCCTGTAATTGCGAGCCATCCTCACACCCTGGCAAACGCCCATTTTTGTGGCTGCCCTGAATCACGCGCAGGCAACCATTTGACGCATCCGCATCATCAAACAAAACCATGACGTTAGGTAACTGGTCTACATGATCACAATCATGGATCCAATACGGTGAGTCTTGGTGCCAACGAAAGCCTGAACCCTCTTTCGCCGGTTTTAGATTTAGTTTAGCCGTCCACAAAGCCAGTTCGTGGGTGCCAACTATTTGCTGCATGGGCTGGGTCAGCCGCGGCTCGTCAATTAAGGCATCGAAGTGCTGACTCAATTCATTAACCGGCTCAATGACACGAACAGCATCATTGGCCACCCCATGCTCAAATTGCACAGTAATAAAATCTATGTCCGTAAAGCGGTTACCATCTAACGCATAAGGCTGAATTTTACGACCCTGAGCCGCGCCTTGCTGAATCAACTCGACCGCGTCCGTTTGTGCTTGCTGAGCCGCTGACCTAAGTAAAGACAACTCAGATGCCGAAAAGACGCGCTCTCGAATGAGAAAACCTTTTGATTGGTAGTCCGAGAATTCACTATTAGTTAGGAAAAAGGGCAAGAAACGCCTCCACAAAAAAGCTCTAAGTGGCTGAAACAGAAAAATTATATCCTAACCCACGAACAAACGTTTACCGCCAATGTCCATCAAATCGCTACAGTCCTCAAGATTTAATCAGGTCCTAAGAGCACCGTCGCAAGCCCCACGCTAAATAAAGTCGCTGATGTGTAAATTAACTTGGTATAACGGCGAAAAGTGTTTCAGCACAGTCCAAATCACGATGATAAAAATCGTTGTACGAATCGGCCCAGAGGGTCGATTTGTGTTTTCATCCCGCTACTACAACCGCTCATCAGAGGTATACCCCACTTTGTCAGAGCGCCCTTATCTAAGCCTCCGGGAACACTTAGAAACACTCACTGGTATTTTCTTTCAAAATGTTTCAAAGCCGAAGTTTGGTGCAACGCAACTTGTTCATTCATATGAACAGCTAACGTCACATCAAAGCACTTTAATTTAGAGCACTTTATTTAAAGTACTTTATCTAAAGTACTTCCTTTGCAACAACCTGAAAGAAAACGAATTGGGTAACCGTCTCAAATATGAGGCCAAACAAATTTAGGTTAGAGGGGATTCAAATGTCGCGAATAGTAATATATCGCAGCTCACTGGCGCTCTGCGCTACTGTGCTTTCTGCTGGACTATTTAGTTATTCCAGCGTCTACGCCGCCGACGCGGGCGCTAGACAAATTGAAGAGGTCATAGTTACAGCTGAACGCCAAGAGGCGTCCATACAAGATACATCAATATCAATTACGGCCTTGACCGGCGAGTTTGTCGACGACTTTGGCATTCGTAACCAAGAAGATTTTCAAAACTTCATCCCCGCGACCACCATTCAGCCTTATGATGCCACTGTCCGAGGCGTAGGCCGCAACTTCCGTGCACTTGGTGGTGATCCCGGTGTTGCCACATACATAAATGGTGTCTACTCGGAAGATCTACTTACTGCTACTGCTCAGACCTTTTGGGATATCGAGCGTATTGAGGTACTTCGCGGCCCACAAGGCACGCTTTACGGCCGCAACGCAGTTGGCGGCGCCATCAACCTATTATACAAACAACCGACAGATTTTTTTGAAGGCTCTGTCCGCGGCATCGTAGGCAACTTTGGCACTCAAGAGTACTACGGTGCTTTTTCTGGGCCACTCATCGAAGATAAACTTCTTGGACGTGTGAATTTTGCTTACCGCGATAGAGAAGGCGTAATCGAAGAGATAGGACCAACCGAAGACTTAGATGGCCTTGGCACTGAAAACATTTCTGTTCAGCTACAATGGACCCCGACAGATAACTTGACCGTTGACATACGTCAGAACTGGTTAGATATCGACCGTCCATTTGGCGGCGCCAACGGTGGTGGCTTGGTTACCTTGAACGAAGATGGCGGTCCTGGCCGCTCACGCGACCTTATCCCAGGTTTCCGCTTTATTGACAGAGCCCAAACAAATCCATTAGCTAATGATTTTTTTAACCCTGATCAACAAGCGCGTTTTTTTACTAATCCAACCACAGGCGTGGCTGCAGAAGCCCAACCTAATCGTGCTGGACTTGATTATGCAGATTTCGACGGCTTTCAAAACGCAGCTGCGTCCCTAGACGGTTTCAATAACACCTCGGACACTAGTCTAGCCGCCCTTGATAGATGTGTATTTCCGGGCGACATAGACGGCGACTCGGTATGCGCCGCAACCAACGGTTTAAATCGAGAGCAATTTGACCAACAAGGCACTCAATTAGCAGTTACCTGGGATGCTTCGGAATCACTGTCCATCAAGTATATCTATGGCTTCAATCAACTAAGCTATCAACGCACAACCGATGATGACAATACCGCCAGTCAATTTCATGACCGACAGTTTTATGTGAATCACGAAGCCGACTATAGCTCCCATGAACTACAAGCATTTTGGGATGTAACAGACAATTTCACCCTGACCATTGGTGGTTTTATCTATGACGCAACCATCGACCAACGTGGTGACTTTTATTCTTCAGTGTTTGAAGCAAGATACGCAACTGGCGCGACGTACGACCCTTCAATTGGTCTTGGTGCCGCAGGTGCTGGAGCGACAGGCCTACCCGTAGGCACCCCAGTTAGTGCATTACTCGCACCAGCGCCTAATGTAGGTTTATTCAGTGCCAAAAACTCATGCTTAGTTGCCAACCCGGGAGTAGCATGCGCAAGAAACTACTCTGTCTTGAATAGTAACGAGAACCTCACGATTCAAAGCGCAGGCAGAAACGACAACTTAATAGTTGGCTTGTGGGAAGGTGACAACGGATCTAACCCTGACTTAAACGTTATAAACGGCATAAACTCAATAGGGTCTGACCTTTTATATGCGACCCAAACAGTCCGTAAAGCAAATGCAGCCTATGCGCAGGGTGTTTACAACATCTCCGAAAATATTGCGCTGACCGTAGGTGTAAGATACGCCGTCGATGACGTCACTGCGGAGGAAAACCTCTTCCGCTACACTGAAACCTTCGGCGGAAATGATGTACTAGCGCGATTCGTCACTGACAACTTCGCAACAGCTAACGACCTATCTGCAGCGCTGTATGCGCTGAATGCGGCCAACGGTGGCTTCGCGCTGGATGCCAATGGTAACGTTTCGGTTGATCAATATGGCCAGCCAATCCCAACTGAAAACTTAGTAAACGGCGGCTTCCCTATTGCAATCAGTGTTTATCGACCTTTTCAACGCGATGACGAGAAATTCACAGGGCGAATCAACTTGGACTGGGATGTTACTGAAGAAATCAGATTGTACTTCTCTGCAACCTCTGGCTATCGATCCGGCGGCTACAACTTAGTTTTCTTTAGCAACACGTCGGCCTATGATCCGGAAAACCTTATTGCCTATGAATTTGGCTATAAAACTCGGTTCTTCGATAACACCCTCCAGATAAACGGTTCAGTGTACTTCTACGACTACGACACTATTCATACGGTGGCGACAGAAGTTACCAGTCTTGGCGGTACGTCTACATCTGTACTTGAAGCACCTGGTGCAGAGATTATGGGCTTAGAAGCTGAGATCCTTTGGCTAGCGACTGAAAACTTCACTCTTGGAGGTAACTTTAGTTTCACGCCAAGCGAGTACACTGAAGACCTGTTCATTCTTGACCCAGCCCGAGTGGAAACACCAACATCATTGTTCCCAAATGAAGCGGATAATACATCCAACATCAATGGCAACCAGTTGTTACAAGTACCAGAATCTAAGTTCACGGTTTACGGTACTTATTCATTCCCATTGAATGATGGCGCAAAATTGGATCTATCTAGCGTATATAGCTGGACCGACGAGGTTTATTACTCTCCTTTCGAGAATGACAACGAAAAAGCGGAAGCATATGGTCGTTTGGATTTGAGGGCGACATGGAAAAATGCAAAGCAGAATCTAGAAATAGCAGGTTACGTGAACAACGTTCTAGACGACGTAGCGGTATTACAGGTGTTGCGTAACGGTGAGGGCGAGCACTTCCGTCAGAGCGCTGGTACTACCCTACCTCGCGCATACGGTCTTGAAGTTACTGTGAACTTTGGTGGTAACTAGACTGAGACACGAAATTTCATAACGTCCCAAGACGTTTTTGGCCACCTTCGGGTGGCCTTTTTTTTGCCTGAAATTTGGTTACCCATCACCCCTCTTGTTTTTCCGCTACACTTTTTCCGCTAAGCTTTTTCCTTATGCACTCTCTAAGCGCCTTGCTCACTCTAGATGTCGAATTGAGAAAGCTGGCCTTCGATAGCCCTTTCAAGGTATTTTCTTAGCAACGAACAAGTACACGTCAGCGAGGAGAGATTTTATGAGCGAAGCAACTATTGCAGTGGTTAATGTTAAAAACCAAGTATCCCCAGAAGAATGGCAGGTACGCCAAGATTTAGCCGCAGCGTACCGGTTGGTCGCGCACTACGGCTGGGATGACATGGTCTTCACTCACCTTTCAGCGCGCGTGCCTGGACCTCAAGAACACTTTTTGCTCAACCCCTATGGTTTTCAGTTCAGCGAAGTTACCGCTTCTAACTTGGTCAAAGTAGATCTTGAAGGGAACATTGTCTTAAACAATGGCTATGAGGTGAATGCCGCTGGATTCACCATTCACAGCGCCGTGCACATGGCGCGTGAAGATGCCCACGCGGTAATGCACCTGCACACTGACCACGGCGTCGCTGTGGCAACCATGCAGGAAGGCCTGCTGCCCATTACCCAGCATGCCCTCTTTGTTTATCACGACCTTGCCTACCACGACTGGGAAGGCGTTGCGCTAGACCTTGATGAGCGCGAACGCGTGGTGGCTGATTTGGGCACTAAAAATGCAATGCTGCTACGCAACCACGGCACGCTCACTGCCGGCGGCAGCGTTGCCTCGTGCTTTATGCGCCTGTACTACCTTGAGCGCGCTTGCAAAATTCAGGTCAATGCCATGCAAGGCACATTGAATATGCCCAACCAAGGCGCTATCGACATGATGGAAGGCACCTTCAATAACCCCAACTCTTGGGAAGGACTGAGCAAGGTTGCATGGCCCTCCATGCTGCGCCTAGCCAACCGTCTTGACCCTAGTTACGCGGAATAAGCGCAACTCAACTATGCAACTCATCTATGCAATTCATCTATGCAATTCAACTATCAAGAGAGGCTAACTATGTCTAAGCGAGCTGGGATCTTTATCAGTATGCTGCTGGGGGCTGCAGCCTTGACCGGTTGCGGTGAGCCCTTAACAGGGCAAGATGAGGTTGCGAAAAAAGCGGTGAGTGCGCAGGCAATCAATACGCCTGTGGTATCTGACGAACTCAGGCTTTACGTATTTAATTGCGGCCAGATTCGCATGAACTCTGTAGAGGCCTTCGGCTTAAGCAATGACGAGACTGACGTGCGCGAGCTGGTGGTTCCTTGCTATGTGATAGAGCACCCCAAGGGCACTTTGTTGTGGGATGGCGGTCTGCCTTCAGCTACTGCAGCCCTACCTGGTTGGAGCCCAGAGGTGCAAGGTAACAGCGTCCGTCTAGATAAAACCCTCGCCCAGCAACTGAGCAACATGAAGTTTGACCTTAACAGTTTCGACTATGTGGCTTTTTCCCACATACACTTCGACCATGTTGGTGTGGCCAATGAGGTTAAAAACGCCACATGGCTTGTGCAAGAGGCGGACTTTGATGCCGCATTTTTACCAGAGGGCGCGCCACTCGGCCCTGCTGTAGAACCTGACCTACTCCGCGAGCTTAAAAACTCTGAGACATTAAAGCTCAATGGCGATCACGATATCTTTGGTGACGGTCGCGTGCGCCTTATATCTGCGCCGGGACATACGCCAGGTCACCAAGTTTTGTTGATTGATTTGCAAGAGTACGGGTCCTTGGTGCTGTCCGGTGATCTGTACCACTTCCGCTTTAACCGTACCCAGCGGCGAGTACCCTTATTTAATGTTGATGCAGATCAAACTCTGGCCTCTATGGACAAAGTTGAATCTTTGGTCACAGAAGAAGAGGCGCAGTTTTGGATTGAGCATGATTTGGCGCTATTTAACACGCTGAAAATCGCACCTGACTTTTACCGGTAAGCAAAAAACGTGCGCGGCGAGGGTTTGATGCTTACGCGCAACTCTTGCCCCCAGCTGCCAGCAACGGCATCATTGCTCTCGAAGAGGGAACGGCAAATCTAGTCAGACAACGGTCGTATAAGTTATGACGCCGGTAGATTTCTGCATCCCAAAAACATTAGAAAAATAACCAAGCAGTCGCGCTTTTGCGCAGATGTAAGCTGATCATGTAATGGGACAAGGATAACTAGACCGTGAGCGCAACTTCAGATCAACGCCTATTCTTATACGCACTCATATTACTCGGCCTAATCCTGTTTGGATTTTTCCTGCTCTCAACAACTGGTTTATTGGCACTGGCGTTGACCTCAGATCGCAGCTACATCTCATGGGTGATCTTCGCCCTGTACGGCTTGGCAACACTCCATTGGTTAGCAAGAGCATGGTCGCTCAGCGAAGAACATAAGCATTGCGCGGCAATAGACCAAGCTGTTGCCCAAGATGGCTCGCTTAGCCAACACGACATTCAAGAACAAGGCTACGTGGGCGGTTTCATCACTAGTCTAAAACAACAAAGCCAAAACAGTGCGCAGTCCACCCGCATGCTGATAGACACACTAGGCGATCAGCTCACCAACACCCATGCGCCCGGGCATTTCATTGCAGACCTGCTACTAAAACTGGGACTCACCGGCACCGTCATTGGCTTTATCTTAATGCTGTTGCCCATCGGCCAAATTGAAGAGTTCGACCCGTCGCTAATGCAACAACTGCTCTCAGCTATGAGCGGCGGCATGGCTGTTGCCCTGTACACCACGCTCGCAGGTCTGGTGACCAGTACACTGCTGAAGATGCAGTATTATTTACTCGACGCCTCACTTGCGGACCTTGTAAATAAATTAACTGTGCTCAGTCAGTTAAAATTGGCACAGGTAAAATTGGTGCAAGAAACCCCGGATCAAACAAAGCTGAGCCCAACTCAGCAAGCCACTTAACGTACTTAAGGCCCCTACAGTGCGTCATCGTATATTTAAACAAGGCTCCGAACAGGACGTTTTTACCGACTTGCTGTTCAACACCCTCCTCGGCTTTGCCTTCATGTTTGCCATTGCATTCATGCTCATCAGCACGCCGGAGAAAGCCGGTGATATTGAAAGCAAAGCAGAGGTCTTGATTACCATTCGCTGGGCGGACAAACACCCGGACGATGTGGATGCGTTGGTGGAAGACCCTCAAGGTGGCCTAGTGTGGTATCACAACCGCGACACAGGGCTTATGCACCTAGACCGTGATGACCGTGGTGTGTTCGCCGATAACATCACGATTAATGGCGTTAAGGTGTCGAACCCAATCAATCAAGAAACCGTCACAGTGCGCGCCGCTCAACCCGGTGAGTACGTGGTCAACCTGCTGCACTACAAGTCTAACTACAGTGAGCCACTGCCTGTGACGGTCAAAATTGAAAAGCTCAACCCCAGTGTGAGCATAGTTTACTACGGCACCCATCAATTAACCGGCAGCGGCGATGAGCAAACCGCCGTGCGTTTCACCTTAGATGCCCAAGGTGCGGTGGCAAGCACCAGTCAACGACCGAAAAAGCTCATTACCCGGGCCGTTAAGGATAAATCCTAATGGATATATCAATTACTCTATCTTTGGCTTACGCGTTAGTTGCGGCGCTATTACTGGCTCTGTGCGTTGGCACAAAACTATCGCACCTTGTGAAAGCTTCGATGGTCGTACTCGTCTCCGCTTTTTATATTTTCACCTGGTTTGGTTATCGAGACAGTCTAGGCTGGGCGACTCAAGCCAGCATGCCGGAGTCGTTTAGGGTTTTGTGGATCACCATTGAAGACCCAGACAAAAGGAGCAAAGCGCCCGGAGCAATATTCTTTTGGCTACGCGTTACCGATGAGGCGGGCATACCGGTGGGAGAACCGCGAGCTTATAAAATGCCTTGGAGTATAGAACTGGCGGAAAAGGCTCAGACCGCTCTAGAAAAAATGGATGAGGGCGAGCAGCTCAACGGACGCAGGTCTAATAACATCCTCACCGATCAAGACAAATCTGACCTGCCAGAAGACGGCTACGAGCAGGGTGACACACCCTCTGGTGCAGAGGGCTTTAGCCCCACCTTTGAGTTCATTGAAATCCCACCGCCTTCTCTGCCCAAAAAAGCCGCCTGAGAAAGCCGCCAGCTTAGTGCAGTTGCCCCCGGCGTACTTCACCCTAGGACAATCAAAGAACGTTCTAAAAACAATCACAAAACGGCTACGTCTGGGAACAGGTATTCTTGGCTCAAACCGTGCCAACCTTATCTCAACATCATTCTCCGAAACCTAGCGCCTAACTGACATACCGCACACAAAAATCAGCGGACAATAACCGAATAAAATGCCTCAAAAGGCGCAAAGCACTCAAACAACAGGCAAAAAAAAGCCGCAAACCCTGCAAGGGCTTACGGCTCTTATCTACATCTAACTACATAACCCGCCAGAAAAGCCTACAGCGGGTTAATAACTGAGCAAACTTTCTAGTTGCTCAGCCATGTCAGTTGAGGCAATTCGACCTCGCCTGCTGCATAGAGTCTATCTTGCTCAGCACGCGCTCTAACATAGGCATGAATCTGAGTAGAATCTTTCTCAGTAATGGTATCGCCGAATCCAGCCATGCCACGTGCAGACAACAGTCCTTCTAGCACAATCTGATTAAAGATCTCATGAGTACCTTCGCTCATACGACGCAGATCTGGAATAGAGCCACCTGAGCGCACAGCCAAGCCATGACAAACAGCGCACACTTCGTTGTAAACAATCTCGCCAGCGGCAATGTCTGTTACCGAGGCATTAACAACTTGTGCAGGAATGCTGCGGTCACGCACTGAAGGCACAGGAATTGATTCCGTACCACCCAAGCTAAACACAAGCAAACGTCCGTAGTTGTTGTAGGTCAATGAAGCGTGCTCTGCAACTGGAGGCAAAGGCTCACCACCGAACAAATCACCACCACCACTACCCGTCAAAATAGACAGGTATTGAACACCATCCAGCTCGAAGGTAATTGGGGGTGCCAGCATTGAGGTATACGTGTTGAATTCCCAAACCACTTCACCGGTGTCGCTGTCATAAGCTTTGAGCATACCCAGAGCATCGCCCTGGAATACTAGACCACCAGCAGAAGACAACACGCCGCCATTCCAATAATGAGGAATTTCTACCGACCACTTATCCTTACCGGTGAGCGGATCAAAGGCTTTCAGATAACCCTTAGGTGTGGGTTGGTCTGCAATATTATCCACAAACATTTTGGTGACACGACCAAACTCAATCCCTGTATTCCAACGACCAGGCTCGTGCTTCAGTACGCCAGTTTTCTTCAGCTGCTCAGATACACCATAAATTAATGGATTGTCTTGAGCCGGGATGTAAACAACACCTGCGTCTACATCCACTGACATTGCCTGCCAGTTGTGCGCCCCCAAAGGTCCGGGTAACACCCACTTAGCTTTTTCGGTGTAGTCCATATCTGGATTTTCAACAGGACGTCCTGTTTCCATATCTACATGAGAAGCCCATGTGACAGTGGCGTAAGGGTTGGCCCGTAGCAATTCGCCGTCGCTGCGATCTAATACATAAAAGAAACCGTTCTTAGGCGCTTGCAACAATACCTTGCGCATCTCGCCGTCTACTTCCATGTCGGCCAGCGCAATGTCTTGTACCGCAGTGTAGTCCCAGTTGTCGCCGGGCGTTGTCTGGTAATACCACTTCATCTTGCCAGTGTCTGCATCCAGCGCAACGATAGAAGATAGGAATAGGTTATCGCCACCACCGGGAGAACGAATGATTCGCGTCCAAGGAGAACCGTTACCTACGCCAATGTAAAGGCTGTTGAAATCGGGGTCATACACGATGGTGTTCCAAACGGTGCCGCCACCGCCAAACTCCCACCAGTTGCCGCCCTTCCAGGTTTTCGCTGCCATTTCCATTTCAGGGTGTTCAAACGGTAGCGATGGATCGCCCGGAACGGTGTAGAAGCGCCACATTTGCTCACCGGTTTCGGCGTCATATGCAGTGACGTATCCGCGCACACCAAATTCAGCGCCGCCATTACCAATAAAGACTTTACCGTTAGCTACGCGAGGTGCGCCGGTAACAGTGTAAAAGCGGGTGCGGTCAATAATGGTGTCCACTTCCCAAACTTCTTCGCCAGTGGCTGCATCTAGCGCGATCAAGCGCCCGTCAAGGCTGCCTACATAAACACGGCCCTTGTACACGGCAACCCCACGGTTAACCACGTCACAGCAGGCTTTACGCGCCACTTCACCTGGTACTTTGGGGTCAAACATCCACAACTCTTCACCGGTCTTTGCGTCAATGGCATACACACGGCTCCAAGAACTGGTAAAGAACATAATGCCGTCCACCACAATCGGAGTCGCCTCTTGCGCTCGGTTGGTACCCATATCTTTGTACCAAGCTAAACCAAGGCCTTCTATGCTTTCGCGATTAATCTGAGTCAAAGGCGAGTGCCGCTGCTCTTCATAGGTGCGGCCAAATGACAACCAGTTACCTGGTTCAGACTCGGCGTTCTTAATTCTTTCGTCGTCAATAAAACCTAGGGTTGGTTTCACTGTTGTTGACACTTCGCTCATTTGCGCCGGATCTTGAAGATCTGGGCCGGACGTCTCGTTTGTTACCGCCATGTAACCCAGGACGACAACAGCCAAAACGCCCACTAGGGCTATAAGTCTGTTCATTACTCTCTCTCTCTAAGAAAATTCGCTCAAAACTTACATCAATCTGCGCGCGGATAACACCCAATAAACAACCCTGTCCAGAAAATTCCAGCAAATCTATAAAAAATGCGCCAAATCAATGGTTTGTCTAAGTTCAAGAGGAGTATGTTTGCAACAAAAGGCGGTTCAACGGGGGTGTTTTGGTTAGTTCTTTAGCGCCGCTCGTAATAGGCACTTTTAAGCCGCCACAGCGCTCTAATTCTCAAGATCTTCAATCTAGCGCCTTGAACCCGATCTTGAATCTTGCCCCTCAGTTAAGAAGCGCCAGCTCATCGAGCAAAGACTGAATCCGCAGCTGCCAGCCACTTTCATGCTGCGGCTGCCATGCTTCTCTCAAAGCACCTTTCACACAATCACGAATGGACTCCAAATAATCTGCGTACATGTCCTTGCTCACGCCGTAGCCCATCAAATGATTACCCACCTCCCAGCGAAAATATTGATCTTCGCCTTGCAGGGAAGGGTCCATGATTAGGCCGAAGGTTTGCTCCAACATGCGTCCACGCATATGCGGGTCTGAGTAGTGCATCAACTCACTGGCTGCGGGACAGCGAGTAAAGTACTGTTGATAAATGGTCTGGGTGAGATCCAAATCCAGTTCGGCAATCTTGTTGAGTGAATCTGTCACATGTTCTGCAGCGCTCATAGCTTCCCCCTTACCCGGTCCTGATGTTTTCCAACGCGTGTTCTACCCACCTCATCTTAAGACGCCAAGCCTAGTTTTTTGAGTACTCGGGGACTGACTGATCCGTTAGGAAAGCTGACATCATTTCGTTCACGACCTCAGGTTGTTCTTGCTGCACCCAATGCGATACACCCTTTAAATAACGCACAGTAAAATTATTCACGTACTTGTGCGTGGTCAGCGTAGTTGACTTAGATAATGCCACATCGTCCTCGCCCCAGACCATCAGCGTGGGCGTATCGATGGGCGTTTTGGGGCTTACATTGCCGTTGTTCTTGCCCGGCCTTAACAAACCACGGTAGTAGTTGAGCATTGCAGTTAATGCACCAGGGGCGGCTGCATTACGTCGATACACCTCCCCAACTTCCGCGGGAAACCTACTCTTATCTACCGCCGTATCCCGCATCATCTGGCCAATTGCGGCTGCACCATCTTTGCCTAAAAGCCTCTCCGGTAGCCTGGGAATTTGGAAAAACAGCACATACCAACTCTTCTTCAATTGTTCCCAGCCGAAAGCATCTGACATGGCTTGCGGGTGAGGTACGTTGCAAATAATCAGTTTTGCCAACGGCAGCCGCTTGCGCAGCGCAAATTGCCAGGCAATGACGGCTCCCCAATCATGGGCAATGAGCACAGTTTCCTTACAGCCACTGGCCTCAATAAGCCCAGCCACATCTTCAATTAACTCGTCCATTCGATAAGCTGCCATGCCTTCAGGCCGGGTCGTGTTGCCATAGCCTCGCAAGTTAGGTGCCCACGCTTTAAAACCCAGATCTGCCAACATTGGCAATTGAAAACGCCAAGAAAAACTGTGTTCAGGAAAACCATGCAAACACAAAGCCAGGCGCTGACCAGAGCCGCATACATCTACCTCAAACTGCAAACCATTGGCGGCGACAAGTTCACTACGAATTCGGACATCACGCAGCGCTGGGGGAACAATCTCTAACATAAATGAATCTCGAAGCTGGTTGTGGCAGCAGTTGGGTGTCCTGAAAGGGCATATCTCAAGTCGGTGCTATTTATCGGTGCTATTTATCGGTGTTGTAAATCGGTGGTATTTACTGAGGCTATTTATCAGTGCTGTTTCTTTCCCGTCACAATCCAAAGGGGATCTGCTTTAGCCGGCGAGCAATCTAGCAGTTCTATTTCTCGAAACCCCGCTTTCTCAAGATAATAGCGCACCAAATTCATTCGATCATCCACAGAAAGGCTTTGAAAGGCGACAATCGCCTTGGTGGGAAATAGTCTATGCGACATAGCGATGGCAATTTCAGCGCCCTCTCGCAATACATCATGTACAGATAACAATACATCAATAGGGCGGCGTAAATATTGAATGGAAACGACTATTAATGCTCTATCGAAGCTAGCGCTGGCATAGGGCAACATGGGCTGATCATTCAAGTTCTGCACAGACCATTCGGTGAGCTGGGTGTTGGCCGCCAACTCATCAGCATTCATACCTAAGCCTGCCACCTTGCCTAATGGCAATTCTGTAGGCAGATGAGAAATCCAAGAGGACATAAGATCAAGGACATCGCTTTGGGGGGCAATAAATGAGCGATAAAAATCGGTAAGCGCAGTTAACGTAGCCTCGTCTACGTGCGCCACCATGCGCGGCGATAGATAAAAATCTTCGTCCGGGGTTTCATCTGCACAACCAAACCAAGCATTGGGCAAGCCATAACGCTCGCCGCTCTCATCATTTTTGCTGCTCTCACCACTTACCGCGTTATCGCTCATCGTCAACCACTAACTCAAAAGCGTAATTAAGCCTTTTTCGGAGCACCCATGTCTATGGCTGTGGTTTCAATATTAAGCTGGCCCGCTAAACCAGCGGCCCTATGTTGACCAATTTCTTGCATGGTCGGGCTCATCATCATTTCCAACATCGCCTTGCGCGAGGGATACATGGCAATAGCCACTTCATCCCATAAATCTTCCACCTCGCCTAACATCAAGCGACTGACCTCACCGCCAAAGATCATTCCACCGCCAAACTCAACTAAAAGGTCAGCTACAGCAACTGCATAAACTTGGTAGGCTTCTCTGCCGGTGAGCGCGGTTTCGCGACCGTCTTCATACTCTGCCACATCTTTATATTTGAGCAGGTTAACCATATAAATTGGTCCGTCAGGACCAGGCTCCATAAAACCCTGCATCTGTTCTTGGTTAGGTAAAACCCGGTTTTCTACTTCCATTTTGCACACTCCAAACTTTTCAATCGCTGGTTAGTAGCTGATCTATCAGCCGTTTGTCGACGGCTACCACCGCTGGCGCTTAGTGCGTTTGACCGCCAGCGCTACTAATCGCCAAAACTACTCACCGTCAAGCTGCGCCCTACCAAATACTGGCGCGCAAATGTCCTAATTTGGCCAGTAAATATATTCATCATCGTCGGTGTAGGGTTCGATGCCGGTTTTATCAATTCTTTGCGGTGCATCAACAACGCTGGGCCACGCAGGCACTGCCTGCTCTGCATTGTGCGCCGCCAACAATTCCTCTAATTCAGCAACCTTGCCTGTCTCGGATGTCACCAAATTGGTTTGCTCGGTAGGGTCTTCAGACAAGTGAAATAACCATTTCTTCTGCGGCGCATTGGGGCCTTTATCTATTTGATCGGCCCGAATCAGTTTCCACCCGTTGTGCAACACACTTTGGTGATGTCCTTCACGCCAGAACAAAGTTTTGTGAGGCGGCTGGTCTTTTTCACCCCTGACATACGGCACCAAATCTACGCCATCTAACTTGCGGTCGCTGGGCACTTGCGCATTCCCCGCAGCAGCCAAGGTATGAAAAATGTCCACGTGGTGAATGGGATCGGATACAACGACGCCAGGCTGAATTTGTGCTGGCCACTTGGCCATAAAGGGCACGTGAGTACCGCCCTCAAAATGCGTGAGCTTCCAGCCGCGGAAGGGTTTGTTTACATCCGGTAGCCCAATGTACCCCGCGCCACCATTATCGCTGGTAAATATAATCAGCGTATTTTCAGCTAAGCCATTGCGCTCTAGTGCCTTTGTCACTTCGCCCACACTACGGTCCAGCGCCCGAATCATGCCCGCGTAAACACGCAGGTGATGGTCTTCAATGTGATCAAAAGCGGCATAATCTTCGGCAGTTGCCTGCAAAGGATTATGCACACCCCACTGGGCCAAATATAAAAAGAACGGACGATTGCGATTATTTTCAATGACCTTCACTGCTTCTCGCGCGTAGTAATCTGTTAAATAACCGTCGGGTTGAAAATATTCGCCGTCATTGAAGTTCGCACGGTATCTCGCAGTGGCAGTGACCATTCGATCAATAGAATCTTCAGGTCGTCTGGCGCTGACCACATCTGGGTGGTCCCAAGGTTGATAAAGCGTGCCAGCCATATAAAGAGAGTCATCGAAGCCTTGATCTCGCGGACGCAAACCTTCTCTAGTGCCTAAATGCCATTTACCAATATGCGCCGTGTAATAGCCGGCATCTTTGAGGGTTTCTGCAATGGTGATCTCAGAGCTGGGCATGCCCAGTTCATTAATTTCAGGCAGCGCATCGGCGCCCACCGTGTCAATAAAGCTAGGCAGCGGCTTGGGTTCTAAGTCCTCCATCCACTGGAAGATTTTGGGGCCTAATTTAAAGACAGGCGTAAACTCAAAGCCAAAACGCGTTGAATATCGCCCAGTGAGCAAACTCGCCCGTGAGGGCGCGCAAACTGCATTAGCCGCATAGCCGTTGGTAAACGACACGCCCTGTTGCGCCAACGCATCTATATTTGGCGTCATTACCGAGCCGTCACCTGCTCCGCCGTTATAAAGGGATACATCGTTAAACCCTAGGTCATCTGCCAATATTAAAATGACATTAGGTGGCCGCTGCCCGGGCGGCAGCGCAGCCGTGCTGGGACCAACTGTCCACTGGGTGGGTACATTAGGACCAATGGGGTCCAGGGTTTCCGCCAAAACCGGCGCGCCCCAAACCAATAAATTAATTCGATTCTGCCATGCGGTATAGGCTAAAAGACCTAACACAGCGAAAGTGATCAAAGAGATCCGGAAAAACTTCTGCATACACCCTCCAGTTAAGATCAGCACGCCCCTCTGAAATAGCAAACTTCACTAAAAACTCGTGCTTAACCAGCTTATAATGACATCCATTATATATTATGGGAAGATCAAAAATATAAAAGGAGGGGGTATCCTGAGCCTTTGCAATTGCAGTGGCAGATAACGTACTGACGCTTTACCGCTAATGCACAAGTCATGCAGACCCTGAGATACTCAGTGCTTACACAGTAACGCCCCATTCACTGGCGGCAGATCGAATTAGGAACATCATTATGGCTATCACACCACTCAAATTTAAGGGCGTACCCGGATCTCCTTACACCAAAAAAATGCTCGCCTACCTACGCTTTCGTCATATTCCTTATGAGCTACTTATCGGCGACCAAGCTGCATCCCTAGGCATGCCCGCCGCTAAGGTAGAATTACTACCCACCTTTTACCTACCCAATGCCAACGGCGAAACAGAGGCCGTAGTAGATTCAACGCCATTGATCAGACGTTTTGAGAATGACTACCAAGGCCGCGAAGCCATACCCAGCAACCCGGTACTGGCGTTTTTAACTTACCTAATCGAAGACTACGGCGATGAATGGTTGACCAAAGCCATGTTCCACTACCGTTGGCATTTCGACGCCGACATCAAAATGGCCGGCACCATACTGCCAAGATGGAGTGCCATACAAAGCGCTGAAGAAAAGTTAGTTGCAATGAGCGACTACATTGCCAAACGACAAATATCGCGGCTCTACGTTGTCGGTTCTAACGACGTCACAGCGGACGTTATTGAAAACAGCTACAAACGTTTTCTGAGCATT